>JAEEGJ010002790.1_pt1 | contig 78373 bp, 69 predicted proteins | sample 8958761 | NCBI WGS metagenome assembly JAEEGJ01 (sample SAMN16246546, study PRJNA631951) | gut metagenome | biome: gut microbiome; feature: rumen; material: RS-attached | host: Bos | place: Iran: Karaj | collected 2018-10 | reverse complement strand
ACTCCAAGGAGCCTGACTGGACGAAGTTCCAGGACTTCCTCAAGGGCGAGGTCCGCTTCGCTTCCCTGTACAAACTCTTCCCGGACAGCGCTGCCGAGCTGCTCGCCAAGACCGAGGAGTTTGCCAAGGTGCGCCTCAATACTTATAAGAGGTTAGCGGGCAAAGAATAAATAATTCTGAATATTTAATAAATTTTTATTGTTTTTCAATATTTTTTGATTAGCTTTGCAATCAGAAAGCGCAATCAAATGAAAATGATGAAAAAAATTCTCATCCTTGCAGCAGCGCTCATCAGCGCTGCTGCTTTGGGAAATGCTCAGCAGATGCAGCAACTTCCCAACGATCCGGCCACCCGCGTCGGTAAGCTTGACAACGGATTAACCTATTACATCCGTCACAACGAGAAGCCCGCCCAGCGGGCCGAGTTCTACCTGGCCACCAACGTCGGCGCCCTGCAGGAGCTGCCCGACCAGGACGGCCTCGCTCACTTCCTGGAGCACATGTGCTTCAACGGCACCAAGAACTTCCCCGGCAAGGGGATCCTCAACTGGCTGGAGAGCATTGGCGCTTCCTTCGGCGGCAACGTGAACGCTTCCACGGGTGTGGAGCAGACCATCTACCTGCTCAACAACATTCCCCTGGTGCGCCCGACCGTCGTCGACACCTGCATCCTCATCATGCACGACTACTCCCACTTCGTGACCTGCGATCCGGAGGAAATCGACAAGGAGCGCGGCGTCATCCTCGAGGAGAAGCGTTCCCGCAACACCGCCCAGTGGCGCATGCGCGAGGCCGCCGGTCCGTACCTCTACGGTGACACCAAGTACGCCACCACGACCATCATCGGCACCGAGGAGAACCTCAAGACCTTCAAGCCCGAGAGCCTGACGAACTTCTACCACACCTGGTACCGTCCGGACATGCAGGCGCTGATCGTCGTGGGAGACATCGACGTCGACTACGTGGAGGCCTGCATCAAGCGCACCTTCGCCGACATCCCGGCCGCCGAGAATCCCAAGCAGAAGGACGTCATCGCCATCCCGGACAACGAGAAGCCGGCCATCGGCATCCTCACCGATCCCGAGAACCGCAACACCACCGTCGAGATCTACTGGCGCAGTCAGGCGACCCCGGAGGAGCTCAACAGCACCCCGGTGGGCCTGATCACCGACCTGCTCGAGGACATCGTGTCCATCGCGATGAACGAGCGCTTCGAGGAGATCGCCGCCCAGGCTGACGCTCCGTTCCTGGCCGGCGGATTCGGCATCGGCAACCTCTGTGAGCCCGCCGACGTCACCTACGTCGAGGCCGCCAGCAAGGACGGCGAGGCGCTCAACGCCCTGGCCGCCGCCCTGCTCGAGGCCGAGAAGCTCCGCCGCTTCGGTCTGACCGACGCCGAGGTGGAGCGCGCCAAGAACGAGGTCCTCTCCCGCTTTGAGACCAAGGCCAACAAGGCCGACACCCGCAACAACTCCGAGTTCGTGATGCCTTGCATCTACAACTTCTTCGACAACGAGCGCTTCATGGACCCGCAGACCGAGTACGAACTCGTCCAGCAGCTCATGCCGATGCTGACCGCCGACACCATCAACCAGGCCGCCCAGCAGCTCATCACCCGCGAGAACATGGTGGTCATCTACACGGCTCCTGAGAAGGAAGGCCTCGCCCACCCGACCGTGGAGCAGGTCCAGGCCGTGATCGACGCCGTCGAGAACGCCCAGATCGAGCAGGCCGCCGCCGAGGAACTTCCGGAAGCCTTCCTGAACCCGGCCGCCCTCAAGGGCAGCAAGGCCGGCAAGGTCAAGGACAGCTACTACGGTTCCAAGACCTTCACCCTGAAGAACGGCGTGACCGTCTGGCTCTTCCCGACGGACCACGAGAAGGACCGCATCATCATGAACTACAGCAAGGACGGCGGCCGCAGCCTGCTCTCCGACGAGGAGACCTTCTCCTTCGACTCCAACATCTGGAGCCTCTACCTGCAGAACAGCGGTATCGCCGACTTCCCCGCCACGACGGTGCGCAAGATGCTCGCCGGCAAGCAGGTCAGCGGTTCTCCTTATATTAATGAGTACACGCACGGCGTCAGCGGCACCACGACCGTCAAGGATCTTGAGACCGCCCTGCAGCTCTTCTACCTCTACATCACGGCCCCGCGCTTTGATGAGAACGAGTACAACCAGGGCCGCAGCCAGATCGAGGCCGTCCTGCCGAACCTCATGACCCAGTCCAACTACAAGCTCAACAAGGCCCTCTACGACTATGTCTATGACAGCCCGCGCCGCTTCATGATCAGCGACGACGTCCTCGCCAAGGCTAGCCTGAGCACCCTCGAGAGCGCCTACAAACGCCTCTACGCCGACGCGGCCGGTGCCCGTCTGGTGGTCGTGGGCGACTTCAACGTGGACGAGATCATGCCGCTCATCTGCAAGTACGCCGGTTCCATCCCGGCCGGGAAGAAGGCCGCCAAGGCCGAGTACCGCGGCGACGGCATCAGCACCGCCGACCGTCTGTACGACTTCAACGCCCAGATGGCCACCCCGATGGTCACGGTCCTGCAGGTCTACAACGCCCTCAAGCCCTACTCCATCGCCGACGAAGTCGCCAATGACGCGCTCTCCTACATCCTCGACATGCTCTATACCGAGACCCTGCGCGAGGACGAAGGCGGCACCTACGGCGCCAGCAGCTCCGACAACGTCAGCACCAAGCCGGATGAGCGTCATATGATGCAGGTGGTCTTCCAGACCAACGTCGAGTCCGCCGACAAGCTCCGCGAGCTGGCCAAGTCCGGCTTCCAGGGCATCGCCGAGAACGGCCCGACCGCCGACCAGTTCGACAAGGCCGTGAAGAACCTCCAGAAGACGACTCCTGAGAACCGCCAGAAGAACAACTACTGGGCTTCGGTGATCATGCGCAACGCCCGCTACGGCTTCGACTATGACAAGGAGTACGAGGCTGCCGTGAACGCCCTGACGCCCGCCGATGTCCAGGCAGCCGCCCAGGAGCTCCTCCACGGCAACATGATCGAGATCGTCATGCGCCCCGAATAATCAGGGACGAAACATAGCTCTAAGGGATTTTTATCCCACAGAAACGCCGATTTGTCCGCCAAATCGGCGTTTCGTCACTTTTTTCGCCCGCCGTTCCCAACTCTTTGCCCGGGCCCTCGCGAGGTCCTACCTTTGCGTTCCGGATCATCAAACAAAACGCAAAGAACCATGTACAATCTGACCCTTGAAGACAGTTTCCTGCGCCGCTTTGAACAATCCGTCAAAGCCTGCTGGGACAAGACCGCTCTCGTCGAATACAATCAGGCCGGCATCACCTACGGGGAGTTGGCCGCCGAACTCGAAAAGACCGTCCTCTGGTGGCGGGCCGCCGGCCTGCAGCCGGGCGACAAGATCGCCATCAACGCGCGTTCCAGCGCAGGCTGGGCCAAGACCTTCTTCGCCGCCCAGACGGGCGGGTTCGTGGCCGTGCAGCTCTTCAACGGCTTCACCCCCGAAGACACGATGCACCTGGTGGCCCATTCCGACAGCCGCATTCTCTATACGGAGAAGGCGATCTTCGAGAAGATGGACTTCGCGGCCATGCCGCAGGTGATGGGCGTGCTCGACACCAAGAGCGGCGAGCTGCTGGCCGCCCGCGGCGACTTCGCCGCCGTCTACGCGCAGCGTGACGCCCTCTTCGCCACCGCCCACCCCAACGGGCTCCGCGCTGAAGACGTGCACTTCCAGGACCGTCCGCTGGACGAGCTCTGCGCCCTGATGTACACCTCCGGTTCCACCGGCAACCCGAAGGGCGTGATGATCTCCATCCGCAACTTCAGCTCCAACATCCAGCTCATTCCCCATCATTTCCCGTACAAGCGGGAGGACAACTACGTCAGCGTGCTCCCCTACGCCCACATCTTCGGCCTGGTGTACGACCTGATGGCCCCGCTCTGCTACGGCATGACCCTCTGCATCCTCTATGTCCCGCCCGTGCCGGCTTACCTCAAGCCCGCCCTGCGCGACTACAAACCTTACGTGTTCTTCGCGGTTCCGCTCATCATCAACAAGATGATCGACGACACCATCGGCGAATTCATCCGCAGCAAGAGCGGCGCCGCCAAGCTCGCGGACTATAAGAACAACCCGGACTTCTGCGAAGCCCTGCGCACCATCTTCATGAACGCCTTCGGCGGCAACCTCGGCCTGATGATCACGGGCGGCGCGGCCATGCCGGAGCAGCTGGAGCGCCTCTTTCTGGAGCAGCTCAAGGTTCCGTTCGTGACGGGCTACGGCATGACCGAGTGCACGCCCACCATCACCCTGGGCCACAAGGAGACCTATGTGATGAAGGAGTGCGGCGAGCCCGTTCCCGAAGGCATCGAGCTGAAGATCGACTCTCCGGATCCGCACCATGTGGCCGGCGAGGTCCTCGTCCGCGGCCATGTGGTCTTCTCGGGCTACTATAAGAATCCCGAGGCCACCCGCGCCGTCTTCACGGAGGACGGCTGGTTCCGCACCGGCGACCTCGGCACCATCGACGACCAGGGCCGCACCTTCCTCGTGGGCCGCAGCAAGAGCATGATCCTCGGCGCCAACGGCCAGAACATCTTCCCGGAGGAGATCGAGGTGGTCCTCAACCAGCTCCCCTACGTCCAGGAGTCCATCGTGGTGGGCCGCAACGGCCAGTTGACCGCGCTGATCGTTCCCAACCAGGCGATGCTGGAGGACCAGAACATCGACGCCGACACGCTCAAGAGCATCATGGACGCCAACCTGGCCACCCTCAACCAGAAGATCCCGGCCTACTCCAGCGTCCGTGGCTACGAGGTGCAGTTCACTCCCTTTGCCAAGACGCCAAAAGGCAGTATTAAACGGTTTATGTATAAGTAGACGCTTGCCTTCCCACGCGGGCGGACGAAAAATAATTTTCGTGCAGTAGCTCGAAAAACCAATTTCCGCTCCGCCCTCCGCAACGCCTACGCACGGCAAGCGTCCGAAATCCGTCGATTCAGATCGGCGGATTTTTGTTTTATTTTACTATCTTTGCGATAAGACAGACTTATATGTTCGAGGATTTCAGACTACGTGTATTCGAGCGCGTCGCGGAGCTGGGGAGCTTCACGGCGGCCGCCAAGGCCCTGGGCATTTCCCAGCCGGCCGTCAGCCAGCATATTTCGGAATTGGAGAAGGCCGTCGGCGGGGCGCTGTTCGAGCGCGGCCGCGGGCGCGTGGAGCCGACCGGACGCGGCCGCCTCTTCCTGGAGCACACCCGCACCATCCTGGCGGGTTATAAGGCGATGGACAGCGAGTTCCGCGTGCCGGAGAGCATCCTCCTGCACCGCGTGCTGCTGGACGGGCGCAAGACGAATATCCTCATCCAGCAGGACCGATTCGCGGACCTGGACGCTCCGGAGGATACCCCGGCCGACCGCGTCATCGAGGCGGACGGCCTGGCCATCCTGCCCTCCTTCTTCAACACGCACAACCACGCGGCCATGACGCTCATGCGCGGCATGGCGGACGACCTGCCGCTGGAGGAGTGGCTGCAGGAGCACGTCTGGCCCTTCGAGGCCAACCTGACCCCGGACGACATCCGGCACGGCAACGAGTTGGCTGTCAGGGAGATGGTCGCTTCCGGCTCCACCTTCTTCTCGGACATGTACTTCGACCCCGAGGAGGCCATGGCCCCGGTCGAGGCCGCCGGGATCCGCGCCGCCATCGGCATCACCATCCTGGACAATCATCCCAAATCGCAGGCGGAAGCCCTCAAGAACTACATCAAGAACTGGCAGGACCCGACCGGCGGCCGCATCCAGCTGGTGATGTGCCCGCATTCCGTCTATACCGTGAACGGTGAACGGCTCAAGCGCTGTGTCGACTTCGCCCGCCACCACGACATGCTGATCCATATCCACGTCAGCGAGACGCGCCGCGAGGTCGAGGACTGCATCAAGGCGCACGGCACCACGCCGGTGCGCTACCTCGACAAGCTGGGCGTCCTGGGCCCGGACGTCATCGCCGCCCACTGCGTGCACGTGGACGCCGAGGAGTGGAAGATACTCGCCAAGAATGGCGTCACCATCGCGCACTGCCCCTGCTCCAACATGAAGCTGGGCAGCGGCCGCTTCCCCTATGAGCTGGCGATCGAATCGGGCTGCCGCATCACCCTGGGCACGGACGGTGTGTCGTCCAACAACAACCTCGACATGCGCGAGGAGATGAAATTCGCGGCCCTGCTGGCCAAGCTCAACGGCGACACGACCCTGCTCCCCGCCGACGAGATCTTCCGCTGGGCCACGCGCAACGGCGCCGAGTTCTTCGGCATCGACGCCGGCGAGATCGCCAAGGGCAAGCAGGCGGACGCCATCCTCGTCGATCTCGGCGCCCCCGCCATGCAGCCCTGCCACAACCTCATCTCCAACTGGGTCTATTCCGCCGACACCTCTGTCATCCGTTACCGCTTCTGCGCTGGTCGCATTTTAAAATAAAAAAGGGAGCCCCACTGGGACTCCCTTAGTGTAAGACACTTCGTGCGTGACTACTCGGCCGGAGCGATAGCGCCCATCGGGCAAGCATCGGCGCAGGTACCGCAATCGATGCAGACGTTCGGGTCGATGGTGTAGACATCACCCTCCTGGATAGCGCCGGAAGGGCATTCACCCTGGCAAGTACCACATGCCACGCAGGTGTCGGGATTGATCTTGTAAGCCATTATCAGTAAAATTTAGTGTGTGTTCGGTCCAGTATTTGCAAAAACCGGGACAAAAGTAATCATTTTTTTCGTAAATTTGCAGTTATGAAAACGCTTTTGACAATCTTGCTTGCTGCCGCGCTTGCAGCACCCATCCAGTTTGACAAAACTGTACACGACTTTGGCGAGATCAGTGCCAAAGCCGGCAAGCAGACCTGCACCTTTACCGTGATCAACGACGCAGACGAAGATCTCTCGATCCTGGCCGTTGTTCCTTCCTGCGGATGCACCGACGTCGTGTGGACGCGCGAAGCCATCGCTCCGGGCGCCAAGGGCGAAATCAAAGCCACTTACTCCAACGACGAAGGCACGGGTACCTTCGACAAGACGCTGACCGTCTACACCTCCGCGCAGAAGAAGCCCGTGATCCTGCACCTCAAAGGTTCCGTCAAGAATGCCAAATAATAGCAACTACACAGACGACAACATACGCACCCTCGAAGGCGTACAGCACGTACGCCTTCGTCCGGGTATGTACATCGGCCGACTCGGCAACGGTAACAACCCGGGCGACGGCATCTACGTCCTCCTGAAAGAAATCGTGGACAATTCCATCGACGAATTCGCGATGGGATTCGGCAAGGAGATCCGCATCGACATCAAAGAAAACGAAGTCACCGTGCGCGACTTCGGCCGCGGCATTCCCCTGGATTCCGTGATCAAGGCCGTGAGCATCCTCAACACCGGAGGCAAGTTCGACGACAAGGTCTTCAAGAAGTCCGTCGGCCTCAACGGCGTCGGCACCAAGGCCGTCAACGCTCTCTCCGAGAGCTTCTACGTCTGCTCCCACCGCGACGGCGAAAGCTCCTGGGCGCGCTTCGAGCGCGGCGAGCTGAAGGACAGCGGCAAGGGCAAGACCACGGAGAAGAACGGCACGCTCGTCACCTTCACGCCGGACAAGATGATGTTCGGCGAATACGCCTTCAACATGGACTTCGTGGAGACGATGGTCAAGAACTACTCCTACCTCAAGAAAGGTCTGACCCTCCTCCTCAACGGCACGCCCTACAAGTCCGAGAACGGCCTGCTGGACCTCGTGAACGAGAACCTGCTCAGCGACGAGCCGCTCTACCCGCCCATCCACCTGGAGGGCGAGGACATCGAAATCGTCCTCAGCCACAGCAACGCCTACGGCGAGAACATCTCCTCCTTCGTCAACGGCCAGAACACCCGCGACGGCGGCACGCACCTCGCCGCCTACCGCGAAGCCATCGCCAAGACCCTGAAGGAATTCTTCAAGAAAAACTACGACCCCACCGACTGCCGCCAGGGCGTCGTGGGCGCCATCAGCATCCAGATCCAGGAGCCGAACTTCGAAGGCCAGACCAAGACCAAACTCGGATCCAACTATATGTGGGAGAAGCAGTTCCACGACGAGAGCGGCGCGCTCAAGACCGACATCGGTCCGACCATCCGCTCCTACGTGAACGACTTCGTGGCCAAGAACCTGGACGACTACCTGCGCATCCACAAGGAGATTGTCCCCGTGATCGAGGAGAAGATCAAATCCTCCCAGAAGGAGCGCGAGGAGATCAGCGGCATCCAGAAGAAGACGCGCGAGCGCAACAAGCGCACCAACGTCTACAACCCCAAGCTGCGCGACTGCCGCTACCACTACAACGACAAAGTCACCGAGAAAACGCAGGAGAACATCGAAGCCTCCTCCATCTTCATCACGGAGGGCGACTCCGCAAGCGGAACGATCACCAAGGCGCGCAACGCCAACTACCAGGCGGTCTTTTCCCTGCGCGGCAAGCCGCTCAACTGTTACAAGGAAAAACGCAAGAAGTTCGCGGAGAACGAAGAGCTGAACCTGCTCATTTCCGCCCTCGGCATCGAGGACGACCTCGAAGGCCTCCGCTACAACAACATCATCGTGGCGACCGATGCCGATGACGACGGCATGCACATCCGCCTGCTGATGCTGACCTTCTTCATGAAATACTACCCCGACCTGATCCGGCGCGGGCACGTGTACATCCTCCAGACGCCGCTTTTCCGCGTGCGCAACAAGAAGGAGAGCCACTACTGCTACAACCAGGAAGAGAAGGACAAGGCGATTAAGTCACTCAAGACCGGCGTCGAGATCACCCGGTTCAAAGGTTTGGGAGAAATATCTTCCGAAGAGTTCGTCCACTTCATCGGGCCGGAGATGCGCCTCGACCTCGTGAAGATCGCCGAGGAGGAGTCCATCGCGAACATCATGGCGTTCTACATGGGTGACAACACCCTCGACCGCCAGAACTTTATCCGCGCGAACCTCCGCTCCGAAGAGGAACTGGAAGACGTCAATATCTAGCCTTTGGCTTCGACAAACTGCAACTGCGTCATCACGCTGTTGAGCAGTTTCTCCATGATGATCGGCTTCATGATGAAGTCGTTCGCACCCAGGTCAAAACCCTTCACGACATCCTCGTTCGAATTGAGCGCGGACAGGATGACGATGCGGATATCCGACGTGGCGGGGTCCTCCCGCAGGCGCTTGATGACTTCGAAACCGTCTATGCCCGGCATCATCAGATCCAGGAGGATCAGGTCCGGTTTACGTTGGGACACGGCGTCCAACGCCTGCTGGCCGTTGGCAGCCGTACGGATTTCGAACTTGAAACGGGACAGCATCTTCTGTACCAACAACAGGTTCAGCGGAATGTCATCCACTGCCAGGATGTTGTAGTTGGAGTAATCGCGGTTAGGATCAAAATTAAGCATGATCAACTTGAGTGGGGTTATTGTTTGGTTGTGTTATATCTTCTTGGGGCGGCGGGACCACAGGAACTTCGAAGATGAAGCGTGCGCCACCGGCCGTGTAGGTGGTATCCAGGTAGACCGAGGCGCCCATGCGCCCGGCGATGTCTCGGCAGATGCTCAGGCCCAGGCCCGTCCCCTGGACGAAATCGTTCAGTTTCGTGAAGCGGTCGAAGATGCGTTCGGCCTGGTCGGCGGGGATGCCGGGGCCCGTGTCCGTCACGGAATAGGACACGTAGCCGGGACGGCTCGTGAGCGAGCTGGACAGGCGGATCTCGCCTTCCTTCGTGTGCTTGCAGGAGTTGGTCAGCAGGTTGATGAGGATCTGCTGCACGCGACGCGGGTCCGTCTGGAAGTTGAACGGCTCCGCCGACTCGGGCGCGTAGTACATCTTCACGCCCGGCTGCAGGCGGTGCTCCGCGCTGCGGATTGCAGCCTGCGCGATGAAATTCATCTCGCCGTCCTCATAGCTGATCCGATACTTGCCGGCGTCCATGGCGGAAGCGTTGAGGATGTCGTCCAGCAACATCGTCAACATCTTGGTATTGTTGATGATATGGTCTGAGAACTCAGCTTTTTCTTCCTCCGGGAACGACCCGTCGGGGAGCGCGAGCAACTGCGAGAAGCCCACGATGGCATTCAGCGGAGTCCGCACTTCATGGCTCATATTCTGCACGAAACGGGTCTTGGCCGCATTCGCGAGCTGCACCTGTTCGTTCGCTTCTTTCAACTCCCGGATTCGTTCTTCGTCCGCCTCCCGCGCCTTGCGCAGGTTGCGGTTGTGCACCCAGAAGAAGCCGGACGAGACAAGCAGGATCACCATGACCAGGAACTCCACCAGGCGCGTGGCCATCACCACCTCCTGGTTCATCTCAGTCAGCTGCCGGTTCAAGGAGTAATTCTGGAAACGCCCGGCAGCCTCTTCGAGCCGCATGTTGTTGACCTTGGACAACATCTCCTGCAGCGCCTGGAAGCGCTTGCGCATCATCTGGAGGGAGATGTCATACTGCCCCCACTGCGCCGCCAGACGGCCAAGGAACAGCTGCTGTCGGGGCAGCGCCAGCGTGTCCATCAGCGCCTGCGACGGGCGTGAGTTGTGCACCAGCGCGTCCACGCAGGCGAAGAGCTCTTCTCCCGTGCGGAAGAAGGAGGGGAAGGCCGTATCGTTCAGGCAGTAATCGCGCTTGCGCTCGTACTCGTCCAAATCCTTGTCAAACGCGGCGATCTGGGCCTGATAGTACGCGCATCGGAGCGTGTCCAGGTGCGCCTGGGCGGCCGCCATCGCCTTGTTGTAGAACAGGCGGCTCGAATCCTCGGCGAAGTCGTACGTGTCGGCCAGGTCACAGTACGTGCGCGTGACGGGCTGATTCCGGACGTCCGGGTCCTTGGACTCCTCATATAACTCCAGCGCCTGTACGAGGTACAGACGGGTATTCACGATATCCCCCTGCTGCATGTAGACCTGGGCCAGGAAACGGAGGGCCTGCCATTCGCCGAAGTCGTCGTTCTCCTGCTCGGACTCCTTCAGCATCTTGTCCAGCAGGTCGAACGCCGCCGTGATCTGGCGGGAATCGAAATAGTAGTTCTGCGCCAGGTCGTAAGAGTAGTAGTAATACTGGGTGTAGCCCTTCTCGCGGGCCACTTCCCGCAGCTTGTCGAACGCCTCGTCCACCTGCCGGTTCATCTGGAGGCGCTGCTCCAGGGGGACGTTCACGCCCACCCGGCAGATGCGGCGAAGCGCAAAGACATAGTGAAGCGTCTGCGCCTTCGTGTCGCCCCGCTCGATCGCCATCTCCAGCAGCCGGGCGTTGATTTCGTCGAATTCCGTCGCCGACGGTTCGTCCACCACCGCCTCCGCCTGTTGCAGGATGGCGTAGCAGGCGTCGTCGATCTCGTACGGGTTATTCTGCCCGGCCGACGTCCAGAGGGCCGCCAGCAGACAAAAACAAACGAGGATCCAACGTTTCATCTCCTCAAATATAGAAAAAAACTATAACATTCAAAATCTTCGCTCCTTTTTTCCGCCTGATTCCAAAACATTTAGAACGAATTGTTGAAGATTATTCCTACCTTTGTTCAGCGAGTAGAAATGCCATGCCACGCCAACTGAACGCTGAATTCCGGCGACTCTTAATCGAGCGCCGCGCCTTCCTGGAGCCGCACCTCACGGTGACGGAGGTGGCGCGTCGGCTGCAGACCAACAAGACCTACATCTCCAAGTTGGTCAACGAGTCGTACGGCATGCCGTTCCCGGACCTGGTCAACTCGCTGCGGATCCGCTACGCCAAAGATTACCGCGCGGAGCACCCCGGCGCCCGCCAGCAGGAGGTCGCCGCGGCCTGCGGCTTCTCGAGCGTATCCTTCTTCAACCGGGTCTACAAGAAGGTCACGGGCGTCACGCCCCGACACGATTCGGAATCTCTTTGATAATCCGAAAATTATTCCTATCTTTGCAGCCCCTTTTTAAGAGGGACTGTGTATTTATTTAATTATTAACAAAATGATCAAACAGTACGAAACCGTTTTCATTGCAACTCCCGTTTTGTCTGACACCCAGATGAAGGAAGCGGTTGCCAAGTACACCCAGCTGATCCGTGACAACGGCGGCGAGATCGTGTACGAAGAGGACTGGGGTCTCAAGCAGCTCGCTTACCCCATCCAGCACAAGACGTCAGGATTCTATTACCTGATTGAGTTCAAGGCTGACCCGCAGTTCGTGGCCACCCTCGAGACCCAGTATCACCGTGACGAGCGCATCCTCCGCTACCTCACCGTAGCCCTGGACCAGCACGCTGTCGCTTACGCCGAGCACCGTCGCCAGACGCGCGCCGCCAAGGCCGCTGCCGCCGCCGCTGCTCCTCAGCAGGAAGAGGCCCCCAAGGCCGAGGCCGAAGAGATTGAAACCGAAGAATAATCAGGAGGAATCATTATGGCAAACAACAACGAAATCCGTTATCTGAACCCTCCTACCGTAGAGGTTCGCAAGAAGAAATACTGCCGCTTCAAGAAGGCGGGCATCAAGTATGTCGATTACAAGGACGCCGAGTTCCTCAAGAAGTTCCTCAACGAGCAGGGCAAGATCCTTCCCCGCCGCATCACGGGTACTTCCCTCAAGTTCCAGCGCAAGGTTGCGCAGGCCGTCAAGCGCGCCCGCTCCCTCGCTCTTCTCCCGTATGTCACCGACCTCCTCAAATAATTGAAGCGTTATGAAGATCATTCTCAAGAAAGAAGTTGCCAATCTCGGCGAGGCCGGAGATGTGGTAGAAGTCAAGACCGGTTACGCGCTCAATTATCTCGTCCCGCAGGGCTACGCCTCCGTCGGCACCCCGTCCGCGCTCAAGCAGCACGCCGAGACCCTTCGCCAGCGCGCCCACAAGGAAGCCAAGCTGGTCGCTGACGCCCAGGCCGTCGCCGCCAAGATCGAGGCCGTGGAAGTGAAACTGACCGCCAAGGTCGGCGAGAGCGGCAAGCTCTATGGCGCCGTGACCGCCGCCCAGGTGGCCGAGGCCCTCGCTGCCGCCGGTGTCGAGGTTGACAAGAAGAATGTCACCGTTCCCGAGATCAAGGAAGTCGGCGAATTCGAAGGCAAGGTGAAGTGCTACAAGGGCGTCTTCGCCAAAATCAAGGTCCTCGTCGAGGCCGAAGCCGCTGCTGAGTAATCCCAATTTGGATTCAAATACTGAAGAGAACAGGTCATTACGGCCTGTTTTCTTCGTTTATGCTGAAAAATTACGCTATTCTGACGAAATATTCGCTATATTTGCAGGACCACATTAAGAATGCACAGCATGCAAAACATGCAAAACAGGACCTTGCGGTCAAGAATGGCTCCCATCTTCCAGGACACGTTGCTTTCGTGCCTCGGGTCTTTCTTCGCATTCTTGCTGGTTCGCTGGGTGTCGGAACCGATTTACGCATTCTCCCTACACCTTATTATTTATATAGGTGACGCTCTTGTTTTCACCTTGTTGGGCCTGCTGATCTCAGGCACCTTCCGCCGGGCACGACTGGGCACCTACAGCTTCTCGACCGACCGGCTCTTCCTGACCCTCCTGGTCAAAGGAATCAGCCTCATCGTTTTGATGCTCACCCGACTGGGCGGATTCACGCAGCCCGCCCACATCATGCTGGTCATTATCTCCGACACGCTCTTCTCCGCCATGCTGATCTTCATCATCCGCACCACGCTCATCCGCATGCGGGAAGATGCTATGGAGATGAAAGAATTGTCCTTCCGGCCCAATACCCTCGTGTTCGGGGACGATGACAACGCCGCCCTCTTTGCGGAGAGCGCCAAGCGGACCGGCCGTTACAACATCCTGGGACTGCTGTCCCGCCGACCGGAAATGGACAAGAAAATCGTGCACGGATTCTTTGTTTACTACATTGCCAACGACGCAGCCTTGGAAGCCCTGCAGTGGCGCCTGGGCGGCATCGACTGCATCCTGTTTCCGAAAGGCGGTCCCGACGACCCCGATGGGAGCAGCAGCACGCCCGACAACATTCCGGCGAAGAGTAGAATCAGTGCGTTCGAGCGCTTCAGCAAACGAGCTTTCGACATTTTTTTGTCCGGAGTCCTGCTGATTGTTTTCTCGCCCTTAATCCTGATCTGTGCGCTGGCCGTCTTCCTTGAGGACGGCAGTCCTGTTGTTTATTCCCAGGAGCGAATTGGCCTGGGCGGACATCCGTTCCACATCCTCAAGTTCCGCTCCATGCGGCGGGACGCCGAGGCAATGGGCATTCCGCAACTTTATGCCGGCGACGACGATCCGCGCCTGACCCACGTGGGAAAATTCCTGCGCCAGCACCACCTCGACGAGCTCCCGCAGCTTTGGAACGTCTTCCGGGGGGACATGTCCTTCATCGGGTACCGCCCGGAGCGGCAATTCTACATCGACCGTATCATGGAGAAGAACCCACGATATCGGTACCTCTATCAGATCCGTCCCGGGGTCACGAGTTATGCGACCCTCTACAACGGATATACCGACACCCTGGAGAAGATGCTGACACGCCTCGACCTCGACCTCTACTACCTGCGTAACCACAGCGTGTGGTTTGACTTCCGGGTATTAGGATTGACCTTCCTGAGTATCGTCAGCGGCAAGAAATTCTAACCCCCGACACACAATGGCCTCTCATACTGATCAGACCTGCTGGTTCGCAGCGCATACACGCTGCGGGGCGGAGCTGGGCGTGCGCGAACGCCTCGGGCGCCTGGGGACGGAGCACTTTCTGCCGACCGAACTGCGTTCGCGTACGCGCGGGCGCACGAAATATGAAAAGCCGCTCATTCCGGGCCTGATTTTTGTCCGGACTACCAAGCGGCAGGCCTGCGCCCTCGCCAACGAGCAGGGATTGCCGGTGCGCTACCTGATTGACCCCGCTACGAAAACCCTGCTGGTCGTACCCGACAAGCAGATGGAAGACTTCCAGCGGGTGCTGAACCTCTCCACCGAGGAAGGCGGTCTGCTGGACCGCCCCCTCGCCCTAGGCGACCGGGTCCGCGTGATCAAGGGCGTACTGAACGGCGTCGAAGGACGCGTGCTGGAGTTCCACGGACGCACCTACGTGGTCGTCGAGCTGCTGGGCAGCTGGTTCGCCCGCGCCGACGTCCCCCGCGCCTGGCTGGAATTGATATAGACCCATCCTCGACATTCCGGGCTTGACCCGGAATCTCGTACTACTTCCGTCATTCCGGACTTGATCCGGAATCTCGTACAACTAACGTCATTCCGGACTTGATCCGGAATCTCGAAAAAGTGAAACTTTTTAATATTAGGAAACGTATATAACTATATGAGAAACAAGAAACTGAACTACACCGCCCCGGCCGTCATCAACGACCTCGTGCTGGAACTCGAAGCTGAGATTCTCGGTGCCTCCGTGGTCACCGAGGAGACTGATGTCGAGACCAAAGGTCAGGAGATTGAGACCCACGACTTCACCGACTCCAGTTTCAATCAGACCTGGGAATAACCCCCCTATACCCCTTTTTGCTATGATAGCAACCAAGCGAATCCCGGCACTGTCCGTCCTTTGTGTCATCGGCGCCGCCCTGGCCTTGACGGGATGCTGGAAAGATATTATATCCGAATCCAACGACCTGAAGTTTTCGGCCGCCTATTCCGTCGGCACCAAGGCCGTTTACGGCGTTGACGTCAATGGCACTCAGCAGATTCTGTGGCAGGGGACAGACGACGTCCGAATCTCCAGCGACTACGCCGTGACCATGCTGGGACGCCGCTTCAGCGACTATACCGTCACCCCGCAGAGCGGCGAGAGCGACGCCACCCACGGCAAAATCAGCCGCAAAGCCACCGTCATCGGGAACACCGAGGACAGCGGCCTGCGCTGGATCGACAACGCCTCCGGCAGCGCCAGCTTCTGGTCGGTCTATCCGGCTTCGGCCATGAGCGACAACGAGCTCCAGAACATCACGTTCACGATTCCGAGTTCGACGTCCCTGCAGACGGCTGTCAAGCAGCCCAGCGGCAACGTCGTCAAGATCCTGGACCCCGTGAACGGTTCCTATCCGATGGTCGCCTGCACCTCCGGCGTGAGCGCCAACACCAACCTGGTCAAACTCAACTACTACCCGGCATTCACCTCTTTCCAGATCACGCTGCTCAACGACTCCGAAGTTACGATGACGCTGAATTACTGCTCGCTGACCTCCTCCACGAACGACCTGTGCGGCACGTTTACCGCCCCCATCGAGGACCTCGCTCAGGCGAGCCCCGTCACTTCGCGCATCTCCACTTCCTCCACCGGACAGACGGTCAGTGCCGGGCTGAACCAGCCCCTGCAGAGCGGCGAAAGCGTGACCTTCAGCATCTTCTGCCTGCCGACCGACCTGACTGACCTCACCCTCGCCTGCAACTTTACCGACGAGAACGGCACGCAGACCAAGACCCTGGCCCTGAACCGAAGCGGCTCCGCTATCTCGTTCGATGCCTGCAAGCAGCACCGCATCAACCTCCGCTTCAAGGGCGGCACCGTAGATGTCGAAATAACGCCAGTCATCGCGCTTGTCGTATCCAGCGCCTTCGGTGACGATTACGAGTACAAAGACGGAGAAGTCGTGGACAAGCACACGGGCGAGAAAGTGGACCTCGAAGAACTTCAGCAGGCCATTCTGGCTGTCCACGACGTCACGATTACCGACGACCACGGCATCGACACCGTCAACTACATCAACGGTATGTTCGCCTTCACGAACCTGGAGACGCTGACCATCGACGGCGCCAACTCCATCAATTCCGTCACGGTGGAGGGCCTTCCGCACTTCAAGGAGCTGAACATCATCTATGCCGACGCGATCCAGGATGTAACCGTCTCCGACTGTCCCTGGACGGAAACTGTCAACATCAATACCCGGTCCCTGAACACCATCACACTCAACAACCTGACCAAACTGAAGACCCTGACCGTGGATGAAGGTGGCGCTAACAGCAACCTGAAGACCTTCACGCTGACCAACTGCTACGACCTCGAGACCGCACATTTCGGAGAAATCGGCGCGCTCGAGGAGTTGGATCTGAGCGGCTGTTCCAAACTGACCGACCTCACCATCGATCTGGCTTATAAGCTTAAGGATGTGGACCTTACAGGATGCTCTTCGTTAAAGAGCATCTACATCAACGATGCCCAGACCCTCCCGTTGTTAGACATCGATCCCTGTACTTCGCTCGAGAGCCTCATCCTCGTCAACCCGCAGAATCTGCTTCGTTTCACCACGAATTCCACGACCCTGCATACCCTTAAGTTCATCGGCAACAACGGGTCTCAGAACCTGGTGACGATGTCGCTCGACACCCCGTCCCTGAGCACGATCGAGATGACGAACAATCAGTCTCTGGCCAATCTGACCTTGTCGAATCTGCCCAGCGCGATCAGTTCCTTCCAGACCATTGTCCCCGCCTTCAGCCAAAACGGAAGCCGCGCTTTGCGCAACCTGAGCCTGACCAACTGCAGCGGGTTCACGAGTATCTCCATCGATTCCGCACAAAGCATAGCGCAGATGAACTTTGACTCTTGTTCCGCGCTGCGATCCGTCACGCTGTATGGCAATAGTGCCGCCAATGTCTGGGTCAATCCGCCCACGACGACCATCGTGGCCACCAAGCGGAACTGCCCTAACTTAAGCAGCTATACGGTAAATAACTGGGGGACAATCGGCACCTACCAGTTCACGAACCCGTAGCATTATTTCCTCAAGTTCCCGACGATAAGCTCCCAGATGGTAGCGAACGTCTCCCGGGGACAATAAGAAAGCGAGAATGGCAGCCGCCGCAGGAAAGCCTTTGCGGTGGCTGCTTTCGTTTTGGGATGATTCCCGAAACGGCCGGAGCGCTGGACGATGCGGCGCAGCGATGTCGTCCGCACGGGCTCGAAGTCCGGCAAGCAGTAGATCAGATCGAGCCCAAAATCGTACACCAACAGCGAGCAGACCAGGTTATGCCAACGCAGCAGGCCGGCATATTTCAGGGCCGCGCGCAGTTCGTTTTTATCGTATTTCCCGTCCAGCCTGGTTATCGCAATGGCCAGGTCGCAGAGCTGTTTGCAGCCCACTCCGTGTCCGATGACGTGCTTGAAAATATGGGCCGACAGCAAGAGGATTTCCCCACAGGGAGAGCCCGGCTCCGGCAGCTTCTTGGCCGGGCGATGAATGTCGTAATAGCGCGGGTGCACTTCCACCACAACCAGGTCGCGAGCCAGCACCAGGGCCCCGTCCGAGGCCCTTCTTGCTTTCGGGAAGATCGTCCGCGCACGTTTGAATTCCTCTGGCGGAAGATACAGGTCGATGTCGCCGACCTGGCGGACGGACGGGTCCGCGTAATACTTCGCCGCCTCGCTCCCCTTCTGAATGATCGGGTGCAGCCGGGACTCCGCCAGGATCTGGAACAGCGTCACCTGCACGCGCGCATAGGTATGATTCGCACGCGACAAAGCCTCCTTGATGGCCTGCAGAACCGGCTCAAGCTCCTCCAGGTCGCGTTGCTCCTCCGGCAAATGCGCAATTCCGCGCACGACCAAACCCATTACTGCCTGTACGCGGCCCAGCGAGAGCACCAGTTCCCACGCGTCCACGTCCGGCGTGCACGGCAGCTCCAGGTCCTGCTCCCACAGGCCCGCACGAAGCAGCGACATAAATGTTTCCCAATAATCAACGGACATAGCAGCGAAGAATAGCCGTAGTAAAGATAGGGATTTTTGGTTTGTTTTTTCAGCAGAAAACAAATATATTTGTTTTTAGAAATGGTCCTCCATTTCATATCTCCATCCCGGATCTGCACCTGCAGGCCCGACGGCGAAGCCGTAAAATTCTAGAAACCAGAGACTTCCATATTATGATGCGCAAGATCGCGCTGCTACTCGCAGCCTTGACCCTGAGCGTGACGGCCTTGTCGGCCCGTCCGTACCCCGACCGTTATTCCCCGTACCAGCACGGCTATCGCTGGTATTTCTCGCTCCAGGGTGGCCCGGCCATCCTCCTCACGGACAACATCCAAACCTTCGGTCAGTACGGCAAAGCCATGGATATGCTTTGCTGGCACGCAGCCGCGTCCTTCGGCTACAACTTCTCGGACGCCTGGGACCTGCGCATTTCCGGCAGCTACGCCAACAACGCCGGCGCCATGCTCCCCTACGGCGGCTTCTATCCGTACTATTACTTCGCCGCCCAGCTGTTTGCAGACATAGCATTGAACTACAACGCTTTGGCCGAATACAACATTCCGTTCAACCTCAAGACCTACGCCGGTCTCGGCGGCGCCTTCACCCATCGGTTCACCGAAGTGGAACACCCCTTCCAGGAACTCCAGGCGTACAATATCGTCCCCGGCGTCCGCCTGGGCGGCATCATCGAGATCGACTATAAGAGCGGTTTCGGCTGGTTCCTGGACCTCGGCGCCGAGGCCTTTCTGGACCGATACGACGGCCAGGTAGCGGGATCCCCGGTTGATTTTGCCTTCAAGTTGTCCTTTGGTGTCATCTACCACCTCCCGCTGATTCGAAAGTAATTGACTACGGAATCGACGAACTACAGCTCCAAGCGCGTCGCCAAGAACACGCTGATCCTCTACGGCCGGATGATTCTCATCCTGCTGATCAGTTTATACACAAGCCGCGTCGTGCTCAACACACTGGGCGTCGAGGACTTCGGCGTGTACGAGGTGGTGGGTGGCGTCGTAGCCATGTTCTCGATTCTATCCTCTTCGCTGTCCACGGCTATCAGCCGTTTCGTCACTTTCTCTCTAGGGAAGAAGGATCATGAAGAATCCAGGAGGGTGTATTCCACTGCCGTCATTATTCAGATCCTTCTAGCCATCATCATCGCCATATTAATTGAGATTATCGGCGTCTGGTACTTGTACAACAAGATGAACCTCCCGGAAGGAAGAATGGATGCAGCGTTCTGGGTTTTGCAGTGTTCCATCGCGACTTTTGGGCTAGGATTGTTCAACGTGCCTTTCGAAGCAGAAATCGTGGCGCACGAGGACATGAAGGTGTTTGCGTATTTCTCCATTTTCGATGCCGTGATTGCTTTGTTGATTGTCTTGCTTATCCGCATCCTTCCGGCAGACAAACTCATCCTATATGCTTCATTCAATCTACTAGCGAGCCTGTTGATGCGCGCTATGTATGTGTTTTACTGCAAGCGACATTATCAAGAGTGCCATTTTACACGCAAACTAGACAAGCACTTACTTAAGGAATTGGGCGCATTCACCGGCTGGCACTTATTAGGAGAGAGCGCATGGATTGTCAACAGCCAAGGTGTTACCCTGCTAGTTAATTTCTTCTTCGGAGTAGCCATGAACACGGCTCGGGGCCTGGCCACCCGGGTATTCGGGCTGGTCAACAAATTCTCGCTCAATTTCATGACCGCACTCTCCCCGCAGATTACAAAGACCTATGCAGAAGGGGATTTAAAGTCTATGCATTCGCTGATCTTTCGAGGGACGAAACTTTCATATTACCTAATGTTACTGATGGCTATCCCCGTTCTGGCTGAGACCCCCATTATCCTTCGTCTCTGGCTTAAGACCGTTCCCGATCATGCCGTCATGTTTGCACGCCTTTCCGTCATTTCCGCATTGATTATCGTTCTCGGCACTCCCCTTGTCAAGGCGCAGTTGGCGACCGGGAACCTGAAGAAATACCAGATTATCATCAGCGCTTGTACCATCGGCGTTTTTCCACTTACCTGGATTGCCTTCAAGTTGGGACTTCCGGTCGAATGGTCCTACCACATTTTCAACCTGGTATATTTTATCGTCCTATTCGTGCGGATATATCTGGTAAAAGACCTCATTGACCTGCCGTGGAAGAAGTTCCTCACCGACGTCTATCTGCGTGTATTCGTCGTTTCTCTTGTAGCTGCAGTTCTTCCATTTGTTCTGATTTGGCTTCAACCGGCATCTATCTGGCGATTGATAGAGGTCTTGGTTTTGAGCACTCTTTCCGTTTGCGCGGCGGCATACACTATCGGCCTTAATAAGGAAGAACGTGGCCTTGTACAAGGCTATGTAAAACGGTTCCTCGGGAAGGAAGCCACACCTTCGGCATGTTAGAGATCAAAGACAAGAAAGCATGTTGCGGATGCCAGGCCTGCTATGAGGTCTGTCCGGGGAAATGCATATCGATGGTAGCGGACGAGGAAGGTTTTCTGTATCCGAATGTAAATCGGTCCGCTTGTGTAAACTGTCATCTTTGCGAAAAAGCCTGTCCTCAATTAAACCTTATAGCCCACCCCTCTGATGAGCCCATTGCCTGTTTTGCCGCTATTTCCAATGACGAAGAGACCCGGTTTCAGAGTTCATCCGGCGGCGTCTTCTCTCAACTTGCCAAGACCATCCTAAATAAAGGTGGAGTGGTCTTTGGAGCCCGATTTGACGACAGTTTTTCCGTTTATCATTCCTACTCCGAGACAGAAGAAGGAATCACTCCTTTTCGGGGTAGCAAATATTCACAAAGTGATTTGCGGGATGCTTATTCTCAAGTGAATGGTTTTCTGAGGGAAAATCGGCCAGTCCTGTTTACCGGCACCCCTTGTCAAATTGCCGGGTTGCGGGGTTATATCCAGCATAAAGACGACGACAATCTATTTTTGGTATCAGTCGTGTGCCATGGGGCACCTAGCCCTCAAGTTTGGAAAGAATATCTGAAGGACGTCACCAACGGCGCACAACCAACAACGGTTTCAATGCGAGACAAAAGCGAAGGGTGGAGCAAATACAGAATGATTATCAGACGAGACGATGAATCCTTTTTGGACACTATAGCAACAGACACCCCTTTCATGAAAGCCTATCTGAACGATCTTATCCTCCGCCCGTCGTGTTATTCTTGCCAATTCCGCGGCAACCACGGAAGCGACTTGACACTGGGAGATTATTGGGGTATCGAAAATATCCATCCGGATATGTCTGACGATAAAGGGACATCGCTCATTCTTGTGTACACCGCCAAAGGCCAGCAACTGCTTTCCGGTCTTGACCTCAAGTTAAAAGAAAGCCGCTACGAGGACGCCATCAAAGGCAATCCTTCCATCATCTATCCGGCATATAAGCCCGTTGAGCGGGCCTTGTTCTGGAGAGCATTCCGCAGACACGGGGCAAAAGTCCTGCAGAATTATACTACCGAGAATAAGAAAACCCGAGTCAGGCGGCTTTGGGCAAGACTCCTGCGCAAACTACGAATAGAATGAGGATTTGTATTCTCACACAGCCCTTAGGGGCAAACTACGGAGGGATTCTTCAAGCATATGCTCTTCAGCGAGTCTTGAAGGACATGGGGCACGACGTCACCACGCTGCGTTTTTCTCCGCAAGCGTCTTGGTGGGTGCCATCTGGGGCCAAGAAAATCGTTTTAACCCTTCGCCGTTTCCTGTCAAAATATTTAAAAGGCAACAAAAGGATAGTGTATTGCGACCCGGAGGCACAAACACGCTATGCTTTTCGGGAGCTCAATCGTTTCATCAACGAGAACATCAAACACCTGAACGTAAAGCCCCCGCTCACGCAAGACGAACTGCCGGAGTTCGATGCCTTTGTCGTCGGAAGCGATCAGGTCTGGCGGCCTGTTTATTCGCCTTGTCTGCCCAATTTCTATCTGGACTTTCTTTCTGAATCCTCCGTTAAACGGATTGCTTATGCAGCCTCTTTTGGGGTTGACACTTGGGAAGCGGATGAATCAACTACGACGCGTCTTCAGGTGCTTGCTCATAAATTTGACGCCATTTCCGTCCGAGAGGAGTCCGGAATAGCACTCTGCCGAGAGCATCTTGGAGTCCAGGCAGATCTCATGCCCGACCCGACGCTATTATTATCGGCGGATGACTACCTTGCGTTATGCACGGCGCCCCAGAATGAGTGTGAAGACTACATCGCAGCATTCTTTCTTGATCAAGATGAATCGGAGCGATCCTTCGTTGATCATCTTTCCAAACAGCTTAAGTTACCTATCCGTTACATTGGTAATTTCGATTGGGTGACCAGCGTGGATTCCATAGAGAGCTGGATTTTGGGAATCTCTCGGGCAAGATTCGTTGTCACCAACTCTTTCCACGGGACCGTTTTTTCATTGTTATTTAGGAAAGAGTTTCTTTCCATTATCAATCGCGAGCGAGGTGCCTCCCGTTTCGAGTCCCTCATGAAAACAGTTCATCTTGAAGATCGTCTGCTCGACAAAACGCAATTGGGCGCAAGCCCCATCGAAAGACCTGATATTCCGTGGGATATCGTTTCAACGGCACTTGATCAAATGCGCCAAAAAGGAATTCGTTTTTTACGTTCGATATAATGGCACACCCTAAGGTCTCGGTCATCGTGGCAGTATATAATGCGGAGAAAACTCTTCGCCGTTGTTTGGATAGCTTGGCTACCCAAACACTGTCAGACATCGAGTTTTTATGTATTGACGATGGTAGCACGGACCAAAGCGCATCCATTTTGGACGAATACGCAATGCGGGACAGCCGTTATCTGGTGTTTCACAAGACAAATGAGGGCGTCTCGGCGACACGCCAGTTCGGGCACGAGCACATTCACGGAGATTTCTTCATTCATCTTGACGCTGATGATTATGCAGAACCGCGGGCGTATGAATTATTATATAATACCGCGATAGCAGATTGTGCAGATATCGTCATTTGCGATGCCGAAAGGATTACGCTTTCTGGGGCACACAAGATGGACTATTTCGCAGAAGACCTGTCTGCGGAGGCTTTGATCAAAAGGATGTTTTCATGGGAAACATCAGCTCTATGGAATCGGCTCATCCGAACAGAACTGATCAAACGCTATGATTTGCGGTTCCCGCAGTATTTACAACTGGCGGAAGACCGTTTCTTTTTAACATGTTTATTAAATCGCAGCATTAGGCATAATGACAACCTAATAATCAGCCACTTAGATAAGGTGTTAATACACTATGACGATGCTGTCAATCCCGTTTCCCTTTCCAAAATCCTCGATAGAAAGACCATTTTCAAACGAACGGCTGATTCTTATCAGGTTTTGATTAACGAGCTGGAGCCAAACATGGATATTTACGGTCCATCCTTTTACAATTTTGTATTAGAGCTGGCGTTTGACGCTTTCTGGAAAGCAAAGGAGGACAAACTGAGCCACCATGAATTCCATCGTCTGTTTATGTCATTTCAGAATGGGATAAAGCTGTATTCTACAAACGGGTACCGAAAAACCTTAGTGTTAATGGCTCTTCGTAGAGGGATTCACTTTGCAACTGCCTTCAAATGGATTGCAATTCCCACGATCATGTTTGACAAACTCCGCGCTCACGTGTAGATCATGCAGAAGGACTGGACAATCCTACAATCAAAGGCCATTGACGCCCTGCGTTTCCCGATGGCGGTTGCCGTCGTGATGCTGCACCACGGCCTGACGCTGATGGATGACGCCACCGGACCGCTTCGAACGTGCCTGATTGTCTTCCAGGAGGGCCTTTGCCGCCTGGCAGTCCCCTGCTTCTTCTTTATCTCCGGATACCTGTTCTTCAACAAGTTGCAGGATTGGTCCTGGGGAGAATGGACGCGCAAGATCAAGAGCCGGGGCAGGACATTACTGGTCCCCTATCTCTTATGGAACCTGATTGCATTCTTTGCTTACTGGGGATTTGCAAGACTCCAGGGAGACGGGATCAGCCTGCAAGAGCATTTCCTCAACAATGGCGGACTCCGCTTGTTCTGGGGCACGAACGGAGATATTCCGCTGGGCGTGCGCTCCGCACCTTGCGACCCGCCGCTCTGGTTCATCCGGGATCTGATGTTGTTCACCCTGCTCACCCCCTTGATTCATCTGTTTTTACGTTGGACCCGGGGATTCGGTGCTCTGGCGATTGCCGTTTTCTTCCTGTTTGTGCCGGGCATTATTCCGGAAGGGTTCGTTTTCTACCTCACGGGCTGCGCGTTCCAGCTGCAGCGCAAGAATGTCGTTGAAACGCTTTGGCCCAGAAGAGTCGTTTTTTACTTATTCTCAGTGGTTTTCCTGATTGCACTGTGCACCTTGTTTGACAATGAATACTGGCGGCGTCTGGCCAAGAATTTGTTCTTGTTCTGCGGTATTGCGGCCGCTTTTTGTGCGACCGCACATCTACTGCAGCAAGATCGGATACGTGTCCATCCCTTCCTGGCCCGGAGCAGTTTCTTTATTTTCGCTGCCCACGAAATCCTAATTCTGCACAACTTCGCCCGACCGCTGGCCTATACTCTCCTGCCTAACAGCGGAGCTTTCTGGCCCTGCGTGGAGTTTTTCCTGACGCCGGCGCTAGCTGTCGGAATCTGTCTGGGACTGCTCTTCCTGATGGAACGGCTGATCCCCCGCACCACGGCCCTGCTGACCGGCAACCGAATAATAAAGCCATCATATTCATAAGCCCATGACCCTGAAAGAACGATTCCTCGAATGGTGGATCCGCCCCGAGATGTACTACATCAAGCGGTACCTACGTTTTCTTCGTCAAGAGGAGAAATACACCTTTACCACGCCGAACAAACTGCTCTGCTTCTGGTATCGTAGGCGCAAGAACCGCCTCGGCTCCCGGCTGGGCTTCATCATCAGTGCGGGATGCTTCGCCGAGGACCTGCACCTAGAGCATTTCGGTTCTGTGATCGTGAATCCGAAAGCCCGCATCGGCAAGGGCTGTATCATCCACGGCAACTGCTGCATCGGCAGCGACGGCGGCTACCCCGACGACTCCCCCGTCATCGGAGACAACGTGGATATTGGGCAGAACGCTCAGATTATCGGCGGCATCCGGATCGCTGACAATGTGCGAATCGGCGCCGGCGCTGTGGTTGTCAAAGATGTTTTGACGCCCGGCGTCACAGTGGTTGGTGTCCCCGCTCGAGAAATTGGCAAAAAAGAGGTATGAAACCTGCCATTTCTATCATCATCCCGGCTTACAACGCCGAAAAAACCCTTCAACGATGCTTGAACAGTATTGTTGCTCAGAGTTTTCAGGATTTCGAGGTCTTAATTATTAATGACGGCAGCAAGGACGCCACGGGTCAAATTGCAGACGGCTATGCTACCCAAGATAGCAGGTTTACAGTTTTGCACAAGAAAAATGGTGGCGTAGCGGCAGCTCGTCAAGACGGCATCGAACAGGTACGTGGTGAATACACGCTCTTTGTGGACGCAGATGACTACATTCTACCCGACATGCTACAACGAATGCATCAATCCGCCATACAAGAAAAAGCCGATCTGGTCATTTGCGACTTCAACTTGATTCGAGGCTCTAAGGTCGAGTACTGGAAGCAACAGCCTGCATCTTTAAAGTGGGAAAAACTGTTAGGCGCCATGTTTTATCTTTGTCCTCTATGGAACAAGCTAATTCGCACATCTTGTTTCAAGGAACCGGGTATCCGTTTTATCGAAGGGATCAATGCCGGAGAGGATCATTTGTTCATATTGAAGGTCTTGGCATGTAATCCCAAGATTAAAGCCGCCTATGTTGGAGAAGCGTTTTATCAATATGACTTGACGCAGAATACCGGATCAATTACCAACACCGGAATCACGGCTAAACAGCGTCTGCTTCCACTCGTCTTGTTTCAGAAAGAGTACGACGTTTCGCCCGCCCAAGCAGCCTTTGATAATGCCGTCCTGCATATTGCCTACGACTACTTGAAACGCCCCGACCTAAGCCCTGATTTCAAAATAGATTTCAGTCCTTTTAAGAAGAATATCCAGGCAGCAAAAGGGTTTCCCCTGCATGTCAAAGCATTGGTAATGCTCAAACTTCATGGGGTTTCCATCCCCATTAATAGGCTGAAACACAACTGAGTCACTCGCCGTGAATAACAGCACAAAACTTTCATTTATCCTTCCAGCTTGGAAAGGGCAATATCTCCATCAAGCCATCGGGAGCATCGTCGCCCAAACGGCTTCGGATTGGGAGTTGGTCGTTATAGATGACTGTTCCCCAGAACCGCTTCGGGAGATTGTTGAGAGTTTCGGCGACTCTCGTATCAGATATGTCCGCAACGAGAAAAATCTGGGCAGGAAGAATCTGGTCAAACAATGGAACCACTGCATCACCTTTGCCACAGGGGACTATATCGTTCTGGCGGCCGATGACGATGTATACAAACCCACTTTCTGTGTAGAGTGTATCCGCTTAGCGAACAAATATCCCGAAGTAGATTTGATTCACTCATCAGTAGAACAGATTGACGAGGAGGGGAAACACCTTTGGGATGATAGCATCCTCCCGGAGTTTACCAACAAATACGAATACCTAAACTGGTGGGTCACAGGACGGTCCTTCACTTGCATCGGAAATTTCGCCTTCAAACGGACGGCCTTGCTGGAAATGGGCGGATTCATTGACTTTCCCTGTGCTTTCGGCTCTGACATAGCCACCCCCATTGCATTATCCCGAAACGGTGTTGCCAATACGTCCGAAATGCTGTTCTGTTTTCGCCAGTCAACCACGCATCTTTCGGCCGATTCATCCCGCTTCAAGGAGAAGCTGGAAGCCCTGTCCCAGTTGTCCGAATGGCTCCAGGCGCTTGACTACGAACGCCCGGACAACCCCAAGGATCAGGAATTCTTCGCGATTGTAACACCGGAATACCTTCACCGTAAGGTCGTATTCGAGTATTTCCATCTTGTACTCCAATATCTTCCGCTCAAGAAGCTCCCGGAATACCTGCCCTACTGCAGGCTTGCCTCCGCTAAAGACAAAGCCATGATGGTACTCCGCTGGTTCAAACACAGATTATTCCGCGCGCAATGATAGAGTGGTTCAAAAAAATCCGGGACTGGGATGACCACCGGCAGTCCCAACTCATCAAGACGATGCGTTTCCCGTTAATCGTCCTTGTACTCTACGAGCACTCCGTCCGAACCAATAACGCTCCGATGATGCTGTCGATGGACAGCGCCAACATTTTCCACTTCCTCACGGAGATGTTCTCGCACTTCTTCTGCGCCATCGCCGTGGCCTGGTTTTTCTTCTTCTCGGGATACCTGTTCTTCTACAACCTGGAAGAAGGACAGTTCGGGAAGCAATGGATCGTCGGGAAATGGAACCGGCGCGTCCACTCCATCCTCATCCCGCACCTGTTCTGGAATCTGCTCTGTGTCCTGATGATCCTGTTGGTCACCTGGCTATTCAACCGGGTGGGCATCCCCATCACCAGCGATCAGATGGGCCCCGTCCGTCAGGGCCCGCTCTTCTGGTTCATCACCGGTCCGATTGATTTCCCGCTTTGGTACCTACGGGATCTGATCGTCCTGTCCCTGCTGGCACCGGCATTCTACTATCCCATCAAGAAATGGCCCTGGGTCTCGCTGGCGGTCATCCTGCTGCTGTACCTCAGTTCTTTCAAGGTCGATTTCTTCCTGTTCCTGAGCCTCTCCCTGTTCGGAATGGGCGCCTGGATGAGCATACGCAAGGACAACATCGTCGTCTTCTGCCGCGCACTGAAGTATCCGGCAGCGGCGATCGCATTCTTCCTGTTGCCGCTGGCCACATCCTTCCATGGCGGCGAGTACGACTATGATAAATTCTTCCGGCTGCTCTTCATTCCTTCCGGCATGATTACATTCCTGAATATTTGCGATCGCTTATACGAGCACAAATGTTACCGGGATTTGATGTCGAAACTAACAGAAACCGTTTTCTTTATCTATGCCGCGCATGAAATCTATATTCTTGGCTGGACCAAGGGATTGTTCCTGCGCGTTTTCGGACAGACTTTAACAGCCAGATGGATTTCCTATCTGTTTGTTCCGGTCGTTGCCGGTGCGATCTGTCTTGCCCTGTTCTACCTGCTCAAACGAATCATGCCCAAGACGCTGGCGATTGCCTGCGGATGGCGGACTGACCACAAATGATTCACCTCGCTATCGCCTTTACGCCCAACTACTTCGTCCAGGCGGCCACCCTGCTCCGCTCGGTGCTGATTGCCAGCCCGAGAGGACGGTTTCACGTCGTGTGTCTGCTCTCGGAGGAGATTCCGGACCGGATGAAGGACAAACTGGCCTGGCTGGACGAGAAGCGGCTGTCGCTGGAATTCATCCCACTGAAAGGGCGTCTGGAGGGCATCTATACCGATCCGCGCTACACCGAAGCCGCGTCGCTGCGCCTGTTGCTGCCGGAACTGCTGCCGGAGATGGACCGCATCCTCTACCTGGACTGCGACATCATCGTCCGGCAGGACCTCGCCAAGCTTTGGGAGGAAACGGATCTGGGAGACAACTACCTCGCCGCCGTCTATGAAGCCGCGATCGAAGGGCAGGCCGAGCGCTTCCGGGCACTGGGTTGCGACCCTGACCGCTATTTCAACTCCGGATTCCTGCTGATGAACCTGGAGCAGATGCGAAAAGAAAAAGTTTCGGAGAAGCTGCTGGAGGCCTGTCGGGTTCCGTATCTGGAATTCCCGGATCAGGATGCCCTCAACCAGGTCTGCCAGGATCGCGTGCTGCCGCTCAGCCCGCTCTACAACAGCATCCGCACTTTCTTCATCCCCAAGTACAAACCGGACTTTGTCCGCCAGTACGACGAAAAGCTCTGGCACCGCGTCCAGCGCAAAGGCAATATCCACTACACCGGCGGCAAGCCTTGGGACATCTTCACCGTCAAATTCGGCGCCTGGTGGCGGGTGTACGACAGCCTGCCCTGCAATATCAAGGCGGAATGGGAGCCCGGCAAGATGCGGCGCTTCTGGCGCTTCTACCGCACTCCGCTCGGACGAGTTTTGGATGCCGCCAGAATGATTAAGCAGGCCACAATATGTTAACATTCCCATTGTTTTGTTAACACTTTTCCTTATTATTGCAATAATTGATATTTGGAATATGGCCACAATACAAGCAGGAATCAGAATGGATTCGTCGCTATATGAGCGGCTTAAAAGGAACGCCAAGAAGCAGAAGCGCTCTCTGAACAACTATGTTGTAGCACTTCTTGAAGAAGCTACCGCCCCCATCTTTCCACATATTGAGAAAGAGGATTTGATTGTTGATCAAGATTTGCTTCACCTGGGGGAGACCTTCGGGAACCTCTCTAAGGAGTTCATTGAGAGTGATCCCAAGCTGGCATACATCCTTTCGAAATGACAGCCTTATTGGACACCAACATCCTCCTGGATATTCTCTCCTCATCCAGAGAAGGCCATGACACGGCTCTTCAGCTTCTACAACTGATCAGAAGAAAAAAGATTACCGGTGTCCTTACAACGCAGTCGATCATTGACGCCGCCTATATTCAGTCACAACGGCAAAAAGTGCCTGTACAAGACTTCAAAGCAGCCATGAAGATCATTTGCAGCATCGTCAACACAATATCTATTTCTTCAGATGATATTGATCGTGTCAATGAAAGCAATCTGAATGATTATGAGGATGCCGCTCAGATTTCCTGCGCCTTGGATAATTGGTGTGATGTCATTGTTTCCAATGACTCCGAGATTAAACAATATACGGATTTGCCCATCTTGTCTCCAAGAGAGTTCATCAATAGTTGTCTAAATCAAGACTAGCGTGAAACACGCCTACCTCATCCTGGCACACCACGAATTCGGGCTGCTCCAGACACTGATTGACTGTCTGGACGATGTGAGGAACGACATATACGTTCACATCGACAAGAAAGTAAAGATCCTGCCGGAGTTGCACACGGAGAGGGCGAACCTTACGATTCTGAATCAGCGTGTGGACATTCGCTGGGCGGATTACTCCATGGTCGAAGCGGAATACGCTTTGTTCAAAGCAGCACAGAAGAAAGGGCCGTACGCCTACTACCACCTGCTCTCCGGTGTCGATCTGCCACTCAAGAGCCAGGATTATATTCACCATTTCTTCGAAGAAAATCAGGGCAAGGAATTCATCGGCTACACCCTGACGGAGATGACACCCGAGATCTCCCGCAGGATGCAGCGCTGGCACCTGTTCCCCAGGCACTTCAGCCGAAAGCGGAATGTTTACAGCGCCTTCCGGAGCCTCTGCCTCCGCTGCCAGGAGCTGCTGGGCATCATGCGCAACCGTCAGACCGTTTTTACCAAAGGTTCCCAATGGGTCAGCATCACCGAACAACTGGCACAGTATTTCCTGAGCCAGGAAGCTTGGGCGCAGAAGACCTTCACACATACCTTTGTTCCCGACGAAAGCGTGATGCAGACACTCTGCTGGAATTCCCCGTTCCGGGAGAAATTATACAGCACCGCCTCGGACAGCGAAGGTTGCCTGCGCCACATCGGGTGGAAGAACAATGAACTCTACGATTGGTGCGCAACCGATTACGAGACGCTGGCCGCATCCCCGGCCCTGTTCGCCCGGAAGTTCAACAGCACGGATTTGACGTTCATTCAGCAGATTGTCGCTTTGACAAAATGAAGATCAGCCTGATCATACCCGTCTATAACGCCGAAAAGACGCTCCCGGCTACGCTCGAGAGCATCCGGGCACAGCGCTTCCGCGACTTCGAGGTCATCTTCGCCGAAGACGCGGGCACGGACGGTTCCGCATTCTTGCTGGAGGCCTTCTGCCTGGAGAGCGGACTGCCGTGCAAATTGCTGCGCGCCGAGAAGAACAGCGGCGCTGCAGCCGCCCGCAACCGAGCACTGGAGATGGCCGAAGGCGAGTATCTGGCCTTCGCAGATGCGGACGACCTACTGGATCCCGGCATGCTGGAGAAGGCAGCCGAAACCGTTGAAACCACAGAGCAGACAGTCGATATCGTCGGCTGGGACTGGACCCTGGGGCTCAATCAGGATGGGCGCTATATGCGGCAGGCAGATTATACGGCACCGATCGAGGCGCTTCGCAACCTCACGGGCGGAACCATGCGCTGGAACCTCTGGATGTTCCTGGTGCGGCGCGAGCTGATCGAGCAGAACGGCATCCGCTTCATTCCGGGGGCAGATATCGGCGAGGATATGCAGTTCATGCTGCGGGCTTTCCTGAACGCCCGTCACGTCGTGCAACTCCACGAGTCCCTCTATCGCTACAACGCGGTCAACAGCGCGTCCATCAGCAAGCAGTTCAGCCCGGAGAAGCGCGCGCAGGTCGAGACCAATTTCCGCGAGGTGGAGCGCTGCTTCGCCGGTTCGGATTTCTGCCGGGACTATCCAGATGCTTTAGCAGACCTGAAGCTCTTCCTGAAGCGGCCGCTGCTGATCAGCGCGGACCGGAAAGATTACGAAACCTGGTATGCCTGGTTCCCGGAAGCCAACGGACGCGCCCGCGAACGGGCGGCCCTGCCCGCCCACACCTATTTGCTGCAGAGCATGGCAGCGAGGCGCTGCTGGCTGGGCGTTAAACTATATTACGTACTGATACACAAATTCGTGTACGGCATCCTGTATCGTTAAGGATTATGGGAAAAGTATTGAAAGGAATAATCTTGATGCTGGCGGTAAGTTTTTACTTCTTCCCGTTCTCCTTCCCGTTTTTACCCGTCGCCATCAATACGAAGGTTCTGATGGCCGCCTTTGGCGTTTTAGCGTATCTGTATGACAGCGTGCGATACCGGGGCGTTCTTTTCTCCGAACCTGTGTTGTTCTCCGCGCTCATTGCCGCCGTTTTTTCCGTATGGTGTCTGTTCAGCATTACGTTAGCAAATACGCTAAACACCGAATATACCCATTATCTGGTTTCCTATGGCACCTGGATGGCGGGAGCCTATGGCGTATATGCCATGCTTCGCGCGCAAAATGAACCCGTCAACATTTCGCTGCTGACGCGCTATCTTGCCCTGGCGGGTGTCTTCCAGTGTATTACGGCGGTTTTGATTGACAATTATGGAGCAGTAGAATCTCTGGTTGACAAAATCATGTATCAGGATAATGACTTCTACAAGGTTCACGACCGAATGTACGGACTTGGCGCAGCCCTCGACCCAGCCGGCGTCCGTTTTTCCGTCATCCTGGTCATGATCGCGCACCAGTTCAGCACGGATCCAAAAGTCCGTAACAACAGCCTGTATCAGGCAACGGACTTGGTTGCATTTGCCATTATCACGATTATCGGCGCCGTCATTTCCAGGACCACCGTCCTGGGCGCCGGCATGGGCATGCTGTATATCGTCATCGCCCTGTTCCGGATGCGGAAGGGCGGCTTCGTCACCACCCGGATGGTCCGTGCCTTTTTCTGGTTCTTCATCGTCATGGCGGGAATCATCGGCGCAGCCATCTACTTTTACCAGCACAGCGATACCTTCCAAGGTTACATGCGATTTGGTTTCGAGGCCTTCTTCAATTGGGTTGAGACCGGAGAATTCAGCACCAATTCCACGGAGATTCTGGAAACCATGTGGGTGTGGCCTGACGACACGCAAACCTGGCTGATTGGTCGCGGAACATTCGGCGTTTATGAAAACAACAGCGACATCGGATATTGTAATTTCACACTGTACTGCGGCCTGATCGGCATGGCCATTTTCTCTTTCTTCTTCCTGTATTGCCACATCGTTCAGAACCGCAAGTTCAAGAATTTCGGAATCCCGTCTCTGCTGTTGGTCGCCATCACGTTCATCGTCTGGATGAAGGTCACAACGGACATTTTCTTCATCGACGCGCTGTTATTCTGCATCGTCGGCGATTATGAAGACGAGCAGGAAGATTCGGATGCAGCCAATGTGCTGCCCGATGACATTGGGCTCAGATAATGCTAACGACACACTAACTAATACCCCCATGAAGCTTATTTACTGTCACGCTGATGTTTACAACCCCGGAGGGATGGAGCGCGTGCTCCTCAACAAACTCCGAGGGTGGGTGGAACGCGGCTACGAAACGATGGTCGTGACAACCGACCAGCACGGACGTCCGCCGTTCTATGAGTTCCCCCCGGAAGTCCGGATGGTGGACCTCGGAATCAACTACAAGGACGACAACGACAAGAACCCCATCGCCAAGACGCTCGGCTACCTGCGCAAGCGCAGAAAGCATCGCCAGGCCCTGACCGAGCTGCTAATGCGCGAGCGGCCCGACATCGTGGTCTCCCTCTTCCCGTCGGAGTCCTCCTTCATCCCGGACATCCAGGATGGTAGCCTGAAAATGCTGGAGCTGCATTTCAACAAGCAATTCCGCCTGCAATACAACCGCAAGGGCCTGCTGGGCCTGGCGGACCGCATCCGCACCAAACAAGACGAGCGGCTGGTCCGCAAATTCGACAACTTCATCGTCCTGACGCGGCAGGACGCCGAAATGTGGGGCGACCTGCCCAACCTGTCGGTGATGCCCAACGCCGTCGTCACCGCACCACACATCGAGCACAAGAGCGACAACCACCGGGTGATCGCCGTCGGCCGGCTGGACTACCAGAAGGGCTTCGACCGCCTGCTGGACGCCTGGGCCCTGATTCCCTCCGAGTTGCGCAAATTCTGGCGTCTGGACATCTTCGGCCAGGGCGAGTGGGAAGAAAAACTGAAGCAGCAGATTATGACGCTCGGCATCGGCGAATCCGCCGCCGTCAATCAACCGACCGACAGGATCTTCGACGAATATGCCGCCAGCGATTTCCTGGTGATGACCTCGCACTACGAAGGTTTCCCCATGGTCATGATCGAGGCGATGGCCTGCGGCGTGCCGACGGTCTGCTTCGACTTCCTCTGCGGCCCGCGCGACATTATCGCGAACGGCATCAACGGCATCATCGTGCCGGAAGGCAACCTGCAGGCGCTCTCCACGGCCATGCAGCAGTTGATGGAGCATCCCGAACAACTCGCCCGCATGTCCGATCAAGCCAAAAGAATCTCCGAGGAGTTCTCCCAAGAAGTCATTATGAGACGCTGGGACCTCTTCATGAATGACCAGCTTCGCAAACGATGAGCGAGACGAAGACAACGCAACGCTACCCCTTCCTGGATCTGCTGAAAGTCATCCTGACCATCGGCATCGTCTTCCGGCATGCCGAGCTGGTGGGGATGGAAGGCCGGTCGGAAGTCTTTGACTTCCTGACCCGCACCATGATGCTGATCACGGGGGCCTGCGTTCCGCTGTTCTTCGTCATCTCCGGCTTCCTGTATTTCCGCAACGTCCCCAAGAATCCGGGCGTGGACTTCTTCTGGAAGAAAACCCGCACCCGCTTCTTCTCGCTGCTGATTCCCTACCTGATTGCCAATGCCATCGCCTTCGGCTGCTACTGGCTCGCTCACCGCTATGCGCCCGATATGATCTCCGGCTACTTCGGGGACAACTGGAACAAGCCGCTATTCATCTTCTGGACCGGACCCGTCAATATGTCGCTCTGGTTTATCCGTGACCTCATTATCGTCTGCCTTGTGGCCCCGCTGATTTGGATGCTGGTGCGCTACACCCGCATCTGGGGTGTGCTGGCGCTCGCCGCCGTGTGGATCTGGGTGGGCGGATCGCCTTGGTACAACATCTGGTTCACCATCGGCGCGTGGGTGGCCGTCTGCCAGGGAGAGAACGCAGATAAACTGCTCCGGAAGATTCACTGCCGGGCGCCGATTTATGCCTCCGCCTGGTGCTTCTTCGTTTACCTGTATCACTATATCCCCGTCATCTCGCTCAAGAAGTTGCTGGTTTACATCATCGAACCCTATTCCTTCCTCTCCCTGTCGGGAACTTATGTGGGTACGGCCCTGCTGGTGCTCGCCATGATGACTGGATTCTTTATGGTTTTGAAAGAGATTCTTCCAAGCGTGACCGACGTACTGGTCGGCGGCAAATTATGACGCATAAACTTCTTCAAATCAACCCTGTGGTCCGGCTCAACACCTCAACCGGACGCATCATGAAGGAGATCGGCGAGATCGCCCAGGCGGCCGGTTGGGAGAGCTATATCGCCTACAGCAGCGCCCGGGACGGCGTGCCGCAGCACAGTTCGCATCTGATTCCGGTCGGGAACAAGCTGGACCTCGCGGTCCACGCCGTGGCCACGCGCCTGTTCGACGCCCACGGCCTGGTCTCGCGCCGCGCCACGAAGCAACTCATCCGGCGCATCCAGGAGATCGACCCGGACGTCATCCATATCCACAATGTCCACGGCTACTGGCTCAACTATCCCCTGCTGTGCCAATACCTGCGCGAAAGCGGCAAGCCCGTGATCTGGACCGTCCACGACTGCTGGCTCTACACCGGCCACTGCTACTACTATTCTGCCGTCCGCTGCAACAAATGGCAGACGGGCTGTGGCCATTGTCCGCAGAAGCGGGCCTTCCCGGCCAGCTGGGTCTTCGACCGATCGGCGCGCAACTGGCGCGACAAGCAGCGCGCGCTGGGCTCGCTGGAACGGCTGACCATCGTCCCCGTGTCCGACTGGATCCGGCAGGAGATGTCCCGTTCCTTCCTCTCGGACAAGCCCTTCCAGGTCATCCACAACGGCATCGATCTGGATGTCTTCCACCCGGACACGACGGAGGCGGAACGTCCCGATGGCACCGTCATCCTCGGCGTCGCCACCCTGTGGCACGAGCAGAAGGGTGTCCGGGATTTCATCGACCTGGCCGGCCGTCTGCACGAAGGCGAGCGCCTTTTGCTCGTGGGCCACATGAGCGAGGAGCAGCGCGCAGCCTTCCCCGCCGGCGTCGAGTTCATCGAGCGCACGGAGAACGCGGCCAGACTCGCCGCGCTGTATGCCCGGGCGACGGCCTTCGTCAACCCGACCTGGCAGGACAATTACCCGACCGTCAACCTCGAGGCCATCGCCTGCGGCACGCCGGTGGTGACCTACCGCACCGGCGGCAGCGTCGAAGCGGTCGCGGAAGGGACAGGCTTCGTGGTGGAGCAGGGCGACGTCCAGGGGCTGCTCGACCGGGTGCGCGAACTCGCCGCCGAGGACCGGCAGGCCGTCGCCGAGCGCTGCCGGGCACATGCTTTGCAACATTTCAGTAAACAGGAGCGTTACCAAGACTATATCCGTCTTTATGAAAGTCTTACAACTCGGTAAATTCTACCCCATCCGGGGTGGCGTGGAGAAGGTCATGTGGGATATCACCTTCGGCCTGGCCGAACGCGGTATCCAGTGCGATATGCTCTGCGCCGTATTGCCGGGAGAAAAAGTAGATGAAGAGCACCAGGCCTTCATCACCGAAACGAAGGAAACCCTGGAGCTCAGCCTCGGTCCCTACGGCCGTGTCATCGGGGTCCGCGCCTTCACCAAGAAGGCCGGAACGATGATTTCGTTCTCCATGATCCGCTGGATGATCCAGCATGCCCGGGAGTACGACATCATCCACATCCACCACCCCGACCCCATGGCCGCCCTGGCCCTGTGGCACAGCCGCTACAAGGGGCGCGTCATCCTGCACTGGCACAGCGACATCCTGCGGCAGAAACTGCTGCTGGCCTTCTACGTGCCGCTGCAGACCTGGCTGATCAACCGCGCCGAGCGCATCATCGGCACCACGCCGGTGTATATCCGCGAGTCCCCGTACCTGCAGAAAGTCCAGGAGAAAGTCACCTATGTGCCGATCGGTATCCAGCCCGTCCTCTACGCCCCCTGGGAAGCGGAGGAAGTCCGGGCCCGCTACCCCGGCCGGAAGATTGTCTTCGCCCTGGGCCGCCTCGTTCCGTACAAGGGATTCAACGTCCTGATCGAAGCCGCCAAGCGCCTCGGGCCGGAGTACCTCGTGCTGATCGGCGGCAAGGGCCCGCTGCAGGGCGCGCTGGAGCAGCAGATTGCCGAGCTGGGCGTACAGGACCGCGTCAAGCTGCTCGGCTACCTCTCCGTGGACGAGCTGCCGGCCATGTTCGGCGCCTGCGACGTGTACGTAATGAGTTCCAACCAGAAGACCGAAGCCTTCGGCATCGTGCAGATCGAGGCGATGTCCTGCGGCAAACCCATCGTGTCCACGCGTATCCCCCACTCGGGCGTGTCGTGGGTCAACAAAGACGGCGAGTCCGGCCTCAACGTCCCGCCGGACGACCCCAAGAACCTCGCCTTCGCCATCAAACGTATCTGCGACAACGAACAGAACTACAAGAAATTCTCCGCGGGAGCGATGAAGCGCTACGAAGAGCTCTTCACGTCCCGGCAAATGATAGACAAAATCATCAATGTATATGAACAAACTGCTTAAACTGATGCTGCTGCCAGCTGTCGGAGTACTGCTGGCGGCCTGCTCCACCCCTGCAAAAATCAGCTACCTGCGGGATCTGGAGTACAACGTACCTGAAGTGGCCCGGCCGGTACCGGAACTGCGGCTCAAGGTGGACGACCGGATCAGTATCCAGGTCTTCAGCGAGCAAATGGAGCTCGCCGCGCCCTTCAACTCCGCCGGAGTCCACATTGAGGGAGAAGGGGGATCCATGCTGTCCTCGACCTACGGCGTGGACATTCGGGGCAATATTGACTTCCCCATTCTGGGCGAGATCCACGTGGAGGGAAAGACCCTGGACGAGCTGCAAAAGGAGATTTCCGCGGAAATCTCCGGCCGGGGGTATATCAAGAACCCGGTCGTCAAGGCCGAGCTGGAGAACTTTACCATCACGGTCATCGGCCAGCTCGGCCAACAGATTGTCCCCGTCGAAGGAAGCAGCATCAACCTGATTCAGGTTCTGGCCATTCTGAACAACGACCTGGAGTCCGCCAAGATTCCGGACGTGATGGTTATCCGGACGGAAAACGGGATGCGGCAAGCCTATCAGGTCGATCTCCAGTCCAAGGAGCTCTTTAATTCCCCTGTCTATTACCTTCAGCAAAACGACGTGGTCTATATCAAGCCCCGTGGCGTCAAGCTTTCCAACGGAGGAGACGTGTTCCTGAAATTCTTCACGCCCGCCATATCCGCCATGTCCTCCGTTCTGTATATCATTGCCCTCATAAACCGTTAGCCTATGAAAACACACGTCAGAAAAGTCACACGGAACGAGCAGGTCAACCTGATCGACATCATCTACTACCTGGTCGGCAACTGGTATTGGTTTGTCCTCTGCATCATAGCCTCCCTGGTCGTCGCCTATCTCCGTTATGCGAGGACGCCCTACATGTACAGCAGCGGCGTCACGGCCATTATCAAGAATGCAGGAGATGATATCCGGACCGCCCGCCTGGACACCTACGACAAGATGGTCAACACGGTATCCGTTACCAACGAAGAGTTGCAACTCCGGTCCATCACCATCATGACGGAAGTGGTCAAGGCCCTGGATGCGGATGTCCATTACTCCGACCGCATCAAATTCCGTGATGTTGAGCTGTACACCTCCCTATCTCCGGTCCGGGTAGCATTTGACCGGGAGAAGTCGGATCCGGGCACATTCTCCCTCACGGTGATGCCGCTGGATGCCCATAACGTCCGAATTCACACGGATTCCGGCTCGCACACGGTCGCCCTGGGAGATACCATCTCGCTGGGAACGGGCCGTGTCGTTTTCCAGCCCACCGGCCGTTATGGCCCGGACTGTTACGGACAGCAGATCCGCGTAGAAAAGATTCCGATCACCTGGGCGGCAGGTACTTTGATCAGCCATCTGCACATTTCTCACAACAAGCAGATTCTCAAACTCGTCGTGGATGATTACAATGCCCAGCGTGCGGCAGACGTAGTCAACATGCTGGTTGTCAAGTACAACGAGTCAGCCATCCGCGAGAAAAACCGCGTGGCCGTCAATACGGAACATTTCATCAATGAGCGTTTGGCCATCATCGAGCAGGAACTGGGCACAGTAGAAGGCGGTTTGGCCAATTTCAAGAGCGCGAACCAGTTGATGAGCGTTGACGAGGCCGCTTCCCGCTATCTGGGAGACAGCCGCGGATATGCGGCGGATCTCGTTGAGCTGGAAACCCGTCTGTCCCTGTCCAACTACCTGAAGGATTACATCGTCAAATCGGCCGACAGCTTCCAGATGATTCCCGCCAACATGGGCATCGAGGATCCCAATGTGGACCTGGTCATCGGTCAGTATAACGATTTGGTCTTGCGCCGGGAGCAATTGCTTGCGGCCAGCAGCAAGGAGAGCCCGGCCGTCCGACAGGCAGACGCGTCGCTCAACACCCTGCGCGGCAACATCCTGGGCCTGATCCAGAATCTGCAGACCAGCCTGGAGATCCAGAAGCGCGATCTGGCAGAACGGGAGAAAGCGGCCGTCCAGAAGTTCTCCACCATGCCCACCAAGGAGCGCCAGATGCTGGAATTCGAGCGCCAGCAATCCATCAAGCAGGAACTCTACCTGTACCTGCTGAACAAGCGCGAGGAGAACGCCCTTTCGCAGGCGATGGCAGACGACAACCTGCGTGTCATCGACCCGGCCTGGGCCAACTATACGCCATCTTACCCGCAACGCATGCAAATGGCCCTGCTCGCCCTGCTGATCGGTATCCTGATCCCGGCCGTCATCCTGATCGCCCGCCTCTTCCTGGACACCAAGATCCGCACCCGCAAGGAGATCGAGGAGAATATCGACGTGCCCTTCCTGGCGGAGATTCCGCTCAACAAAGAGTACAAGCACATCATTTTCAAGACCGGCAAAAACAAGCACGGCGCGAACAAACCGTCGCCTTTCGTGTACGATCCCAACTCGCACAGCATCTTCACCGAGGCCATGCGTATGATGTGCACGAACCTCACGTTCCTGGATCCGGACAGCACGCTGCCGATGGTGATCGCCACGACGTCCTACTCTTCCTCCTCGGGCAAGACCTTCGTCACAGCCAACATGGCGGCCTGCCTCGCGGACGCGCAGAAGCGCGTGGTGCTGATCGACACGGACATGCGCAAGCGCTCCATGTCCAGCGCCTTCGAGCTCAAGCACAAGACCCTGGGTCTGTCCAATTATCTCTATGACCTGGACGTCAAGCTGGAGGACATCCTCTACAAGGACGCCCGCCCGGGCATCGACTTCATCCCGTCCGGCCCGACGCCGCCCAACCCGACCGAGCTGCTGGCCCGGCCGCGTCTGGAAGAGCTGATCGGCCAGCTCCGCAAGCAGTACGACTACATCCTGCTCGACGGCGTGCCGATCCAGATGCTGGCGGATCCGCTCGTGATGAACCGCGTCGTGGACACCAACCTCTTCATCCTGCGCAGCGGCCAGCTTGACCGACGTATCCTCCCGCAGCTCGACGAGCTCAACGAGAAGCGCCACCTGCACAACATGGCCATCGTCTTCAACGGTCCGCAGGTCAAACGCCGCCACGGCTACGGCTTCGGCTCTTACGGCTATGGCTACGGTTATGGTTATGGCGCCGGCTACGGCTACTATGGCGAAGACGAGAAAAAGAAGAAGAAAGGATTCCGTAAACTATTCAGCTAATGACCATTGCAGTAGATTTCGACGGCACCATCGTCGAGCACAAATATCCTGAGATCGGCAAAGAGAAGCCCTTCGCCATTCAGACCCTGCGCACCTTGCAGCGCGAGGGCAACAGAATCATTCTCTTTACCTCCCGGGAGGGCGAGCTGCTCGACGACGCGGTCGCCTTCTGCCACGAGCGGGGGCTGGATTTCTTCGCCGTGAACAGCAACCAGCCCGCCGACGCGCTGTTCCCCCGCCAGACCTCCAAGGTGATCGCCGATGTTTACATCGACGACAAGAACCTGGGCGGGCTCCCCGACTGGCCTGACATCTACGAGATGATCAACGGCCAGCGGCTGGAGCGCCGCGCGGCCCGGGAACGGAAGTCCTGCCTGTTCCGGAGGAGATAGATTCCGGCTCTCCGGCCGGAATGACTATGGTTATGTCATTCCGGGCAAAAGAAAGGCTGTCCCTTTGCGGGACGGCCTTTTTTTGCTATATTTGTCTTTTACGACTAAAACTTTATACGCTAAGATATGTTCAAAGGACAACCCAAAGGTCTTTATGCCCTGGCCCTCGCCAACACCGGCGAACGCTTCGGCTACTACACCATGCTCGCCATCTTCCTCCTGTTCCTGCAGGCGAAGTTCGGTTTTACTGCAGCCGCGGCGGGCCAGTTCTACGCCATTTTCCTGGCAGCCGTCTATTTCATGCCGGTCCTCGGCGGATGGCTCGCCGATAAAATCGGTTTCGGCAAGTGCGTGGTCACCGGCGTGTCGGTGATGTTCGCGGGCTACCTCCTGCTCGCCATCCCGACCAACGCTTTTGAGAGCCGCGGCCTCGCCCTCGCCATGATGATCGGCGCTCTGCTGCTCATCGCCGTGGGCACGGGCCTCTTCAAGGGCAACCTGCAGGTGATGACGGGCAACCTCTATGACGATCCCGCCTACAGCGCCAAGCGCGACTCCGGATTCAGCCTCTTCTATATGGCCATCAACGTGGGCGCCATGTTCGCTCCCACCGCCGCCACCGCCCTCACCAACAAGCATCTCTCCGGTGCCGGCCTCATCTACAAGGCCGACATCCCCGCCCTCGCGCACCAGTGCCTGAACGGCACGCTGCAGGATCCTGCAGGTCTGGAGAGCCTCCAGGCCATGATGCCGGGCTCCGACGTGGCCGCCATGTCCCTGAGCGATTTCAGCCAGTACTACATCAACCAGCTCTCGACCGCCTACAACCTCGGCTTCGCCGTGGCTTGCGTGTCCCTGATTTTCTCCATGGCCATCTACTTCGGCTTCCGCTCCTGGTTCAAGCACACGGACGTCAACGCCAAGCAGGCTGCCGCCAGCGACAAGGCCGTCGAGCTCACGCCCAAGCAGACCAAGGACCGTATCGTAGCCCTCTGCTTCGTGTTCGCCGTGGTGATCTTCTTCTGGATGGCTTTCCACCAGAACGGTTCTTCGCTGACCTACTTCGCCCGCGACTACACCCAGGATACCGTGAGCGGTCCGCTCCGCATCGGATTCAACATCTGGCCGCTCTTCCTGATCGCCATTTCGGTCTATACCCTCTTCGCGACCTTCCAGTCCGAAACAACCCGCGCCAAGTGCATCTGCTGCGTCGTGACGCTCCTCCTCTGGGGCGGCGCATACGCGCTCTATTCCGGCATGGACGAGGTCCTGCACATCCTGCCGCAGCAGTTCCAGCAGTTCAACCCGTTCTTCGTCGTCGCCCTGACCCCGGTTTCCATGGCCCTCTTCGGCGCATTGGCCAAGAAGGATAAAGAACCGTCCGCGCCGAAGAAGATCGGCCTCGGCATGTTCGTGGCCGCCGTCGGCTACCTCGTCATGCTCGCCGCCTCCAACGGCCAGCCCGCTCCTTCCGAGCTGAAGGCTGTCGGCGGTGTCTCCCCCGACCCGGTGGTCCCGACCTACCTCATCGGCACCTACCTCATCCTCACCTTCGCCGAGCTGCTCCTCAGCCCGATGGGTATCTCCTTCGTTTCCAAGGTCGCTCCGCCGAAGTACAAAGGCTTGATGATGGGTTGCTGGTTCGCCGCCACGGCCATCGGCAACTACCTCAGCTCCATCCCCTCCATGCTGTGGGACAATGTCCCCCTGTGGGTCAACTGGACGGTGCTCATGGCGCTCTGCGTCATCTCGGGCGTCGTGATGTTCTCCTTCCTCAAACGCCTGGAGGCCGCCACGGCCGAATAAACGATGTTCAGGATCCGGGTCTGGTTGCTGAAGGGGCTGCTCCGCCTGCTGAGCTGGCTGCCGCTGCGCGTCCACTACGCACTGGGACGCTTCGTGGCCTGGCTGGCGGGCGATGTGGTCCGCTATCGCCGCGCAGTGGTGGACGGCAACCTGGCCCGCTGCTTTCCTGAGAAGTCCGACGCCGAACGGAAAGCCATCCGCAAGGGTTTCTACCGCCATTTTGGCGATCTGGTCGCCGAGACCGTCTGGTTCGGCGGCTGCCGAAATCCCGAGCGCCTGCGCCGGCAGCGCCTGGTCGAGATCGAAAACCCCGGCACGGTGGCTGAGCTGCTCCGCACCGCCCCGAGCCTGGTCATCCTGAGCTCGCACTGCGGCAACTGGGAGCTCTTCGGCGGCATCGGGAACTACAACTACACCGACACCCCGACGGGCTTCACCGAGCAAAACTACTGCGTGGTGTATCGCGAACAGTCCAGCAAGGTCTGGAACGAAGTCCTGGGCTGGAACCGCCTGGCACCGGTCCTTGACAAGGAGCACTTCGAAGGATACCTCGAGATGCTGAACTTTGTCCGCTATGCCTTCCGCAACCGCGACCGGAAGAAGGTTTACGATGTCCGCAGCGACCAGCGGCCCTACACCCCGTCCCCGGCCAACATCGAGGTCGAGTTCCTCGGGCAGAAGGTTGACTCCATGACGGGCGCCGCCGCGCTGGCGCGCAAGTTCGGCATGGCGGTAGCCGTCCAGTCGATGCGCTCCGACCGCCGCGGGCACTACATCCTGCACTACACCCCCGTCTGCACCGATGCCTCCACGATGAGCGCGGAGGAGATCATGCAGCAGTACTACCGCGTTCTGGAAGCCGACATCCGGCAGCAACCGGAGCTCAACCTCTGGACGCATAAACGTTTCATCAGAATTTGATTATTTATACACATAACAAGCTATGACCATCAAAGATCTGCAACCAGCAGTTGTCTGGAACAATTTCTATGGACTTACCCGCTGTCCGCGTCCCTCCAAGCATGAGGAGATCGTGCGCCAGCACCTGCTCGACTGGGCCAAGGAGCACAAGGTCGAGGCGTTCGCCGACGAGACCGGCAACGTGATTATGCGCATCCCCGCCACCCCCGGTTACGAGAACCGCAAGGGCGTCGTGCTCCAGGGCCACATGGACATGGTGCCGCAGAAGACTGCGGACACCGTCCACGACTTCCTCAAGGACCCGATTCAGACCGTCATCGACGGCGAATGGGTCACGGCCCAGGGCACCACGCTCGGTGCCGACAACGGTATGGGCGTCGCCATGGCGATGTCCGTCGCCGAGGACAAGAGCGTCAAGCACGGCCCCATCGAGGTCCTCGTGACCTACGATGAGGAGACCGGCATGAGCGGCGCCGAAGCCCTGAAGCCGGGCCTCCTGAAGGGTGACATCCTTCTCAATCTCGACTCCGAGGACGAGAACGAGCTCTGCATCGGCTGCGCCGGCGGCCTGGACGCCGAGGCGGACTTCAAGTACAAGAGCCTGCCCGTCCCTGCGGGCTACGTGGGCTACAAAATCGATATCAAGGGTCTGTCCGGCGGCCACTCCGGCATGGACATCTCCCTGTATCGCGCCAATGCCAACAAGCTGATGGTCCGCGCCCTCATTCCGCTCATCGAGCGCTATGGCGCCAAGGTTGCCGACTTCACCGGCGGCAGCCTGCGCAACGCCATCCCGTTTGAGGCCGATGCCGTCGTGGCCATCCCCGCCGAGAAAGCGACGGCGGCCCTGCGCCTTGTGAACAAGATTTCCAAGAGCCTCAAGGCGAAATATCAGGAAAGCGACCCGGGCTTCCAGTGGACCGTCTCCAAGGTCAGCAAGCCTGCCCGCTGCATCGAGGATGCCGTCATCCTGAACGCCTGCAAGGCCATCGCCGCCTGCCCGTCCAACGTGATCCGAATGAGCCAGTCGATGCCGGGTCTGACCGAGACTTCCATCAACCTGGCCGTCGTGCGCTGCAAGCGCGGCCACCTGACGGTGAACTCGCTCCTGCGGAGTGCGATGAACGACTCCAAGGAAGACCTCGCGCTGCGCGTGAAGTATATCTTCGAGTTTGCCGGCGCCAAGGTCAAGTTCTTCGGCGGCTACCCGGGTTGGACGCCCAAGCCGGACACGCCGATCAACAAGCTGATCAACGACACGCACGTCAAGCTCTACGGCAAGCCGATGAACGTCCTCGCGACCCACGGCGGCCTGGAGTGCGCGCTGCTCGGTGCCAAATATCCCAACTGGGAGATGGTCTCCATCGGCCCCACCGTCCTCTATCCGCACTCCCCGGACGAGCGCGTCAACATCGCCTCCGTCCAGCGGAGCTGGGACCTGCTGAAGGCTGTCCTGGAAAATATTCCTCAGAAATAGGATTTGCCCAAGCTGTATATCATATCAGGCTGCAACGGATCCGGCAAGACAACGGCGTCATACACGCTCTTGCCGGATCTGTTGAATTGTCGGGAGTTCGTGAACTCGGACGAGTTCGCGAAGAGTTTCTCGCCCTTCGACCCGGGGGCGGCGTCGGTGACGGCCAGCCGGTATATGTTGATGAAAATCAACTACCTGCTGGACCGGAAGGCGGACTTTGCCGTCGAGACGACGCTCGCGACCCGCTCGCTGCTGCAAATCGTGCGGCAGGCGCAGCGGCTGGGCTACGAGAGCACGGTCCTGTATTTCTGGCTGAATTCGCCGGAACTCGCCATCGAGCGGGTGCGGGACCGGGTGGTTTCCGGTGGTCACAACATCCCCGACGCCGTGGTCCGGCGCCGTTATGTGATGGGCCTGCAGTATCTCTTCGACGTCTATATCCCGGTCATCGACCGCTGGATCCTGGCGGACAATTCCAAGCCGCCTTTCTCGGTCGTGGCCGAGGGCTCGAAGGATGTGATCTACATCAAGGACAACGAGAAATATCAACTAATCAGACGTATTGCGCATCCCGATGAATCCGTGTGATCGTTTTGGCGTGACCGAAGAGCAACTGCGCACGCTTGTGGCCGAGGGGCTGCGGGCGGGCGGCGACTGGTGTGACTTGTATTTCGAGGACACGTCCTACCACGACCTGCTCCTTCGCGACGGGGTCGTCGGCTCTGGCGGCTACCATGTCGATTACGGCTGCGGCATCCGTGTCCTGAAGGGCGAGAAGACCGGCTACGCTTACGCGGAATCCACCGACTTTCCATCCCTTCGAAATGCAGCCATCGCAGCAGGTTCCATTGCAGCAACTTCTGTGTCGCTGCACAGCAGCCTGCCCCCGGAAACGTCCTTCGGACCCCACCGCTGCGCTCCGCTTGCGGTCCCCCCTCTTACGAAGCCGAGGGTGGCACGGTTTCCGGGAGCAGCTGCTGCTTCCGCTCCACCAGTTGCGAACGGAGAAGCCTGTACCCAGGTCGGCAAACCCGTGGCCGCCCGTGGTCTCGTGAACGGGAGGGGCCCGCTGCGAAGCAGTGGGAGGGATGAGCGAAGCGAAGGTTTGCAGGCCTGGGGTACAGGTTTCCCGGAAGCAAGTTATTACGAAGAACTGCAGCCGTGGGAGAGCGCGGAGGTGGCGGGATTTGTGCCGTTCCTGCAACGCATTGAGGCGGGGATCCGGGCGCGGGACAGCCGCGTGCTGAAAGTCGTCGCCAACCTGTCGTACTCCGTCAGCGACATTCTGATGTACAATTCGCTCGGCGAGTTGACCACGGACCACCGCCCGCTGGGCAGCATCTCCGTCCAAGTCATCTTCCAGCAAGGCAAGCGCACGGAGAACAACACCGTTTCGCGGAGCCTCCGCATGGGCGCAGAATTCATCAATGACGCCGTGCTTGAGGATCTGGTCAGCCGCGCCGTCGAGGGCATGGACGCCCGCTTCGAGGCGCGCCGGCCCAAGGGCGGCCAGATGAGCGTCGTGATGGGCGCCGGCGCCTCCGGCATCCTGCTCCACGAAGCAATGGGCCATGCTTTCGAGGCCGACTTCAACCGCAAGGGGCAGTCCATCTTCAGCGACCGCATGGGAGAGCGCATCTGCCGTCCGGGCATCAACATCCTGGACGACGCCACGGTGCCCGCCAGCCGCGGCGCCTGCAACTACGACGACGAGGGCGTGCCCGGCCAGAAGACCTATATGGTCACGGACGGCGTCCTGACCTCCTACCTCCACGACCGCATCAGCGCAGGCTTCTACGGCGTGGCCCCGACGGGCAACGGCCGGCGGGAGTCCTTCCGCTACAACCCGATTCCGCGTATGCGCGCAACCTACATGGAGAGCGGTCCCGACGGGACCCGGGAGGACCTGATCACGTCCGTGAAACGCGGCATCTACGTGGACCAGTTCGCGAACGGACAGGTCAAGATCGGCGAGGGGGATTTCACCTTCTTCGTCAAGAGCGGCTTCCTCATCGAGGGCGGCCATCTGACGATGCCCGTCAAGGACATCAACATCATCGGCAACGGGCCGCAGGCCCTCGCCGACATCCAGGCGGTCGCGGGCGATCTGCGGATCGACGAGGGCGCCTGGACCTGCGGGAAGGAGCAAAGCGTAGCCGTGTCCTGCGGCATTCCTTCCGTATTGATTGGAAATTTAACGGTCGGAGGAGAGTAAGATGATTACAGACAAGGAGTTGGACTTCGTCCGAAAGGCACTTGACTTGGCCACGCGCGCCGGCGCTCAGCACGCCCGGGCGACGCTGTCGCTCAGCGAGGAGGACCTCGTGGCGACGCTCGACGGCGAGGTGGACCGCGTCACGCACTGCGCCGACCGTTCGCTGTCGCTGGGCCTCTTCGTGGACGGGCGCTACGGCAGTTATTCGACCAACAAACTCGACGCGGCCTCGCTCGAGGGCTTCATCGCCCGGGCCGTGGCCGCCACCCGGATGGTCGCGCCGGATCCGCTTCGCGTCCTGCCCGATCCCGCCCGCTGCAGCCACGACGCCCTCACCGGCAACGAGCTCGGTCTCGTCGATCCTGCCCGCGAAAAGGTTTCACCCTCCGACCGGCAGAACATTGCCTTATCCGCCTCTGTTTGGTGGGCATCGCGCGGGGGAAGCTCGCCCCGACAAAACTTCGCTTCGCTCATCCCCCCCACTGCAGAGCAGCGGGTCCCCCCCGTTCACGAGGCCACGGGCGGCCACGGTTTTGCTGGTGTGACTTCCCCCGACGCTCCGCATAAAGCTGAGTATCAGATTATTTCCGAGGAAGGAGAGTATTCCGACAGCATCTACGAGACGGTCTTGATGGACACGAACGGGGTGTGCTGCCGGCACAGCGAAACGTCGTTCGACTATGGGGTGGAAATTACGATCGAGTGCGAGGGAGAGAAGTACAGCGGCTACTGGTGGGACGCCTCCTCGCGCCTCGCGGAGCTGGACGCCCCCGCCTGCGGCCGCCGGGCGCTCGAACGCGCCGTCGGCCAGATCGGCTCCGAGCCCGCCCCCAGCGGCCGCTACACCGCCGTCATCGACGCGGAGATGGCCTCCAAGGTCGTCTCCCCGATTCTCCGCGCCCTGAGCGGCTACGCCATCCAGCAGAACAACTCCTTCTTGATGGACAGCCTCGGGCGGAAGGTATTTCCCGAAGGGGTCAACATCCTGGACGTCCCCCGCATCCCCGGGCAGACCTGCTCGAAATATTTTGACTCAGAAGGTGTTGCAACCGTCGAAGCCCCCATTGTCGAGGGCGGCGTCGTGAAGCAATACTTCATCAATACCTATATGGCCGGGAAGCTCCAGATGGCCCCGACCGTCGAAGACGCCACGCGCCCCAAGGTTCTGCCCTGGCCCTGCCCCGGTCTGGACCGCGACGAGATCCTTCGCCGCTGCGGCCGCGGCATCCTGGTCACCGACTTCAACGGCGGCAACAGCAACCCCGTGACCGGCGACTTTTCCTACGGCATCGAAGGCTACCTCTTCGAGGACGGCAAGATGGTGCGCCCCGTAAGCGGCATGCTGATGACCGGCAACTTCCTCACGCTGTGGTCACGCCTGCTCGCCGCCGGCGACGACGCGCGCCCCTGCCAGAGCAAGCTCGTCCCGACCCTCGCCTTCGCGGAAGTCGATTTCAGTGGATAAACAACAAACAACAATAGAGAAAAGAGATGAAAGTAGAGAACAACAAAGTCGTGGCCGTGAGCTACGCACTCGAAGTAGAAGGTAAAATCGCGGATCAGTCCGCCCCCGGCAACCCCCTGGAGTACATCCACGGCACCGGCATGCTCCTTCCCAAGTTTGAAGGGGCCCTGGAGGGCAAAGAGCCCGGCGATGGCTTCGACTTCGTCCTGAGCCCCGAAGACGGCTACGGCATCTATGACCCGAAATACCTCATTGACCTCCCCAAGACGGCCTTCGCCATTGACGGACAGGTGCGTGATGACCTGCTGGTCGTCGGCCGCACCATCCCGATGCTGAACCAGGCCGGTCAGGTAGTCCAGGGCACCGTCAACAAGGTGACCGACACCACCGTGACCATGGACTTCAACCATCCGATGGCCGGCAAGACCCTGCACTTCACCGGTAAGGTAGAGAGCGTGCGCAGCGCTACGGACAAGGAGCTGACCGAGGGTCTGCATGGCGAATACCTCCCGCAGGAGGAAGGCTGCGGCGGCTGCGGCGGCGGTTGCCACAAGGAAGACGGCGAATGCTGCGGCAAAGGCAAGGGCGAAGGCCACTGCCACAAAGACGGCAAGGGCGAAGGCAACTGCGGCTGCGGCAAAGAAGGCTGCGACTGCAAATAAACCAGGAAGATGCGCACAGCCGTCGTTATCCTCAACTGGAACACCCGGGACTACCTGGAGCGTTTCCTGCCTACCCTGCTGGACAGCCTGCAAGGGCTGGATGCCGGCGTCATCGTCGCTGACAATGCCAGCACGGACGGCTCGCGAGAGCTGCTCGCCGAGCGTTTCCCGCAGGTGCAGACCATCCTGCTCGACAAGAACTACGGTTTCACCGGCGGCTACAACCGTGCTTTTGCCGAAATTCTGGATTCGCCGGTCAAGCCGGCGAATGACGAAAACGGAGAAGGCAAGCCGGAATATTTGGTCCTGATGAATTCCGACATTGAGGTGCCGAAGGGGTGGTTGGAGCCGCTCGTTGCCTGGATGGACAGGTACTCGTACTTCGCCGCCTGTGGCCCCAAGCTCCATGCGCTGGAGCCCGATGGCGACGGCTTCCGCCGCACGGAGCGCTTCGATTATGCCGGCGCCGCCGGCGGTCTGCTCGACCGCTACGGTTTCCCCTTCTGCCGCGGCCGTGTGCTGAGGCGAACGGCTCTCGACGAAGGACAATACTACCTGCCGAAAAGCGTCCTCTGGGTATCCGGCGCCTGCATGCTGGTCCGCGCCAGCGCCTGGCGTGAGTTGGGAGGGCTGGACGAGCGCTTCTTCGCGCACATGGAGGAGATCGACTGGTGCTGGCGAGCCTGGATTGCCGGATGGAGCGTAGGTGTAGTGCCGCAGAGCTGCGTGTACCACCTCGGCGGCGGGACCCTCGCGCCCGCTTCCCCCCTCAAACTGAAACTCAACTTCCGCAACGGACTGCTCATGTTGGAGAACAACCTGCCCGAGACCATCGGGTCGCGGCAGGCGCGCTGGCGCATCCGCATACGCAAGATTTTGGATTGTTGCGCAGCTATCGTATATTTGTTGTCCGGGAAAGTGGCATACGCCCGGGCCGTCCGGGACGCGCACCGCGAATACCGGCAGCTCCGCACACCAGACACAAAATACACTCCTGGTATGCCCGAGGACGTCAGACCGGTCGGACTGCTGAATATGTGCATCCTGGTCCAGGCCGCGCTGCGGGGGAAGAAGGTATTTAATTATGTGAGTCGCTATGAAAGTGGTTATTGAGGGAGCCGGTGAGGTTGGTTCCCATCTCGCGAAAATGCTTCGCGCCGAGGCGAACGAAGTCACGGTGATCGACGACAACGCCGAGCGCATTGCCGCCCTGACGTCTTATGCCGATGTAGAGACCGTCCAGGGCAACCCCTCTTCGATCGAAATCCTGCGCACCGCGAACGTAGAGAAAGCAGACCTGTTCATCGCCGTCTATCCGCTGTCTGCCCAGGAGATCAACATCGTGGGCGCCCTGCTCGCCAAGCAGCTCGGCGCCGCCAAGGTGATCGCCCGCGTCAACGACGAGGACTATCTGAACGCAGAGAACAAACTCATATTCAAGGAATTGGGCATCGAGCTCATGTTCTACCCCGAGAAGAGCGCCGCCGACGAAATCGTGGCTTTCCTCAAGCACAACTCCACCGCCGAGACGATGGACTTCGCCCGCGGACGCCTCCAGATTGCCGTTTTCAAGCTCACCGAAGACTCCCCCATCCTGGACCTCAAGCTGCTTGAGTTCATCAAGGATACCACCACCGAAGAGCTGCAGCAATTCCGCGTCATCGCCATCTCGCGCGACGAGAAAACCATTATTCCGAAGCTGGACACGAAATTCCTGTTCGGCGATCTCGTCTTCACGATCACCACACGCGAAGGCGTGGAAGCGCTCTACCGCCACTTCGGCAAGACCAACCTCTCCATCAACAGCGCCTTCATCCTCGGCGGCGGCCCCATCGGCGAGATGCTCGCTCGGTCGCTGACCCGTATCGGCCTTAAGGTCAAGCTGGTAGAAGGCGACAAGGACCGCTGCATCGAGCTGTCGGAGAAGCTGCCGGAGACCGTACGCATCGTCCACGGCGACGGCCGCAATTCAGATTTCCTCTACGAGGAAGGGATCCAGGAATACGATTCCTTCATCGCCCTGACGGGCAACGACGAGAGCAACGTCCTCTCCTGCGTGGTCGCCAAGAAGTTCGGCGTGCCGCGCACCATTGCCGAGGTGGAGAACATCGAGTACATCCACATCGCGGAGGAGATGGGCGTGGACAATGTCATCAACAAGAAGCTCATCACCGCCGGGCGCATCTTCAAGTTCACCCTGTCTGGAAAAGCACGCTCAGTGCGCTACATGACCGGCACCAAGGCCGAAGTCATCGAATACACGGTGGCGCCGGGTTCCGCCATCACCACCGCGCCGCTCAAGGAAATGGATTTCCCGCGGAACGCCATCATCGGTGGCGTAATCCGCGGGAGTGAAGCCTTTATTGCCGTGGGTGATACGGTCATCCAGCCCTATGATCGTGTGGCGATCTTCGCGCTGCCGGAGACCATCCAGGACATCGACAAATTCTTTAAATAACTAGAAGTACTGACTCTCCTTCTCGAAGAGGGCGCGGTCGTCGCGGTTCGGATCCGGACGGACGGCATCGCGCATCCTCTCGATAGCCTCGCGCTCGCTGCGTCCCAGCTTGCGCGGAATCCATACCAGAATCTTCACGTACAGGTCGCCGCGGCTGCTCAAGCCATAGCTGTTCACGGACGGCAGGCCCTTGCCGCGCAGGCGCTGGACCGTGCCGGACTGCGTGCCGGCGTCGAGTTTGAGCGTCAACGGGCCGTCGATACCCGGGACCTGGATCTCGCAGCCCAGCATCGCGTCAGCGACGCTGATCACGCGCGTATAGAAGAGGTTCGCGCCGTCGCGCTTCAGCTGGGCGTGCGGCTGCTCCTCCACGATCACGAGCAGGTCGCCGTTCACGCCGCCCTGCGGCGCGGCATGGCCTTCTCCGCGCAGGGACAACTGCATACCGTCCTCCACGCCCGCCGGGATGCGGACCTTAACGGTCTCCTTGACCCGGACGAGGCCGGTGCCCTTGCAGCGGCCGCAGGGGTTCGTGACCACCTTGCCGGTGCCGTTGCAGTGCGGACAGACGGAGGTATTGATGGCGCGGCCGAAGAGGGTATTCGTCACGGTCTGGATGGTGCCGGAGCCCTTGCAGGTCGGGCAGGTCTTGACGTCGGACGCGTTCTTGGCGCCACGGCCGCCGCAGTCCGGGCAAGGCCGGTTGCGCTCGATCGTGACTTCCTTCTCGCAACCGTTCGCAATTTCCTCCAGCGTCACTTTGACGCGGGTGCGAATGTCGCGGCCGCGCTGCTGACGGGGACCCTGCTGGCCACCGCCGAAGCCGAAATCACCGAATCCGCCAAAGCCACTGAAACCGCCGAACGCACCTCCGAAAAGGTTGTTCAGGATGTCGTTCAGGTTGCCGAAGCCCTGGCTCCAGTCCTGAGCGCCCGCGCCGTCCACACCGGCAAAGCCGAACTGGTCGTACTTCGCCTTCTTGTTGGGGTCGCTCAGTACGGAATAGGCCTCGGAGGCCTCCTTGAACTTCTCCTCTGCAGTCTTCTTCTCGGCGTCGGTACCGCTGACCCAGCGGTCCGGATGCCATTTGAGCGCGGCCTTGCGGTACGCGCCCTTGATATCGTCGGCCGAGGCTCCTTTCTGGAGCCCCAGGACCTCGTAGTAATCTCTTTTCTCTGCCATACGCTTACGCTCCCACAACGACCTTGGCATAGCGCAGGACCTTGCCGCCCAGCGTGTAGCCCGTCTGAATCACATCGATCACCTTGCCCTTCAGCTCCTCGCTCGGTGCCGGGAACTGGGTCACGGCCTCATGGAAGTCCGTATTGAAGACTTCGCCCTTGGCCTCGATCCGGGCCAGGCCCTGGGTCTTCAGGTAATCCATCAACTTATTGTATATAAGCGCAGTGCCTTCCTTCGCCGCCTCGTCGGACGACTTGGAGAGCATCTCCATGGCGCGCTCGCAGTCGTCCAGCACCGGGAGCAGGCCCTCGATGGTCTTGGCCGACGCGGAAGCGATCAAGTTCAGCCGGTCCTCCGAGCTGCGGCGCCGGAAGGTCTCGAATTCCGCCATCAGGCGAATATAGCTGTCCTTTTCGGCCGCCAATTTGTCAGTCAGCTCGGCGACCTGCTTCTTCAGATCGTCGCCCTTGCGCTCTTCTTTTTTCTGTTTCTTCTTGGGCTCCGCTGCCTGCGGGGCCTGTTTATCTTTGTTTTCTGCCATAATTCGAACTTGTTTGCCCTTTGCTAAAGCAAAAGCTCTGCCAATGACAGAATGTCACGTGCAAAAAAATATTATATTTGTGATTATGAATCGCAACCCCCTTTCCGAAGACAGTCGGGAGCAGAAGCTCCAGTCGCCCGAACAGATCGGCAGCACCCTCAAAGTGACGGCGTTGCCCACATACATCCTGGCCGTCACGGCGCTCCTGCTGATGGGCGCTTTCTTCGTCTGGGGTTTCCTGGGGAGTGTCTCGGACAAGGTGTATTACAGCGGCGTCGTCTTCCCGCAGGAAGGCACGGCGGATGTCTCGCTGCCCAACCGGGGCATGGTCCGGACCATGTTCCTGCACAGCGGCGACCACGTGATCCCGGGACAATCCGTGGCCCTCGTCTCCGTCAACGACAGCTACAGCATCCTGACCAGCACCGTCGAAGGCACCGTCATCAGCTCCAAGGTGGACAATGAGGCCTTCGAGGCCTTCGAGCCCATCATCAGCGTGGTGAGCGGCAACGCAGCCGAAACGCAGCGCGCCATGCTCATCGCCTACATCGACAACGCCGGCCAGCGCGACCTGCGCGAAGGAATGATGGCCCAGGTCTGGCCGGAAGACGAGAAGCGGGACGAGATCGGCTACGTGAAAGGCCGGGTGATGCGCATCGACCGCTATCCCGTGTCGGAAAACGAAGTCCGCCAGACCCTCAAGAACGAGGAAATGGCCAGCCGCCTGCTCTCCTCCGGAGAAATGATGTATCAGGTACAGATCGACCTGCTGCCCTCCCCGGAAGATCCTTCCCAGTACGATTGGTCCTTCGGCGAGCCGGAGGATGTCAACCTGAATGTGGGAACCTACTGCTCCGTGATGAGCGAAACCCGGCGCCGCAGCATGTTCCGCTACCTGTTTGAGTCGGTCAGAACGCGCTTCCGGGGCGCTAAACTCCGCGTAGAATGAGTAAGAACAAGTCCACGGCAGCGCTCATCCTTCATTTCATGCGGGGATGCATGGCCTTCTACTGGGTCACGTTCCTGCTGTACTTCGTGGATATTGTCGCCTACCTGCTGGCACCTTTCTTCCAGCAAGTTTATACAGATAACATCATCACCCGCAAGAACCCCGAGTGGTTCGGGCCCCTGATGTTTTTCTACATCCTGCTGTTCGTGCTCGAACTGGGGGTGTGGATGTCCATGAACCTCCTTCGCCGAAGGCATTTCACCAAGATGGGGCTCGTCAGCTCCTCCCGTTTTATCCTGAGCATCCTGAAGCTGCCCATGCTGGTGCTGGACCGCTTCTCGTCCGGCGAGCTGGTGGCCCGCTACTCCAGCATCCCCAGCATCACGCGCACGATGGACCAGTTCTCCATCGGCCTCATTTTCATCGTGCAATCCATCATCAGCGCCGCGATGCTGATGATGTACAGCTGGAAGCTGGGCCTGGTCGTGATCGTATCTATGTCCCTGCTCGTGCTCGTGATGCAAGTGACGGCCGACAGCATGAAAAAGAAGGCCAAGGGGACGGAAGTGACCGACGCCCAGTTGCAAGGCGTCACGATGACGGGCATCAAGAACATGGAGACCATCAAGTCCATGGGCGGAGAGCGCACTTTCTACAGCCAGTGGGACAGGTCCTTCGTCCAGGCCCTCAACGTACGGGTCCAATCCACCATGAGCAACATGGGCACCGGCTCCCTGCCGCTGCTGGTCCTGCACCTGAGCAACGCCCTCATCCTGGTCCTGGGCGCCTGGTACATCCTGCGGGGAGAGCTGACGCCGGGTATGCTGCTGGCATCCCAGGCACTGGCCGCCAGCATCATCTACCCGATCAACTCGGCGGTCAAGGCCACCCAGAGCGTCTATCGGAGCCAGGCCGCCATGGAGCGCCTGGAAGAGGTGGAAGAGGCCTGCGAGGGGCGCACCCTGGAGCTGTCCAGCCCGGAAGCGCTTCCGGAGCAGCCCAAGCTGCGGGGAGATGTGGAGCTGAGACACGTCACCTTTGGCTACGACCGCAACCTTCCCCCGGTCCTCAAGGACTTTTCCCTGAAGATCCCGGCGGGACAGCGAATCGCCTTCGTGGGCTTCTCGGGCTGCGGCAAGAGCACCATCGCCAAGCTCATTTCGGGGCTCTATGAGCCGTGGGAAGGAGAAGTGCTCCTCGACGGCGTACCCGTGCAACAGGTCAATCGCGCCGTCAGGATCAATTCCCTGTCGGTTGTCAACCAGGATATTACGCTCTTTGAAGGCACCATCGAGGAAAACCTGAAAATGTGGGACGAGTCCATCGAGGACTTCTCCATGGTGATGGCCGCCCACGACGCCCAGATCCACGAGGAGATCGCCGAGCGCCCCGGGGCCTACCAGTCCCGGCTGAGCGAGAATGGCAAGAACTTCAGCGGCGGCCAGCGCCAGCGCATGGAGATTGCCACCGCCCTCGCGAAAGACCCCTCCATCCTCATCATGGATGAAGGCACCTCAGCCCTGGATCCCAAGACCGAAGAGAAGGTGATGCAGCATATCGGCAACCTGGGCATCACCCTCGTTCTCATCGCCCACCGCCTGAGCACCATCCGGGACTGCGACTGCATCTACGTGATGGAGCAGGGAAAAGTATCCCAGCAGGGCACCCACGAAGCGCTCATGCAGCAGGAAGGCCTGTACCGTGAATTAATGAAATACGCCTGACCTATGAACAATTTATTCTTCGAACAATTGGTCCAGCGTATTGAAGGCGACCGCAAGGCGATGAACCAGGCGGCCGATCTCTTCCGGGGTATGATCGACCGCAAGGTGTGGAAAAAGCTCACCCTGAAGCGGGAAATCCCGGAGAATCTCGACGAGCTCGAAGAGGCCTTCTACCGACAGCAGATCTTCTTCCGGCAGATCCAGCTGGAGGGCAAATGGTGGACGCGCAGCTCGGGTAAGCTGCTGGCGTTCTCGGCCGACGACGACACGCCGGTCCTGCTCGCCCCCGGTTTTGCCGACTACACCTTTGTCGATCCCAAGACCGGGCGTCGCTGCAACGCCCGCAAGAACATGGACCGCCTCAAGAAGGAGGCCTTCTCCCTTTCCTACCCCCTGCCCCAGGGCGAACTCACCATCCGCTCCCTGATCGGGCACGCCCTGCGCCAGCTGAGCGTGTACGACGGCATCTGCGCCCTGTTGGCCTGCCTGGGTGTGGTCCTGCTCACCATGTTCACGCCGTATGCGTGCAAACTGCTCTTCGACGAAGTCATCCCTTCGGGCGACGCCTCCCAGCTCACGCCCATCGCCGTACTCCTCTTCAGCGCCGCAGCCGGACTGGTGATGGTGCAGATGACCCGCAACTACCTGGTCGTCCGCATGAAGGACAAGATGGAGTATGCCATGCAGTCTTCGCTGATGACGCGCCTGCTGTCCCTGCCCGTCGGTTTTTTCAAGAAATACTCCCCCGGCGAGCTGTCCAACCGCGTTCTGTCTGTGGTCCGCTTTTCCACGCAGCTCACCGAGGACATGCTCTCCACCATCCTGACGCTGCTTTTCACGGTGATGCTGTTCCTTCAGTTCTTCACTTACGGCGGGCCGCTGCTCTGGACGGGCATCCTGGTGATGGCGCTGTACATGCTCACCATCTATGTCCAGTACTCCTGCCGCAAGAAGGTGCAGGACCAGGCCAACGTGTGCGCTTCCAAGCTCACGGGCCTCATCTATAATCTCGCAGTCGGGGCACAGAAGATCCGCACCAACGGCGCCGAGATCCGGGCTTTCCGGCATTGGGCCGAGGCCTACGAGCCGTCCGATCCCGACGGCAGCCGCTATCCGGCGCTGTTCAACTACAGCAACTCCATCAGTTACAATTTCCGCATGGTGCCCCTGATCGTGACCATGCTCGCCGCCTGGCACTACGGCCTGGGACTGTCGGATTACATCGCCTACTGCAGCGTACTCACCATTGCTACCGAGGCCATCCAGAACTTCCAACGGATTACCAAGGTCATGGCCCAGCTGGCGCCGGAGATCAAGCTCTGCCGACCCATCCTGGAATCCCAGCCGGAAACGGATGAAGGCTCCATCTTCCTCAAGGACGTGAGCGGCAACATCGACATCCGCGGCCTCAAGTTCCGCTACGACGAGGACATGCCCTACCTCTTCAACAACTTGAATCTGCACATCAACGCCGGAGACTATGTGGCGTTTGTGGGCCCTTCGGGCTGCGGCAAATCCACCCTGGTGCGCCTGATGTTGGGATTCGAGAAGGCGGAGACCGGCTCCATTTTCTACGACGAGCACAACCTCGACGACATCAACAAACCCAGCCTGCGGCGCTACTGTATCAGCATCTGCCTGCAGGACGGACAACTCGTCGAAGGCACCATTCGCGACAATATCTTATTCGGAAACGGCAGCTACACCGACGAGGATGTGTGGGAGGCCGCGAAGAATGCTGCCCTGGACAAGGACATCGAGGCCATGCCGCGCGGGCTGGACACCCCCATCTCCGCCGACGGTCAGGGCGTGTCCGGCGGACAGCGCCAGCGCATCCTCATCGCCCGCGCCCTCATCCGCAAGCCCAAGATTTTCTTCCTGGATGAAGCGACCTCGGCCCTGGACAACATCAGCCAGCACATCATCACGGAAAACCTGGCCCGGATGCGCTGCACCCGCATCACCATTGCGCACCGCATGAGCACCATCCGCGAATGCAACCGCATCATCGTCCTGGGCGACGGCAAGGTGGCCGAGGACGGCAGTTACGAGGAGCTTCTGGCCAAGGGCGGTCTTTTCACGGACATCATCAAACGGCAGACAGTATGAGAAAACACCTGATCGGACTTCTTCTTTTGTGCGGCCTGCCGCTGCTGAGCCAGGCGCAGAGCCTGGACGAGATCATCCGCCTCGCCCAGGACAGCACGCTGACGGCCTTCCAGAGCCGATACGCGTACAAATTCCAAATCCAGAAGAACGCGCAGTTCGAGGCGCTGCGCAAACCGCAGCTGGAGCTGAGCGTCGCGCCCAACTACCAGCGGATGATCAATGACATCACGCGCAACTATGTCTATTTGCGCAACTATAACCGCTTCTCCACAGCTGCCCAGCTGAAGCTCACGCAGAAAGTGCTGGGCCTGGGCGGCGAGGCCTACGTGGGCAGTCAGGTCCTGTGGAGCGAGTATTTCACCGGCGACCAGACCTCCCGTGCACGCGACTTCATCGCGACGCCCCTCATCGCGGGCTACCAGCAGTCGCTGCTGGGCTACAACCCCTACCGCTGGGAGAAGGCCGTCGAGGACCAGCGGCTCGAGGCGGCACGCAGACAGCTCAGCTATGAGCTGCATCGGATCGCCGAAGAGGCCACCCGGCGTTTCTTCCGCCTGGCCTGCGCCCAGGGCATGCTGGACATGTGCGAGCGCAACAAGCAGACGGCCGATACGCTCTACGCCATCGCCCGGGAGAAAGCCAGCATTGCCATCGTCACACTGGCCGAGCTCCGCTCGATGGAGTTACAACGCCTGAACGCCGCCAACGCCCTGCTCAGCGCCCGCAACGAGGAGCAGCTGGCGCGCGAGTCCCTGGCGGCCTACCTCCGCATTCCGGTTCCCGCGGCCGGCACCCGGCTCGACGTTCCGACCGCCACCAATCAGGTCCTGCTCACGGACGACGAGGCCCTGCAGATGGCCCGCGCCCACAGTGCGGCCCTGCAGCAGCAACAGGTTTCGCTCACCGAGGCCCGCCACCAGCAGGAGAAGGCCCGTAAGGAACAGGGGCCGAAAGTGGGCTTCGGGCTCGATCTGGGCATGCAGCAACTGGGCAGCACCTTTGTCGGCGCCTACCAGCATCCCCAGTTATACATGGTCGGAACGGTTACGCTCAGCGTGCCGCTGATGGACCACGGCGCCGCCCGGAAGGGCCATGCCGCGGCCGCCGCCTGGACTTCCCATGAGGAAATGGCCCTGCAGGAGGTGGAGCGCGCGCTCACTGAAGACGTGCATACCACGCTCGACAACCTACGCTCACACAGACAGTTGCTCTCCCAGACCGCCGAGGCCGTGGCCATGGCCGACGAGGTCTTCGCGCTCACGGCCGAGAACTACGCCAACGGCCTCTGCGACATCAATACCTACTCGCTTGCGCAGAACCGGCGCGACGAGGCCTACAACCAACACCTCTCGGCGTTGGCTGGCTACTGGACGACTTATTATCATTTGCTAACCCTGACGCAGCATGAATAGACCTATCGCTCTCCTCGCCCTGCTGCTGGCCCTGGCTGCCTGCCAGTCCCGCCAGAGGGCCTCCCTTTCGGACCTCGAGCCCGCTCCCGCACCGGAGCAGGAGGCCGCAGCCGCAGCACCCAGCCAGAATCTGCAGCAGACCATCGCTGCAGACGGATTCTCCAGCAAGGGAACGATCGAGGCCATCACCGAGGTGCCGGTCTATAGCCGGATCAACGAGCAGCTTGTGAGTTTCGACATCGAGCTGGGACAGCGGATCCGCAAGGGGCAGGTCGTCGCCCGGCTCAGCCAGGACGACTTGAACGACCGGATCGCCCGCGGCCGCGCCGAGTTGGAGCGCGCCGAGTTCCAGTACCAGGCCATCTTGATGGGACAGGGCTACAAACGCAACGAGCTGGACCAAGCTCCCGAGGAGATCAAGCGGCAGGCGCGCGTGAACAGCGGCTACAACACCGCCCAGGCTGCTCTGCAGCAGCTGGAGCACGAGCTCAGCTACTGCACCATCACCGCTCCCATCACGGGGGCCGTGAGCCGGGTCGAATCCACGCTGTACAGCGCGGCGATGCCCGGCGTAGCATTATTCTATATTGTTGACACCGAGCACCTGAAGGTTTGTTTCGACGTACTGGAGAACGAGCTTCCCCGCTTCCAGACGGGCACGCCCATCCAGGTGATTTCGATCGCCTATCCGTCCGAGGTGCACAAGGCCACCGTATCGGCCATCAGCCCCGTGGTGGAGAAGAACGGCATGGTCCATCTGGAGGCCACCCTCACGCCGCATCCCCACCTGATGCCGGGCATGACCGCGATCGTCTCTCGGTAAGACGCCTGCAGGAGTTAGCAAAGCCGACGGTTTTTGTTTAAATAAAAAAGCCCCGCAACGATGTTGCGGGGCCTTCGTCTTTTGCAATGTTTCCATTGCTTTGGTGACGCCTGCAGGATTCAAACCTGCGACCTTTTGATCCGTAGTCAAATGCTCTATTCAGCTGAGCTAAGGCGCCATAACCAACCGGCGCTAGGCCGGTTTATCTTACTCTGCCGGGGCGTCCTTGACGACACGCTTCGCTTCCTTGATGCGAGCCTTCTTACCAGAGAGGTTGCGGAGGTAGAAGATACGTGCACGGCGGACTTTACCGACTTTGTTCAGTTCAATCGTGTCAATGGCCGGAGACTCGTAAGGGAAGATTCTCTCGACACCGATACCGTTCGAAACCTTGCGGATGGTGAAGGTCTTCGTGTACGGAGTGGAACCACAAATCTGGATCACCACGCCACGGAAACTCTGGAGTCTCTCCTTGTCGCCTTCCTTGATCCGGTACGTCACCGTGATGGTGTCACCGGCTTTGAACTGCGGGTAGGAGGCAGCTTTGTTCTGGGAGAACGACTGCTCTACTAAGTTAATCAAATCCATAATATGTCAATGCTATTGGAAGAGGCAGCGTCATCAAACCGTTCGAAGAGAGGCTGCTTTCTTTTCGGACTGCAAATATAGTTACTTTTCGGATACCTGCAAAATTTTTCTGCAAATATTTAAATATTCTGCTGATCGTCGTCAGCATTGATCCCCAAACGCCCGAGCTGCTGGATGAAGGCGTCTTCGAATCCGCGCTCGGCAATCCGGCGGGACATATTGAGTATCAGGCTGTCGCCGTAGCCGACGCAGGCGGAGGCACCGGAGTTGCCGCGCTGACGGCCCAGAATGAAGTCAACCTCGCGCACATACGGACGCATCGCCTCCGGCAGCTCGATCCGGCCCAGGTTGGACAGGGTGTGCGAGCAGTAGCGGTCCCCTTTCAGCTTGAAGATGATGTCGATGATGGGCTTTTTGAGCACGCGCGGGATGCAGTTGATGGCAAAACTATCCTCCAATTCCACATTCTTCGCGATCTTGGGCTCCAACTCGCTCTGCATTGAGTACAGGCGCTTCTGCGCACGCACGATCCCGAGGATCTGGCCAAAATCGTATTCCCCGTTGCGAACGTCCACACCCAGCACCACATAAGAAGAGAAGTTGCGGAGCGTCCGTCCGCCGAAGATTTTGCGCAGGTCCACCGGCACATTGACCTTAAGAACGGAGCGGTGGCGAAACGGATCTTTGCGGCGCACATCCTGCAAGGCGGCCACCATCGCAGCCGTGAGCAGCTCCGTCACCGTGGCGTCGCGACGCTTGGCCTCGGCATGCACCTGCGCCATCGGCATCTTAATGCGCACGTCGCGCAGCACCTTGTGCGAGAGCACGCGACCGTGAATGTGGTAGGCCGCATCATTCTTCTCCAGCGCACCGCGCTTACCGCTGAAATCATCGAAGGAATCCGCAAGCTCGGAAGCACTGGGCACGTCCGACGGATCCAGGATGCGTCCGCCGTAGTCCGGTGTGATCCCGTAACGCAGGCGAAGGTATTCCGCGGTCAGCGTGAGCAGGAAGGTCATACCCCCGTTGCCGTCCGTCAGGACGTGGAAGATATCCTGGACGATGCGGCAACCGTCCGCGGACACGCGAAAGAGGAAGCCGTCGTTGCCGGCAATGCTGAACTGATGCAGATGCTGGAGAGGCAGTACGCGAACGGGGCGGTCCAGCTTGCGCAGGTACCACCACAGGGTGCCGCCCGTGAGGGTGTACCCGAAAGTCGGAATACGGGAAACGGTATTCTCCAGTGCTCGCTGGAGAATCTCCTCATCCACGGACTCGGCGAGTGTCACGGACATGCGGTAGAGCGAAGCGTATTTCTTCGACAGACTGGCGGGATATATAAACGAGGCATTGTCCAGCCTCAGGAGTTTCTGCTGTGTCATGGCAAATTCGTTTGGTTTTTCGACGGCAAAGTTATGGGGTCGCGGCGCGTCCGCAAAAGCATTCTGACCGAAACAGCCCAAAAGGTGACGAACAGCCCATTTGGCGGAGAATTACAAACGATTCAGGGACGAAATTACGAATTCGAGCGATTCATCCCAAGTCAATTCGGGACGAAAACACACACTTATCAACCGCTTTCCCGCCTTATGAAATGACATGTTGATAACTTTTTCCGGGAAAGCGATTCAGATATGGAAATAATTTCTATTTTTGCGCGAATTTAAAAAGTACGACTATGTATTGGACACTCGAACTTGCCAGCGCTCTGGACGATGCTCCGTGGCCTGCAACCAAAGAAGAATTGATCGATTACGCCAACCGTTCCGGTGCGCCGGAGGAGGTGATTGAGAACCTGGAGGAGCTCGAGGAAGAGGGCGAAATCTACGAAACCATCGAGGACATCTGGCCCGACTACCCCACCAAAGAAGACTTCTTCTTCAACGAGGAGGAATATTAACTGATTAATTATCAATTAGTTATAAGAAAGCCCGTGGTTTTTGCTACGGGTTTTCTTTGTTCTTATGACGAGACTAAGCCGGATTGTCGATATCGTTACACAGGAGCCAGTCTTTTTTATAAAAGTGCAATAACCGACGGTTTTTGGCCAATCAAACTGCGCTAACTCGACAAAAACGACCCAGTAAAGTGCGATAAATCTTGGGCTATGACGCGGGTGACCTCAGGAGCTTCAACTACTATTGGCTTCTTCGAAACAAAGGAAGAGCTGGCAAACTGGATAAAAACCGAAGAGGGAGTTGACTAGATGAAAGACTATTGAATTTCATAATATTATTTGTATTTTTGCACTGTAATATGTTGTATGTATAATAGTGCAATTTATATATGGAGAAAGTAACAGTCGCAGGCATTCCCATTCCATTGAGGGCATGGTCAAGGAATGAAAAGAAAGGGCTTCCCGTCATTTATTCCTACAGCTACCGCTTCTATGACTTCACTTTCAAAGGGAGTCAGATGATTCTGTTGGAGCCAGGCAAAGAGCATTCTACCCCGACCACCTGTAGAAAGACGGCCACTCGCATAGAAGAGCAGTTCGGCCGCCCGGTTGTATTTTACTTTGAAAATCTTTTATATTACCAGCGGAAGCGTTTGGTGGAGCACGGAGTCTATTATATCTCAGGGGGAAGAGATGCTTTCCTCCCCATGCTGATGGCGTCTCCGGTGAAAAAGAAAAAAGCATCGGCCAAGCTTTCGGCCTCAGCTCAGTATCTGCTCATGTTCCACCTCCAGGGCGAACCTCTTGAACATAGGCCCATTCAAGAATTGGCGGAAGCACTTCCTTACTCTTATGTGAGCATTGCCAAGGCTGTCCAGAACCTGGAAGAACTTGGGCTATGCCGATGCGAGCGGGATTCGGCCGGAAGCAAATCCATTGACTTTGGGTTGGCGGGAAAAGACTTGTGGGAAAAAGCAAAGCCCTTTATGGCGTCCCCTGTCAAAGAGCGCTTCTACTGCACCGGCCTGCCTGATGGAAGCTTTCCCGCCTCCGGAATATCGGCCCTTTCGATGTATTCCCATCTGGCTCCGGACCAGGAACAGACGATTGCCGCTTATGCAAAGGAGTGGAAGAAAGAGCAGTTTGAGAACCTGAACACGTTTGAGGGGCCGTACATCGTGGAAATTTGGAGATATCCTGCCATCGGCAGTAAGAGCGTGGACAAATTATCGCTATATTTGAGCTTGGAGAATGACCCGGATCCCCGGGTCGAAAAAGAACTTGGATTTGTATTTGAGAGCGTATGGAAGAAATAGTAAGTGGAATTGACGCTTTCAGGGAGGCATTTGCGCCCTTTGCCGATTCTTTCATCGTAATTGGCGGCAGCGCTTGCAGGGCTGTCATGCCCGAGGGTGACATCAGGCCTAGGAAGACGACAGACATTGATATGGTATTGGTACCGCAGGAATTGTCTGCGGGTTTTGTCGGCACATTCTGGAGATTTATCAAGGATGGCGGCTACAAGTTCGCCTCCAGAAAGAGCAAGGACGGTGACAAACGCTATGTGTTTTACAGTTTTGTAGAAGGGAAGGAAGGATATCCGGACCAGATTGAACTTCTTTCCAAGCCCGATGAGACCATCGGAACACCGGCGGAGCACCATATCGAGTACATCGATACCGGCGAAGATTACTCACACTTGTCGGCCATTATTCTGGACAGGAACTACTATGATTATCTGACGGCTCACTTCGAGGTGGTTGACGGAATCCGTTATGCATCTGCCGATGCACTGGTCTGCCTGAAAGCGCTGGCATATCTGAATCTTCTTTCCGACAAAAAGTCCGGGAAGAGAGTGAATGCTGATGACATCAAGAAGCACCGTAGAGATGTCATTATGGCAGCCGCTTATCTGCCCGCCGGTGAGCAGTACAAGGTGGGAGAAAGTATCCGGGAGATGCTGGATGAGTTCCTCCTTGCTGTGGAAGAAGCTTCTGTCAGGCAGTCGCTCAAGGGTTCTCTGGGCATTGACGACATTGTGCTTGATGGTGTTCTTGGGGTTTTGAGAGAAGGTTTTGTGTTATGAGAATCCAGTTTGCATCCGACCTCCATCTGGAATTCGCCGACAACTGGCGTTATCTTAAGCAGCACCCGCTTGAGAAGGCGGGTGATGTGCTTGTGTTGGCCGGGGACATCGGCTATCTTGGCGATGAGAATTACTCCAAGCACCCATTCTGGGATAATGTTGCCGAGCAGTATGAACAGGTACTGGTCGTCCCCGGCAACCATGAATTCTATAAGTACTACGACATTGCGACGCTTCAGGACGGAGAGCTGTTGGAGATTAGGCCTAATGTAAAGGTTTACTACAACGCTGTTGTGACGCTGGAAGATGTGGACATGATTCTTTCCACGATGTGGGCGCACATTCCTTTGCAGGATGCCTTTGTCACAGAGTCCGGTGTGACGGACTTCCACAGGATTCTGTACAAGGGTGAGCCGCTCACCTTCGAGCAATTCAATAACGAGCACAAGCGATGCATGGATTTCCTGCGTGAGGCGTGTTCTTCGGCCAAGGCTCCTCACAGGGTGGTTGTGACCCATCATGTGCCGTCGTTTGTCCTTTCATCTCCAGACTTCAAGGGTAGCCGGATCAACGGGGCCTTTACGGCCGAAGAGTACGACTTCGTGGAGAGTTGCGGGGCAGACTATTGGGTTTATGGACACTCTCACAGAAATATTGACGGCGTGATTGGCCGGACGCAGTGCGTTTCCAATCAACTTGGCTATGTGTTCTCCGGCGAACATCACGCGTTCAATTCATCAAGGCATATCATACTATAAGACAATGATTGACTCTCAGATTGCCAAACTGGAATCCGAAATCCGTTATTTAAAGCAGTTGCTGGATGAAAACGGTATCCCTTATGATTATCAGGCATATCTTGAGAGGACACAAGACCCTGTTGGCGAGATACAATTCCCGGAACTAACTCCTGAGCACGCCATCCAGTTTTATTCATGCTTCCGGGGCCGGAAGGATGTGTATGTAAAGCGTGGACGCAAAGGGGGCTATTACACCCAATGCAAGAACTTCTGGGAGACAGGCATTTGCCCCAAGAAGAGTGGGGAGAGGATAAAATGTCAAGACTGTCCCGGAAAGGATTACTTCGTATTGAATACCAAGGCTATCCTTGAACACCTAAAAGGCGACAAAGCGGATTGCTCCGATGTCATCGGCCTTTATCCGCTATTTCCGGACGGGACGTGCTGGTTTCTTGTCTTCGATTTTGACAATCACGACGAGGATGCCGCCCCATCTAAGGATTGGCAGCAAGAGGTAGATGCCTTGCGAAACATTTGTTCTGCCGTCGGAATCGATGCTCTTGTGGAACGTTCCCGCTCCGGTCACGGCGCCCATGTATGGATATTCTTCAGCGAAGCAATCCCGGCCATAAAAGCTAGGAAGTTTGGCGAAGCGCTTCTCGCAAAGGGCGCTGAATCCGTGAGTTTAAAGAATTTCCAATACTACGACAGGATGATGCCGATGCAGGATTTCCTGCCGGAAGGGAAACTGGGGAACTTGATTGCTCTCCCGTTGCAGGGGACGGCTTTGCGGAAAGGGAACAGCGCTTTCGTAGATGAAAGATGGGCTCCATACAGTGACCAATGGACGAAACTGATAGGGACAAAAAGGCTTTCAGGGAAAGAGATAGGCGATTTCATCAAAGCCTGGTGTCCGGAGAATGATACAATGGGCATGTTCCAGAGCGACAAGGTGGATGAACCGGAAGAGGAGAGTCTATTGCTTTTCGGCAAAAGTCCCAAGCCATCGCCCTACAATTTCAAGTCCTCGGATGCGGCCGGCCCCGTGCAAATCATTTTGGCCGATGGTATCTATATAGACAAGCGGAATCTGAAACCCCGTTTACAGAATGCTGTCAGGAGGCTGGCCGCCTACTCCAATCCGCAGTTTTACCAAAATCTGGCTCTTGGCTTCTCCACTAGCAATACGCCCAGGATTGTTTATGACGGCTACGAAGAAGGAAGCCACATCGTTATTCCAAGAGGGTGTTTTGATGACTTGAAGGGCCAGCTATATGAAGCAGAGATTCCCTGTAGAATAACAGATAAACGGCAGTCAGGTCGGGCTATCGATATCTCCTTCAATGGAGCGTTGTATCCAGAACAATCGGTTGCGGCAGAGCGGTTATCGGCGCATGATATCGGCATTTTGGCTGCTGCTACCGCCTTCGGCAAGACTGTCATTGGTGCATATCTCATAGCCCAACGCAAGGTGAATACGCTGGTGTTGGTGGATAGCGTCGAGATAATGAACAATTGGGTTCAGGACTTGAATCGCTTCTTGACCATTCAGGAAGAATTACCCACTTATACCACGCCGAAAGGAAGAATCAAGCGGCGGGATTCTGTTATCGGCACGTTTTCTTCCCAGAAGAAGGCGGCCACGGGGATCATTGACATCGCGATGATTGGATCCCTGGGGAAAGAGGACAACATCAACCCGATGGCCCGTGACTACGGGATGGTTATCGTAGATGAATGTCATCACGCGGCAGCGGCTACTTTTGAGAACGTACTGCGTGCTTCAGCCGCCAAGTATGTTTACGGGATGAGCGCAACGGTCAAGCGGGGTGACAAGCAGGAAAGGCGGCTCCTTATGCAACTGGGGCCGATACGTCATCGCTATACCGCCAAAGAAAGAGCTCAGAAGCAAGGAATCGGCCATTTCGTCTATCCCAGATTCACACGTCTTGTAGACCTGTCTACTTCGGAGGACAGAAAGATGCATGAACTTAATCAGCTGATTATCCAGAGTGAGATTCGGACGCTCCAGATCATAGCCGACGTCAATGACTGCATCCGTAAGGGACGAACGCCCGTGGTGATGACCAAATCAAGGATACACGCGGAAGCACTCTATTCGCAACTCAAAGATTCGGCCGACCATGTTTTCCTCCTGTTGGGGGGCAAGAGCCAAAAGGCGCGTGCAGAATTAAGGGAAAAGATGGCTGCCGTTCCCGGCAGAGACAGCCTGCTTGTAGTTGCCACCGGACAATATATAGGCGAAGGGTTCAATTATCCAAGGCTGGATACAATGCTACTGGCGATGCCCATTTCATTTGAGGGGAACGTCGAGCAATATGCCGGGCGGTTGAACAGGGATTATGATGGCAAGAAGGACGTCATCATTTACGATTATATTGACCAGCACATTCCCACATTGGAAAGAATGTATCACCGTCGCCTCCGGACATATAAGAAGATTGGCTTTGATGTATGCGCGGAAGTGGTTGATAAACAGGTTGTCACTAATTCAATTTTCGGTAGCGACAATTACAAGGAGTCCTTTGAAAAAGATATTCTGTCTGCCGTAAAGAGTATCGTCATCTCCAGTCCGTCTCTTGGGTCGAGGAGAACGAATTGGTTAATCGGGCAGAGCGAAATCCTTCAAGCGCGAGGCGTTCGTATTTATGTCATTTCTCTATCTCCGGACCATTATCCGGAGGATGGACGGGAACATCATCTGGAATTGCTACAATCTCTGCGAGGTGCTAGTATTCAGATTCTCACTCCCCCTCGTTGCTACGAACGATTTGCCATCATCGACCAATCCATTGTCTGGTACGGGAGCATGAATCTGCTGTCCAACGCCAAGGAGGATGATAATCTGATGCGGATTACAAGCCCTTCCATCGCGCAAGAACTACTTGAGTTAACCTACACAAAGAATGAATAAGAAGGATTGTTCTCAAAAAAGGAGTATCTTTGTGAAACCTCAATAGAGGCGCGTAGTTCTTTGATTTTCGGCTCTGACGACGGCTCTCCGTATTTCTGTCGGTAACCCCCTTCGCATTTCATCGTATTTTGTCGCATTCTATCGCACAAAAAGATGCCGAAAAGTTACCGCAAAAGTTACCGCAAGGCGTTCAGGCCCCTTTTCTGTCTTCGGTCTTCGCGCCTCTCATAAGAGACGATAACAATCTGTTTTATAGTGAGTTGCCGAGCCCGCAAGAAGTCAAAGGACAGACAGAATTCATCCACTATTCGTTTTTTTTAACGAGGAGGAATATTAACTGATTAATCATCAATTAGTTATAAGAAAGCCTGTAGTTTTTGCTACGGGTTTTCTTTGTTCTTATGACGAGACTAAGCCGGATTGTCGATATCGTTACACAGGAGCCAGTCTTTTTTATAAAAGTGCAATAACCGACGGTTTTTGGCCAATCAAACTGCGCTAACTCGACAAAAACGACCCAGTAAAGTGCGATAAATCTTGGGCTATGACGCGGGTGACCTCAGGCCGCCATCTGCAAGATTGGCGACCGGCCCTCAAAAAGAGGGAAGACCGTAATAAGGAAAATGCAGATTGACAGGGAGGTAGGAGGTGTGGTAGCCTCCACGATGATGGTGGAATTATCCAACATTGTTCTCCCGTAATTATGGGGCGTTAGTTAGGCGGACACCCTCTATCCCCTCGGTTTTTATCGGATAAGCCGATACCATTCGATGAAGTCCAGCACCTTTTGGAAGTCCTCGATGAAGGTTAGATAATTGGTAACAAACTTGCTCCAAAACAAAAATACAGCAGCCCTTAAGGTTGCTGTATTTTTGTTTTTCAGCATAATTTTAGCTATAAATTTGGCATTTTCAAAAAACGCATCTATATTTAAGGGCGTACCAACATATAATAGCATACTAATACCGCAGAAATGGCGCTCATCGAACTCAGCGATATCAACAAAACCTACAACAACGGACAGCCCCTGCATGTCCTGAAGGGCATCAACTTGCAAATCGAGCGGGGGGAATTCATTTCCATCATGGGCGCTTCCGGCTCCGGCAAGAGTACCCTCCTGAACATCCTGGGCATCCTGGACAATTACGATACGGGCACTTACATGCTGGACGGCAAGCTCATCAAGGACCTGAGCGAGAAACAGGCGGCAAGCTACCGCAACCACATGATTGGGTTCATTTTCCAGAGCTTCAACCTCATTGGCTTCAAAACGGCCGCAGAGAACGTTGAGCTGCCACTCTACTACCAGGGCGTCCCCCGCAAAAAACGCCACGAACTGGCCATGGAATACCTGGAAAAGATGGGCCTCACACCCTGGGCCAGCCACTTCCCCAACGAGATGTCGGGTGGCCAGAGGCAGCGTGTGGCCATTGCCCGCGCCCTCATAACCCGCCCGCAAATCATTTTGGCCGATGAACCCACCGGCGCTCTGGATTCCAAAACCAGCGTGGAAGTGATGCAGCTGCTCAAGCAGTTGAACAAGGAGGACGGCATTACCATTATAGTGGTCACGCACGAAGGCGGCGTGGCCAACGAGACCGACAAGATTATCCATATCAAGGACGGGCTTATTGGCAAGATTGAAGAAAACACCAAACATGAGGCCTGGCAGGGGTCTGCCATGAAATAATGCGAGAACTTTTTCACGAAATAGGCTGTTCCCTGCGGCAGAACAAGCTCCGTACGGCCCTCACGGGCTTTGCGGTGAGCTGGGGCATTTTCCTCTTGATTGCACTGCTGGGCGCCGGAAACGGCCTCATGAATTCCTTCGGCGGGAACGTGGACCAGTACGTGAATCAGAGCATTACGGTGGAGGGTTGGCGCACCTCCAAGCCCTATGCCGGCTACAAGGAGAATCGTCGTATTCAGCTGGATACCAAAGACTTGGCCTACACCAAAGGCAAAGACTGGGAGGGGCGCATCCACAACGTCATCAGCGGCACCGCCGGCACTTCCGTCACCCTCAGCCTGGGCAGTCGCACCGTGGACGGCTGGATGGAAGGCAAAATGCCGCAGCACGTGGAGCAGGAAAAGCTGCAAATGGCAGCGGGCCGATACATCAACCAGGGAGACATAGATGCCTTCCGCAAAGTAATGGTGTTAAGCATGGCGCAGGCTACGGAGCTGAGCCCCAGGGACCCGGAAGCCATTATCGGAAAGTGGGTCAGCGCCGGGAAGATTGCCTTTCGCGTTGTGGGCATCTATCACACCGACGAGCAAGACTATCGCCGGAGCTGCCCCATCCCCTACAGTACCTACAAACACATCTACGACCCCACCGACAAAGTGGAATCCATCACCTTCAACGTAGAAGGTCCGAAGACCCTCAGGGAGCACGAGGCCTTCCAGAAGGAATATGCCGGTGCCATCAAACGCCGCCACAGCATTGCCCCGGACGACAAGCTGGGCATCTGGATGAGAAATGGCTATACAGAAAACCTGGAGATGTCCAACGCCCGTCGCATCCTCCAGATTGCCATGTGGATCCTGGGCCTGCTCACCCTCGTGAGCGGTATAGTGGGCGTATCCAACATCATGCTCATCACCGTGAAGGAGCGCACGCACGAGTTCGGCATCCGCAAAGCCATCGGCGCCAAACCCGGCGAAATCCTTAAGCTGATTATTGCGGAAAGCGTGGGCATCACCGCCCTGTTTGGCTACGTGGGCATGTTCCTGGGCATGGTGGTGTGCGAGATTCTGGACAAGACGGTGGGCCAGAAAAGCGTGAATATCGGCATTGAAGAAATTAAAATGCTGGAAAATCCGTCCGTGGGCCTGGATGTGGCGCTGGAAGCTACCCTGCTGCTTGTTTTGGCTGGTACCCTGGCCGGGATTATTCCCGCCTGGAGAGCGGCCCGTGTAAAACCCATAGAAGCCCTGCGTGCCGAATGAAATGGTTTGATACAGATACCTTCCGGGAAATTCTGGACAGCATCCGGCGCAACCGCAGCAGGAGCCTGCTCACCGGTTTCGGTGTGTTCTGGGGCATTTTCATGCTCATGCTGCTCATTGGCGGAGGGCAGGGCCTGAGGCAATTCCTCGAGAACCAGTTCGACGGCTTTGTGAATAACGCCTGTATTATCTTCCCCCACGAAACCAGCAAGCCCTACAAAGGCTTCAAGAAAGGCCGCAGCTGGCACATGACCTATGCCGATGTGGACCGTCTCAAGAACCTAGTGCCGGAGCTGGAGACCGTCGTCCCGTCCGTGTCCCTGTGGCGTATAAGCATCGCCCGCGGGGAAACCGCATTGTCATCGTCCATCGTGAAATGCCAGCGGGCGGAGTACGCCCGCATTGAGAAGCCGCAGCTTATGTACGGGCGCTACCTGAACGAAGCCGACATTGCCCAGGAGCGCAAAGTGTGCGTAATTGGCGAGAAAGTGTACAACGAACTGTTCCCGGAGGGCGGCGACCCCTGCGGACAGCACATCACGTTGGACGGGGTCTATTACACCGTGGTGGGCGTAGACTGTCTCGATGGCAAAGGTCTTAATGTCAACGGCACCGCGTCGGAGGCGGTGACCATCCCCATCAGCACGGCCCGGAAGGCCTACAACTTGGGCAATACCGTGCGCTTGATTTGCTTCACCGTCAAGGAAGGGGTTGTCATGAGCGACATCACTCCGCGCGTGCGGGAAATCATGTCCCGGGCGCATTACATCCATCCGGAGGACGAACAAGCCATGGAACTGCTGAATACGCAGCTTATCTTTGGCATCATTGATAACCTGCTCAAGGGCGTGAGTTTCCTCATCTGGCTCATCGGCCTGGGGACGCTCCTTGCCGGCGTGATAGGTGTATCCAACATTATGATGGTGAGCGTGAAGGAACGCACCACGGAGATTGGCATCCGCCGCGCCATCGGCGCCACGCCGCGGCAAATCCTGGGGCAGATTATCTCCGAGAGCACCTTGCTCACGCTGGTGGCCGGCATGGGCGGCATTGTTTTCAGCGTGCTCATCCTATACGTGGTAGAGCTGGCGATGACCACCGACGGCGTCCTGAAAGCCACCTTCCAGGTGCCCTTTGGCGTGGCGGTGGTGGCGGCGTTGCTGCTCACTGTCCTGGGTGTGGTGGCCGGTCTGATGCCTGCCCTGCGGGCCATGCAGATCAAGCCTGTGGACGCCATGAGAGATGAATAAAAATACGCAGAATGACAAAAAACTCAGAATAAAAAGAGAACAACGATATGAAAAAGTTTGGTAGAATTCTTATGATTGCGCTGGTGGCGCTGGTGGCGCTGGTGTTCATCGGCACCTTTGCCTATCTGTTCAAGCGCTCCCAGCCCAAGGAGACCGTGTACCAGGAACTTACTCCCACCCGGGGGGATGTGGTCAAGACCACCGTGGTCACGGGCAAGATCCAGCCCCGCGACGAGGTGAACGTAAAACCGCAGCTCAACGGCATCGTGGCCGAAGTGTACAAAGAGGCCGGTCAGATGGTCCAGAAAGATGAGATCATCGCCAAGCTCAAGGTGATTCCGGATATGAACCAGCTGTCATCGGCCCAGAGCCGCGTGCGCCTTTCCGAGGTGAACCTCAGGCAGGCCCAAATCAATTACGACCGCGAGAAGAAGCTCTACGACCAGCAGCTGGTGAGCGCCGAATCCTTCGAGAAGGTGGCCCAGGCCCTCAAGCAGGCCCAGGAAGAGCACGCCATCGCCAAGGAGACCCTGGAGATTGTGCGGGACGGCGTTTCCTCCTCCAACAAGAGCGGGAGTACCACCCTTATCCGTTCTACCATTTCCGGGCTCATCCTGGACGTTCCGGTGAAGGTGGGTAACTCCGTCACCATGTCCAACACCTTCAACGACGGCACCACCATCGCCACCGTGGCCAACATGGACGACCTCATCTTCGACGGCAACATCGACGAGACGGAGGTGGGCCGGCTGCATGTGGGCCTGCCCGTCCGCATCAGCATCGGCGCCCTGCAGGACGTGCACTTCGACGCCGCCCTGGAGTACATCTCCCCCAAGGCCACCGAGTCCAACGGCACCAACCTCTTCGAGATCAAGGCGTCCGTGACCGTCCCGTCCGACGTCACCATCCGCAGCGGCTACAGCGCCAATGCCGAAATCGTCCTGGAGGAAGCCCGGGACGTGCTCACCCTGGCCGAAAGCGCCATCCAGTGGGAGGGCGACAGCACCTTCGTCTATGTGAAAGCGGCCGAAGGCTGGGACAAACGGCCGGTGGAAACCGGTCTCTCCGACGGTGTGAACATCGAAATCAAGAGCGGTCTTTCCGAAGGCGAGACCGTGCGCGGAACGGAAATCATCAAAGCCAAGAAATAAGCCATGACTGCACTCGTGATAGCCCTGGTGGCTGCGCTGGCCGCTCCCACCGATTCCCTTGCCGATATGAACCACCCCTGGAACCTCCGGGAGTGCACGGAATGGGCATTGGAGCACAACCTCACCATCGCCTCCCAGGAGGTGAGCGTAGAGGGCAAGAAGATAGACAAGAACTCAGCCGACATGAACTGGCTCCCTTCCGTGAACGGTTCCGCCAGCGAAAACTGGAGTTTCGGCCGCGGTATCGGCGGCAACAATACCTACGAGAAAGGTAACTCGGCCAGCACCAGTTTCAACCTGGGTGCCAATATGACGCTCTTCGACGGCCTGGCCACGCCCCGCCGCATGCAGTTGGCCAAGCTGAACCTGGAGGCCGCCACCGAAGACCTGGAAAAGGCCCGTAACGACATCCGTGTGCAGGTGGCGCAGGCTTATGTCCAGATTCTCTACAATTACGAGATAGCCGACGTAGCCCGGCAGCAGCTGTCCATCGACTCCCTGCAGGTGGTGCGCCTGGAAGGCCTCTTCTCCACTGGAAAGGCCAGTTCCGCCGAGGTCTCCCAGCAGAAGTCGTCCCTGGCCCAGAGCCAGCTCACCCTGGTGCAGGCACAGAACAACGTGCGCTCTTCCCTGCTGGCCCTGGCCCAGTTGCTGGAGCTGCCCGATTGGGAAAACTTCAGCATCTATCGGCCCAAGGTGGAGATGGAGGATTACTATATTGGCCATCCCGATGACATCTACGCCGATGCCCTGGGCCTGCGTCCGGAAATCCGCGCCGAACAGCTGCGGCTGGACGGATCGGCCAAGCAGGTGCAGATTGCCCGGGCCGCTTTCTACCCTTCCCTCTCCCTAAGCGCCGGCATGGGCACCAATTACTATTCCTCCTTTGGCACGCAGGGCTTCTGGGACCAGCTTAGCAACAACTTCAGCCAGTACGTGGGCCTGTCCCTGAACATCCCCATCTTCAATAAGTTCAGCACCCGTAACCAGGTGCGCAGCGCCAAACTGCAGCAGCGCTCCCAGGAGATACAGCTGCGCCGTGTCCAGCAGAATCTGTACAAGGAAATCCAGCAGGCGTGGAACAGCGCCGTGGCCGCCCGTACCAAGTGGGAAGCCTCCCGCACGGCCACTGCCGCCGCCCGGGACGCCTTTGAACTGATGCAGGCCAAGTACGAGAACGGGAAAGCCACCCTCACGGAATTCAACGAAAGCCGCAACCGCCTGGTGAAAGCCGAATCCGACTCCGTCCAGGCCACGTACGAATACCTGTACCAGACCCGTCTGGTGGAATTCTACCGCGGCGGCGCGCTGGTGCTGTAGAGGGCGGCGAAATACACCGCCCTTTTCGGCCTTTTCCGCGTTACAGGTTGTAATATTCGATTACACGTCCCACGCGGGCAGGGATGCGCTGGCCTTTCTGCCAGGCCCCTTCGATGGTTTCCGTGCGGCGAATCCAGTTACCGCGGGCATCGTAGAAGTACTTGTCGTAGCTGTCCCAGTACACCTGGTCCGTGGAATAAAAGGCGTGTTTACGCTCGGTGACGTCGGCGTTGGCGTTGTACTTCCAGCGGGACCACAGTTCCGGCAGCATGCCTGAAGCTTCGGGCTCGTCCCGTGTTTCGGTCACCAGTTCCCTGTCGTTGGGGAGGAAAGTGAAACGGACGTTCCCGTTTTCTTCGGACAAGGTGAGCGGCATCCCGTTGGACGCATAAGTGGCCGCTATGTCATATTCGCTGTTGCTCACAGGATAGCCATTCTCATATTGGACGTGGTAGGTATAAGCCTGAGGCTGCCCTTCCATGCCATTTTGGAAAGTTTCGGTGACGGTGAGGTTGCCGTCCGAACCGAATTCGAAGGTATAATCGGCCTTTTCATAATAATAGGGTGAGTTGTCCAAATAATGGATGGCCGACAAGTCTTTGAAGATGGTGAGCGGGTAATCCTTGCCGCTTACGTAGATGGGAACCCAGTTGAACGGGTCGGTAGGGACGAGCTTACCCGTATTGCCATATTCGAAGGTAAACGTGAAACAGCCGTCACCGGAAACCTTCTTCGCGAGGCGTCCCTTATTGTCATATTCGTACAGCCAGCGCTCCTCCACCGTGTTTTCGGTCAGATTATGATACTCTTCTTTTACCAAATGGCCGGCTTCATCATAATAGTATTTATAGAAGGTGGTGTAGTGGTCTTCATAGATGGACTTCACGGGACCGCGGAGGCCGGCTTTTTCCCGGTCGGTGCGTTCCCAGTAATTGGTGGTGAACCAGGGTTCGGCCGCCTTGGCGCCGCCAAACAGGCTTTGGTTTACTGTAAGCGTGGAGACGCTGGAGCCGGATTTCAGGGAAATGGTAGCGGTACGGACATCGGCCGACCCGTTGTCGGCCACCATAATCTGAAGCACGTCGCCGCCGGTCCCGGAGGTCGGTTTTACCGTGCACCAGGAAGCCGATGACTCGGCGGTCCACGCCTGGTTGTAATCATCCCCTTTATGAAGGGTAAACTGGACCCGGACGGTATCTTTGTCGCAAGGCATATCGAATGCGGTAACGTCGCTCATCCAGCTCACCGTTACATCGCCATCTTTGTTCTGGTTCTCACCGCTTTCGCCACCTGGCTGCTGCTGGTTTTCGGGCTCCTGCTTGTTCTGGGGGCCGCATGCAAATGCCGCCAGCAAAGTAAGTACTAAGAATTTTGTGTTTTTCATATGGGTATTTTATTGGTTTTTTCTGTTTTGCGCCACGCGGCGGGAGTGAGGCCGGTGGCTTTCTTGAAGTTTCGGTAGAAGGAGGACTCGTCGGCAAAGCCGGAAGCATCGGCCACCTCGGCCAGGTTCAGTTGCGGCTGCTCCCGCATCAGGCGCTTGGCATGTTCCACGCGGTATCCGTTCAGGAAATCCGAGAAAGACTTGCCGCACCGTTGGTTCAAAAGATAGGAGATATAAGTTTTATTGGTATGGAGTTCGGCGGCAAAGTCCGTGATGGTGAGCCCCTTGCGAAGATACATCTTCTCCTGCTCCAGCTTGTGTACAATCTGGTCCATCCGGCTTTCTTCCAACTGTTCGGGAGAAGGCGTTTCTGCGGGAGAGGGGGAGACGCGCCTGGTAAGCAGCAGAGCTACGAGGGCCGCAAGCAATATGCCGATGACAACAACCGTCCACCAGGGGAAATGCCCTGTGTCAGGGGCCGGCCGGGTCCCGGCGGGATGCAGAATCCAGGCAGCCGCCGTGGGCTCAAAATTGCTGTGAAAAATACCGCCCGTCATGGCAATGCGCCCGAGAGGGAGCAGGCGTGTCCAGGTTTCCGTGTACCGGATGGGCAGCGGCTGCGGGGTACAGAGCAGGGAAAGCCGCGCTTTTCCGCCGTCCAGGGCCGGATTATAGTCTATTTTCAGTAGGTACAGGTATCCCTTTTCGTCAGATCCGGGGATATAGGAACACCGAGCCGT
>JAEEGJ010002789.1_pt1 | contig 78417 bp, 68 predicted proteins | sample 8958761 | NCBI WGS metagenome assembly JAEEGJ01 (sample SAMN16246546, study PRJNA631951) | gut metagenome | biome: gut microbiome; feature: rumen; material: RS-attached | host: Bos | place: Iran: Karaj | collected 2018-10 | reverse complement strand
TATTTGGGAACTGTCAACCGAAGAGACACAATCTTTAAGGTCAAAAATTTTGACCTTAAAGAATCTTGGTCGAGGACAACACTCAAAATATCCTCCCAAAGCCTTCACCGAGAAAGGCCTCTATATGTTGGCCACCATTCTGAAAAGTCCGAAGGCTGTGGAGACCACCATCGCTATCGTGGAGGCGTATGCGAAACTGAAGGAGCTGTCGCGGGTGATGACGCAAATTCCGCAGCAAGAGGAGAACTCCGTGGAGCAGAAGACGTTGCTGCAGCGCGGCGGCCAGTTGGTGGAAGGATTGTTGACGGATGTGATGCCGGTTCGAAGCAGCGAGACCTCCTTTGAGTTGAACTTGGCGATGTTCAAGTTCAAACATTCGGTGAAACGGGAGAATGACGAAGAAATCCGCGCGTTGAAGGAACGGATTGAGAAATTGGAGCAAGGAGAGAACTGAAACCACGACAAACGAATACCATTTTCAGTTCTCGGTAGTTCGACTATTCTACACGCTGATACGGGAGATACGCGGAGAATATTTATATCGTCACCAGTAAAAAAATTTTCTCCGCGAGTGTTACCTTTTGCTATTTTTGCGTCATCATCATGAACAAGGCGAAAAATGGAGAACGCGGCATTTTGGGAACGGATGTATGCGGCCAACATCGGACGGATGATTGGTGCTTGCCACCGCTATGTCAATGACTTGGCGTTGGCGGAGGATCTGGCGCACGAGGCGTTCCTCAAAGCGATGGAGCGCGCCGACACCTACCGCGCCACCGGCAATTTCGAGGCCTGGCTGATGCGCATCACCGTGAACCATGCCATCCAGCACCTGCGGCAAAGCATGGATACCGTGCCGATTGTGGAAGAGGAAACACCGGATGTAGCCCCCGAGGAGACATCCATTTGGGAGATGGACTTCACGCAAGAGGAACTGCTCGAAGCGGTGCAACAACTGCCGGTTCCCCAACGCACCGTCTTCAACCTTTATGCCATTGACGGACAGTCACATGCCTACATTGCCGACCTGCTGAACATCTCCATCGCCAGCTCCAAGGAGACGCTCTACCGCGCCCGCAAACGGCTGCGGCAGCTGCTCACCCAAATGGCGCACGAGAAAGAAAAACGCAAAAAGGGAGTTTTTGTCATGATACTACTATTCTTATTACAGCATTCCGAAGCCGCGCGCACCGACCGGATGTTCCGAAACGGACTTTCCTCGCTGACCTACGCGCCATCGAAGCCGCTCACTACCACGCAGATACAGCAGGCTGCGGCGGAAGCACCCTCCAGTGCGGGGGTCTTCGTGGCGGCGCACCGTGCGGCCTTGACTACCGCGACTATCGCGGGGATTGTCGGCGGAGTCTGCATCTGGCAGGTTGGTCGTACTGCGCTGGATAACAATCCGTCGCAAGAGCCTGTCGCACCCGCTGAATCGCCAGTAAGACTTTCAGCCGACACAATCGCCGAGAACAGTTTGCAAGCAGAGTCCAGCTCAACAACCAAGTCTTCTGAAGCGATTGCGCCAGTGAAACATCATGAGTCGGAAACCAAACCCCAAATCATCGTCGTCACCAAAGAGATTGTGGTGAACGACACGGTGGTGGTCCGTGACACCGCAATAGTGAAAGACACGGTCTATTTAATGCAAAAGCCATGAAAGGGAAGATTGTTGTTGCGTTTATCATCTTAGTATTCAGTACTATAGGATGCCTTTCCGCACAAAGCACAGACACTATGTATGTGGTGAAACGGCACGTGGTTCACGACACCGTCTATGTGCGCGACACGGTGCGCGTGCAGGACACCGTCATCATCGCCGACTACATCCACAGTGAGGAATTCAAGCAGCTGTTTTACGAGTTGAGCGGTGCTGACGGGCAGACGCCGTCCGATTCGTTGGAAAAATTGTGGGCGCAGACCGTTACCTTTTTGGAAAATCGCGTCATACAGTATGAACAACAGAACGTTTCTACTATGGACAGCATCAAAAAATACGGATTAGCGGGGCTCATGCTTTTAGGGTTGAACTCCCTCGCGCCCGCACAGACAGAGGCACCAAAGCCCGTAAGCTCGCCTCACATCAAGTCAGAGTCGGTTTTGCACGACAGTCCCTTCAACGGATTCCATTTCGGATATACGCTGGAGGCGGATATCGTACATCCAGTGGAGATGATTGACAAAACCACTGCAAAGACAACCTATTCCAAACCTCGGTTTGGCGGCCGGTTTGGATTGGAATGTTCCTATCACTTTGCAGATTATTTCGGGGTGTCTGCCGCCTTGGATTTTGGAGTAATTAACGATGCCCTATATAGAGGTTTCGATTATTACGGTCTGTCAATGCCTCTTAAGTTTGAATTTCACTATCCTGTCGCCGACAAATTGTGGATAACGGCAAATGCAGGTGCTCAACTACGAATGCCATGGAGAACTTTTCTCTATGGTTATGACTATTCAGATGGACGTTATATTAATATCATCACTTATGATTCTACGCAGTTTACTTATATAAACCAAGATATTGTGCGTAACAGAAATGTCTTTTATGCGGATATCATGGCTGATGTAGGGTTGTATTATCAATTACCCAATCAAGATTGCCTTCGCTTTTTGGTGGGACTGAACATAGCCACTACAGATTTTTCGAAAGGATTTACCGGTCGCGAGCCAAACGACCGCCATACGTATATTTTTGAACGTAACCATTACCTCTACTTCCAAATGGCTTATTTGCACAGTTTCAGCAAGCAGCGGGCCATCAAGCAGGCGCAACCGCACTGGAACGATGACAAGTCGTTTTATCGTCACGAGTTTCGGTTGGGGGTGAGTGACCACTTCGGTTTTCTTTACCGATGGGCTCGTCAATATACTGTTCTCGGTTATGAAGGAGACCTGGTTGGCTTCGCTTCCACGGATTATCATTTCACGCCTGTGGTCTCGTTGGATTATCACTACCGTGCCGCCAAATGGTTTTGGTTGGGGCTTACCACTGGCTATAGTTTCATGAAGGAAAAGCTCTATGTCGGGGATGTTGTTTCTCCCGATGCTTTTTATTGGAATTGCAAGGAACACCATTTCCTGATCATGCCTTCGCTACGGTTCTCCTACTTGAACCGTCCTCATGTAACCCTCTATTCCGGTCTTGCCGTGGGAGTACTCATCAACCGGGGCAACCGCTATTATGGTGATCTGTCTGGACTGCCGGAGTTCGTGCCGGCGGCGTGGGGTTTCTTGCCGGCGGAATTGCCTAATCACACCTCGGCCGGTTCCGCCTTCCAGCTGACCGCCTTCGGGGTGAAGGCCGGCGCAAAACATTGGTTCGGCAGTTTCGAAGCGGGTGCCGGCATCAAAGGATTTGTCAATGCGGGGGTAGGGTACGAGTTCTGATGATTTATCTCCGCGTATCGCGCGGATCTGCGCGGATTTTCCAACGGCTAATAGTCAATGTCAAAGATAAAGTCAATGTCACATCGGATGAATAATGCATTTTAGATGAAATAAATTCGGTTATGAAAAAGAAATTATATGTAGTATTGCTTTTGGGAATAGCGGTCCTCTGTTTCAGTCAGTGCCGCAGAGTGCCGTTCTGCTATAATGTTCCCCAGGATTTCTGGAACGATTATTTCCCGTATGAAAAAGGACAGACCGTGACTTTCCGTAATGAATTCGGAGAAACCAAAACATTCATTGTGAAAGATGTCTATGTGAACTTTGGCCTATTCGAACCCTATACAGACGATGCTAATCCAATGCCACATTGTGACTCTCATGCGTCGGTTGGACTTACTGACGGGGATGATGCTGTCTGGATCTATTTTGAAATGTTTAGTAACTCATACGAGAAAGGAAAATACTCTTTCTATTACGCTCTCCATTTCGATTTTCAACAAGATGCGCTTCCCGGGGCGGAATATGATTGGTGGAAAAAGGCTCAATGTTTTACGAATCAGCAATATGGCAATATCAAATCGCTGTATAAATTATTCGGGAAAACGGTGGAATTTGAAAAAGAAAGCTACAACGGAGAATCTCCCGACAATATTTATGACGTGAAGTGCGTGAGAGGCAAGGGACTGAGTGAATTCAGCGAAAAAAAGAAAGGGTGCACTTGGAAGTTGGTGGAATCCATTTGAAAAGATAGAAAAAGCCTCTTTGTCCCTATAACAGTTGTATTGATGCTTTAGCCATCGGCGAAAAATTCCATTCCCCACAAATTTAACCTGACCCCGAAATCCAAGCCAAAAGCTAATGGTCAACAGCCAATTGCAAAAAAATATACCTTTGCATCCCAAGTTTTTAGATTGTAACATTATGGACTGCAAAGAGATACGTCACCAATTGCATCGCATGGCCGAACCCTCCAACGAGGAAGTTCAGACTTCCGTATACATCCGTCAGCGACTGGAACAGTTCCAGCCGACCCAAATCGTTACCTTCCCGAAAGGAAACCACCTGCTGGCGGAGTTCGATTTCGGGGGCGGCGGGAAGACCGTGCTGCTGCGAGCCGACATGGACGCGGTGCGAGTGAACGAGACCCTGAATTTGCCGTATAAGTCTGAAACCGAGGGTGTTTCACACAAGTGCGGGCACGACGGACACAGCACGATCATGCTGCGCGTGGCGGAGATGCTGCACGAGAAACCGCTGCCGTCGGGGAAAGTGCTGCTGCTCTTCCAAGGGGCCGAAGAGACTGGCGAGGGCGCGAAACAGATTCTCGAAAGCGGGATCCTGCAATCTTACAACATCGATTGCGCTTACGCCCTGCATAACATCCCTGCCGAACCTGCGGGAACAATTATCTGCAAGACAGGCAGTTTCACCTGCTCTGTCATCAGCTGCGACATCGTGCTGACGGGCAAGACTGCGCACGCCGCCGAGCCGTGGAATGCCGTGTCGCCGTTCCCCGCCGCGCAACGGCTCACCGACTTCGTGCTCTCGCTGAACCAGCGGGATGTGCAACGCGACGACTTCTGCGTGGCCACACTGATTGAGTTCCGGGTCGGCAGCCAAGCCTACGGAGTGGCCGCTGGCGACGGCGTGCTTCGCTTCACCATCCGCACCCGCGAAGACGCTCACCTCCAGCAGATTATCTCCGAAATCGAAAGCAAATCGAAAGCCGAAGCAGCCTCCGAAACCCTGCAATGCGACATCTGCTGGTTGGAGTACTTCGCCGCCTCGAACAACGCGGAGAAGGCGGTCAATGCCATCAAGGAATGCGCTGACAATCTGAATCTTACCTATCAAGAAAAACCGATTCCCTTCTTCTGGGGCGAGGATTTCGGGCTCTTCACCCAGCACTATCCGGGCGCACTGTTCGGATTAGGCTCCGGCACGTCGCAACCGCCCCTGCATCATCCCGACTTCGACTTCCCGGATGAAATCGTAGAGACAGGTGCGCGGATGTTCTATGCATTGGTTTGTGAGGGCGAATAATTATTCGCCCCTACGGGATGAAAACCACAAATCACAAATCACCATTCACAAAAAAATTGTATTTTCGCCAGCTGTAAAAAATTTTGCACGAAGATGTAGTAAATTGTCTCTAACCCATTAAAAGAAAGGAGGTTATCTTATGGTTGACACCATCAATTTCGGTGCCTACAAATGGCATCACATTACCGATCCGACCGTAGAGGATTTGGACTTTTTGAGGGATAACTTCCATTTCCACCCCTTGGACATAGAGGACTGCTCCAGTTTCGTACAACGCCCCAAAATCGATATTTACGACGACTATTTCTTCCTCGTGCTGCATTTCCCGCTACTCGACCAGCGTACAAAATTGGTCAAGACCGAGGAAACCAAGATTTTCTGGGGTCAGGATTTCCTGATTACGGTCGGCAACTCGCATTATGTGGTCCAGGAACTCTTCAACCTGAAGAAAATCGACCCCGAGCCGGAAGACGAGGACGAAATCACGGGCACTTCCGACTCTATGCTTTACCACATTCTCTACCGGATGATGAAAGAGACCTTCCTCATTGTGGAACGTCTTGGCACCGAAATCGACTTCATCAGCCAGGAACTGTTCAGCAGCAAGTCGGAGACCATCATCGAGCAGATTTCCATCATCCGCAAGAACATCATCCAGATGAACACCATGTTCAAACCGCAACTCCGTCTGTTCAAGATGTTTGAGAGCGGCGAGGTGAAAGGTTTCGCCGACGACATGGAAGAATACTGGGGCAACATTTTGGACTTCTACCAGAAGATGTGGGATATGGTCGATGACTACGGCGAATTGGTGGCAGGTCTCTCCAGCACGTTCGATTCGTTGCAGGCCAACAAAACCAACGAGATCATGCGCGTGCTCACCATCATTTCCACCATCATTCTGCCTTTGACCTTTATATCAGGACTTTACGGTATGAACGTAGGCTTGCCTTTTGCGGATTCGCCCTTCGCCTTCTTGTATGTGATGGGCATTTGCATCCTCATATCCGTTGTGCTGATTTTCTTCTTCATGAGAAAGCGTTGGTTGTGATGTACAAGACCCCCATCAAAATCCTCCAATTGGAAAAAGGCGACTATCACACCCTGCTGCACGGCTCGGTGGGCGGTCATCGCGTGCGCATTGTGCTGGACACGGGCGCATCGCACAGCTGTGTTGACAAACTGTTTGTGAATCAGTATTTTCCAGAGATGAATATGGAGAAAAACGAGGGTGTGAACGCCGGCATCGCGAGCACAGGCTTCGAAGTGCTGGTCGCTGACTTGCCGGATGTGCGTATCGGCCGTTTCCATCTGAAAACCTTCCCGAACACGGCGGTCATCGATTTCTCCCACATCAACGGCGCCTACCGGATGCTCCACCGCAAGCCCATCCAGATGATCCTCGGCAACGATTTTTGCGTCAGACACAATGCCGTAATCGACTACGACAGGAGGCTGTTCCTTTTCCAAAAGTAGTGAATAGGGTTTAGTCAACACAAAGCCAATATGGACGACAATACAATACATCGAAGAATATTGGGCGTGGATCCCGGCACGAACATTATGGGGTACGCTGTTCTGGACACGGAGCTCAACAAGTCGAGCGTGGAAGTGCTCAGCGTGCTGCAGATGACCAAACTCGGGGATCCATACGCGAAGCTTAAATTCATCTACGAGAAAATCAACGGGTTGATAGAGCAGTATCATCCTGATACATTGGCGATTGAGGCTCCCTTTTATGGCAAGAACGTGCAGTCGATGTTGAAGTTGGGGCGTGCTCAGGGCATTGTCATCGCGGCTTCGATGCACGCGGGCATGGAGGTCCAGGAGTACTCGCCACGTAAGATCAAGCAGTCGATTACCGGCAACGGCAACGCCTCCAAGGAGCAGGTCTCGGCGATGCTCTGCCGTATGTATCCGATTTCCGAACACATCCAGTTCCTCGACGCCACCGACGCCTTGGCCGTGGCGGTCTGCCACCATCTGCAGCAGAAAGTGGTTTTCGGCAAGACAAAGACCACTGACTGGAAGAGCTTTATCGCGCAGAATGCGGACCGAGTGGTGCGGTGATGGCATTGCCTCTTCAACCAAAAAAAATTGTACCTTTGCAGCATTCTTAAAGACGTATATAAAACAGTCGAAATTCAAAACGATAGCTATATATTATTATGGAAATCAACAAGTTACAAGAAGTTGCAGCGCAAGTGCGCAGAGACATCATCCGCATGGTCCATGGGGCGAAGTCCGGTCATCCGGGCGGTTCCTTAGGTTGCGCCGACTTTATGACGGCCCTTTATTTCGAAGTGATGGACATCGATCCCGAGCATTTCACACGCGAGGGGAACGGTGAGGATATGTTCTTCCTCTCCAACGGCCACATCAGCCCGGTGCTCTACAGCGTGATGGCACGCAGGGGATTCTTCCCCGTGTCGGAGCTGGCCACCTTCCGCAAGCTCGGCACCCGTCTGCAGGGCCATCCCACTCCTGTGGAGGGACTTCCCGGCATCCGTGTTGCCTCCGGCTCTCTCGGACAAGGACTTTCCGTCTCCATCGGTGCTGCTTTGGCCAAGAAAGCCAACAACGACAAGCACCTCGTCTATACGCTCACTGGCGATGGCGAACTGGAGGAGGGTCAGAACTGGGAGGCTTTGATGTTTGCTGGTTCAAAACACGTTGACAACCTGATTGTTACTGTTGACTATAACAAGAAGCAGATTGACGGCAGCACCGACACCGTGATGAGTCTCGGCAACCTGCGTGCCAAATTCGAGGCTTTCCAGTGGATGGTCTTCGATATGAACGGCAACGATATGAAGAGTGTCCTTCACACGATGAAACTCGCCAAGACGCTCGCCGGCAACCAGAAACCCATCGCCATCCTGATGAAGACCGAGATGGGCCAGGGCGTGGACTTCATGATGGGCACGCACAAATGGCACGGCACGCCGCCCAACGATGAACAGGCGGCCGCTGCCCTCGCGCAACTCCCTGAAACGCTGGGAGATTACTAATCCCCCGCTCCTGTGAAAATCGTCAACAAATACCTCTGCAAGAATTTCCTCGGGCCCTTTGTCCTGACATTCTTCGTTGCCCTGTTCGTCCTGCTCATGCAGTTTGTATGGAAGTGGGTGGATGAGCTTGTGGGTAAAGGTTTGGAGTTGACGGTTATGCTGAAATTGCTGTTTTACGCTGCTATCTCGTTGAGTTCCATGGCGTTCCCGCTCGCCGTGATGCTGGCCTCGCTGATGACCTTCGGCAATATGGGCGAACGCTACGAGATCGTCGCGCTCAAGTCGGCCGGTGTCTCCACACGAAGGATGATGACCCCGTTGGCCATCCTCACCGTGTTCATCACCGTGCTCTCCTTCATCGTCTCCGACCAGGTCATCCCCCGCGCCACCTTGAAACTCAGGATGTTGCTATTCGATATCCAGGAACAGAAACCCGCCCTCAATATCGAGGAGGGCGTCTTCTACGACGGTTTCGACAACTACTCGATTCTCGTGGGCAAGAAGATGCCCGACGGAGAGACGGTGAAAGACATCCTCATCTACGACCACTCGCGGCGTCAGGGCAACACTTCCGTAACATACGCTGAATCAGGATCTATGGCCGTCACGCCGGACAAGCATTACCTGATATTCACCTTGCGCAACGGTTCCTTCTGGGACGAGACCTCTTCTATGGGGGCCACGCGCGGAAAGCCCTCGAGGCTTCCCCTTATGCGCGCCCGCTTCGACAAGCAGTACAAGCGTTTCGATATGTCGGACTTCTCTTTGGGTCAGGCGGATGCCGAGCTTTTCGAAGGGCACTCGTCCGCTATGACCAACAAGCAGTTGAGTGCGGAGATTGACAGTATGAAGGTGCAAATCCGTGAGATTGAGGACAATACCGCCAACGTCTTCTTCAATAACCTCTACTACTACAACAGTTTCGTGCGGGAAAACGAGCAGTTCAAGACGCAGGATTCCACCCTCGCCCTGGACCTTAACGCGATGTCGCCCGAAATGCGGGATCGTGTTCTGAACCATGCGGAGAATTCCTCCCGTTCGTTCATCTATTCCATGCAGTTCAACTATACCGATGCGAGCTACCGCACCTCCTATATGTGGTCCTATCAGATTGAGCTACAGCGCAAATACCGTCTTGCCGTGGCCTGTCTGCTCTTCTTCTTCATCGGAGCGCCGTTAGGGTCGATTATCCGCAAAGGCGGTATCGCCGTCCCGTTGGTGCTGACGGTCGTTTTTTTCGTCATCTACTTCGCCCTGTCGGTCATCGGAGAGAAAATCGCCAAGGGCAGCGTCATGCCGGTATGGTTCGGCACGTGGCTGTCGTCGTTCATCCTGCTGCCGCTCTGCGTGTTCCTCACCTATCACGCCACGATGGACACGGCCGTGCTCTCCCCCGACACATACGCCAAATGGATTGATAAACTCAAACATATAAAACTTTTTACCAAGAAACGACATGAAAATTCTGCAACTGTGTCATAAGACCCCTTTGCCCACCATCGACGGCGGATGCATCGCCATCCACAACATCACGCAGTGCCTGTTGGCCAGCGAGTTGGATGTGAAAGTGGTGGCTGTGGCCACGCCGAAACATCCCTTCGTGGTGTCGGCATACTCCAAGGACTACTTGAAGAGAACCCGCTTCGAGTCGGTCTATATTGACACTACCCCGCACAAGATAGAGGCCCTCAAAACCCTTTTTACCGGGAGATCCTATCAGATCAGCCGCTTCTATCACAAGAATATGGTCGCCAAACTGACGGAAATTTTCAAGAAGGAGGATTTCGACATCATCCATATAGAGTCCATCTACATGGCGCCCTACATTCCGCTGCTCCGCAAGCTCACGAAGGCCAAGATTCTCATGCGGTTGCATAACACCGAGCACCAAATCTGGGAGCGGCTTTCCGAGAACGAGCGCAACCCGTTCATGAAGTTGGCCTACCGCGTCAATGCGCACCAGCTCAAGCGGGTGGAACGGAAGATTCTGCACGAGCTCGATGGATATATGTCGATTTCTGAACCCGATTACGAGTATTTCCACGCGACGGCCCCGAACGTGCCGGGTGTCGTGATTCCGTTCGGTATCAATGTTGATGACTACGATATGGAGGATGACGACTACATCGCCACCGACCGGCCGGAGCTTTTCCATCTCGGCAGCATGAACTGGTCGCCGAACATCGAGGGTATCGAGTGGTTCTTGGACGAGGTGTGGCCGGAGATTCTGGCCGAGCATCCCGACCTCACGTTCACCTTGGCTGGTCACGACATCCCCGACCGCATTCGCAACCGCCACGACCCGAATGTCACGGTGGTGGGCTCTGTGCCCAACGCCAACGAGTTTATGATGGACTACGACATTATGGTGGTGCCCCTGCTCTCCGGCAGCGGCATTCGCATCAAAATTGTGGAGGCCATGGCTTTGGGTCGTGTCGTCATCACCACGGCCATCGGTGCGGAAGGCCTTGACGTTCAGGACGGCAAGCACCTCTTCATCGCCAACACGCCCGAGGAGTTCGTCGCCATCGTCAACAAATGCGTCGCAATGCCCGACCTTTGCACGATTATCAGCGAAAATGCCCGCCACTACATCTCCATGCATCACAATAACTCGGTCATCGCCCAGCAAATCAAGAGTTTCTACGAACAAGTTTTAGGAAAATAATGGAAAGCTTACTCGCTCATATCCAGTCGGTTGAAGACCTGCGCAAGTTGCCGGTCAAGGAGTTGCCGCGGCTGTGCGACGAGTTGCGGCAGTTCATCATCGAGCAGACCGCCCAGCATCCCGGACACCTCGGCTCCAGCTTGGGTGTGGTGGAGCTGACGGTGGCCATCCATTACGTTTTCGACACCCCCGACGACCGGCTGATCTGGGACGTGGGGCATCAGGCTTACTGCCACAAGATTCTGACCGGTCGCAAGGATCAGTTCAGCACGAACCGCTGCTACGGCGGCATCAGCGGATTCCCGCGCCGCGAGGAGAGCCCCTTCGACGCTTTCGGTACCGGCCACTCCTCGACTTCGGTCTCCGCTGCTCTCGGCATGGCCGTGGCCTCGAAGATGGAGGGGAACATGCACCGCAACCATATCGCGGTCATCGGCGACGGTGCCATCGGCGGAGGCATGGCCTTCGAAGCCATGAACCAGGCTCCCTATCGCGACGTCAACATGCTGGTGATTCTCAACGACAACAAGATTTCCATCGACAAGAGTACCGGTTCCCTGAGCAAGTATCTGCTCTCCATCACGGCATCGCCGGCCTACAACCGGTTCAAAAACCGGCTCTGGAATTTCTTCACCTTCCGCACCAACCATCCCAACCGCGTCACCAACTTCTTCAGCAAGATGGGCAACTCCGCGAAAGGCTGGCTGTTTGGCGGCAGCAACTGGTTCCAAAGTCTCGGCTACCGCTATTTCGGTCCCGCCGACGGTCACGATGTGGTCTATCTTGTGAAAACCTTGCAGGGTCTCAAGAAGCTGCCCGGTCTGAAGTTGTTCCACGTTCTCACTGTGAAGGGGAAGGGATTGGAGGCAGCCGAGCAGAACCAGACCCAGTACCATGCGCCCGGCAAGTTCGATCCGGATACGGGCAAGATTATATCCGGCGAAGGGAAACCGCAACCGCCAAAGTATCAGGATGTTTTCGGGAATACGATTCTCGAGTTCGCCCGCGAGGACGAGAAGGTGGTCGGCATCACGCCGGCCATGGCCACGGGCTGCTCGCTGACCATTATGGACAGGGAGTTTCCGGAGCGGGTGTTCGACGTGGGCATCGCCGAGCAGCATGCCGTGACTTTCGCGGCGGGCTTGGCCACAGAGGGTTACATCCCGTTCTGCAACATCTACTCCTCGTTCCTGCAGCGCGGCTACGACCAGGTGATTCACGACGTGGCGTTGCAAAAGCTGCCCGTCATCTTCTGTATCGACCGTGCGGGACTGGTGGGCGAAGACGGCGCGACGCACCAGGGCGTTTTCGACCTGGCATTCCTGCGTTGTGTTCCGGATCTCATCATCGCCTCGCCCCGCAATGAGTACGAGTTGCGCAACCTGATGTTGACGGCCTACCAAAACGCCAAGAATCAAGGACTTCCGTTCGTGATACGTTACCCGAGGGGACGCGGCGTCCTCATCGATTGGCACAACCAGCCGCAGGCGTTGCCCATCGGGAAAGGGGAAATGCTGCGCGACGGCGAGCGGGTGCTTCTGCTCACCCTCGGACCGTTAGGCAATGCGGTGGAGAATGTCCTGCAACGGTTGGAGTCAGAGGGAATTCGTGCGGCGCACTACGATGTCCGATTCCTGAAACCGCTGGACGAAAAGACGTTAGAGGAATTCGCAAACCGTTATCCTGTATGGATTACCGTGGAGGACGGCACCGAGAAGGGAGGACTGTTCTCCGAGATGGCGGAATTCCTTTCCCGTAGAGCCGCATCGTGTCATGTCTCTGCAAACGGCAACGATGTCCAGTCGCCGGGTTCCCCGAGACTGCTCCACATCGCTCTTCCCGATCGTTTCATCTCCCACGGCGACATCCCGAGTCTGTACCGGGAGGTCGGCTTCGACGAAGAGTCGATAGCGGGGAAGGTGCGCGAGGCGTGGTCTTTCCGCATCTGAATATCTGTCTCAAATGAACATAGGTTCATGGGCCGATGAACCTATGTTCGTGAGCCGATGAACAGAGAAAAAAAAGTTGCATAAAATTAATGGCAGAGTGTAATTCGAATAGACTTTGTATAGAGTTTGCATAGAGTTGCTATAGAGTTACCATAGAGTTACCATAGAGTTAGAGCTTTTTTTTGAACCGTTACGGACAGTTATACCAGGCGGTAAGAGTGGAAGCAAAATGCCTGGTGCTGATTTTTAAAAACAAATAGGGACGCGATGTATCGCATCCCTACAAGAAGAGCGGAAAACGAGACTCGAACTCGCGACCCCGACCTTGGCAAGGTCGTGCTCTACCAACTGAGCTACTTCCGCTGGTTGAAATCGGCGGCAAAAATACACTTTTTTTGATATGGTTCGACACTTTGGTGAAATTTTTTTTTCGTGCTCCCTATTCCATATTTTTTGTATCTTTGGCGGCTCAAATATTAAGGTAAAGAAACTAACCTAATAGGATATATGTCAGAACAGATAAAAGGGAGAATTTCCCAAATCATCGGCGCAGTTGTGGACGTCCACTTCGAAGAGAACGTCACACTGCCCAACATTTACGACGCACTTGAAGTGCGCAAGGAAAACGGCGAGAAGCTGATTTTGGAATGCGAACAGGACATCGGTGAGAACACCATGCGTTGCATCTCCATGGACTCCACCGACGGTCTGCACCGCGGAATGGAAGTGGTCGCCACCGGCCGCATGATCACCATGCCCACGGAGAACATCAACGGCCGCTTGATGAACGTCATCGGCGAAAGCATCGACGGCATCGGCGAGATTCCGTCCAAGAAGCGCAGCGACATTCACCGCATGCCCCCGACATTCGACAACCTCTCCACCTCGCAGGAGGTCTTCTATACCGGCATCAAGGTCATCGACCTGATCGAGCCTTACGCCAAGGGCGGTAAGATCGGTCTGTTCGGTGGCGCTGGCGTGGGCAAGACCGTCCTCATTATGGAGATGATCCACAATATCGCCAAGAACTACGGTGGCACGACCGTCTTCACCGGCGTGGGTGAGCGTACCCGTGAGGGTAACGACCTGCTGCGCGAGATGCTCGAGTCCAAGGTCATCCGCTACGGCGACGCCTTCCTCGAAAGCATGGAAAAGGGCGGCTGGGACCTCTCGAAGGTCGATATGGCGGAGTTGGCCAAATCGCAGGCTACCCTCGTTTTCGGTCAGATGAACGAACCCCCTGGAGCACGTGCCCGTGTGGCCCTCTCCGGCCTTACCGTGGCGGAAGGCTACCGTGACGGCGACGAGACCACCGGCGGCCGTGACATCCTCTTCTTCGTGGATAACATCTTCCGTTTCACCCAGGCCGGCTCCGAGGTTTCCGCTCTGCTGGGCCGTATGCCGTCCGCCGTGGGTTACCAGCCGACGTTGGCTACCGAGATGGGTACCATGCAGGAACGTATCACCTCCACCAAGCGTGGTTCCATCACTTCCGTGCAGGCTATCTACGTGCCCGCCGACGACTTGACGGACCCGGCACCTGCCACCACCTTCTCCCACCTGGACGCCACCACGGTGTTGAGCCGTAAGATTTCCGAGCTGGGTATCTACCCCGCCGTCGATCCGCTCGACTCCACCTCCCGTATCCTGTCGCCCGACATCGTGGGCGAGGAGCATTACAAGACCGCCCAGCGCGTGAAGGAGAGTCTGCAACGCTACAAAGAGCTGCAGGACATCATCGCCATCCTCGGTATGGAGGAACTCTCCGAAGAGGACCGCAAGACCGTGCACCGCGCACGCCGTGTGCAGCGTTTCATGTCGCAGCCGTTCTTCGTGGCCGAGCAGTTCACCGGCATCCCCGGCAAGTTTGTCAACATTGAGGACACCATCAAGGGCTTCAACATGATTCTCGACGGTGAACTCGACCACCTGCCCGAGACCGCCTTCAACCTCGTGGGCACCATCGAGGAGGCTATTGAGAAGGGTGAGAAAGAGTTGGCCGCCGCAAAATAATAGGCTATGAGATTAGAAATCATCACTCCGAGCAGCACCCTGTTCACCGGCGACGTCACGCTGGTGCAACTCCCCGGCATCGACGGCCTGTTTGAGATTCTGAAGTCGCATGCCCCGTTGGTCTCAGCCCTCAAGGAGGGCCGCGTGAAAGTCGTGGACAACGAGGACAAGACGCAGTTTTTCGACATCCGCGGCGGTGTGGTCGAGGTTAGCAAGGACAAGATTCTGCTCTTGGCGGAGTAATTTTCAAGATTAATAACCAAGAGGCGGTCCTGATGCGGGGTCGCCTCTTTTTTGACAATAGTAAAACCGATTATGAAAAAAGCCGACTTTATTGTTATTGCCATTATCGTGGTTTGCCTGCTGCCGTTCTTCCTCTTCGACAGCGTTTATGATGCCTATTGCGCTGCCAACCAGCGATTTCCGTTGTGGATGGCCTTCCTGAAATTCGGCATCTTGGCCACCTTCGGGGAGATGCTCGGCTGCCGCGTGAAAACCGGCCGCTACTATCACGAAGGCTTCGGCCTTGCCCCGAAATTCGTGGTATGGGGACTTTTGGGTATGTGGATTGCCTTGGCCATGAACGTGTTCCGTCTCGGCGTGCCGGCCTTCATGGAGCGCTATGCGGCGTTCAGCGGCATCTCCGCGGCTATGGTGGGACCGATGTCGTGGATGAAGTTCCTCGGCGCCTTCTGCGTCAGCGTCATGATGAACACCGCCTTCGCACCCGTCTTCATGACCGTCCACAAAATCTCCGACATGCACATCAACGAGCACGGCGGTGCCTTTTCCGCGCTGTTCAAACCCATAGCGGTGAAGCGTCACATCTGCGAGATGGACTGGGGTGTGCAGTGGGGCTTTGTCTTCAAGAAGACCATCCCGCTGTTCTGGATACCCGCGCATACGCTCACGTTCTGTCTGCCCCAGGATCTCCAGGTGCTCTTCGCCGCCTTCTGCAGCGTTATCCTCGGCCTTTTCCTCTCCATCGCCGCGATGAAGAAAAAAGCCTGATGACTATTCAACCGTAGAGGCGCAAAATTTTGCGCCTCTACATTCCTTATATAATATATTTTTGAGGGTAAGCGCCTAACCGATGGTCTTCTGTTCCGTGACGACCGGCACTATTGCGTCTTCCCTGTTTTCGCCGCTCTTTTCGATAATAATTTTTTCTTGCTGTAAATCAGTCACTTGAAAAATAAAATTTGGTTTTTTGGGTGCCTCGTTGTATCTTTGCCGCATGTTTGTGAGAAGAAAGGTCAACAAGTCAGGCAGCATCAGCGTCCATGTGGTGGACAAGGCTCGCGGGAAATATCGGGTCGTCAAGGTTTTCGGGCCGGTGGAGAGCGAGCAGGAGGTAGCGCGGCTGGAGCGGCAGGCCCGCACCTACATCCGTGAGGCCGGAGGAGGTGTTGACCTGTTCCCTGACGAAGCAGACGGCAGCATTGAGGACTTCCTATCGTCCGTCAGCAACACCCAAGTTCAGGTGGCGGGGCCGGAACTGATTTTCGGAAGGCTCTACGACAGGATCGGATATGGAGAGATTGAGGAAGAGATGTTCCGCCATCTGGTGATTTGCCGGCTGTTCAACCCCGGCAGCAAGCTCCGCACGGTGGACTACCTGCGGCGTTATCTCGGCGTGAGCTACGAAGTGGGCCGGATTTACCGCTTTTTGGACAGGTTGTGCGCAAAAGGGACGGATGGCGCGGAGGGGATCAAGCATCAGGTGGAGGACATCAGTTTCCGCCACACCCGCGAGGTGGTGGGTGGCTGTATCAAAGTGGCCTTCTACGACATGACCACGCTCTACTTTGAGGCAGCGGAGGAGGACTCCCTTCGGATACCGGGCTTCAACAAGGACGGGAAGCATTCGTGCCCTCAGATATTCCTGGGGCTGCTGGTGGCGGCACAGGGCAACCCGATAGGCTACGAGATATACGAGGGGAACATCTTCGAGGGCCACACCCTGATCCCCATGATCGAAGGTCTGGCCGCACGCCACGGGTTTTCCCATCCTGTGGTGGTCGCGGATGCCGGCCTGCTCTCCAAAAAGAACATCCAGGCGCTTGAAGAGCAGAACTATCAGTACATTCTCGGAGCCCGTCCGAAAAACGAGAGCGATTCGATTAAGGACCGCATAATAGGCCTCAACTTGAAGAACGGGGATGTCAAAGTCCTGGACAAAGGCGGCGGCCGGAGGCTTGTTGTCTCCAAAACGGAGCGCAGGGAGCACAAGGATGCGGCCAACAGGAAACGCGGACTGGAGCGACTTCGCAAAAGGATGGGGGCGGGACGTCTGACGAAAGCCAACATCAACAACAGGGGGTACAATAAATACTTGAAGATGGAGGGGGACGTGACAATATCAATAGACATGGAAAAATATGAGGCGGATGCGGTCTGGGACGGAATCAAGGCGTATGTCACCAACACGGACCTCACCGCAGAGGAAGTCATCAGCAGCTATGGCAATTTGTGGTATATCGAGCGGGCGTTCCGAATGAACAAGACAGACCTGCAGATCCGTCCTATCTACCACCGCTTGCGTAACAGGATAGAAGGACATATCTGCATCTGCTTCACCGCGTACACCATCCTGCTGGAGATGGAACGCATATTGAAGGAGAAGGGCTCCAAACTGACCCTCGACAGGGTGCGAGAGGCCGTCAAGACAATGTACCGGCTGAACTTCACACTACCCGGCAGTGGCCAGCAGAGTTCCGTCCTGCTGAAAATGGACGACGAGCAGCAGGAAATCTACGACCTACTGTACTCTTAAAATCTCAGGGTGCCTCAACGGCGAAAACAGGAAAAAAGCCTGATGACTATTCAACCGTAGAGGCGCAAAATTTTGCGCCTCTACATTCCTTATATAATATATTTTTGAGGGTAAGCGCCTAACCGATGGTCTTCTGTTCCGTGACGACCGGCACTATTGCGTCTTCCACGGAGAGGCTGCCGATGTTCGTCCTGCGCAGGGCGGTGAGGTGTGCGCCGCTGCCCAACGCCTCCCCGAAGTCGCGGGCGAGGGCGCGGATATATGTCCCTTTCGAGCAGCGGACGCGGAAGTCGATGTCGGGCAGCTCGAAACGGGTAATCTCGAACTCATAGATGGTAATGTTCTTGGCCGTCAGCTGTGCCTCTTCGCCACGGCGGGCGATGAGGTAGGAACGCTCGCCCTGATGCTTCACGGCGGAGAACACCGGTGGTACCTGCTGGATGTCGCCGGTAAGTGCGCGCACGGCCTCTTCAGCCATCTCGCGGGTGATATGCTCGTAAGGGTAGGTGGCATCAATGGGCTTCTCCATGTCGAAACTCGGGGTTGTCGCGCCCATGCGGAACGTGCCGGTATAGGTTTTCTCCTGTGTTTGCAGCGCATCGACCTGCTTGGTCATCTTGCCTACGCAGATAATCAGCAGTCCGGTGGCCAACGGATCGAGTGTGCCGGCATGGCCGACTTTCACGTGGTGGCCGGCAATCCGTGACGCCATCTTGCGCACTTTGCCCACCACATCGAAAGAGGTGCAATTGTAGGGCTTGTCTATCAGCAGAAGATCACCTTCGGGGTTGATTTCCAACCCCGGCAGGTCAAAGGAAACATGGTGGAACTTCCGGCTCTCTTTCATAAGCCGAGGATGATGGCCAAGATGCCGACAATCAGGCAGTAAACGGCGAACCAGATCAGTTTGCCCTTCTTCACGATGTTGATCATCCATTTGCAGGCGGCGCATCCTGTGATGAATGCCGCGAGGAAGCCGACGATGAGTGCCATCGGCGAGATGCCGTCCATAGCGGTGCTGAAGCCCTGTTTTGCGATGTCCATCACGTCCAAAAGCGCTTCGCCCAATACCGGCGGGATGACCATCAGGAAGGAGAACTGCGCCATCCGCTCTTTCTTGTTGCCCAAAAGCAGTCCTGTGGCGATGGTGGTTCCCGACCTCGACAGGCCCGGCAGCACGGCCACCGCTTGTCCGATACCGATGATGAAGGCGTGCAACGGGGAGATTTCCTCACGCTGACGGGGCTTGGCGAAGTAGGAGAACGCCAGCAGCGACGCCGTGACCAACAGCATAATGCCCACAATCAGGAGGCCGGAACCGAAAATCTCCTCCACCGTGTCCTTGAAAAAGACGCCCACGATGCCGATGGGAATCATGGAAATCAGGATGTTGATGGCGAAACGGGTGCCTTCGTTGAGGCCGTTGTAACTCTTCCACGACTGTTTGGTGAACAGATCCTTGAAAATCCAGACGACCTCTTTCCAAAGAATGACCAACGTGCTGAGCACTGTGGCCACATGCAGCACCACGATCATCGTCAGGTTGGACTCGCCCTCCAATCCGAAGAGGTTGGACAAAATAGTAAGGTGTCCGCTGCTGCTGACGGGCAGGAACTCAGTCAACCCTTGGACAATTCCAAGGATCAGGGCTTCTAACCAGCTCATATCAAGGGATTATTCGTTGTCGGTTTTGTTGACTTTCGGGTGCCACATAATCGCCACGATTTCGGTAACTAACCCTAAGAAAATCAGGATCGGGGCGACCACGAGGCGACGGGTGTTGAAGATTTCGCCGTCGAAGACCTCATCGGGGACTTTACCGCCAGCGAGGCAGAAGTAGCCGATAACCAGCAACAGCGCGCCAACGCCCATCAGAATGTAATTCATTTTGCGGAATAACGGCGGGCGGTTGCCTCTCACGTTATCCATAGTTTCGTTATTGGAACTCATATTTTTTTGAATGTTAATTGTTTACAGATAAAGACGCTCGTCGTTGATGCGGATGTAGCGGTTCACGGAGACAGCGGAGATAATCATAGTGAACAACATGCTGAAGAGCAGCACGGCGGCGAAGATGATGACGATGTAGAACATGGCCGAGAAATCGACAAAGTCGGGGGCCATGGTGTTGCCATAGAGCAGCAGCAGTGCGAGCAGGATGATGGCGATGATGCCGCCCCACACGCCTTGCAGCAACCCCTTGGTGACGAACGGTCTGCGCACGAACTTCGGGGTGGCGCCCACCAACAGCATGCTCTTGATGTTGAACCGTTTGTCGAAAATGTTCAGGCGGATGCAGTTGGCCACCAACAGCATGGAGATAATCATAAAGACGAGGCATATTGCCAAGATTACCCACTGTATCTTCTTGAAGTTATTGCTGATGGACTTCACGATAAAGTCCGGATAGTCAACGTCTTGCACGATTGGATTCCGTTTCAGCTCCTTGGAGATCTTGTTGAGGGAGTCGGAATTGGCGTACTGGGGCTTCACGTTGATGATGATGGAGGCGTTGATGGGGTTGGCGATGACCTCAGTGTAGTTGCTGCCGATGATCTGTTGCGCGGTGCGGGTGTTCTCCTCCCGCGACGACACACGCGAGTTTTCGATGTAGGGTTTCAGCTTGATCTGCTTCTCCAAAGCGTCGATGTCGGCCTCCTTGATGTCGGAGTAGAACAGGACCTCCATCTCAATTTTCTGCGACAGGTTTTGCAGGTATCTCATCGAAAAGAAAGCGAAAAAAGCAAGCGCACCGATGAAGAACATGGTGAGCGCAATGCTGAATATGGACCCGAAAGTCGACAGACGGAGCCGCGCTTTCGTGATGCTGTCTATGGTATCTGGATAGTAGTTCGCCATAACCGGAATTTTAGGCTGCAAAAGTACAAAATATTTGCTTACGTTATGGGTTAAGGTTTATGGGTTAAGGTTTATGGGTTAGGGGTTAGGGGGTAGCACGGTTTTTGGGGAAAATGCCGAAGATGGCGGAGCCGCTGCCGGACATCGAGGCGTAGAGTGCGCCGTCACGGTAAAAGGACTCTTTGATTTCCTCTAATTCCGGATGTTTTGCGAACACGGTCTTCTCGAAATCGTTGGTAACCACGTCCTCCCAAGTCTCTATAGGCTGTTGCAAAACCTGGGGAAGGAACACGTCGGACTCTTGCGGGGTGATGCCGGCGTAGGCCTCCTTGGTGGAGACGTGGATGTCGGGTTTAACGATTTTTAACCGATAGGCGGAGAGATCCAAGTCAATGGGGGTCATCACTTCGCCGCGGCCGGTGGCATACATCGGCTGATTGTAGAGGAAAAAGGGTACGTCGCTGCCCAATTGCAGGGCGTACTCCTCCATTTTCTCCTTGCTGATAGGAAGTTGGAAAATGTCCGTCAACGCTTTGAGAGTGAAGGCGGCATCGGCGGACCCCCCGCCCAAACCAGCGCCCGTGGGGATGCCCTTGTGCAGTCGAATCTCCACCCCCTCGATACCGTAGTCGCACTGCAGCAGCCGGTACGCTTTGACGCAAAGGTTGTTGTACGGATCTCCCAAGTCTTCTGCGCTTTTGACGTCGAAAAGAAGGTCGCCGGAGTGGGGTAGGAGCTCCAACGTGTCGGTATAGAAGTCGGTAGGGATGAAAACGGTCTGCAAGTCGTGGTAGCCGTCGGGGCGTTTTCGCACAATCTGCAGTCCGAGATTGAGTTTGGCGTTCACCCGCACCGAGACGGGTTCGAAGTCTTTCCTCATATTTTGATATTGTCGAAATTCTTGCCGAAGACGCTGGCGGTCTTGGAGATGGTGATAAACGCCGACGGGTCTATCTCCTTGATTATGCGGGTGATGTCGCCTTTGTCGGTCCGATGCGCCACGATGAGCAGCACATCGCTCTCCTGTTGGTTGTAGGAGCCGTAGCCCTTGAGGAAGGTGGCGCCGCGGTGCAGCCGGGTGTTGATTTTCTGGGCGATTTCGCGGTTCTTCTGCGAGAAGACCATGAACTGGTAGGTCTGCCGGTAGCCGTCGATCACCAGGTCGGAGACGATGATGGAGACGATGAGCACCACGAAACTGTAAACGAGTTTCTGTACATCGTGGACCACAAAGTAGGAGCTGCCCACGATGAGGATGTTGCTGAAGAGGCTCACGCGGCCGTAGGAGATGTTGCGGTATTTGCCGATCATCAGGGCGACGATGTCAACGCCGCCGGTGTTGCCGCCCCAGTTGATGGCCATGCCCACGCCGCACGCCGCGATGGCCGAGCCGATGATGACGCTCATGAACATGTCCTCCACAATAGGCTTGGGGAACATCGGCTGGAACAGGGAGAAGAACACGCTCATCACCACGGTGCAAATCAGCGAGTTGACGCAGAACTTGGTCCCCAAAATCCGCCATGCGATGGCAATGAGGATGGCATTGAGCGCGAACGTGGTGAGACCGATGGGGATCTTGGTGGCGAAATAGAGGATGGAGGCCGCGCCTGCCACGCCGCCGCCCGCGACCTCGTAAGGGGTCAGGAACGCCGACCACCCGAAGGTGAACAGCGCAAGCCCGAGGAAGATGAAGAAGTAGCTCTTCACCTCCTGAAACACTTTTTTGGCTGTCAGTTTGTTCTCCATAAGGTTTCGTTATAGGTTGTTGCCTCCGTCGGCCTCCAAGTCCTTGAGCCATCGGTGGAACAGCGAGATGAACGCGCGGCGGAAGAGGTGCTTGAACATGTAGCGGTCTTCGGAGTAATCCTGTTGGATCTCCCCTTCGGGATGCACCAACGGCATGATGGGGTAGGCATTACGCTTCATCCTGCGGATCTTGCGCTTAGCCTGCTTGCGGAAGCCCATGTTCGATACCAAGTTCAGATAAGGAGTGATGCAGAGGCCTTGGTGCGCCCACACGTGGAAGTTGTATTGGTAGTCCCAATAAGATGCATTGTACTTTTTGAGCACGTTGAACCGGTTCATCCAGTACATTTTCTGCTTTTTCCTTTTCATATACGGCTCGATCATCTTCTCGAAGTCCTCCTTGTTGTAAGAGTCCATCGAGAGAGTGAAGTCCGACATGCGGTTCTTCCAGGTGGCGAATCCCCAGGTGGAGGCGTAGGCGGAGAAGAAATAGGACGACTCGCCGTGCCTCATGCGCTTTTTGTAGCGTTTGCGGCTGCGGTGACGCCAATAGAAACCGCCGATGCTGTAGATGCGCTTGTCGTTGCGGTATTTCTCCAGAAGCTGCTCGCAGTAGGGGAAAAAGTCGTAGCCGGGCACAGTGTCCTCAAACAGGATGACGCCCTCGTCTTCGTGTTCGAAAAACCATTTTATGGAGGAGGCAATCATCCGGGACTTGCCCAGATGATTGTCCTGCCATAAGGTATGAAGTTGGCACGGCCACTCGGGCTGGATGACGGCGCGGGTCTGGTAGGTGCGCATCCTGTCAAGGACGGACCCGGGTTTCGCGCCGTCGCCGGCCACGTACAGCTGAGTAGGCTGCACCGTGCGTAACACTTGGAACACGTCGTGCGTCTCCTCGATTCTGTTGTATAGTATGAGTAAGACGGGGACTTTGTACATTGCTTAAGCCAGTTCGTGAATCACGAGGCCGGAGCGGAGTTTCGGCTCGAACCAGGTGGTCTTGGGGGGCATGATGTTGCCGGTGTCGGCGATGTCGATGATCTGCTGCATGGAGACGGGATAGAGCGCGAAGGCCACCTTCATCTCGCCGCTGTCAACACGGCGTTTGAGTTCGCCGAGACCGCGGATGCCGCCCACGAAGTCGATGCGCTTGTCGGTACGCAGATCCTTGATGCCCAGAATCTTGTCGAGCACTAGGTTGCTGAGGATGGTGACATCCAGCACACCGATGGGGTCGCTGTCGTTGAACGTGCCGGGCTTGGCGTTCATCTTGTACCAGTGGCCGTCGAGATACATGCTGAACTCGTGCAGTTTGCTGGGTTTGTAGATCTCCGTGCCCATGTCCTCCACCGTGTAGGCCTCGCCGACGGCGTTGAGGAACTGCTCCTTGCTCAGACCGTTGAGGTCTTTCACCACGCGGTTGTAGTCGATGATGTTGAGCTGGTTGTCGGGGAAGATGACGGTCATGAAGTAGTTGTACTCCTCCTTGCCGGTGTGGTGAGGATTGTGCTCCTTCTTCTCCTGGCCCACGAGGGCGGCGGCGGCGCTGCGGTGATGGCCGTCGGCGATGTACATGGCGGGCACCTTGGTGGCGAAGAGCTCGACGAGCTCGTCAATGAGGGCGCGGTCGTCGATGACCCAGAAACGGTGGCCAAAGCCGTCTTCCTTGGCAACGAAGTCATAGACAGGCTCCTTGGCGGTCACAGACGCCACGATCTCGTCGATGCGGGCCACGGCGGGGTAGGCGAAGAAGACCGGCTCCACGTTGGCGTTGGTGATACGCACGTGTTTCATGCGGTCCTCCTCCTTGTCCTTACGGGTCAGCTCGTGTTTCTTGATGATTTTGTTGACGTAGTCCTCGCTGTAGGCGCAGGCCACGATGCCGTACTGCCATTTCGCGTCGGCGGCAGTCGGGTTCATGCTCTGGGCGTAGATGTAGAGCTTCTCCTCCTTGTCCTGCACCAACCAGCCGTAATCCTTGAAGCTGTTGTAGTTTTTCACCACCTGGAGATACACCTCGAGGGAGTGTTCGTCGGTGCCGACGGGCAGGTCGATTTCGGCCTTGGTGACGTGCAGCAGGCTGTACGGGTTGCCCTCGCACTCCTTGCGGGCCTCTTCGGAGTTCAGCACGTCATACGGACGGGACGCTAACTTTTCAACGATTTCTTTCGGAGGACGGAATCCTCTAAAGGGTTTGATTACTGACATATCTTACTGTTTTATTGATAAATATAAAAACTGAGTTGAAATTTCAACGAAACTAAACAATCGGCAAAGATACATTTTTTTAGGCAACAAGCACACCGTTTTTCTTTTGACTCGACTTGCCCTCGAAATCGGTTTTCGATTTTAAACTTCCGGCTCCCTGTGTAGTCATCCTCTGTATTGCGATATTATACATCTGTATTGTTAAAATTTTCGTACTTTTGCCGCTTTATAAAAAACGACCTATGAACTTGTTTAAGACACTGAAAAATAATCTGTTAGGTAGATCTTTCGGACTGACGGTAGTGCTGCTGCTGTCGGCGTTGTGTGTGCTGGCGCAGCCTCCTGGCGGTGGCTATCCCGGCGGAAGACCCCCCGGCGGCGGATACCCGGGCAGACCTCCGATGGGCGGCGACCGCAACGGCTGGAACCAGGGCCAGTACCCGCAGCAGACTCCCCAGGTGAAGCAGAAAAAGAAGGTGCGTGAGGGTTCCACGTTCAAGGTGGTGGGCCTTCTGCGCGACTCCATCGCCGGCACCCCTCTGGCCTACGCCAACGTCGCCGTGCTCGACTCCGAGGACTCCTCCCTCATCAAGGGTACGTCCGCCAACGGCAACGGCTATTTCGAAATCGACGGTGTCCCGCAAGGCGGATGCATCCTCCGCGTATGGTGCTTCAACTACACTCCGAGGCACATCCCCTTCAACGTGAAGAACAACACCAACCTGGACGTCATCAAGCTGATGCCCATATCCACCACGCTCAACGAGGTGACCATCAAGTCGGAGAAACCGCTCTACGCTATGGACGGCGAGAAGCTCGTCTATAACGTCAGCGAGGATGCCTCTATCCAGACCGGCACCACGGAGGACGCGTTGCAGAACGCCCCCGGCGTGGAGGTTGATGTGGAGGGTAACATTACCCTGCGTGGCGTCTCCAGCGTGGAGATCTGGATCAACGACAAACCCTCCAAGCTCACCGAGGAGAACCTCAAAACCTACCTGCAGACGCTGCCTGCCAACGCCTTGGAACGCATCGAGGCCATCACCAACCCGTCGGCCAAGTATGCCACTGACGCCGAGGCGGTTATCAACATCGTCACTTCGGCGCACGTCAAGAGCAACCAGTTTGTCAGCTTCGGCGTCAACGGCTCCAACCAGCCGTTCGTCTCCCCGTGGGTCAGCTATATGTGGACGAAGGAGAAACTGAGCATAAACTTCTTCTTGTCAGGACGTTATAATGCTCGTCGCAACTCGGATACGACATCCTCCTACCAGCGCCGCGATGCCGAAATAGAGGGCGAGTACGACACCACTTGGTCGTCCCAAAACTCTCAGTTGGACATCAACCGCAGAGGCAGTGGCAACTTCTTCCTCGGCATCAACTACGAAATCGACACCACCAACGAGATTTCCGTCGATGCCGGCGGTTTTTACAACTACAATGCCACCCGTCTGACCAAAGCAGAGAACCAAACCTACTACGATGTCTTTGAGGAAGAACCGTATGACCAGAACTATATTGACACGACTCACAGCAAGACCAACGGACAATCGGTCTTCGCGCACGCGGGGGTCGATTACACCAAGAAGTTTGACAAGAAAGGTCACAACCTGCGCATCAGTTTGAACACGCGTTTCAATTTCAACGCCAGCGACCAGTGGTACAACCGTTTCTACGACACCTACTATGACCTCGACGAGCACCGCTACCTGCTGACGCGCAGCTATCGGTACGGCGGCAGCCTCGATGCACGATACAACCGTCCCTACAGCGATGACGGAGAGATGAGTTACGGTCTGCGGGCCGACCAAACCACTATGAACAACGACTACAAGCGCTACAACGACACCATCGGCGAGTTGGTGGATACGCTCCGTACATACCATTTCAACGGCAATTCGACCAACCTTAATGGCGATGTGAACTGGACGCACCGTTGGGGCGGATTCACCCTCAGCACCGGATTGGGTCTCGGGGTGTTGCGGGATGCCTACGAGTATATCAGCGGGATGCCGTTTGCGGATGCCGGTGCGCCTCTTTACTTCTCGGCGCGGCCTTCCATCCACCTCACCTACCGTACTGAGAGCATGCACAACTTCAAACTGAATTACTCCATGCGTATGTCCCATCCGGGCGAGGAGGATGTGAGCACCTTCCGTCGTTATGGCGATAATAGCTATTCCACCGGTAACCCGGAGGTAAAGAGCGGTTTCACGCACAGCTTGGAGGCCGGTTGGCAGAAGTATTTCACCAAATTCGGCAATGTCGGTGTGGAACTTTACGGGCGGATGAGCACGAATGAGATCAGCTCGCTGACCGACTCCAAATACGATGAGTTCCTGGACCGTGTGATTAGCTATTCCACGCCGTACAACCTCGGCTCCTCGTGGCGTTACGGTGCGTCGCTGAACGCCACCTATCGCCCGACCGGTTTCATCAACCTGCGGCTGTATGCCAACGTTTACGATTACGGTTACAAGATGGCCTATATGCGTGAGGGCGAGATGCAGTATGACCAGCGCGACAAGTGGTCGTGGAGCGTGCGTCTGAACTTCTGGGCCAAGGCGTTTGACTGGCTGCAGTTCACCGCCTCGGGCTTCTACAACTCCCCGACACTCAGCTTGATGAGCGAACGAAAAGCCCGTTATGCGCTGAATATAGGTCTCCGCAGCGACCTCTTCAAACGCAAACTCTCCATTTACGTCAATGTGCAGGATATCTTCAACTGGGGCCGCAAATACGGTTCCGGTTCCGAGAACACGAACCCCTACTACCTGAGCAACAGCACCAGCAAGGTGCTCAACAGCCGCTACATCTCGGCAGGTATTACCTTGCGTTTCGGCAAGATGGAGTTGGAGAGCAAAGCACAGCAGACTGGCGAGAGCGAGTCGGGCGAGACGATGTAGAGACGTGCCATGGCGCGTCTTTACCTACAGACGACGTGAAGAACAACAAACGTTAAACGAATGAAAAAGATAATTGGAATAGGCAATGCGCTGGTGGACATACTGGTGCATATTGAGAATGACGAGATTCTGGACCGTCTGGGATTGTGTAAGGGCGGGATGGAAATGATTGATGCGCAGCGGAAGAGCGAGATTTTGGAGGTGATTGCCGGGATGCCGCAGACGGTGGCCACGGGCGGTTCCACGTCCAACACGATGCACGGGTTGGCACGTCTCGGTGCCCCTGCCGGCTACATCGGCAAGGTGGGTGACGACGACCTCGGGCGGCTTTTCAGCGCGGAGTGCGAGCGTTACGGCCTTACCCCGCACCTCATCACCACCGGTGAAGTGGACACGGGCGTGGCCATCACGTTCATCTCCCCGAATGCCGAGCGCACGTTCGCCACGTATCTCGGTGCCGCCGCCACCATGCAGCCCGACCAGGTGGATGCCCGAATCTTGGCCAACTACGACATTATCCATATCGAAGGTTACCTCATTTTCAACCACGACCTGATTCTGGATGTCTGCAAGAAGGCTAAGGCGGCCGGATTGCAGATTTCGATGGACATGGCCAGCTACAATCTTATTGAGAACAACCTGGATTTTGTGAAGATGCTGCTGCGCGACTATGTGGACATCATCTTCGCCAACGAAGAGGAGGCGAAAGCGTTCGCGGGCGTGGAGAACACGGCAGCCTTGGAGGTGCTCAACAGCTACTGCCCTGTGGCCATCGTGAAGGTCGGCAAGGACGGCTCCTTCATCGGGATGGACGGTCGCGTGACGGCTATCGCGCCCGTAGAGGCGATGCGCATCGACACCACCGGTGCCGGCGACATCTACGCTTCAGGATTTCTTTATGGGTATATAAACGGATACGATTCGCAGCGATCTGGAAACTTGGCCTCCTATTTGTCCGCGCGGTTGATCGAGTATGTGGGCGCCAAACTTCCCGACGACGAATGGGAGAGAACAAAAAAAAGAGGAACTTTAAGTTCCTCTTTTTTAACGCATTAGAGCCACTTGTGAGACTTGAACTCGCGACCTACGCATTACGAATGCGTCGCTCTACCAACTGAGCTAAAGTGGCTGGTTTTGCGGGTGCAAAAATACACTTTTTTTTGATATAACCAAGTCTCGAAAACTTTTTTTTGTGAAAGTGATATTTTTCATACTTATTGAGATATTTTGTATTTTCGCGGCTTAAAATTCCCGACGGAAATGGGCAAGAATTTGTACATCATCGGTGGCTGCAACGGGGCCGGCAAGACGACGGCCTCCTACACCATTCTGCCCGAAATCCTTGACTGCCGTGAGTTTGTGAACGCTGACGAGATAGCCTACGGTCTGTCTCCCTTCAACCCTGACGGGGTGCAGGTGGAGGCCGGGCGCATTATGATTCGGCGTGTGAACTCTCTGCTCGAAATGGATGAGTCGTTCTCCATCGAGACCACGTTGGCGGCCCGCACCTATGTCAAGCTGGTGCGTCGCGCGCAGGAGAAGGGCTACTATGTCAGCCTGCTTTTCTTCTGGCTCAACTCCATCGATTTGGCCATCCAGCGTGTGGCCGAGCGGGTCAGCACCGGCGGCCATAACGTCCCGGAGGATGTCATCCGGTCAAGATACGTCAGCGGAATTCACAATTTCTTCCATTTGTACGCCAACGCGGTGGACTACTGGACTGTTTTCGACAACAGCGAGAGTCCGCGCCGTCTTGTTGCTTCGGGCGGGCGTGCACGGAAGACGAAGGTTGTCGATCCTGAATTGTTTCACCAAATAGAAAGGTATGTCCAACAAGGAACTCAAGGAATTTGAACGGAAACTGATCTACGGTCTGAATTTGGCCGAGAAACGCATGCTTCACGAGAAGGCGCTGCATGAGGAGTATGTCATCATGCAGTCGGCCGACGGCGTAATCCGTCGCGTGCCCGCCAAGCAGGTCATCGCCGAGAATGCCATTTTCCAGTAATCGGCGTTTCCGCATACAAAAAGAGGGGATGCACCGACGGCACATCCCCTGTGGTTGAAATCTGGAAAATGTTTCTTACGCTTGCGTGGGAATCACGGAGACGTAAGATCTGTCCTTGTAGGTCTTCTTGAATTCGACGATGCCGTCGCACAGTGCGAAGAGGGTGTGGTCCTTGCCCATGCCGACGTTCTTGCCGGGGTTGTGGACGGTTCCTCTTTGACGGACGATGATGTTGCCGGCCTTGGCGAATTGGCCGCCGAAAATTTTCAAACCTAATCTCTTACTTGCTGATTCGCGGCCGTTCTGTGAACTACCGACACCTTTTTTATGAGCCATAAGTTTAAATTTTAATCGTTAACACTAAATTTTACAGGGTGATGCCGTCGATCTTGATGGAGGTCAGGCACTGACGGTGACCATTCAGTTTCTGGTAACCTTTTCTTCTTTTCTTCTTGAAGACGAGCACTTTGTCGCCTTTCAGATGTTGGAGGACGGTAGCGGTAACATTCGCGCCCGAAACGGTCGGAGTACCCACTTTGATGTCACCGTCGTTGTCAATTAACATTACGCGGTCAAACGTGACTTGCGCACCTTCTTCAGCCTTGAGGCGCTGAACATAGACCCTGCGGTCTTTTTCAACCTTGAACTGTTGCCCGGCTATTTCTACAATTGCGTACATTTTTGTTTGAATTTTAGTTTGTAAATTTTTGGGCGGCAAAAATAGGATTTTTTTTGATACAAACATTTCAATGCAATTTTTTTTAAACTTTCGCGTTATGGCATAGTTTTTGAAGCATATTAAACAGATTAAAACATATAGAAAATGAGAGCGTTAAATCAATTTAAAGTGTTGTTATTCACTGTGTTGTCTATTGTGTCAGTGACAGGTGTCAGTTGTGCCCAGCCGGCAAAACAGCCTGCCACGAAGACGGCAAAATACGTGGATCTGACAGACGCGGCGGAGTCTTGCGTGAACGCCGTGGTCTATATCAAGACGGAATTTACGCAGAAAACGTCCGTTTGGGACGAATTTTTCGGCGGTACGATTTGGGAGCACTTCTTCGGTTCCGCGCCGAGCACCTATCCGGTGCAGGCGGCTGGTTCGGGAGTCATCATCTCCTCCGACGGCTACATCGTGACCAACAACCACGTGGTGGAGGATGCCGCCAAGGTGACCATCACGTTGAACGACAAGCGTGAGTATGAGGGCGAGATCATCGGTACGGATCCGGCCTCCGACTTGGCACTCCTCAAAATTAAGGAGACCCGCTTGCCCTACCTGACCTTCGCGAACTCCGATTCCGTGCGTATCGGCGAGTGGGTGCTGGCCATCGGCAACCCTATGGGCCTCAACTCCACAGTCACGGCCGGCATCATCAGCGCGAAAGCTCGCCAGCTCAGCACTGGTCGTGGAAACGCAGGCGATGAGGTCTATCTCCAGACGGATGCGGCAGTCAACTCCGGCAACTCTGGCGGCGCACTTGTCAACGCCTCCGGCCAGTTGGTTGGCATCAACACCGCTATCGCCTCTGGCAACGGCTACTATACTGGCTATTCGTTCGCTATCCCCTCTAACATCGTTGAAAAAATCTGTTATGACCTCCAGCATTTCGGGGCAACTCAGCAGGCCTACCTCGGCGTCTCCATCATGGAACTCAACGCCACCAACGCCAAAGAGCTGAACCTCGACGATGCAAATGGCATCTATGTGGCCGAAGTCTCTGAAAACGGTGCCGCTTCTCAGAACGGATTCCAGGAAGGCGATGTCATCACCCACATCGATGGCACTCCTGTCAACAGCCTCCCCGAAGTGCGCGGTGTGCTTAAAACGAAGTCCCCCGGCGACAAGGTGAATGTCATTTTGGTCAGGAAAGGTGAAAAAATCACTAAAAATGTAACTTTATTAAATAGTAAAGGTACAACGGAAAGGGTAGAGAAGTAACTGGGGCAGTAGTCATTAGGCAATAGGAGTAGGCAATAGTTAAAGTCATAATATATAAATGAGGCAACTTAAGATTTCAAAATCCATCACCAATCGCGATTCCGCATCGTTGGAACGCTTCCTTTCCGACATCAGCAAGGTGCAGATGATCGGGGCCGACGAGGAGGTGGAACTGGCGCGCAAAATCAGGGCTGGTGACGAGGACGCACTCAACAAGTTGGTGACCACCAACTTGCGTTTTGTGGTTTCTGTGGCGAAACAGTATCAGAACCAGGGTATCGGTTTGCAGGATCTTATCAATGAAGGCAACTTGGGGTTGATTAAAGCCGCGCAGCGTTTCGATGAGACGCGCGGCTTCAAGTTCATCTCCTACGCCGTCTGGTGGATCCGGCAGGCCATCCTGCAAGCCATCGCTGACCAGTCGCGCATCGTGCGGCTGCCCCTCAACCAGGTCGGTGTTATCAACAAGATCAAGAAGGAAACCGCCCGCCTGGAGCAGACCCTCAACAGGCTTCCCACTACCGAGGAGATCGCCACTGCCATGGATATGCCCGTCTACAAGGTGGCCGAAATCATGAAGATGAACAACCACCCGCAGTCCATCGACTCGCCCATCGCACCCAATGAGGAGACCCGTTTCGTGGACGTTTTTGTGCACGACACCGATGACAACACCGACACTTCCCTGATGCACGAGTCGCTCTCGTCGGAGATCGACGACCTGCTGAAAACGCTTCCTGAGAATGAGGCGGAAGTTTTGCGCCTTTTCTTCGGCATCGGCACCTCTCACGAGCACACCTTGGATGAAATCGGCGACAAACTGGATCTCTCCCGCGAACGGGTGCGTCAAATCAAAGAGCGTGCGCTGAAAAAGCTACGCCAGAACAGTAAGAACAAAAATCTCAAAAGCTATCTGTAAAAATTATACATATTGTATTGTAATGGCGATTCTTTTGGCCTGTACGGCAATGGTGTCATGCAAGCCGAAAGCGCTGCCCGAGCCCAAACCGATGGGCTATTTCCGTATTGACCTGCCTGACCATCAGTACCGTATGATGGACACAGTGATGCCTGTTCCAGGTCATGCCAATGCCTACATATCCCTTTTGCCATTCACGTACGAGCAGTCGGTGTATGCCAACACCACTGTCGAGCCGCAGGAAGACCACTCCATTTGGATGAATGTCATCTACCCCGACCTCGGCGCCTCGTTCCGGTTCACCTGTTTCACGGTTAAAAATGCAGACAGTCTGCGGAACCTCATGATTCGGGAGGACAAGATGGTGAAGTTTCACTACCAGAAGGCCGATGATGTGCAGTATTCGGTCATCAACGACCCTGAGGCGCACATTTGGGGGCAAACGTATGAGATTTACGGCAAAGAGGTGGCCACCCCGTTCCAGTTCTGGCTCACCGACAGCGTCAACCGTTTCGTACGGGCCACGCTCTATTTCGACGGCACCCCGAACAATGATTCGTTGCAGCCTGTAATCCAGTACCTTAAAGAGGATGCCATGCACCTCATCAACACGTTCGCATGGAAACCCTGACCGACTGGATCTTCCATCTTTCTTCAGCCGCGGATTTTGAAGCGGCGGCCTTGTGCGTTTTCGGCATCCAGTACGATGGTAATGCCGTCTATCGTGCTTATTGCCAGAATGTTGGTGTAAAGAAAGAGGAGGTGCACACCCTTTCGGACATTCCTTTTCTGCCTATTTCGTTTTTCAAGACCCACGATGTGGTGACAGGCGATTTCGTGCCCGAACTGACCTTCCGGAGCAGCGGCACCACAGGGATGGAGCGTTCGCGGCATCTTATCAAAGACGCCGCTCTTTACCGGAAAAGCTTGATAGAGAGCTTCCGACGTTTTTACGGTAACCCTTCCGACTATGTTTTCTTGGCCTTGCTACCCAACTATCTGGAACAACAGCAATCGTCGCTTGTCTATATGATGGAGGAGCTGATGCGAGAGTCGGGTGCACCTGAAAATGGCTATTACCTTTATAATCACGAAGATATGTATAAAATGTTACTTCAACTTCGTGATAATCAGCAGAAAACGATTCTTTGGGGAGCGACCTTCGCCCTGCTCGATTTCGTGGAGAAATACCGATTGGATTTCCCGCAACTCATTGTGTTTGAAACCGGTGGTATGAAAGGCCGCCGTAAGGAGATGGTGAAGGAGGAACTCTACGGTATCCTTAGCGAGGCTTTCGGGGTGGGGAACATCCATTCGGAGTATGGCATGTGCGAGCTCTTGTCGCAAGCCTACAGCAAGGGCGGCAACGTCTTTTCGACCCCGCCGTGGATGCAGCTTCGGCTTCGCAGCGACAAGGATCCGCTCGACACCAGTGACTCTTTGGAAACAGGTGTCATCAATGTCATCGACTTGGCCAACATCCACAGCTGTTCGTTCATCGCCACGGAAGACCTCGGCCGACGACACTCCAACGGCATGGAAATTCTCGGCCGTATGGACCATTCCCAGACTCGCGGCTGCAGTCTGATGGTGTTGTAAATCCAAAATTTTGTACCTTTGCCGACCTTTCCTGTTTTGAAAAGGTTGTTGTATTATTTTGAAATTCAAATAATTGTAATAGTATGAAAATGAAGAAATGGTTTTTGGTAAGCCTCTGTACCGTGGCTCTCGTGGCTGCGGTGGCTATCCTGTTGGGATGTACTTCCAGCGATGAGCACATGACGAAAAAAGACGGTGTCTATATCGTGAATACCACGAAGTTGGGTGCCGACATTCAGGGTTACAACGGCCCGACCCCGCTGAACGTCTATATCAAGGACGACAAAATCCAGAAGGTGGAAGCGCTTCCGAACGACGAAACCCCGGGTTTCTTCGCGCGCGTGCAAAACGAGCTCATGAGCAAGTGGAACGGCATGGACGTGAAGAAGGCTGCCACTACGGAAATGGACGCTGTCACTGGCGCCACCTACTCCTCCAACGCGGTCAAGGAGAATGTCAAAATCGGAGTGAAGTACTACCAAAAGCATAAAAAATAACGCTCATCACCACGTAGAGATACCGTTCTCATAAATCCATAATGTCAACACAGATTCGTAGGTTTTGTACATTGCTTTTGCTGTCGTTTATGACGGTGTATGCAGTGTGTGCCCAAGACACTATCCGGATGATGCAGTACAATCTGATGTATTACACCAACACCTCCGGCGTTTCTGACTGCAATGTCATGACCAACAATCTTGACAACAAGGATGCGCACATCAAGACGATTTTCCGCTACGTGCAGCCCACAGTGTTGTGTGTGTGCGAGTTGGGTTCGAATAACCAGTATGCCGACCGTCTGCTGAACAATGCCATCAACACGGACGGCATCGACTACTACCGTCGCGGGCCGCTCACCAGCCAGTCGGGCGGCACCATCGCCAACATGATCTATTACGATTCGCGCAAGCTCACCCTGTACAAATCCGCCAACATCACCACGGCGTATCGCGACATCAACGGGTATACCTTCTACTACAACGCCGACGATCTGGCGAGTGGGGATACCGTGTTCACAACCTTCTGGATTGCGCATTTGAAGGCGGGCACGGGCAATGACAACGAGCAACATCGTCTCACGCAGGTGCAGAAACTGATGAATCGCATCTCCAGTTCGGGGTTGCCGGGCAACTACACCTTCTCCGGCGACTTCAATGTCTATTACAGCGATGAGCCTGCCTATAAGGAACTTACCGAATATTCGAACAGCCTTTACCGTTTCTATGACCCGGTGAACAGTCCCGGCTACTGGCACAACAACGGGCAGTTCGCCTCGTTGCACACACAGTCCACGCACTCGCAGGATGCCGACTGTTTCTCTTCCGGTGGTCTCGACGACCGTTTCGACATCATCCTGGTGTCGCCGTATATCTACTATGGTAGCGACCGAATCCATCTTGTAGAGGGCTCGTATCACGCTTTGGGACAGGACGGTATGCGGTTCAACGGGTCCGTTGTCTCGCCCACCAACAGCTCCATTCCGAGTAACGTGGCCACCGCCCTTTACCAACAGTCCGACCACTTGCCGGTCATCATGGACATGGCCATTGACGCGCATGTCGGGGTGCGGGAACCGCAACTCGACCATTTTGTGCGTGTCGTGAATCCCGTGCGGGAGACGTTACAGATTGACTTGCAAAGTGAGGGGGCAGCGCAGTACGTGATTTCCCTGCTCTCTATGGATGGTCGCATATTGGCGTCCTACCAAGAGGAATTGGACGAGGGACCGCATCAGTTGCGCTATCCCTTCCCCTTTGGAAAAGGGGCGTATCTGGTTTGTGTTCAGCGGGAAAACGGTTCAAAAACCGTCAAGAAGTTGGTTGGTTTTTAAATCAGACAAGAAGAAAATCAGGACGAACCGCTTGTGCAATGAAATAAAATGTATCTTTGCGCATTCGTTTTTATCTATATTAAAGAATCAAAACCATTATGAGCGAAGTCGTTGTAAACCGTTATTCTGACGAAGATCTGGAAGAATTCAGAGCCTTGATTGAAAAGAAAATCGACGAGGCGAAAAAGAACCTAGAAGTGTATCAGGAGGCCTACAGCGGTGTCGGAAATGACACAAAGGACACGGCCCCGACATTCAAGAACCTCGAGGAGGGCAACCAAGTGCTCTCCAAGGAAGAGAACGGCCGCTTGATGGCCCGTTTGGTGAAATATATTTCCAATTTGGAGGCCGCGCTGGTCCGTATCGAGAACAAGACTTATGGTGTGGACCGCATCACCGGCAAGCTGATTCCCAAGGAGCGCCTGAGAATCGTGCCCCATGCCACGTTGGATATCAACACCAAACTCCAGGAGAAGAAAAAATAAGGTGTTTTTCGCGTGATTCCCGCGATGAATCCTTTATTAAATATAGAAGACCTGTCGCTCGATTTGCGGCGCGACACCCAATGGAATTCCATCTTACGCCATATCCGTTTCTCCCTCTCTGAGGGGGAAACGTTGGGTATTGTCGGGGAATCGGGCTCAGGTAAGTCCGTCACGGCATTGTCCGTCATGCGTCTGCTCGGCGCTGGCGTCGCCCGTTATCCGTCTGGCCGCATCCTCTTTCACGCTAATGGTGCAGACCAGCCTCCCGTGGATGTGCTGACGGCACAGGAGTCTGTGATGCAGACGATCAGGGGCAACCAAATCGGGATGATTTTCCAGGAACCGATGACCTCTCTCAATCCGGTCATCCGGTGCGGCGAGCAAATCACCGAACAGATTCTGTTGCACAAAAAGGTTTCGGAAAAAGAGGCTAAAGAACAGGTTCTCAATCTCTTCGAAGAGGTGATGCTGCCCCGTCCGAAGCAGCTTTTCGACTCATACCCGCACGAACTCTCCGGCGGACAGAAACAGCGTATCATGATTGCCATGGCCATGAGCTGCAATCCGAAGTTGCTCATCGCCGACGAGCCGACCACCGCCCTTGATGTCACTGTCCAGAAAAACATCCTCGCGCTCATCCGCGACCTGCAGCAGAAACACGGCATGGGTGTGCTCTTCATCACCCACGACCTGGGTGTGGTGGCTGAAATCGCCGACCGCGCCATCGTGATGTACAAGGGCGAAATCGTGGAGGAGAACACGGTACGCGACCTGTTTATGCATCCGCAAAATACCTACACAAAGCAACTTATCGCTTGCAGGCCTTCCATGACTACCCGTCTGCGCAAACTCCCGCAGGTTTCGGATTTCGGGTCGAGCGCAGATACGGATATTCAGCAGGTGGTGGATAGCCTGACGGTGACGCCCGAGGAACGCAAGGCTGTCCATCAACAACTCTATGCCGGTGACAAGATTGTGACTGTCAAGAACTTGAATAAAATCTACAAGGTGCGGAAACGCAAGCTGTTTGAACGGCAGCAATATTTTCATGCGCTACATGACATCAACCTCGACATTTACGAAGGTGAGACGTTGGGACTGGTGGGCGAGTCTGGCTGCGGCAAAACCACCTTGGGCCGCTCGATGTTGCGGCTGATTGAGCCTTCGTCCGGTGAGGTCCGCTATCGGGGGACGGATTTGACGACGCTTCCCGTGTCGGAGATGCGGAAGATGCGCAAGGATCTCCAGATTATCTTGCAAGACCCTTATTCCTCTCTCAACCAACGACTTACTATCGGTGAGGCGTTGATGGAGCCGATGCGGGTCCACCATATTCTGCACAACGATAAGGAGCGAAAAGCCCGCGTCATCGAACTGCTGGAACGCGTAAGTCTCAACGAATCTCATTTTTACCGTTACCCACACGAGTTTTCCGGGGGACAGCGGCAGCGTATCTCCATTGCACGTGCCCTGGCCGTGAACCCGCGCTTCATCATCTGTGATGAGTCGGTCTCCGCCCTCGACGTGTCGGTGCAGGCGCAGGTCCTCAACCTCCTCAACGAGCTCAAGGCCGAATATCACTTCACCTACATCTTCATCTCGCACGACCTGTCGGTGGTGAAGTTCATGGCCGACCGCATCGCTGTGATGCAACAGGGGGCTATTGTGGAAATTGGCGAGGCCGACGCCCTTTGCGCACACCCGCAGACGGATTATACCCGCAGGCTGATTGATTCCATTCCGAAGGGTTATGGGTTGGAGGGTTGATGTTTAAGGGTTATAGTTTAAGGGTTGCTTGGTTTGATGGTTGTAGGTTGATGGTTGAAGTGAACAATTAAATTCAATATAATATGCACAACATTCAAAGTATTCTGAAAATGGTTATCCGCATCGGCATCGGTTTGTTTTTCATCGTGTCGGCGGTGTTGAAATTGCTGTCGTTGGACAGTTTCGAGCTGTACATCTACAGCTTCAATATTGTGAATTTCGTATGGAGCGGATTAGTGGCGCGGGCCATCATCGCCTGCGAGATTCTGGTCGGCGTTCTCCTGATTGCCAAGGTGCGCTACAAGGAGGCGTGGTGGCTGACCATGCTGATGCTTATCGGTTTTTCGTTGCTACTGGTTTACGTCATGATCTTCCGCGACGACAGCAACTGCCACTGTATGGGCGATTTGGTGGAGATAAAACCCTCGGTGTCGCTTATCAAGAACTTGGTCGCCATTGCACTGCTGTTGCTGGTGCGCAAGGAGGACGACTACCGGTTCGGATCCCTGGGACGTAAACTCGCCCTCGCAGGGGCTTTTGTGGCCGCTCTTGTGCCTCCGTTTGTCCTCTTCCCAATGGACGGCGTCTATAACTTGTTTTCAAAATCCGACGGCTTAGAGTACAGCGAGACCGATTTTAATGCACTGATGGCGGACTCCACGATGCAGGATGTCGATATCACGCGTGGCAACTATATTGTCGGGGTTATCTCCTCGGGTTGCGGATTCTGCAAGACAAGTTGTCTGAAAATGTCCGAGATTGTGTCTAATAACCAATTGGATACCAATAGGATACTCTATTTTGTTTGGGGTGATACGGCTGCGGTACGCCCGTTCCAAACGGAGACCAAGACCGAGATGTTCCGTTTTGTCCAGGTGAATCCGATTGCGGCCGTTCGGGTGGTCAACGGACAGTTCCCAACCTATCTCTTCATCCACAACGGCGAAGTGGAAGCAACCGCGGACCTTCGTCATCTCACCGAAAAGGCTGTCTGCGAGTACTTGAAATAACGAGTTTCCCCTTCTTCGATTATTGATAAAAAGAACTTTTATTTTTGCAAATAGTACGGCTATTAAAAAAAGTGTATCTTTGCCGCCGAAACTGAAATAATAATAAGTGCGTTGGTATGTCTCTTTCAGAACTGAAAAAACGGGAATTATTCGAATATTACTCGAAAAACGGATTTGATCAGGCGACGGGTAAAATCGTAGATGGTTTGGACATTTGTCATAAGACATTCTTCAACCGTTACGGCACCAAAGCCAAATCTATCGAAATCGCGTGGCAATATTGGCAGAAGATTTGTCGTGACAGATGGGATGCCCTCATGCAGCATTGCAACCACAGCGTGGAAGCGATGGTGGTGACGTTGTACCATATCCGGGCGATGAGCCGTGAAGAGCCTTATTACTATAGAATTACGCGCGACCAACGTCTTTACCTTCAGCGGGATTCTTTTTTCTACTCCGTGATGCGTAGCGTCTTGGATCAGGGTAAACGTTGTTTTCATGTCCAGGACAATTTGAACGTAGAGACCTATATCCAGTTTGTGCTGAACAATCTCTTTCTGATTGATGTGGCGGAAGACAAACGGCCGGATGTCCTGCGGTATGTGTTGTTGCCGGCATTGACGGAACGCGGTATGGAGCTGTTCATGGAAACGCCGTTTGCGTAACACCACTGTTTGCGGATTTCAGACATTAAACTTTTCGTCGGCTCGAGAGTTAATCTTTCGGCTGAAATGTGTATTTTTGCCGCCAATTTTTAAACGATGAAAAGAATAGTTCTCATAATCGGATTGTTGATTTCCATGCTGGGAGCGCGGGCCAGCTACCTGCTGATTCCCATGGATCTGGCACAGGCCAATCACCTGAAAGCGTACGGTATCGCTTATTTTGCTGTGGCTCACCAAGTTGATATGAGCTGGCTGCTGAATTACCGTGGCGGTAGCTTTATGTGTCCCTACAACAGCGTGTTGGAGGACGAGTGTGTGGTACGCGGGGTCTCGTATGAGGTCATCGCCGACATGCAAGCCACGCAGATTCTCAACGAGATTGCCGTCGTGGAGAACAACATGAACGAAATCCGGCTCACGAAGGAACCCAAAATCGCCGTCTATTCCCCGAAGAACAAGTTGCCGTGGGACGATGCGGTGACGCTGGTGCTCACCTATGCCGAAATCCCGTACACGGTGATTTACGACGAAGAGGTCATCAAAGGCGAGTTGCCGAAGTACGACTGGCTGCACCTGCACCACGAGGACTTCACCGGACAGTACGGGAAGTTCTGGGCGAGCCAGCGCAACACTAAATGGTACCAAGAGGATGTGAAGGAAAACGAGGAGCGGGCCGCGCAGTTGGGTTTTGCCAAGGTGTCACAGATGAAACTGGCCGTGGCCAAGGGTATCCGCGACTTTGTGGCCGGCGGAGGTTACCTCTTCGCCATGTGCTCCGGCCCCGACAGCTATGACATCGCCCTTGCCGCCGAGGGAGTCGATATTTGCGAGACGATGTTCGACGGCGACCCGATGGATCCCGATGCGCAGAGCAAGCTGAACTACGACAACTGCTTCGCTTTCACCAATTTCCAGATTGAGACTAACCCGTACATCTACGAGGTCTCCAATATCGATGTGAGTCCTACCCAGCACATCTCCAACAAATCGCACGACTATTTCACGCTGTTCGAGTTTTCCGCCAAGTGGGATCCCGTGCCCACGATGTTGTGCCAGAACCACTTGCAGGTGATTCCCGGCTTCATGGGGCAAACTACGGCTTTCCGCAAAGAGCTCATTAAACCGACGGTGACGATTATGGGCGAATGTGCCTACTTCAACGAGGCGAGATACATTCACGGTGAGTTCGGCAAGGGGACTTGGACGTTCTATTCCGGCCACGACCCCGAGGACTACCAGCACTTGGTCAACGACCCGCCCACCGACCTCAACCTCTTCCCCAATTCCGCGGGCTATCGTTTGATTCTCAACAACGTGCTCTTCCCTGCAGCCAAAAAGCAGCAGCAGAAGACATAATGTTAGCTTGTGATGCCGGCGGAACCCTTTTTCTTCCGCCAGGCCGACCATTTCCCCACCATCGTTTCGGCACCCTGCACTGCCATAATGATGTAGAAGGGGATGTATGCATACAAGTAACGTGCCCGCGCTTCAAAGAGCAATTCGTACAAGGTAAGCAACAGGATACTTATCGCAATGATTCTCAATGAATTATTCCACCTTCCAAACATGGCCAAAAACGCCAGCAGCAGCAGTCCGAGCCAGACGGCGGTAGAGAAGCTGCACCACAGCGGATAATATTTTCCGTGAATCAGCCGGTTGTAATAGAGGTTCCGCAAAAACGGCGACAAGTGCCGGTTTTTCTCCGGGAAGACGGTCTTGTAGAACCATCCCTCTTTGCCCCAGAAAAACGTGCCATCGTAATAGTTCACCAGCATCTTCTCGCACATCAGCTCGCCCAAACCGCTCGCTCCCATCTCCTTGACACGGCGGGCGGACTCCTTCAGATTGCCGGTAGAGCGTGCTGAAGGAGTCGCAAAACTGCGCGAGAGTATCAAGTCGTCATCACAATATCCCCCGATGCTGTTCCGGTTCAAGCCCATCATCAGGTAGTGTGTCGGTCCCATGGACTGTGCGCGGTCGCAGTGAATCCGAGTGCTCTTCTCCAATACGAAAACCAGTGCCGCGCTTACTAAAAGACCGCAGAAAATGGGTAGTAAGTATTTGATTACGATTAGTTTGTGAGTTTTGTTACGTCTTAACTCCTTCCAAAGGGAGACCCCGTCAACCAGCAGTATGCCCATAAAGGCAAAAATCACTTGTGGCTTTATCTTATAGCCCAAATAGGCGACAAGTGACAACCAAAACCACATCCATAGGCTCTCCCGTTGCCTATGGCATCCATATCGGAGCATTAAAAGCAGTATTGGGAAGAGCAATCCCCATGAATCGGAATACGGAATCGAGACCCATGGCGAAAATCCCACCAAAATCAGGTAGATACTGCAAGCAAAATAGGCTAAATCGCGACGTTTCCACATCTTGATACATAATTGATACAGCATCAGGAAGGTCATCACGCTTATGAGACTTTGTACCACAATGATGGCAAAGAAGTCGTGCGCACCAAGATGTAACGGTTTAGCTATAAACAAAATAGCCGAAAAAAACCAAGTAAGTAGCAGATTATTAGGGTAATTGCTATAATACCAGCTGTTTTGGTTGATATTCCCGCCATACGCTATGTTTCTGGCCGTGTCAAGTAACACCTGCACATCCCAGTCCGTTTCAAAATAGTAGTTATAAACCAAATACAGCTGCAAGAAAAAGAAGCATACGCCTATCACAGCGATCGGGTAATGTCCGTTGACGCTATTGGTAAGGGGTTTCTGGCTATCCTTCCATATCTTTCTGATAATCAAGAATAAAAGTAGTAAGCCAATCCATCCGATGAGCATCAGCACGGGATGTGGCAGAAGAGTTTCCAGCGTGTAATAGTTGTACACAACTCGCGGGAAATGCGACTTCAACAGGTTGACAATGAGCGCAAAAGCCATCGCCAGCCCCCAAATGAGTGCCAGCAACAGACTGGCAATGGATGTGCCCTTGAGAAGGCCAACCCTCGCGTCGCCCGCGCTTTTCGGAGAATCTGAATGGGGGTCCATGGAAAACAGTCCCTATATTTCCGGCACCATGTGGTAGATGAGGTCCACGACTTGCGGGCCTGCGGCGGCAGCGGCTTCGAGCACCTCCTCGTGGCTGGCCTTTTCCACACGGCCGATGATGCCAAGATCCGTGATGACGGAGAGCGCGAAGACTTCGATGCCGCGGTGACGGGCCATGATGGCTTCCGGAACGGTGGACATGCCCACGGCGTCAGCGCCGAAGAGGTAGAACATCTTGTATTCCGAAGGCGTTTCAAAGCAAGGACCCGACACGCCGATATAGACACCCTCCTGCAGGTGGATGTTCAGTTTTTTGCCGGTCTGCTGCGCCAACTTCACCAGTCGGTGCGAATAGACCTCGCTCATGTTCGGGAAACGTGGTCCCAGCTCATCGTCGTTCGGGCCAATCAGCGGATTGGTGAAAAAGTGGTTGATGTGGTCGCGGATCAGCATGATGTCGCCGACTTGGAAGGTGGGGTTCATGCCGCCAGCCGCGTTCGACAGGATGACGGTCTTCACCCCGATGCCCGGCAAAATCTGCTGCGGATAGGTCACCACATCCATCGGATAGCCTTCGTAGTAATGGAAACGGCCGTTGAAAACGAGCACCTCCACCCCGTTCAGCCGACCGAAGATCATAGTCCCTTTGTGGCCTTCTACTGTGGAGACCGGGAAGTTGGGAATCTCTTTGTAAGGGATTTCATCCACGATTTCGACTTTCTCGGTCAGGCCGCCTAAACCGGAACCCAATACGATGGCGATTTTCGGATTTATCGTTTTACGGTTGTTCAGATAGGCAACCGTCTGCTCAACTCTCTTTCTTTTTTCCTCTAACATGGTCTTTCACTATTTGGTTAAACGTATCCCGCTGTGTATCAGTAAGAAACTCAACATCTACTGGAATGACAAAAACGGGTAGCAAAGATACAATATTTCTGATACGCTCTGACTGCAACCGCATCCAATCTTTCTCGGTTGTGAAGAGTACACGCTGTTCTCCGATATTGTCAAAATGTTGATTATAAATATCTTGTATGTCCTTTTGAGTGTAGGAGTGATGGTCGGGGAAGGCGTAATGTTTCGCGATATGGTACGTCTGTTCCAAGTAGGCGGTCAGCGGTTTGGGGTGAGCGATGCCGGTCAGGAGAATGGCCTCTTTTACGGTCAGGAGGTCGGTCTTCTGCGCAACTTCCGTGACGGGCATCGGTGTTTGATAGCGAAAACGGGTGAAGAACAGCGACTGTTGCGGTTTCAGCCGAAGCCGGTGACGCCATGCGGATTCATCGGTCAAGGCACTGTCCGGCACTTTGGTCACGACTACTATTTCGGCAAACCGTGAGGCGCGGGGGAACTCGCGCAACTTTCCCGTAGGCATCGGCATATCCGGGCGGAATGGACGGTCGTACTCCGTCAGTAAGATGTGGAGGGTGGGGCGGAAGCGGAGGTGCTGGTAGGCGTCGTCAAGGACAATGACCTCGGTATCAGGATTTTCAGCGAGTAGGTTGCGTACACCTTCGCAGCGGTCTCCGTCCACCGCTAAAGGGATGTCCGGGTGCCGAAGATGCGTCATAAAAGGCTCGTCGCCAAACAGTTCTGCATTCCGATCTTGAGGATCTGTCTGTAAAACAGAGTGATAACCCTTGGATTTCCGACCATAGCCACGGCTGAGTGCCGCTACGTGGAAATCTTGCTTCAGCATTTCAATAATGTACTGTGTGTGAGGCGTTTTCCCTGTGCCGCCCACGGCCAAGTTGCCGATGTCGATGGCGGGTACGGGCGAATCTTCCCCGTGTAATATTCCCTTCCGATACAGAAACCGCCGTGTCGCGGCAATGCACCCGAAGATAAGGGAGAAGGGTGTCAGCAGCAGTCCTATGAAGAGTTTAAATCCCATTTTCTTTCGCTTCGCTGAGCTTTGCCGCCTCGCGTTCCGCGCGCCGTTTTTGGGCCGCCGCCTCCATTTCGTTCTCGTAAAGCTCGTAGCGGTTGATGATCTTGGTCACAAGATGGTGACGCACCACATCTCGATTTTCCATATAGATAAAGTCTATTCCCTTGACACCGCGCAAGATACGGTCGGCGAGGATGAGTCCTGACTGTTGATGTTTGGGCAGGTCGATTTGGGTGATGTCGCCGGTGATGAAGAACTTGGCGTTCTTGCCCATACGGGTGAGGAACATCTTGAGCTGCGCGGAGGTGGCGTTCTGCGCTTCATCGAGAATCACGTAGGCGTTGTCGAGGGTACGGCCGCGCATGAAGGCTAAGGGAGCGATTTCGATGACCTTGTCCTCCATCATGGTCATCAGTTTCTGCATGGGCATCATGTCCCAAAGCGCGTCGTAGAGGGGTTGGAGGTAGGGGTCGAGCTTGTCGCGGAGGTCGCCGGGCAGAAAGCCGAGGTTCTCGCCTGCCTCCACGGCGGGACGGGTGAGGATGATTCGTTTTATCTGCTTGTTCTTCAACGCTTTGACGGCGAGTGCCACGGCAGTGTAGGTTTTGCCAGTACCGGCGGGCCCCACCACGAAGACCATGTCGTTCTTCTCCGCGCTTTCCACCAGTCGCTTCTGGTTGGGGGTGATGGCCTTGATGATTTTGCCTTCGCGCCCGTGCACGATGACGTTGTCCTCGGTCTGGCTGAGGGTGTAGAAGCTGTCATCCTCCATCGCGGTGATGTTGATGATGTCGGTTTCGGTGAGTTTTCCGAATTGTTCTATGTGCCGTTCCAACAGGGAGATACGGTTCTCGAACTCCTGCACGTCCTCGTCGGTGCCGGAGACTTTGATTTCGTTGCCGCGGGCCACAATCTTCAGCTTCGGGAAGATGTGGGTCAGCATAGTGATGTTGTTGTTTTGGAAGCCAAGCAGTTCGACTGCGGTTTCGGGGTTGAGGTCTATGATGGTGTCCATGAGTGAATTATTCGATGACAAGATAGTTTAACGGATTGATGGGGAAGCCGTTGTACCAGAGTTCGAAGTGCAGGTGGTTGGAATTCCCGCCCTCCGAACCGGCATTTCCGGCGGTGGCGATGGGCATGCCGGCCGTCACGCGTGAACCTAACGTCTTGAGCAGGTTGGCGTTATGCTTGTAGATGGAGATCATATTGCCGGGATGCTGTACGATGATGGTGTAACCGTCTGTGGCTGTGTAGTTCGCGGCAATCACCACACCGTCGGCCACGCAGGTGACGGTTTTGTTGTCGGTGGGGGTGATGTCGATGCCGTAGTGGTTCTGCGAGGCGTCGAACAGGCGGGTGACGGCGCCCATGGCAGGCGGGTAGATGGAGATGCTGGTGATCTTGGCCTGCTCGATGCCGGGCACGCCGGCGTTGTTCGATGCGCTGTTCTCGCCGACGCGTCCGAGGATCATTTCCGCCTCTTCCAAAACCTCCCGGAGTCCTTCTCCCCTCGAGGGATCACGTTCCACAGGGTGCACGTCCGGCGTCGTCTGCGCCTCATCATCTTCGTAAATAGCCCCGTCATTGCCTTCCAACATGCCCGAGAAATTCTCTATAAACTGCTGGTTCATCGCGAGTTGCTTTTCCAAAGAATCCACCCGTGCCGCCGTCTGCTTGTACATCTTGTAGTCTTTCTGGCTGGTGTAGCCCGGAATATAGACCCGCAGGGGCGTCAGGGCGATCAGGATGGTGGTGAGCACGATGATGACGAAGGCGGCCAGGATGGCGACCACGGCCATCTTCTGGATGGTGATGCGGCGGATGACGAAGCTCTGCTCAAGCGTCTCTTCGTTGGAGAACACCAGACGATAGCGGGTTTTCCACTCGCTGACGACGATGCTCCATATTCGTTTTATCTTTTCAAACTTGCCCATTTCTGTTTCTCTGCCCGTTTTGACGGCGCAAAAGTACACTTTTTATTGACACTGAAAAGGCCTGTAACGGTGGACAAATGGACGGAGGCCTTTTTTCTGTCGAGGCATAATTAACTAACTGATAGAAGATTAACTCGCTGCACGCAAAATATAATATCAACAAGGCCGATTTTTGGGCAAAGTGTAAAGAAATAATCGTATCTTTGCCACCCGAAAAAATAAACCAAAGCATTATGAACGAAAGAGAGATTAACGTCAGTTTTTTCAGATTTGAGGATTTGAGAATTTATGCCAAGGCTATGGATTATATCGTGTGGTTGTACCAACAACTCCCCACGAATGAAATAGCTGACACCCAGAAGTTTATGCAGAAGTCGTTCCTGAGATCCGCCCAGGATATCGCCTTGAACACGGCCGAGGGCTCCTCCCGCAATAGAACCCAGTTCCTGTACTATCTGAAGATGGCCAAGAGCTCTGTGAGAGAGTGTGTTGTGCACACCGAAATCGCTTTCCGCTCCGGCGTCCTCACCGAAGAGGCCAAGGATCACTCCCGTAATGAACTTATGGAGCTGACCAAGATGATCGGTTCGCTCATTGCTTCCCTGCAGCGTAGCTCTATCGGCTACGGCCACTCCGAAAGACCCGCCGACGACTCAGATGACCTCAGTATTCCCGAGCCGGACGAGTTCGACGAGATGAAATACTGATTTCTTTGAAAACTTTAACATTTTCGAACGTATAGCTACATAAAAGGATATCTTTTGGGATGTCCTTTTTTTATTTTTAATTTCTCACCCCATAATCTTCTTATGAAACTCAAAAACCTTTTGGTATTGGCCCTTTTAGTCCCTATGGCACTTGCGGGGCGAACACTCACCAAGAACGAAATGCTCACGCTGGGTACGCGGGCGTTCCAGCAGAAAGCGGCCGGAATTTGTCCGGAGGCAACTTCCTATTCCTATCGCGACTGCGATTACCTTCGTGACGGTGGTAACGTGTATGCTGCTGTGTTGCACTTCAGCCGGGGCTTCCTGATACTCTCGGCCGAAGATGCCGTCATGCCGGTGCTGGCCTACGGCTTTACCGACGATATCGACGTGGACAACCTCGCACCCGGCGTGGAAACGTTTTTGTCGCAGTATAGAGACGAGATCGCCGCCGTGCGTCGTCTGCAGCTGCCCGCCAGCGAGCGCATCCAGGAAGCTTGGAAGGAATTGCGCAACCCGACACGCGCCACGCTGACGGAAACCATCGTCTCCCCGCTCATCACGGCCCGATGGAACCAGAGCAAGTACTACAATTACTACTCCCCGCGTGACGAAGAGTCGCCCGGCGGGTACGACGGCAAGGTGCCGAACGGTTGCGTGGCCGTGGCAATGGCCCAGCTCATGTACTATTTCCGCTACCCCGAGAACGGCTCGGGCAGCCATACGAACTATACGTGGGACTACGGCAACTTCTATGTCAACTTCGCGCAGCAGCACTACAACTATGATGCGATGTGCGACCAGCTCAACTTTTACAACAACGAAGTGGCGAAGCTCATTTTCCATGCGGCCACTTCAGTGGATATGAGCTATGGCGCTGATGGTTCCGGTGCCCAGTCGTTTGATGTTCCGCATGCTATGTCCACCTATTTCAGGTATAACAGCGACAGCCATTTCCGTCAGAAACACGACTATAGCGATTCCGCGTGGCGGCAGATGCTCAAGACCGACCTGGATGTCGCCAGACCACTCTATTATTCCGGCTATTCGGAGAGCGGCGGGCACGCGTTTATCTGCGACGGCTATAACAGCGATGACTATTTCCACTTCAACTTCGGTTGGGGCGGCTCTGGTAACGGCTATTTCATCACCCAGAGCAGCGATGACAATGCGGTCGGTGGTTACAACCATGGTCAGTGCTCCATTTTCAACCTGCATCCCCCATACAACAACTATCCGAACTATTGCGAAGGACATGAGATTACCGCCACGGAAGGTACGTTGGAGGATGGCAGCGGCAACCTGAACTATCAGGACAACACCTACTGTACGTACTTCATCGCCCAGCCTATGCAGTATGCCGTCTCCGTCACGCTGGACAAGTTGGCTACTCAGGAGAATCACGACTATTTGCGCTTCTGGAACGGTCATCCCTCCCAGGACAGTCTGATCGCCGAGTTCTCGGGGACGATTTCCAATGCCAGTTACCAGTTCAACACCGACAGCCTGTACATCACGTTCGAGACGGACGGATCGGTGACGGAGCAGGGTTGGCACTTGAGCTTCAACGCTATGCGTGAAGGTATCGGCTGCGGCACACACGCCACCCACGAGACTTCGGGCGTGATGACCGATAACAGCGGTGATGGGAACAACTACAGAGACAATATGGGCTGCCGTTGGATGATTCGTATCCCGGAAGCTACTTCCATCACCTTCACCTTCGAGGAATTGGATATCAGCCCGGAAGACCATCTTGATTTTTATGACATCAGCACAATGCCCAACGTGCTGTTGAACAGCTTCACGGGCAATGAAAATCCCGGGACGGTCACCTATTACTCGAACCGGATCCAGGTTTCCTTTACCGCGGACAATTATCTGAACGCTTCCGGCTTCAAGGTCTATTGGTCCACCGACGCCGCGGGTATCGAGGATTTCGGTACCAAGATGTCTGTCCACCCGAATCCCGCCTCCGATCTCCTCCACGTAACCTTGTCTGACGCAGGCGATGCTTGTGTTGCCACTATATATAATATGGTAGGACAGGCTGTTTATACGCAGACTTACGATGCTGGACAATCAATAGAGATTCCTGTGCAAGGCCTTGTCAATGGCATGTATTTGTTGGAGTTGGAGCGTGGGGGGCAAGTCATGCATCAGAAAATTGTGATAAAGCATTAAACAATTGGGCGGATGGTCGGTCTTATCGGTAACTTCTAACCCTAAAAAACCAGAGTTATGAAAAAGTTAATGATGATGATGAGTATCTTCCTGATGGCAGGTTTAGTGTCGATGGAAGTCATGGCCCAGACGCCGGTCTCATCCAGCCGCTCCGCCGCAGGCAGCAAGCCCGCAGCCTCGGCGACTAAACAACAAAACAGCGCGACGTCCGCCTCCAGTCAGGCCGCCCGCCAGATGCAGAGAGGAGACGCCCAACTGAACAGGGCTAACGATAGCTACCAAAAGGCGCAGCAGAGCGCTTCCCGTCCGACGACGACTCGTCCGGCGACGACCCGTCCGACGACAAAGCCGCAGACCACCACGGTGACTCGTCCGGCAACCAGCAATACGAGCGCAACCAAGCCGCAAACCACGACGACCACTCGTCCGGCAACGGGCAACACGGGTGCAACCAAGCCGCAGACCACCACGGTGACTCGTCCGGCAACCAGCAATACGAGCGCAACCAAGCCGCAAACCACCACGGCAACTCGTCCGACAACGAGCGGAACCGCGGCTTCCTCCGCAGGCAAAACTCCTGCCACGAGCGCGACGGCAACCACTCCTGCAACCACGACGACCCGTCCTGCTGCCACTACCGGAGCCGTCACTCCGACCAGCGCCGCCACCACGGAAAGACGCGGATACACGGCCCAGGGAACGCCCTCCCCGCAGCCCGTCACCGCCCCCCGCACGGAAGGCCCCGCTACCGGTAACACCGGTGGTGATGACAAGCATGGAGGCCCCGGACACGGCCCTGGCCCTGGTCCCGGACACGGCCCCGCCCCGCACAACCCCTACGTACACCCGAACCACCACAACTACTACGGACACATGCACGTCCCCTCCCGTGTGAAACCGGTTTACTACCACGGCACTCCCTACTACTTCTACAACGGAGTCTTCTGCCGCCACATGAATGGATACTACGTGATCTGCCGCCCGCCCCTCGGAGCCGTCATCGCCTATGCCATCTTCAACACCTGGAGACCCGTGATCGTGATCCACAACAACGTCAGCTACTACTACGATGATGGCACTTTTTACCTCCCCTACAAGAATAATTACCAAGTTGTAGCCCCTCCGATCGGTGCCCGAGTGGCCGAACTGCCCAGCAACTACGAAGTGCTCTACCTCGAGAACAACATTTACTACAAAGTGGAAAACGTTTATTATAAGGCAGTTGTGGTGAATGGATATATCTGGTATGAAGTCATCTTCGTCAGCTAAAAAAAAAATTTCTAAAATGAATGCGCGGTATCAAAAAAAGTGTATTTTTGCCGCGCATTTAGCTATTGCCCTGTTGTGTAATGGTAGCACCGCAGATTCTGGTTCTGTTTGTATGGGTTCGAATCCTATCGGGGCAACAAAAAAATCTGAATCCAAAGCTGGATTCAGATTTTTTTTGCACTTTTGCAGCCACAAATCAATGTCATTGTCATTATGTTAGTCTTAGGTATCGCCGGCGGCTCCGGCTCTGGAAAAACATCCGTGGTGCAAAAAATTGTCAACCAGTTCCCCAAACATCACGTCAGTGTGCTGTCGCAGGACGCGTATTACCGCGACAACGGCGACTTGACGCAGGAGGAGAAGGAGCGCATCAACTTCGACCACCCTTCCGCGATTGAGTTCCCGCTGATGGTTGACCATATCCGGCGCCTCAAACAGGGTGAGACTATCCCGATGCCGACCTACTCGTACGTCACCTGCCGGCGCGGCGAGGAGACGATCCCCGTGCATCCCGCCGAGGTGCTCATCGTGGAAGGCATCCTGGTGTTCACCAACCCCGAACTGTGCGACACGATGGATATCAAGGTCTTCGTCGATACCGATGCCGATGAACGCCTTATCCGCATCATCAGCCGGGACGTCATCGAACGCGGCCGCGGCCTCGACAAGTCTATCCGGCACTACCGCACGTTCGTCAAGCCTATGCACGAACTCTTCATCGAGCCTACCAAACGTCTTGCCGACATCATCATCCCCGTAGGCGGACAAAACAACATCGGCATAGACATCCTGACTTCGAAAATCAGAGAAACATTGAATAGCGGTCATTGAACTTTGACTTTGGAATTGAACAAAAAAAAACTATTTTTGTAGCTTGATTTGAAAATTCTGACAAAAATGAGAAATAAGCTTTTATTCGTATTGTTACTTTCTGTAATTCAGTTAGTTGCTGTCAACTTCAACAATGTCTTCGCACAGAAGCTGAAACCCGCCGAGGTGCCATCCGATGTGATGGAGACCTTGGATGAGCAATATTCCTACGTAAAGGTGACCGGCTGGGTGAAAGAAGGCCAAACCTACGTCGCCAGCATCAAGGACGGGAGCACGAGCGGCAAAGTCTATATCAGCGGTGCGGGTGAATGGATCCGTACCCTGTTCAATGTGCCCGTCAACGAGTTGCCCTCCTCCATCACCGACTACGTGAAGGAGAACTTCCCCGACTACCTCATCAGCGTCAGCGCCTTGGAGGAAAAAGAGGACGTGAGCACCCACTATTACCTGGAGGTGCGTGAGGATGCCGTCGGCTCCAAACCCTCCGTGCTGACCTTCTCCTCTTCAGGAACGAACCAGCTGCTCTCCCGCGACGATCCCGAGGGCTTTCAGGATCCGAGGGTAAAGCATCCCGACAAGATAGAGCAGGCCAAGGCCGCCGCTGCCGAGAAGCAGGCACAGAAAGAAGAGGCTGCCAAGCGTGAGGCCGCCGAGAAGGCTGCCGCCGAGAAAGCCGCGAAGGAAGCTGCCAAGAACGCGCCCAAGACCACGGCGCAGGCAAAGCCGGCCAACACTCCTGCCGCGAAACCGGCCAGCTCATCCTCCAGTGCCAGCAAACCCGCCGCCTCCCAGCAGAAGGAATCCAAACCCAAGAAAGAGAAACCCGAGCCTGTGGTGAAAGATGAACACGGCAACATCGCCATCAAAGCCAACACCGTGCCCGAGGTCGTCTCCAAAGCGCTGGTGAAGAAAGTGCTGCACCCCGCCGAACTCAACTGGTTCCTCGTGGACAGCATGTATATCGCCCGCTGCTTGAACCAAGGCAAGAAAACTGCTGTCTATATCAAACCGAACGGCGTATGGGAGAAAACGCTCACCATTATGCCGGAAGAGAGCGTCACAGGCTTGATGTCCAAACATCTGAACGACTTCTATCCCGGCTGGCGCTTCAAGAGCTCCGTCAAGGAGCAGCGCGCCGACAAGGACGACAAGACCATGGTGGAATTCTATGAGAAGGCCAACTACAAAGCCAAACTCGTGACCACCGTCTTTTTCGACAAAGCCGGCAAGCTGATCCGCACGGTTGACCCTGACTACGAGTTGGGTGGCACCAAGAAAGAGAGTGAGGAGGATGACGCCCTCAACAAATACTATGAGAAGATGAACATGAGCCTCGACAACGACGACGCCTCCAGCGTGCCTGAGAATGTGAAGGCCGCTTTCAAACTCAAATATCCGAAGGTGAACAACGAGGTGTGGACCGAGGACGGCTACATGAACTACATCGCGGCCTTCTACACCACCCGTGGCAAGGAGTTCTGCGTGTTTAACAGCTATGGCGAACTCACGGAGACTTGGGTGCTCGGCAAGAACGAGAACCTCTCCGCCACCATCCAAGACTACCTCAAGAAAGAGTATAAGTCTTACAAGCTCAAGGAGTTCTACACGGTGAAACGCCTCGCCGACAAGCTTACCGCCTACAAGGTTATCGTTGTGGACAAGAAGACCCAGGACGAACAGGAATTGTGGTTCAACCTGTCCGGAAAACCGATCGAGTATTAAACGTGTGACGTTTGAATTCTCTTCCCAAAATCACAAGTCTCAAGTCTCAAAACAATGAAGTATTTAGAGATCAAGTTGAACATAGAGCCTGCCGATCCGTGGAAGGAGGTTTACACCTCGTTGATGGCGGATGCCGGGTGTGACAGTTTCATGGACGGCGACGGCGAGAACGAGCTGCTATGCTACATCCCCGAGAAAGATTACAATGAGGACGTTTTCAAGGATTTGTTGGAGTCGTCCCTCTATCCGGAGGTGAAGGTCTCGTATTCGGTGGCGCCGATGGAAGACAAGGACTGGAATGCCGCGTGGGAGGCCAACTACGAGCCGGTGCTGATTGACGGCAAGTGCTACATCCGCGCTCCGTTCCACGCTCCGATGCCGGAAGCGGAGTATGAGATTGTGATTGAGCCGAAGATGTCGTTCGGGACGGCGCACCACGCCACGACTGCGCAGATGGTCTCCTATCTGTTGGAGACAGAAGTGCACGGGAAGGCTGTGCTCGATATGGGGGCCGGCACGGGCGTCTTGGCCATCCTTGCCACGATGAAGGGAGCCTCCCCGGTGACGGCTATCGACAACGACGAATGGGCCTATCGCAATGGGGTGGAGAATGCTCAGCATAATCATTGCGATCATCTCAAGGTGCTTCTGGGCGATGCTTCGCTGCTCGGTGCCGAACGCTACGACATCATCCTGGCCAACATCAATCGCAATATCCTGTTGCAGGACATCCCGCATTATGTGAAGTGCATGAATGACAACGCCCTGCTTTTCCTGAGCGGCTTCTATGAGGAGGATTTGCCGGCGTTGCGCCTCTGCTGTGCCGAGAATGGACTTCGCTACCTCGACCACAAGGTCAAGGACAAGTGGGTGGCGGCGCGTTTCGAGAAGATATGATGTTGTCATAGATGACGCTGGTCATCACCATTCCGATATGTAGATGGGATGAAAGGACAGGATTTTTTTCAACAGATGTTGGAGATGTCCGATAATTTTGTATTTTTGCCGCCCGAAATCAAGGGGTCGTAGCTCAGTTGGTAGAGCGCATGCTCCGCAAGCATGAGGTCGCGGGTCCGACTCCCGTCGGCTCCACAAAAAGCCCGAAGAGAGGGCACAAAAAAAGCACTTAACCGTTTGGCTAAGTGCTTTTTTCTTGGAGTACCGAAGACCGGGATCGAACCGGTACGAGTGTTACCTCATTGGTTTTTGAGACCAACGCGTCTACCTATTCCGCCACTTCGGCTTCTGCCGATTGAACGCGTGAAACACACAACTCTCAAATCGGCGGCAAAGATACACTTTTTTCGCATTCCACCGCATTCAAATCTTAACAAAAAAAATCGTTTCTTTGCAGCCGCAAAAAATAGTCGCCATTTTATACAATGACGTATTGTAATTGCCTAAATATTAAAACGATAGAACATTAACTTAAAACCAAGACAATGATAAAAGAAAACTTTGTGCGTCTGTTCGAAGATTCGTTCCGTCGCTATTGGGACCTGGAAGCCTTCACCGATTATGAGACAAAATTCACGCTCACCTACGGTCAGGTGGCTGAGCAGGTCGAGAAATTGCATCTGCTGTTTGAGCAGTGCGGCATCCAGAAGAACGACCGTATCGCCCTCATTGGGAAGAACTGCACCCGTTGGGCCGTCACCTATATCGCCACCGTCACCTACGGCGCGGTCATCGTCCCCATCCTGCAGGATTTCCGTCCCGAGAACGTCCATCATATCATCAAGCATTCCGACTCCAAACTGCTCTTCTCCGGTGACTATTACTGGGATCATCTTGACGAGAACGAGCTCGGCCAGGTGCGTGCGGTCTTCTCACTCACCGACTTCCGTCCGTTGACGGTCATTGAGAGTGCGCTGCCCATCATCGATGAGGAGTCGGGCACCCGTTTCGAGTTGCCGCGCGAAATCATCTCCCCGGAGGCTATCCAAAAACTCTTCGATGCGAAGTTCCAGGGGATGTTCTTCCCCGACAGCATCCGCTACGACTACAAGGACAATGAGGAGCTAGCCTCCATCAACTACACGTCGGGAACAACGGGGTTCTCGAAAGGAGTGATGACTACTGGGCGCGCGCTGGCTTCCAACGCCATCTTCGGCCATCACGCGTACGCCGCCGGCAATCCGTCACACAAGCTGCTCTTTCCCGGCGACCGTATGGTGACGTTCCTGCCGCTGGCCCACGCCTACGGCTGCGCTTTCGACTTCCTCGGAAACTCCACCATCGGAGGTCATACCTACTTCATCACCAAAACACCGACCCCGAAGGTGCTTCTTGCCGCCTTCTCCGAGATCAAGCCCACCCTTATCCTGAGTGTGCCGCTTATCATCGAGAAAATCTACCGCAAGCAGATCCAACCCATGATTGCCAAACCGCCTATGAACTGGGTGCTCAAGGTGCCTTATATCGACGACGTGCTGCTCAGCCAGATCCGCAAGAAGCTCGTCGGCGTGTTCGGCGGCTCTTTCGAGCAGGTCATCATCGGCGGTGCGGCCATGAATGTCGAGGTCGAAAAGTTCCTGCGCAAGCTCAAATTCCCGTTCACCATCGGCTATGGTATGACGGAGACCGCCCCGCTCATCTCTTACTCGCACTGGTCCAAGTTCGTGCCCACCAGCTGCGGACAAATCCTGGACAATATGGAGGTGCGCATCGATGACGTGAATTCCGAAGGCGTCGGCGAGATTGTGGTCCGCGGCGACAACGTGATGCTCGGATACTACAAGAACGAGGAAGCCACGAAGGGCAGCTTCACCGACGACGGTTGGCTCCGCACCGGAGACCTCGGCTACGTTGATAAGGACGGTAACATCTTCATCAAGGGACGCTGCAAGACCATGTTGCTCGGTCCGTCGGGTCAGAACATCTACCCCGAAGAGATCGAGGACAAACTCAACAACATGCCGTTCGTGATGGAAAGCATCGTGGTGCAGCGTGAGAACCGCATTGTGGCGCTCATCCACCCCGACATTGACGCCTGCGATGCGGCCGGACTGGATTCCGCCGGCGTGGCTCGCGAACTTGACAATGTGCGCAAGGAGGTGAACAAGAATCTCGCCGCTTACGAGCAGATCAACGAGGTCGAGGTGCACATCCAGGAGTTCGAGAAGACCCCGAAGAAGAGCATCAAGCGTTACCTCTACACCAAGTAGGCACACCATTTAGCGACCTGTATTGCGGTCGGTACGCAATGGTACCGGCCGCTCTCAATAAAACGGTAAACCTATCGTAATATGCTCACCGACAAGACAATGGAGAAGCTTCGCGTGCTTGCGGAATCGGCCAAGTACGATGTTTCGTGCTCGTCGAGCGGTACCGTGCGCGGCGGCAAGAAGGGGATGGTGGGCAACACCGTTGGCGGTGTCGGCATCTGCCACTCTTTCGCCGCCGACGGCCGCTGTATCTCGTTGCTGAAGGTGATGCTCACCAACCATTGCATGTACGATTGCGCCTACTGCGTGAACCGCCGTAGCAACGACATCAAACGGGCCACGCTCAGTGTCAGCGAGTTGGAGGAGATCACGATGGAGTTCTACCGCCGTAATTACATCGAGGGATTGTTTCTGTCGAGTGGGGTGGTGCGCAACCCTGACTACACGATGGAGCGGCTCACGGCCATCGTGCGCGACCTGCGGCTCATCCACCGCTTCAACGGCTACATCCATCTCAAAAGCATTCCCGGTGCTTCGCAGGAGTTGCTTGCGGAGGCTGGCCGTTACGCCGACCGTATGAGCGTGAACATCGAGATTCCCAAGGAGGAGTCGCTCAAGATGCTCGCGCCGGAAAAAAGCCACAAGAGCGTCTTCCAGCCGATGCAGCTCATCCAGCAGGGCGTGCTCGAGAACAAGGAGGATCGTAAGAAGTACCGCCATGCACCCCGCTTCGTGCCTGCTGGGCAATCGACCCAGATGATTGTGGGGGCCACGAAGGAGACCGACCGCGACATCCTCGGCATGTCGTCTCTGCTATACAACCAGCCCACGATGCGTCGCGTCTATTACTCGGGCTACGTGAGCGTGAACACTTACGACTCTCGGCTGCCGGTGCTGAAACAGCCGCCGTTGGTGCGTGAGAACCGTCTCTACCAGGCCGACTGGCTGCTCCGTTTCTACCATTTCAAAGTGGATGAGTTGGTGGATGATGCCCATGCGAACCTCGATTTGGAGATAGATCCCAAGTTGGCGTGGGCGTTGCGGCATCCCGAATTCTTCCCCGTGGATATCAACACGGCGGATTACGAGATGCTGCTCCGCGTGCCCGGTCTCGGCACCAAGTCGGCGTGGCTTATCGTCAACTCCCGCCGTTTCAACCGGTTGACCACCTTCGACCTCAAGAAGATGGGCGTGGTGATGAAGAAGGCGAAGTACTTCATCACCTGCCACGAGCTCGGCGCCTCCAACCTGCAGCCCCTCCTCGGCATCAACGAGCTCAGTCCCGAACGTCTCCGCCCGCTGCTGGTCTCCAAGGCCGAACAGAAGCTTGCCGCGAGGGAGGCACAGCTGTCGTTGGAGTTTGGCGAGTGACGTTGCGTACAGAAAAAGGTTTCGCATTTCCGGCATGGGGTTGGACCGATTTCTTCTTCCTGCCAGAACCGCCGCAAACTACTAACTGCTAACTACTATCTACTAACCAGCTTCAATAACCCATAACCCATAACCAATAACCCATTCAAAGAATGACCCTCTACACCTTCGACAACACCTTCGACGGCCTCCTCACAGCGGTTTTCGACGCTTTTGCACGGCGGGAACAGCCGGAGGAACTGTTGAAGGAAGGCGACCAGATGCCCCTTTTCGGCGATGAGGTCCATACGGTCCAAAGCGATGCGGAGAAGGCGGGCCGCGTGTGGATGGGATTGGAGAAACGACTTCCGAAAGAGGCGGTGCGATTGCTGTTCGTGAGCTGGCTGTCGGAACTGCCCGAAGTGTGCCGGCCGCTGTTCCAGTACATCTGCAAGGTCTTCCGCCAACCGGAGGACAGCGGTAAGGCCTACAGCCACAATTTCGCTGACCCAGACGTGCTCGCCGTGACCAACATCGCCCGCAAGGTGATGCACGAACAGCTGCGGATGAAGCAGTTCGTGCGGTTCCAGAAGGCCAAGGACGGCACCTACCTCGCCGTCGTCGCACCCGACCATAACGTCCTGCCGCTCGTCACCGACCATTTCGCCGACCGTTTCAACGACCAGCATTGGCTGATTTACGACGCCAAGCGGCACTACGGCTTCTACTATGACGGTGCGGGCTATCCTTCCCGTATCACGTTCGCCGACGAGGCTTCGGTACCCTTCAGCCTCGACAACGGGATGCTGAACGAGGAGCTGCTAAGCCAGGACGACCAGCTGCTGCAGGATCTCTGGCGCACCTACTTCAAGGCCATCTGCATTCGCGAACGGTTGAATCCCCGCAAGCAACTCAACGATATGCCCCGTCGGTACTGGAAATATCTGACGGAAAAGCAATAAAAAGATAGAGACGCACGACAGTGCGTCTCTATAGGAACAATTTCGTGACAAATTCGTATTAAAACCTACGCCAATTTGTTGATCCACCCTTGGATGTCTTCCAATTTCGCGGCGGGAACCTCTAATTTCAATTTCTTGCGCAGGCCGCCGAGGTCGTTCAGCAGCTTGTTCGGGTTGGCGTTTTTCAGATGTTCCAACGTCAGGATATTCAGTTTCTTCAAGGCCGGAATCCACGCGGCATCCATTCCCAACGCGACAAACTCTTCGTCCTTGCTCACTTCCTGCTTCTTCTCCGGACGCATCTGCGGGAAGAAGAGCACGTCTTGGATGGAGGGCGAGTTGGTCATAATCATCGCCAAACGGTCGATGCCGATACCCAGGCCGGCAGTCGGGGGCATGCCGATTTCCAAGGAGCGGAGGAAGTCCTCGTCCAGCACCATCGACTCGTCGTCACCGCGCTTGCCGAGCTCCAGCTGGTCCTCGAAACGCTTGCGCTGGTCGAGCGGGTCGTTGAGCTCGGAGTAGGCGTTGCAGATCTCCTTGCCGTTGCACATACCTTCGAAACGCTCGGTGAGACCGGGTTTGCTGCGGTGCTTCTTGGTTAGCGGCGACATCTCGATGGGGTAGTCGTAGATGAAGGTCGGTTGGATGAGCTTCGACTCGCAGGTCTCGCCGAAAATTTCGTCGATGAGTTTGCCCTTGCCCATAGAGCTATCCACCTCCACGCCTTGCGTTTTGGCGAAGGCGGCGAGCTGCTCCTCGTTCATCTCGGAGATGTCGGTGCCGGTGAAGTGCGCGATGGCCTCGAACATGGTGTAGCGTTTCCACGGGCGCTTGAAGTCGATGACGTTGTCGCCGACCTGCACCTTGGTGGTGCCGTGCAGCGCGAGGGCGATGCGCTCGACCATCTCCTCCACGGTCTCCATCATCCAGTTGTAGTCCTTGTAGGGCACGTAGAGCTCCATCTGGGTGAATTCGGGGTTGTGGAAGCGGTCCATACCCTCGTTGCGGAAGTCTTTGGAGAACTCATAGACGCCGTTGAAGCCGCCCACGATGAGTTTCTTCAGATACAGCTCGTCGGCGATGCGCAGGTAGAGCGTCATGTCCAACGTGTTGTGGTGAGTCTTGAAGGGACGGGCCGCCGCGCCGCCGTAGAGCGGTTGCAGAATCGGGGTCTCCACTTCGAGGTAACCCTTCTCGTTCAGATAGTTACGCATCGTGTTGACCAACAGCGTGCGCTTGATGAACGTGTCCTTGATATGGGGGTTCACGATGAGGTCGATGTAACGCTGACGGTAGCGCTGCTCGGGGTTTTGGAAGGCGTCATAGACCACGCCGTCCTTCTCCTTGACGATGGGCAGCGGGCACACCGACTTGCAGAGGATGGTGAATTCCTTGACATGGATGCTGATCTCGCCGGTCTGCGTGGTGAACACGAAACCCTTCACGCCGATGATGTCGCCGATGTCCAATTTCTTGAACACACTGTTGTACATCGTCTTGTCCTCGCCGGGACAGATCTCGTCGCGTTTGGCATAAACTTGGATTTTGCCCACGGCATCCTGGAGCACGTAGAAGGAGACGGCACCCATAATGCGCTGACTCATAATACGTCCGGCGATGCTGACCTCTTGGAAGAGGCTGTTGTCTTTCGGGTATTTCTCCAAAATCTCGGCGGTGGTGGCGTTCACCTCGTAGGTGGCGGCAGGGTAGGGGTCAATGCCCAAATCGAGCAGATCCTGCAATTTCTTTCTGCGGATAATTTCTTGTTCTGATAACTCGAGACTCATCGTATTTTATAATTTCTAATTGAGCGGCAAAGATACGATTTTTTCGGTTATCCACTTTGGAATCACAGCTTCGCAATCATCTTGTAGAATTTGTCTTCCTTCAGACGGGCGATGGATTCTTCCGGCTTGTCCCATTCATATCCATGACCGAATGACCCATGCGGGAGCTCAATTTCCGTACCTAAAAACCTGATATAAAATCGGTTGTAACTTCTTTCCTGTCCGTTGTGGTCTTCGTAGGTGATCGTCTTGGAGTAGATGGAATCCAAGGCGGCATCCAACTTTGGGAGTAGTTTCTTTCGTCCTGCAAGCAGTTTTTTCAACTCGGCGACAACTTCGGAATGGTCGGTGAACCCGTTGTCGAACGCTTGGGGCAGCAGTTTGGCTATGGCGGAGTCGGGTTGGTTGAGATGCTCGTAAATATCGGCGTAGCGCAAAGCGGTTCTGACGTTATAGTCCGCGTACGCGTTGCCGCAGGTGCTCTGATAACGGTAGGTGTGCTCCGATAACGCCAAATAGTGCAGCGCGGAATCATACTTCCCCAGATTTTTGTAGCATTCGCTGATTCGCACACAGGCAAGGTGGCTGTAGTTGGTGTAACTTTCGGCCATGATGTCCCCGCCTAATTCCTCGGTGTCATTGAACCCGCCAGTCATCAATTTCCAACAGTAATAGATGCTCTTCTCGTATTCCTTCTGCTGGAAATAAATATACCCGACATTATACAACGCCTTGGGATAGAGTTCGTTACGCGGGTGATTTTCTACTATGTACAGGAAATTTTCGAGCGCTTTTTGATCCTGGCCGCTCTGACCATATTGGATGGCTTCCATGAAATAATCGGAAGGCATTTTCTGCGCGAAGGCACAAAAAGAAAAGGTCAAAAAGAAAAGCAACGATCTTATTTTCATAATGTTATGGTGTATTGGTAAAATGACATTCCCTTCACCGCGTAGAAGACCAGCATTTTCCCGTCAAAATAAACATGTTCTTTGACAATGTGATCTAAATCATCTATCTCTTTGTATATCAAATTGTTAATAATAATCAAAAACTTCTTTTCACCGATTTTCTGAATGACGTAAAAGCCGTGTTCGTTGAATTCTCCGGCCATGAGGTTCCCGATTTTGTACTCTCCACCATAGTGTTCGGATATAGGTTCCAAGGGTTTGGAAAGATTGCCGTCGTATGCGATGTAGCTGTGGTCACCGTAACGTATGCTGAATAGGGAATGGCCGTTTTTCGGATTCCAGTATGGCGTACGAGTGGGCAAAAACCCTTCCGCCAATACAAGGAACGGTTGATTTTTGGGTATCGGATTGAAAATCAAATCGTTGTCTTTGTACAAATAGATAGAATCATCCGTTTTGAAATAGTGCAGGGAGCTGCCGCCGGGACTGATATACAACGGTTGCGCCCGGACGCCGTATCGGGAGAGCGGCTGGGGGTCGGCCAGGTCGTCCACCACCTTGTAGAGATAGTAGTTTTTCAGTCCGTAATAGGCAAAATGACCGTTCGTGTCCATTGTGGGCTCGAAGATTTTGTCAAAAAGGCAAGGATGATCTTTTCCGTTGACATTCAAGTATTTCCGAGAATCCCGTTCGTAGTAGAACAGGCTGTTCCGCTTGTCAAGGATGGTTTTGTCGGCGATTTTGTCGATGTTCTTGTGGAGGACCCCGTTGATGATGATGTAGTCGGACCCGTTGTCGTTGCCGGAGGTGTAATAGCCCCCGGTCCTCGTCAGGACAGACTGCCACACTGTCCGCACATAGTCGAATGCGGTGTCTTGCGTGTGCACGTAAAACGCATAGTTGTATTTTTTGATGGGAGGATCCGGACGGAAGCCTTTCGCAAACAGGTAATCCCCGTTGTCGTTGATGGCGAGGTTGGAGTACAGGAAATCCGAGCTGTCGATTTTCTCACCGTTTTTGTATAGGTTGATTTTCCCGTTCTGTTCGAGGTAGTACAGCACGTTGCCGTTCTCGCTGAAGGCGACCCAATCGCCCTCCGAAAGTTTGATTTGCTTCAGTTCAGTCAAAAGGACGCTGTAAACCAGCTGGTTGTTGATGTAAAAATGTGCAGTGTCTTTATGCACGGTGGTCACCGCGATATGGTTGCGGGTGTCGCTGGTCTGGTGGCCTTGTCGCACCCCGACGGCTGGACCGTATAGCGTTGTGCCTTTCTCGTTCATATACCAGAACGTGCTACTTGCGGACTCTTTCTGAAAAGTGGAGATGCCGCCGTTTCGACTATACGTGCCGCCGTATTCTTTGAATGGACCGAGGGTGTCCGTCTCGGTAATGAAGTAGTGCAAATCGTTCTTTTTCACCTTGAAACCGTAGTTGCCGTTTCGGTCAAAGGCGTAACGCAAGTCATACGACAAAATTTTCAGACACAACGAGTCGTTGCCGTCGGTGAAAAGGCGCCGTTCCGTTACCGTCTGCGCCTGCGTCGCAAAGATTGCACCCAAAACGAGCAAAAGCAATATGGATGACCGCTTTTTCATGTTCTTTTTACTTTAACATAGTGAATGAAGAATCGAAAAGCTACCGTTTTTCTTCCGGAATCGGGTAATATTCGTATGCACCGATGTCGGGGATACCGTTGCGCGGGCGGCCGAGGATGTCGGTGGTGATGCCCAAGCCCTCCATACCCGCATCGATGGCAGGGGAGGTCTCCTCAATGTTGTAATTTTGCCCGTAAGTGGCTATGAACTTTGGGTTTGCGTTGGAACAATTGATGAAGTGCTCGTTGTTGAGGCTGTCTTTCTTCACGATGCAGTTTCGCAGAGTGTAGTTCAGCGCTGCGCCTTCTTTGGTGCCGGTTCCGAACTCGCTCAGCAAAGGACCGTAAATGATGCAGTTATTGAAGGTGGCATTTGCGTCGCCGAGGTAGGTCACCATATAGGCTTGGTTGCCATCAGATACCGCCTTGTCGAAGTTGTTGGTGACGGCCACGGCGGGCGTTGAGCGCGACGACTGCGTGAAGTAGTTGGCCACCGTCACGTGGTTGAGCGTGAAGTCACCCACCATCAGCGCAAGGCTGTATTTCCCGTTGTTGCTCACCTGGCAGTTGTTCATCTCCAAAACGGCGCCCTCGGCCCGCACGCCCATCACCTGGTTGTTGTGGATGACCGAGTTGTTGATGACGGTTTTGTTGCCGGTAAATTCCTCAAGAGCTTCCAAATGAATGCCATACGAGGAGTTGGAGATGATGGCGTTCTCGATGAGGTTGTCTTCGCTGCCTTCGTTGATCCACAGCGAGTTCCACTGGGCGTAGTCGTTGGCGAAAAACGATTCCAGACGGTCGCCGGTGATGGTCACGGGTTCGTCCAATGTGCCGTTGATGTGGATGTTGCCGTAGCGATAGACCCAGATGCCGCCGCCGCTGTGCACATAGACCTGCGTGCCCGGGTCGATGGTGAGCTTGCCGAGCGAATCCACGACCGCCCAGCCGTAAATCACCCACGGCTTGTCGTTGGTCCAGTGCACGTGTTCGTGCTCGTGTGCGACGATGTTGTAGTGAAGGCTGCCGCCCGTGTGGTCGGGGATGATGAAGTGCGCGTCCTGCCCGAAAGCCACCAACTGCACCGACTGTGTGCGGTCTTTCTGGTAGAACATCACCGAGTCGGTCACCAAATAGGGCAAGTCCTGGTCGGTGGGGTTGATGTTGACCTTCACGAAGACGAAGAGGCTGTCGTGTGCGGGGATCTCCACATTGCGGAACTCCGTGCCCGCCACGCCATCCACGTTGACGCTGTAGTAGGACTGCTTGCCGCCCGCCAACACGATATCGACCTCCACCGGCGACCCTGTCGTGTTGCGTACCGTGAAGGTGCGCGTGCTCGACGTGATGGTGGTGAACACCGTGTCGAACATCACCGTGTCGGCCGAGAACTCGAGATTCCCCTCGGCGTTGTTGTTGCGGTGACAGGAGGGAAGGGTGAACGCCAAGGCCATAACAACCGTCATGGCATAAATCGTATAAACTATATGCTTCATACTCATACTATTCATCGTTTCATGGTGTCATAACGCACTTCTGTCAGAAATAGTGCATTCGCCGGCACGGAAGTTTTTGCGGCGCATCTATCTTTTTGGTTGATAATGTCTTGGAAGTCTTGGACGGTGAGTTTTCCGAAACCGACCTCCAACAGCGTGCCCACCAGGGCGCGCACCATGTTGCGAAGGAAACGGTTCGCGGTGACGGTGAAGACGAGCTCGTCGTCCACACGGTCCCAGTGCGCCTCGGTGACGTGGCAGATGAAGTTGTTGACCTGCGTGTGTACTTTCGAGAAACTGGTAAAGTCTTCGTTCTGAAGGAGTAACGCCGCCGCCTCGTTCATCTTCTCCACGTCGATGGCTCTATGGCAGTGGTAGGCGAACTGGAGCTTGAAGGGATCCTTGCGGGTGCAGACGTGGTACTGGTAGGTGCGGCTTTCGGCATCGAAGCGGGCGTGCATGTCCGGAGCCACCTCGAACAGGTCGAAGATGACGATCTCCTTCGGCAGGAAGTTGTTGAGCTTGAGGACCAACTGCTGGCATTCGTCTCGGGAGAAAGCCTTCTCGGTGTCGAAGTGGGCGTAGTAGGAACTGGCGTGCACGCCGGTGTCGGTGCGCCCGCAGCCGGTGACCGCCACGCGCTCCTCGTGCAGCAGCAGCGACAGGCAAGTCTCTAGCGTCTCCTGCACGGACGGATGGTTCGGCTGGATCTGCCAGCCGAAGAACGCGGAGCCGTTGTATGCCAAGTGGAGGAAGTAGCGCATAACCGTTTTTTCAGGCCGCAAAAGTACGAAATTATTTCGTCTTCCACAGAATGGATTTTTTGTATTTTTGCCGCATCATTTTAAGACTTGTAAGTATGAAAAAGAACATCGTTTTTTGTCTGTGCATTGCTGTGATTGCAATGTTTTCTGCCTGCAACAAGACTCCGGACGGCGTTTATATCCCTTCCAAGAAAATCCAGAAGATTTACACGGTTGACAACGGGACGCAAACTCCGAAGGAAGTGTGGCACTGGAATGGCGACTTGCTTATGTCTATTGACGATGTTTCCAATTACGATCATGCAATGGAAATCTACACCACCACGTTCTCTTACGACAAATCGAACCGTCTGATTGCCATTGATGATTTTGGTGTACATGGCGAGTGCATCTACGACGGCAATAAAATCGAAAAGATCATCTTCACTTCTGAAGGTGTGGAGATGGGACGCTATGAATTCGAACACAAAGGAAATAAAATCAGCCAAATCAAAATAAAATTTGACGATGGCTGGGACGACATTGACTGGGACAAAGCGGGCATGATCAAGTCGCTGCGTTACCTGTTCCCTGAAATCTGCCCGGCTGCGGAATCCGCCGTAAGAAAATGCTCTAAGGAGTCCAAAGGCGACGAAGTGGTCATGAATCTGAATTGGAGCGGCAACAATGTGAAAACCATCGACGTGAACTATAGTGGTTTCCTCGGTACGGTCACGGAAAAAGTGGAAATCACCTACGACAACAAAATCAACCCGACGTGCGGATTGCTCGCCCAACTGGGCAACGACGCGGTGTCCAACCTTTTCTTAAACAAAAACAACCCTCTGACCATTATCACCAGTGCCAACGGCTCTGTTTTCGACAAACAAACCTACACATACGAATACGAAGACAATTATCCGGTAAAGGTCACTCGTTCGGATATTGAAAACGAGGGCACGCTGTACGAGGAAAGGGAAATCACCACGACTATATACGAATATTAATATCACTTTGATTTGCTGAAGGTGAGTCTAATGGAACTTGCTGACATTGTTGCATTTATAGAACCTAAGGAGACTATTGTCGCCTCCCCTGGTGCACAAATCACCGAACTGGCCATCGACAGCCGCAAGGTGACTGCGCCGGAGCGCACACTCTTCTTTGCCATCGAAACGGAAAAGAACGACGGCCATTTGTATATCCCGTCGCTGTACCAACTTGGCGTACGCAACTTTGTGATAACGAAGGTGATGGAAACCTACGCGATGTGTGAGGGCGCCAACTTCCTCTTCGTGGAGGACTCCGTGGCGGCCTTGCAGCGTCTGGCGCAGAAACACCGCCAACAATTCCACTATCCCGTCATCGGCATCACCGGCAGCAACGGCAAAACCATTGTCAAAGAGTGGCTCACCTCCATTCTCGACGACAAGTTCAAGGTGGTGAAAAGCCCCGACAGCTACAATTCCCGTCTCGGCGTTCCCCTTTCTGTATGGCAAATGTCTGACCAACACGATATTGCCGTCTTCGAAGCAGGTATTTCCCGTCCCAACGAGATGCGGGTGCTGGCCGACATCATCGACCCTACCATCGGCATACTGACGAATATCGGAGCTGCCCATGCGCAGTTCTTCCCGAGCAACAACCGCAAAATCATCGAAAAGCTCAAACTCTTCCGAAATGTGGAAGTCCTGATTTATCACAATGACAATGAGGAACTTAACATGATTTTGCAACTGCCCGAGTACGCCCGTCTGAACAAGATTTCCTGGGGCGACTCCCGCAGCACCTATCCCGTGCAGATGCAGGCGGCGGATTCCGGCGGCACCATCATCTCGCTTGACGGCTTCGACTACACGGTGCCCTTCATCGACAGCGCCTCCCTGGAGAACGTCACCCACGTGATCGTCGCGCTGTTGTACGTCGGGTTCACGCCGGAGGAGATCGACAGCCATTTAGGACGGCTCACGCATATCAGCATGCGACTGGAAATCCTGGAAGGCAGAAACCATTCGGTGATTGTCAACGACACTTACAGCTTGGATATCAACTCGTTGTCGGCCGCTCTGAACTTCCTCGACACGCAGACGCAGATGACGAAAAAGACGCTCGTTATCTCCGATTTCGAACAGGTAGGACAGTTGGCGGAAGAGGACTTCCGACGCTTGAACGCCCAGCTGAAACGGCATCATATCAGCCGTTTGATTGCAGTCGGCAGCAGCTTTGAAGGTTACAGAGGAGTCTTCGATTTGGAAGAGCAGCTGTTTTACCATGACACGGCCGACTTGCTGGACCATCTGTCCCAACTGCCCATTTCCTACGAAATCATCTTGGTGAAAGGCGCCCGGAATTTCCATTTTGAACAGGTTGTCAATGCTTTGCAGCATAAAACCCACCTGACGATTATGCAGGTGAACTTGCCTGCGTTGGCTTATAACCTCAATTTCCATCGCAACCGTCTCCGTCCCGACACGAAGATGGTGGCCATGGTGAAAGCCTCCTCGTATGGGCTCGGCGATGTGGAATTGGTCAACACGTTGTTGGACCAAGGAATTGATTACCTGGCTGTTGCCTATACCGACGAGGGAGTCCGCCTGCGCAAACGCCGCATCGACACCCCGATTATCGTGCTCGGTGCCGAAGCCCACAGCTTCGAGGTGATGGTCAACCACCGCCTCGAGCCGGAAATCTTCAACTTCTACTATCTGCAGCAGTTGGAGGAGGTGCTGGCGCGGCATCCGGAAATCCCGACCTTCAACATCCACGTCAAGGTGGATACGGGAATGCACCGCTTGGGCTTCGACATGCAGGATCTTCCCCGTCTCATCGACATCGTGAAGCGCAATCCGAAACTGCGCATCGCGTCGGTGTTCTCCCATTTGGCGGCTGCCGAAGATCCCGCAGAGGACGCCTTCACCCGCCGGCAGATTGCCCTGTTCGGTCGCATGACCGACGTGCTTTGCGCCGCATTCGACTACAAAATCCTGCGCCATATCCTCAACAGTGCGGGCATCATCCGCTTCCCCGAGGCGCAGTTCGATATGGTGCGGCTCGGCATCCAGCTCTACGGCTGTTCGGAAATCCCGGAGATGACGATGAAATTGCATAACGTGGTGACGCTCAAAACGGTCATCACCCAAATCAAGCAGATTCCGGCAGGCGAGACCATCGGTTACAATCGCACGTGGAGGTTGCAACGCGACACCCAGGTGGCCATCATCCCCATCGGGTATGCCGACGGCTATCCGCGGGAGCTCTGCAACGGACGCGGCAAAGTGCTGGTTCAGGGACAGAAGGTGCCTGTTATCGGTAAAATCTGCATGGATATGTGTATGTTGGACATTACGGGGTTGCGCGTGCATGAGGGTGACGAGGTCATTGTCTATGGCGAGGGCAACACCGTGTCGGAGATGGCGGCAGCCGCCGGCCTTATCAGTTACGAGCTGATGACCCGCATCTCGCAGCGCGTTCCCCGCGTGTATGTTCAGGAATAACGGCCGAATTCCCTCAGTAGCTTACATCTTCAAATTCTGGCATAGCGCAAACGCCTCGTTCCCAATGAATTTCACGGAATCGGGCAGGGGTGCTGTCTCTAGGCTTACACAGCCGAGGAATGCTCCTGTACCGATATGCTCCAATCCTTGCGGGAGGAAGATTTTCCGCAGGTGCAGGCAAGCGGCGAAGGCGTAGTCGTCGATGGTCTTCAACCCGTCCGGGAGGATGACGCTCTCGATGGCGGAGCCGAGGAATGCGGCGCGGCCGATGCTCGTGACCGTGTCGGGCAGAATAATCGTTTTCAGAGGCGCACCCACGAATCCGCATTCGGCGATTTCGGTGATGCCCTCCGGAAAATGGACGATTTCTCGGCCGTCGAAAATGGCGATATAGGGGGAGGTGATGTTGTCCGTTTTTTTTGTTGTAAGAAGCTGGATGCCAGCTTGTTGTTCCCGTTGGCTCTACAGGATTCAGTGCACAAAGAAAGTGGAGCCTACCATTCACGGCATCTTCAGTGTAGGGCTTGAACCTTCCCTGTATGCAAGATACGGATGAATGAGCCCCACCTGATTGTTGGCAATTAAACAATAACAGGCAAGCTCTATTCACAGTATCCGTGCATACCGAAGTGAATGGTTCAAGTTCACACTGACGGATAAGCGAAATGCGCTTTCTTTCAATAAAACACCGTACGCACTAAGGCGAAACGGCGGTGCAAAAGTACAAAAAATCCGCAATGGATGTGCGGTAAAAAAGGCGCACCATTGCTGGCGCGCCCATAGCATCTATTAGTATGACGTCGGATGCTTCCGAGTCCTTATTTCGCTTCGATGTTTTTGCCGCAGTCGCGTACAATCATTCGATACCATTCATCCGGCCAACGGGGCTGGTCGGGGAATACCACCTGCGGCTTCTCATTGCCATTGGTCACGAACTTGCCGTTCTCCTCTTTCTTCACGTTTCCGTCGTGGTATTTCACCAGGAGGTATTCGAACAGACGGTTCCATTCCTGGCAGACATCATTGGCGGCACGTTTGGAGTAGGCATTGAGTTCCTTGCGGGCCGCATCGGGATTCTGCATGCAGAGGTCTTTCATCTTGGCCGACATCTGGTCGATGTCTTTCACGAATTTTCCCTCCCACTTTGCCTGTTTCTCATTCACGTGCTTAATCATATCGCTGTAGCGCGTATAGACATAGTTGCTGACTTTGGTGAAGGTCCAGAACGCGGCGGTCGGAGAGTACTCCACCATCGAGCCGTTGCCTTCCTTGAACTCTTCCGGAATCTCTGTGATGCCGCAGAACATCGGCACGAAGCAGTTGGAACCGGCATCGTCAACGCCGAACCAGAAGATGCCGCCGAAGGGATCGGGCAGCCAGTTGCGGCACTGCGCAACGAACACGAAACCCGTTTGTTGCGTGGCGGTGGCGCGTTCGTGGATGTAGTTCTTGCCATCGACCGACCAGGTCATCGGGCGCCAACGGTACGGACAGGCGTACGGGCCCGCGCCGAGATCCTTGCTCATATCCATCGTGGTGCCTTCGTAGTGGTCGCGCATCATCTGCATCATGAACTGCGCGTCAATCTGGTTCTTGTTGGCGGGCTTGATCCACAGCGGCATACGGTGCTTGAGATTGTCACCGCGGGCATAGTCCTCATACTTGGCCGCTTCCGCAGGGTTGACGTGATTGAAGAAGGCCCACACGCGGGCGTCGCAGAAGCGTGCGCCGTCGAAGGTGATGGGGTTGTAGGTGTCGCAGAAGCTGAACTGTGCGTCAGGAGCAGCCTTCACATCCTTGGGGTAGAGCCCTTTCAGACGGGCGAAAGAGATGACATCGTAGGAATAGACGGTTTCCACCGTGGGCAGGAAGATCTTGTCGAGCTCTCTGTTGGTGATGGAGGTCTTGCCGTCACGCAGCGGGAATGTGGTGATGCGCGATTGGTTGGCGTGACCGGAAACGTAGCCGTCGGGGATGCGGCGGGCCACCCACACGGCGCCGTTGCTCCAACCCTTCACCACTTTGCCCTTGGCATCGAGCATTTTCTCGCCCTTGCCGATCAGCTCGAGAATCCAAGCTTCGTTGGGATCCACGATGGAGAACGATTCGCCTTCGCTCGCATATCCGTAAGCGTCAAGCAGTTCGGAAATCACTTTGATGGCCTCGCGGGCGTTCTTGGCCCGTTGCAGCGTGATGTAAATCAGGGAACCGTAGTCGATGAGACCTTGGCCTTGCTCCAGTTCGTGGATGCCGCCGTAGGTCGTCTCGCCGATAGCAAGCTGGAATTCGTTCATGTTGCCCACCACCGAATAGGTGTGTGCCACCTGCGGGATCCGACCGAGCTTCTTGCCCGTGTCCCACTCGATGACATCCATCATCGTGCCAGCCGGATAGTCCGCCGCCGGACGGTAGTAGAGCTCGCCGTACAGCTGGTGCGAGTCGGCGGCATACGTCACAAAGCAGGAACCGTCTTTGCTGGCCCCCTTCGTGACGATGAAGTTCGTGCAGGCCATCGCGCTTCCGAATGCGATCAGGCTGCATAACAATGTGAGTACAAAGTTTTTTCTCATACGATTTTATTTATGCTTGTTGAAACTATTCCATCAAAAACGGTGGCAAAGGTACATTTTTTAAAGATATATCAACGATAATAAGTGTATTTTTGCCGTCTAATAATCATAAAAATTGTAGGATTAATCAAAACCCGCTCATAATGAAGAAATTATGTTTTATTGTTGTCGGAATTGCCCTGCTGACAGCGTTTTATGCTTGTCAGAAAGAACAGCTCGGGGTGTATAATCCCAAGATGCGCATTGAGAAGATTTACAACGAAACGGATTCCCACTATCTCCTGGAACAGTGGGTGTGGAACGAGTCCACGCTCTCTAAAATAGATCGTTTTCGGCCGAGTGGGAACATTCTTTACACGGATAACTATGTTTACGATGAGCAAAACCGCCTCGCACGTATCGAGAGGGACAACCAATACACGGAGTTCCTCTACGAAGGGAAGCTTTTGACTACCATCAACACCTATTCCAACAAAAAGTTGGTCGAAACGTATCACTTGACGTATGAAAAGGATAAAGTGGCCCATATATCCATCGAGAAACCGGCTAAAGGTGCAGGAAATGTGGATTTGTTCTCTCTTTTCCTTCCTGGTAACGCGGATGTGATGGAATCCTTGTTTCCGACAAAAGACAGTAAAATAGAGACTTACAACTATTCGTCCGTCAAGATGGATTTCCAATGGGACGGTGATAATGTGCGGTATCTGGAGATGGAGATAGTCCGCCCCGACAGTACCCAGCACTTGACCTTCTCGTACATTTATGACAACAGTATCAATCCGAAGAACGGCTTTCTTTCGCTGCAGCTGGATCGTTCACTGATCAACGACCAACCGCAATACGTCTTCTGTAGCAAAAACAATGTGCGGAATGTGTTGGTTTCGGAAATGTATGATATATACGCCCATACGGAATCTTTCACCTATTCGTACGATTGTTACAAGGATTATCCCACGAAGGTTTATGCCACGTCCCCGAATTGGGAAACGGGAATGGACGATAGCACGTTGATTTACACGTATGTGTATGTGTATTAAGGCTTGACGTGAAAGCGGATGTGCAACAAGGAATGTCTCTGCACACCGTATGCGCTATTGTTTTTTCATTTGAATCCGCATCGTGGTGCCCTCGCCGACTACAGAGGATTTGACGAACAGTTTCCCTTTGTGGTAGTTGTTGATGATGCGGCGCGCGAGTGTCAGACCGAGGCCCCATCCGCGGCTCTTTGACGTGTAGCCGGGGGAGAAGATACGGCGTTGCATCTTCGCCGGGATGCCCTTGCCGGTGTCTGTCACATCGATATAGACGCGGTTTTTCTCTTCCGTGATGGTTACGGTGATGTTTCCCTTGCCCTCCATAGCATCGGCGGAGTTTTTGCAGAGATTTTCGATGACCCATTCGAACAGCTGTTTGTTCAATGGCAGCACGATGGGGTGGTCGGGTTTTTCGAATCGGATGTTCACCATCGAGGAGATGCGCGTCTGCAGGTAGTTGGTGAAATCTTCGATGATGGGGACGATGTCGGTGTCCTCCAACACGGGTACGGAACCGATTTTCGAGAATCGCTGCGCAATGGTCTCCAACCGGCGCACATCTTTGCCGATTTCCTGTGGTATCGACTGATCCACAGGCATCTCCCGTAGCAATTCCGTCCATGCCATAAGCGACGAGATGGGAGTGCCCAACTGGTGCGCTGTCTCCTTCGACATGCCCACCCACACTCGATTTTCTTCCGAACGTCTTGATACGCTGAATAATAGGTAGGCTATAAGGGCAAATACGAAGATGATGCCATATTGAATATATGGAAACCATCGTAGTTGTTTCAGGACGGCTGATTCCTCGTAGAAAACGTAGCATTTGCCGCGGTCAAGCCAGTCGAGGACAATGGGGGCGTTCTCTTCGCGCATTTTCTCTAACCGTGCATTGACTTTGAACGGTGCATTGATCACGGTCGAGTCGATGTTGCCGGACGCGATGACGTTGATCTGTGTGCTGTCGGTAATGATGACGGGCGTTGACGCGGAATTGATGACGGTTTCTTCGAAGAAGGACTCTAGCAGGTTGTCGATCATCTCGCGGAAGTCGCCGTAAATGTGGGAGTTCTTGTAATAGACCATCACGTAGTCTTGGTGGTAGTAGGAGAGTTTGAGGCTGTCAAACTCTTGGATGCCTTCTCCCAATTCGCGGATGTTACGCATTTGTAACACGCTGTCTGGCAGGTTTATGGCGGCATCAATAGCACCGGTTCGACTGGCAATGATGGTCGGAACCGTCTTGTTGGCGGAGATAATGTCTTGGTAGAATGTAATGTCCTCGTAGAGCGATGCTTCGGCCACTTTCTTCACTGCTTTGGCGAAGATACCGGCTTGGTTTCCCTCTTCGATGCGGATGGAGTCGAAAAACCGCTCCGTCTCGTTGATGATTTGTGTCTTATAGGTGATGGCGCCGGCCCAGATTTCGATGCGCTGTCGTTCTTCCTGCGCGATTTTTTTGATCAACCTGTTGGAATAGAACAAGATGACCGCGAATATCGCCGCGGCAGAAGCGAACAGGAGCCATTTCCAAATCGGTTTGCGCATCCCTTTCGTCGATTAGTGGCTATCGGCCGCCGCCAGCAGCTTGTCGATGATCTGCTCGACGGTAATGCCTTCTGCCTCGGCTTTGTAGTTCTTGATGATTCTGTGGCGCAGGATGTTGTAGGCCACGGCGCGGATGTCCTCGATGTCAGGCGAATACTTGCCGTTCAGCACCGCGTGCGTGCGTGCGCCGATGATCAGGAACTGCGATGCACGCGGACCTGCACCCCAGGAGAGGTAGTCGTTGGCCCAGGCGTGTGCGCCGGGCGTGCCCGGACGGGTCAGAGTGGAGAGGTTCACCGCATAACGATAGACGTTCTCCGGAATCGGCACCTTCTGCAGCAGTTTCTGGTAGAAAATGATTTCTTCCACGGTCAGTACCCGTTGTGGCTCCACCATATCGCCGTGGATGGTGCGTTTCACAATCTCTTCCTCCTCGGTCTTGCTCGGGTAGTCGAGCATGATGTTGAACATGAAGCGGTCTTGTTGTGCCTCGGGCAGGGGATAGGTACCTTCCTGCTCGATCGGGTTCTGCGTGGCCAAGACGAAGAACGGGTTCGGCAGCGCGTAGGTCGTACCGTTCATACTCACTGAGCGTTCCTGCATGGCTTCCAACAATGCGGACTGTGTCTTGGGCGGCGTACGGTTGATTTCGTCGGCCAGCACGATGTTCGCGAAGATGGGGCCTTTCACGAATTTGAAGTTGCGGTTGTCGTCGAGGATTTCCGCACCCATGATGTCTGACGGCATCAAGTCGGGGGTGAACTGGATACGGTTGTAACTCATATCCACGGCCTTCGCTATGGTTGTGATCATCAAGGTTTTGGCCAGTCCGGGCACGCCAATCAGCAGGGCGTGGCTCCGGCTGAACATCGCCATCAGCACATTTTTCACCACATCGTCCTGACCCACAATCACTTTTGCAATCTCTTCGCGCAGGGTCTTGTATTTCGCCACGAATGATTCTATCGCTTCAATGTCGTTTTTCTTTTCTAAATCCATAACTGTTATCTATTTCCTAATTCCTATATTCTATAATTATCCCTTATCCCTTAAACCTTATCCCTTAAACCTTATCCCTTAAACCTTATCCCTTAAACCTTATCCCTTAAACCTTAAACCATAAACCTTAAACCTTAAACCTTAACCCATAACCCAGCCTCACGGAATCTGCCATTTACTAACGAACGGACAGTATTTATATTGTTCCGCGATTTTGATGTTTGTCACTTTCACCTTGTCGAGAACCCATTTTTCCATGGCTTCGTATTTTTTCTGTTCCAAGGCGGCGTTTTTGATCATATCGTAGTCTTCCACCAGGTTGGCTTTGTGTTCAAGCACCTTCTCTTTAAGGTAGATGAGGCGGTAGGCCATCACGCCGTCGTCGTTCACGAACGGCACGCATTCGGAGTACTCGCCGGGGATGAGCTTGTTGAGGGTGGCGTAAGTCGCATCGTCAAGCGATTGGCGGTCGAAGCTCAGGGAGTTGCTGTAGGGGTTCACCACCATGCCGCCGTTCAGTCGAGTGGGGCCTTCCGAATATCTTTTGGCGGCCTCTTCGAGAGAGAGTTTCTCGTCGATGATGATTTTGCGCACGCTGTCCAGGTACATGATGGCGCGCACCTGTTCGTCGGTGGAGGGTTTCGGCTGCACGAGGATGTGTGCCACGTGGATGGACTCGCCGCGACGTTCGATCAATTGGATGATGTGGTAGCCGGCTTGGGTTTTCACGACTTGGGAGATCTCGCCCGTTTTGAGGTTGAAGGCTGCCGCTTCGAACTCGGGGTACAAGGTGCCACGCTCCACGAATCCCAGGTCTCCGCCCTTGGAGGCGCTGCCGGGGTCGTCGGAGTACAGTCGGGCCAGGGCGCCGAAGCGTTCGCCACGGAGCACGCGTTCACGATAGTTCAGGAGCTCCTCCTTCACGGAAGCGATTTCGTCGTCGCTCACCGGTGGGATTTTCACGACTTCTCCGAACTGGTAGGTGGTGCTCACTATGGGCATGCTGTCCGGGCTGATGTTCGATGCGAACTGGTTGACCTCCGAAGGGGTTATCGTGATGCTTCCCGTGATGCCGGCCTGGACCTGTTCGATCAGAGCCTGCTCGTACATCATCTCGCGCATCTCCTTCTTGATGTCCGCCATCGACTTGTGGAAGTAGTTTTCGATATACTTCACGTCGCCGCCGGTTTGCTGCAGGAAGTACTGGATGCGCGTATTCAGCCGGTAGTCCACCTCCTCGTCGCTCACCTCGATACTGTCAAGTTCCGCCTGGTTAACCATCAACTTGTTGTAAACCAGATTCTCCAGTATGGTGCAGTAGATCTCGTCGGGGTTTTCCACGGTTTTGTACTGCATCTTGTAATCGTTGAAATGTTTCTCGAGGTCTGAGCGCATGATGATGGATTTCCCGATGACGGCCACGATGCCGTCTATCGAGGTGCCTCCGCCCTGCGCGAACCCGCTCAGCAGCACGCACGCCAGCAGTGTACTCAGTATTGTTCTTCTCATAATTTCCTTGTTTTGCCGCACTTGATTGCGGCCGCGAAAATACAAAAAAAAGAAGACCAACGCCTTCTTTTTCCTACAATAATCCTTTCGTGTGCGGATTATTTTCTGCCGAGACTCTCGTCAGACACGGTGAGTTTCTTTCTGCCTTTCGCTCTGCGGGCGGCCAGCACTCTGCGACCGTTTGCCGTGGACATTCTCTCACGGAAACCGTGTTTGTGTCTGCGTCTCGTGTTCGAAGGTTGGTACGTTCTTTTCATATCTTTACTGTTTTTTATCCTTGAATTTTTCGGACGGCAAAAATACACTTTTTTTTGATTCCAACACACCCCTGTGGATATTTTTTTTTCAGGATTCCGGCGAAGCATTCCTTTATAGCTAAATAAATTAATAGTATATATAATAATAGATATTTGATTGTATGTTTGCAATTTGTATGTAAAACGCAGAAAATCAGAATGATATAGAGGAGTAAAAAACGTAAATATTGTTTAATCAATAAGTTGCGAAAAATACCCTCTTTTTTTAGCCTTCAGAGATGGCCTTGAGATTCGGTTTTGGCGGAGATTTTCGAAAATTCTGCGAAAGCCTACCGACGAGGAAGCCCGGAAAGGGCTAAAAACGGCCCAAAAACGGGGTCTCAGGAGGGTCAAAAACAAGAAAAATGCATTTTTATTTTATTGATATACAGCAAGATAACAAAAAAATGCAAGAAAAATAAAAAAAAGTGAGCAAGGGTGTTGCGTGGAATACAAAAAATTCTATTTTTGCAATCCCAAACGACAACGATATGGGACGAACGGAAGAGAGGGGTTGTCAACAGGGAAATGTTCATTGAAAGAATGAAAGAATGTAGCAAATACTCAAGTTAGGAATTTTGAGATTCGCAAGCGATGAAGTCAGGACAGACAACTTAAAATAAAAGACATTAATTATTATGGAGAGTTCGATCCTGGCTCAGGATGAACGCTGGCGGCAGGCTTAATACATGCAAGTCGAACGGTAAGGCCGAGCGTAGCAATACGTGAGGTACACGAGTGGCGCACGGGTGCGTAACGCGTATGCAACCTGCCCCCAACCGGGACAAAACAGCTGGAAACGGCTGCTAATATCCCATGGCCACACGGAGGGGCATCCCTCTGTGTGTAAAGATTCATTGGTTGGGGATGGGCATGCGTATTATTAGGTAGTTGGCGGGGTAACGGCCCACCAAGCCGACGATGATTAGGGGTCCTGAGAGGGTTAACCCCCACACTGGAACTGAGACACGGTCCAGACTCCTACGGGAGGCAGCAGTAGGGAATATTGGGCAATGGGAGCAATCCTGACCCAGCCATGCCGCGTGAAGGAAGACGGCCCTATGGGTTGTAAACTTCTTTTGCCGCAGAGTAAACCTGGGGACGTGTCCCCAGTTGAGAGTATGCGGCGAATAAGTATCGGCTAACTCCGTGCCAGCAGCCGCGGTAATACGGAGGATACAAGCGTTATCCGGATTTATTGGGTTTAAAGGGTGCGCAGGCGGACCGCTAAGTCAGGGGTGAAAAGTTCGTGCTTAACATGAATCGTGCCTTTGATACTGGCGGACTAGAGTGCGATAGGCGTGGCCGGAATGTGGTGTGTAGCGGTGAAATGCTTAGATATGCCACAGAACACCGATCGAGAAGTCAGGTCACGAGTTCGCAACTGACGCTCATGCACGAAAGCGTGGGGATCAAACAGGATTAGATACCCTGGTAGTCCACGCCGTAAACGATGATCACTCGTTGTCGGGGGGCGACCCTCGGTGGCCAAGCGAAAGCGATAAGTGATCCACCTGGGGAGTACGATCGCAAGGTTGAAACTCAAAGGAATTGACGGGGGCCCGCACAAGCGGAGGAGCATGTGGTTTAATTCGATGATACGCGAG
>JAEEGJ010002785.1_pt1 | contig 78568 bp, 54 predicted proteins | sample 8958761 | NCBI WGS metagenome assembly JAEEGJ01 (sample SAMN16246546, study PRJNA631951) | gut metagenome | biome: gut microbiome; feature: rumen; material: RS-attached | host: Bos | place: Iran: Karaj | collected 2018-10 | reverse complement strand
CTTCGAGGCAAAAGCCAAGCCTATGATACCGGAGAAACGCTTATTTGACTTATATATAGTGAATTATGCCGATGTTGAATATATATATCGGACACCAACGATTGTAATTAAATGAATTTTGAATGATTTCCCGCCAGCAGGGCGGTTAAAATCACCAATGGGCCAGTATCCATGACTCATGGGCGCAAAAAAAGCCGCAGGCCCAACGGGCTCGCGGCTTTTGTAATTTGTCAAGTGTTATCTTACTTGATCACCTTGCTGGTGCTGGTGGTACCATCGTTGTAGGTGGTAACCATGATGTTAACGCCCTCGAAGGGAACGTTGCTCTCCATACCGGCAACGTTGTAGTACTTCACGTTGCTAACGGTCTTCTGAGCCAGGTTCTCAACAACTGCGTTGCTGCCATAGAGCTCAACGCGGTTGAACTGCATGTAACGGGGATCAACGCCCTTACCACCGGTACCGAAGAAGAAGATCTCGTCGGTCTCACGGAGGGTCAGCAGGGTGTTACCGAGGATCATGTCACCATTCAGGCGGCCCTCAACCTCGTCCTGGTTCTTGTTCTGTACATAGATACCGAACAGCTTAGCATCCTTCTTCAGGGCACCATTGCGCTCATACAGAGTAGCGTTCTTTGCCGAGAAGTGAGTGCCGACAGCCTTGTCGTTGAAGCAGGTGAAAGTGTAAACGTCATAGTTGACGCCATCGATAACCTTAACGGCGCTCTTCTTGGCCCAGCTCAGGGTGCTGGTACCGGGAAGACGGTCGCCCTGTACATAATAAACTTCCTCACCGCTGTCCTCATCGATGTTCACGATGATCTCAGTGCTCTGGGGCATGTAGATGTCGAACTGGAACGAGTTGTAAGTAATCTCGTGGTAGGGAGAACCAGCCTTGTAGTCCTGGGGAGTCAGGGCCTGGATTTCCTCATTCAGATAAATCTCATCGTCATTGAGATAGATCCACACGAGTTGAGGAGTACCACCCTTGAAGGATACTACGTTGTCATACTCCTGTGCGTCACCCATGTCACCATAGGTACCACGTACGAAGAAGTGGTCCTGAGTCGGGGTGCCAGTCGTGAAGTCTACATACTCACCGTTGGTCACTTCCTGTGCGAAAGCAGACAGACCCAGCGATGCGGCTGCAGCGAAAAGAAGTAAATTTTTAATCTTCATAATCAAATGAGTTAAAATTGTTAGTAATAATGTTAATTAATATTTTTTTGTTGTTATTATCAATTCATTGTTGCCAATAGGCGCATACTTTCCTCTGGAAGAAAGGAATTGGTGTGCCGCACAAAAGGCTGAAAATGAGATTGTTGTGCAACAAATGCGCACTTTCTCCCGCTTTTCAGACTACAATATTACGAACTTTTTTTGAACTGGCAAAATTTTTTTGAAAAATCGCAGAAAAATCTATTAACACTCCTTGCTGCACTCGCTTGTAGCATGGGGTTGTAGGGGCACTTTCATTTCACTTTGAAAGTCTTGTCGGCCATGGCGGCAAGCTGGCGAAAACGCTTGTACCAGCCGGGCTGGTTGGCGGGGCGCAGCTTGGGCATGCGGGCCGCGGGGCGATTGATGCTGAACGGTTTCTTGATCATGGCTGCTGTGTTGTTGCGGTGGTTTCCTTGCGGTGCAAGGGCAGGACATAATAAATGCTCAATGAGAAACCCAGCGAGCCGTTGCGCGGACCGTAACCGGGTATGAACCAGGGCCGTGAGTGGTCGCTCTTGCCATAGTTGAAGATGCCGTGGTAACGGATCATCCATCCCAACGAGATGGGACCATACAGCTTGGCGCGCAGGCCGGCACCCGCCTCGCCCCACAGGGCATGCGAACGCTCGCCCTTGATTTCGCCGGGCAATACCTCGTCCCAGTAGCTGTTCAGATACCTCACGTCGGTGATGTCATAGGTGAAGGTGCTGTAACCCAGTCTGATGCCCAGATAGGCCTGATAGTCAGGGCTGTTCTTGAACAGGAAGTTATAGTTGGCACCCACCTTGAAATAAGGGGACGGTTTGCCGTGATAGGTGTAATTCATGTCGTCGGGCGTGGACTTGGCCCAACCCAGACCCAGCTCGACGGTAGGCTGCAGGCGGTTCCACATGTTGAGCGTGGCACTGACGTCGGCGCTGGCATAGCTTTGCCCGAAGGCCATGAACAAGGGTTCGGCAATGTTGAGGCCAATGGCCACATCGGTGAGCAGCGGATAGCGCTTATAGACCCGGCGCAGCGAGTCTCGTCGGGCCTCGGCCATGGCCTCGGCGCTGTCGCCGCTGATGTATTGCTGGATGATTTTCTCGTCGGTGCCTTTGGGTGGCGGCAAGACTTTGTTGGTCTCGGGGGTGACGGGTGTGACGTGCCGTTTGTCGGGCTCCTGGGCCATGGCTCCCGCCATCACCAGCACCAGTGTCGCCAGGGTGACGAAGAAACGCCTGTGGGATAATATGTTGTCCATGAGCGGCTTCATTGGGCAAAATTGGTGAAATGGATGCGCAGGGCGGGTGTGCGCGAGTTGGTGACCAACGGCGTGAGCAGCACCACCGAGTCGATACCGTTGTAGGTGCAGCTTATGCTGTGGATGTCGAAGTTATACATCGCGCCACATTCGGCCGAATGGAAATAGACGACGGGCTCGTAGACCAGGGTGAGGGTGTCGTCCAGCTCTTTGGCCATGGGTGTGCCGATGCCCACCCATCGCGAAATGGCATAGCTGGTCGTGCCCACACTGGCACGCAGGGGCAGATAAATCTCTTTCAACGAGGTGGAGTCGGCGAGCAGGCTGTCGCCAGGGGCGCCAATGCCCATGATGGTCAAGCCGGGGACCGACTGCTGGCTGTTGCCGATGTACAGCGCTGCCAGCGGCAGGCTGCTGCCGTTGTCATAGCAGCTGCCGCCGTTGCACGATGCCATGCACAGGGCCGCCACGGCCAGGACTATGGGCAAGAGTGTTCTCATTGTCTTATTCGGCTTCGACGCGGACTTTCTCGGCCGGAACGGTGGCCTTCAGCTCGTCGGCATGGTTGGGAGCATTCAGGGCAGGGGCGTCGTCGGTGATTTCCTCGCCAATCTCATAGTGGTTGCGGTCGTTGCTGTGGCGGATGATGAGCTCTCCCAGGAATCCGGCAAGGAACAACTGGGTACCCAGCAGCATCGACGTCAGTGACAGGTAGAAGTAGGGCGATTCGGTGACCAGGCGGTAGCTGTTGCCGCTGTACATGTTGTAGAGCTTGAGGGCGCCCACCACAATCACGGCGACGAAACCGAGCAGGAACATCAGGCTGCCCAGCAGGCCGAAGAAGTGCATCGGCTTCACGCCGAACTTGGCCTGGAACCACAATGTGAGCAGGTCCAGATAGCCGTTGACAAAGCGGTCAAGGCCGAATTTTGTCGTGCCGTACTTGCGGGCCTGGTGCTTCACCTCTTTCTCTCCGATGCGGGTGAAACCGGCGTTTTTGGCCAGGTAGGGCACATAGCGGTGCATGTCGCCATACACCTCGATGTGCTTGATCACCTCACGGCGGTAGGCTTTCAGGCCGCAGTTGAAGTCATGCAGGTTGTGGATGCCGCTCACGCGACGAGCCGTGGCATTGAACAGCTTGGTGGGGATGGTCTTGCTCAACGGGTCGTAGCGCTTCTTCTTCCAGCCGCTCACCAGGTCGTAGCCTTCCTGCGTGATCATGCGGTACAGCGCGGGAATCTCGTCGGGGCTGTCCTGCAGGTCGGCGTCCATGGTGATGACGACATTGCCGCGGGCACGGTCAAATCCCGTGTTCAGCGCGGGCGACTTGCCGTAGTTGCGGCGAAAAGCGACACCTTTCAGCCTGGGGTTGCGCTTGTGCAGGTCCTTAATGACTTGCCAGGAGTCGTCGGTGCTGCCGTCGTTGATGAACAGCACCTCGTAAGAGAAACCGTTCTCGTCCATGACACGCTCAATCCACTCGGCGAGTTCGGGCAGCGACTCGGCTTCGTTGTATAACGGTACGATTACTGAAATGTCCATATTGTATGGTAGATATACTGTCTTGATTTCTAATTGGTTAATTGTTTGGCCGGTTGCGGCGTTCGGGCAAGGGGCGCTGGGCTATCCATGCGGTGATTGCGCTCACCAGCGACCCGAAGAAAGTGACGAACCAGAAGGTGCTCATCACCATCTCGATGGGCGTGGGCAACGCTTTCTCGTCGATGGCGTGCTGCAGCACGCTCAGCAGCTCGCTGTCCTTCATCTGCGGCAGCGTGCTGTAAACGTCGATAGCGGCCTGGGCCTGTTCATAGACGAAGTTGGGACGGATATACTGCAGCACCAGGAACACAATGAAACTGCACAGCACTGTGCCAAGGATAAACAGCATGATGCCCAGCATCCACAATCCGGCATACTCGACAAAGCCGTCGTCCTCGATGAACTTGCGGCGCTGGAAGTAGTAGGTCACCAGGGGCGTGCCCAGCAGCAACACCATGAACAGGAACTGCAGGGGCATGAACCAGTCGGCAAAGATGGAACATACCGCTGTGCATGACAGATACAGGCCAAAGGGGACTCCCCACTCGCCTGCCCGTTGATAGATGCTTTTTCCAGACTTCATCATAAACAAAGTGCAAAATTACTCTATTTTCCCCGAAAATGAGCCAACTCTTGCCATTTTTTTAGAAACTTTATTGATGCGGGGTTGTAAAATCAAAAATAGTGTAGTATTTTTGCAAACAAGAATCAAGATATTACTGATTGTTAGCATGACGAACCTGACATCCTGTGACCGAAAAAGGTGTTGGACGGTGGTCGCCAGTGTGTTGGCCGCCGTACTTATCGTGATGGCACCCTCGTGCCGTCGCAATACCGGTTGTCGCCATGCCGACAATACGCATTATGCCCAGGTAGACAGCGCGCTCAAGAATGTGGGCGACCTGGACTCGCTGGCGCAATGGGCCCAACGCTATCATCACCAGGGTGATAACGTGGGCGAAATCGTTGCGTTGAAGTATTACGGACGTGCGCTCAGGCACCGTTCGCGCTTTGACGAGGCGATCACCGTCCACGAGAAGGGCCTGGAATTGGCCACTGCGGCCTGCGACACGCTGGGAATGGTCACCATGCTCAACAACCTGGGGTCCGACTATCGGCACCAGGGTAACCTGAGCAAGGCCAATGGATTCTATTACAGGGCGTTGCAAACGGGTGCTGAATTCAGCGAGTCTAATTGCATTCAATGCGTCAATGAGCGCTTTATGGCGCTCAACGGCATCGGCAACATCGAGTTGGAACTCCGTCACTATGCCCAAGCCGAGAACCTGTTCCATGAGTCCCTCAGTGGAGCCCGGTCGTTGGGCAATCACAGGGGCATAGCGGTGAATTGTACTGGCCTGGGAGATGTTAAGCGTGCGCTGGCCGATACCGATTCGGCATGGTTCTATCACAACGAGGCGTTGAAACACTTCCAGTTGACAGGCAATAAGAATGGTGAGGGGCAATGCCACGTGAACTTCGGTGAGCTCTATGCCGACGAACGCAATTACTCGCATGCCGAGGCCGAGTTCAAGCAGGCCTATGACGAATTCAAGGAGCAAGGTGACACTTATTACTGGCTCGAAGCCTGCCTGTCGCTCGCCGACATGAACATCAAAATGGGCGATACCAATGAGGCCCGGCGTTATCTGCAGGAAGCCGAAGCCGAGGCCCTGCGCATCAACAGCATAGAGCAACAGGCCAAAGTGTACTACATGTACTTTGACCTGGCGATGAAGGAGGGCGACGTGAAGCGGGCATTGGACTACCACCTCAAGAGCGACGAGATGTATGATAGCATCTACGGCCTGGAAAAGAACAACGAGATGCGTCATCAAATCGCTGAATATGAGGCCAATGTCAAGCAGGGCGAGATGAGCATGCTCAACAAGGACATCAAGCGACTGCACCGCACGCGCAACATGATGGGGCTGTTCACCATGCTGCTGGTGCTCATGGCGGGCGCCATCATCGCGGCGCTGATTTACGCGTCGCGTGTTCGACTGCGCACCCAGCGGCTGATGCGTCAGGTCGAGGAAACGCGCTCACTCTTCTTTACCAACGTGGTTCACCAGCTGCGCACCCCGCTGACGGCCATCATGGGCGCCACCGACGGCATCGTGGCGCAGTCCACGGCCAGCGGTGCTGAGGTCGATGCCGACCAGCGCAAGAATGTGGAAATCATCGAGCGGCAGGGGCACCACCTGCTGCTGCTCGTGGACCGCATCCTGGAAGTGGGCAGCGTGCGCAGCGCCCTCAAGGGGCCGGAATGGCGCACGGGCGATGTGGTGGGCTACCTGCGCATGATTGTGGAGAGCTACCGCGAGGCCTGTGTCGATGGCCAGATTGAGCTCACTTACACCTCTGCCGAGAAAGAGGTGGAAATGGATATCGTGCCCAATTATCTCAAGACCATCGTGGGAAGCCTCATCGAGAATGCCATCAGCTACAGCAATGATTACAGCAAAATCTCGGTGACCTCGCATGTCGATGGCAATAACCTGGTAATCAAGGTGGCCGATAACGGTATCGGCATTGGACCCGACGACTTGCCCCATGTCTTTGAGCCGTTCTACCGTGCCGCTGCAGCCGAGCAGATGTGCGGTGGCGTGGGCATCGGTTTGACCGTGGTGCGCGACATGACCAATGTATTGGGGGGCAAAGCCACTGTCGAGAGCACATTGGGCAACGGGTCGGTCTTCACGGTGACTCTGCCTCGACGCCATAGCGGGCAAGAGGTCTATCAACGCCTTGAAATGGTCCTTGAGCCTGTCAAGAAGGTGGTGCACAGGCATCACGAGACCGATGAGGCCGATGCCAGTGACCAGTCCCGCAAGGGCAGTCCCGTCGTCCTGGTGGTCGAGGACCATAACGATGTGGCAAGACTTATCGGGTCGGCCTTGGGAACGGGCTTCAGCGTACACTATGCATCTAACGGAGAGCAGGGACTGGCCCGCGCCAGCGAACTGATGCCCGACCTGATCATTACCGACATCAAGATGCCCTACATGGATGGCCTGGAACTGTGCCGCCGCGTCAGGGCCTCGCGCCAGTTGTGCCATATACCGGTTATTGTGCTCAGCGCACGCACCAGCGAGGAGGATCGCATGCGTGGCTTCGAAGCCGGAGCCGATGTTTATCTGGTGAAGCCATTTAATTCCGTCGAAATAAAATTGTTGACAACTAAGCTGCTGGAAAACAGGAATATGCTTAGGAAGGTGTATAGTAAAGCTCAAAGTACTGTTTTGCCCCAAGACGCTAACCAGGCAGTAGCTGGTCACGCGCCCGATGACGAGGATTTCCTGGAGGCTTTCATCCAGTTGGTGGAAGAGCAATTACCGGGCGGAAAGTCGCGCTTGAACCTTGATCTGATTGCTGGCAGGCTCAAGATGGGCGAGAGCCAGCTCAAGCGCCGCATCCTTGAGTTGACGGGCAAGAATGCTGTGGCCTACATTTCCCAGTTGCGCATGGAGAAGGCGATGCGCCTGCTGCGTGAGCGCCCTAACATGCTCATCGGTGATGTGGCCGAGCAATGCGGTTTTGGCGACGTGGCCTATTTCTCGCGCGTCTTCCGCCAGCATTACAAGATGACGCCGACCGAGGCACGCAAGGGCGACACCCTGGGCTAACGGAGGGTGCGCAGCGGCGGCTCGAAGGCGTCGGGATAATAGCGGATGTCGAAGTCTTGCGGCGAGCCCACGATAATCATTACATCAAACTGGATGCTCATGTGCAACTGGCAATGCTCGATGTAGCCGTTGGCGGCATCGACCAGGTGTCGGATTTTGGCTTTGTTGATGGATTCCATGGGGTCGAAATCATCGTCGCTGGTGCGTGTCTTCACCTCGACGATGTGGAGGCAGTTATTGCCCGGTTCCTGGGCCACGATGTCAATCTCGAGATGCCCGAGCCGCCAGTTGGTTTCGCGAATGGTGTACCCCTGTGCAATCAGGAATTCGCAGGCGACGTGCTCGCCAAATTCTCCAAGTTTATTATGATTATCCATCAGCCGATTGCGTATGCCGATTTAAAGTGATTCTTTAATCTTTTTCTGGCCCATGTCCTGCACGGTTTCCCCATCGTGCCTGCTGGCGTGCGGTCATCTGGTTCTCGGCGGGATTGTCCTGAGGGTGCCACAGCTGGGGATGGTTCAGTTCCTCGGGCATGTACTGCTGGTTGACGAAGTGGCCGGGGAAGTCGTGGGCATACCGGTAGTCCTTGCCGTAGCCCAACTGCTTCATCAGGCCTGTCGGGGCATTGCGCAGGTGCAGGGGAACGGGGGCATTTCCCGTTTGCTCGACATAGGCCAACGCATCGTCGATGGCCAGATAGGCGCTGTTGCTTTTGGCACTGGTGGCCAGGTAGATGGCGCACTCGCTGAGGGGGATGCGCCCCTCGGGCCACCCGATTTTGTTGATGATGTCAAAGGTGGCGTTGGCCAGCAGCAGGGCGTTGGGGTTGGCCAGGCCGATGTCCTCGGCTGCCAGGATGCACAGGCGCCGCGCGATAAACTTGGGGTCCTCGCCGCCGGCGATGAGCCGTGCCAGCCAATAGACTGCCGCATCGGGGTCGCTGCCGCGTATGCTCTTGATAAAGGCGCTGATGATGTCGTAATGCATCTCGCCGCCCTTGTCAAAGGCGAGTGGGTTCTGCTGCAGGCGGCTGGTGACGATATCATCGTTGATGACCATCGGCTCGCCGTCCTGCAGCGATTGCATGATCAGGTCCAGGATGTTGAGCAGTTTGCGCGCGTCGCCGGCGGCAAAGCGCAGCAGGGCCTCGGTCTGTTCGACGCGCACCTCGCGTCCCTGGAACATCTTGTCGGTCTTGAGGGCACGGTCCAGCAGGTGCAGCAGGTCGTCGCGGTCCAGCGGGTTGAGTACATAGACCTGGGCGCGGGAGAGCAGGGGGCGGATGACCTCAAACGAGGGATTCTCGGTCGTGGCGCCGATGAGTGTTACCGTGCCGCGTTCCACCGCACCGAGCAACGAGTCCTGCTGGGACTTGTTGAAGCGGTGGATTTCGTCGATGAACAGGATAGGGCGGCCCTTGGCAAACACGCTGCGTGCATCGGCCTGGCAGCGGTCGAGCACCTCGCGCACGTCCTTCACGCCCGACGTCACTGCGCTCAGGGTGTAGAAGGGCACCTGGGTCTGTTCGGCGATGATGCGGGCCAGTGTGGTCTTGCCCACGCCCGGTGGACCCCACAGGATGAATGACGAGATGCTGCCGCTCTCGATCATGCGGCGAATGACGGCGCCTTCACCCACAAGGTGCCGTTGCCCGATGTAATCATCGAGCGTGCGGGGGCGCAGGCGTTCGGCAAGTGGTTCGTAACTCATATTGAATTGACTGGACTGACTGGATGGGATGGGCTAACCGGATTGACATTAAAGGGCATGGCGGGAGATGACCCGGGCGATTTCTTCGAGCCAGCGGGCATCGACGTCGTCAAAGGTGGCCAGTTCCTTGCTGTCGATGTCAAGCACGCCTGTCACGTTGCCCTCGCTGTCGTGCAGGGGCACGACAATCTCGCTGCGTGACTCGCTGCTGCATGCGATGTGTCCCGGGAACTGCTCTACGTCGGGGACGACCAGGGTACGGTCCTCGTCCCACGCCGTGCCGCACACGCCACGGCCACGCTTGATGCGATAGCACGCGATGGGGCCCTGGAAGGGTCCCAGCTGCAGCTCGCCGTCCTTGACAAGGTAGAATCCTGTCCACCACCAACCCATGGTCTCGTGCAGCAGGGCGGCTGCATTGGCCAGCTGTCCCGAGCTGTTGTTCTCGCCCTCGATCAGGCTCTCGACCTGCTTGACGAGCAATCGGTAAGTCTCGTTTTTGTCCATAGCACAAAGTTACATCAATTGCCGCAATCCTGCAAGCGTAGCCCGACAAAAAAATGGAGACGCAATTGCGTCTCCATTCTTAGTCAATAGCTTTCTAGCTAAGGCTTGAATTACTTCACAACCTTAACAGCGCTGGTGGTACCGTCGGTGTAGGTGGTCACCTTGATGGTCATGCCGCTGGGCTGTGCCATCTCCTGACCGGCTACGTTGAAGTAGCGTACGTTAGCAACGGTCTTGCCGGCGTTCATCTCGTTAACACTGCTGGGAACCTCATACAGCCATGCGATATCCTCGCTAGCATTCCTCACACCGTCAACGGTGTAGAATACCTTGATACCGATGTTACCATTGTGCTCCTCATCGCGAACGAACAGAGGATTGTCACCCTCGTTGGTGCGATACATGTAAACATAGGTGCTGTTGAAGTCAACGGCGCTGGTGTAGAGGTCGTAGGGAACCTCGTCGATGTCCTCAATCAGGTCGAAGGTGTAGTCCTCGGCGGGGAAGGTGAACTGATAAGTGTTGCCGAAGCCGTCGTTGATCCACAGAGCGTAGCTGATGAACTCGGGATCGAGGATGTTGCCATCAACGTCGGTGGTGGGCAGGGTGAAGTAGAAGCGGCTGAAACCACTCTCGTCACCACAGTCATACCACTCGGTGGCGGTTGCCATAGCGGGAACGGCGGGAACAGCGGGAGTCTTCAGCATGCCGAAGGGCTCCTCACCCTTAGCAAACTCGATCGAGGTCATGCTCAGGTCGTCGCTCCAGAAGGTCAACATACCCTCGGCGAAGCCCCACTCGGGGAATTCTGCCTCGAGGTCACCGTTGGTGCCGAGCAGGTAAACGTTGTTACCGTCGATCATCATCTGGATCTCGGTGGTGCGGTCGTCGATTTCGAAGCCCAGGTAGTAGCCGAGCTCGCCACTCTCATCAGTGTCCTCATAAACGTAGGTGCTGCCCCAGCCCAGGACGATGCCATAGCCGTAAGCATCGCTCCAGCTCAAGTACTGGCCAGTGGGGATGGTGATGATACCGGTCTCGGGATCGAAGGTACCCTTTACCCAAGTGTCGTTGCCGTCATAGTTCCAAGCGGGATTCTGAACGTAAGCGTCGTTGGTCTCGGGATCGATAGCGATAGCAAAGGTGCCATCGGTGTAACCAGCAGATACGCCCCAGCCCATGGTGATGACACCACTGGTGCGCCAGTAGTTGTTAACCTCTAAGCCTTCGGGAATCTCGGTGATAACCTTAACCTCGGGCTCGGGCTCGGGCTCGAACTCAAAGTCACCAATGTGGATGTCGTCAACGTTCAGACGGAACATGTCAGATACGTTGTGGTGAACGATGGCGATAGTACCCTCTGAACCCTCATACTCGCTCAGGTCAAACTCATAAGGAGTCATGACGCCGGTAGCGGTGATGTCATCAGAGATCTTTACCCATTCGGGATTCGAATCGGTGTAGATGTAAACAGCGAATACCTCACCAGCCCAGCTGGGATCCTGACCGCAAGCATAGAAACCAAGCTTGCCGTGCAGGGGCAACCATGCTGATACCAGCCAGTTGTCGGGATACAGAACACCAAAGTTGTTGTCGTAGCTAGCAGAAGCAACAACACCATAGCCACTGTGTGCCTTGATGCCATCACCAGTGGTGTACTCCCAGGTGTAGCCGTCGCCGTCCTCATCGAGAACAACCCAGTCGTTGAGCTGGGCCTCATCCTCAAAGTCCCAAACCAGGCAGTCGCCGTCCTTGATAGCGTGGTTGTTGGTGGGACGTGCGTTCACGTCAAATGCATTGAGGGCGATGGTGTTGAATGCGGTAGCTCCACCTTTCTTCACCTGAACACGCTCAACGTTCTTCTTAAGGTTAACCTTAGCGGTCTCCTTGTTGATCAGCTTGTTGTTGACACCGGCCGAAGCACCAACGGCAACAGCAGCTGCGAGCAAAAGTACAAATAATTTCTTCATACGATAAAAAAATTAAGTTAATAATGTTGTTAATACACTATTGGTTAAAATAGTTAATGTTCTCGTATCCATTTAATTCGCTATCAACTTACAGGCAGAATTGAACATCCTTTGCTCATCCATTCGGCAGATTGATAGGGTTTGCATTTATTACTACTCTAGGACCAATTCCATAAAGAAACAGTATCTAGCCGTGACAAAGATACACTTAACTTTTAGACTGACCAAAAAAAGTAAACATTTTTTCTAAAAATATTACTCAAATCGGTATATTTTGTCCTGCAGGTTATGCCATTGGCGCAAAAAAATAGAGACGCACCCAGGTGCGTCTCTATCATTATTGTAAGTTGATGAGCTTACTTCACAACCTTAGTGGCGCTGGTGGTGCCGTCGGTGTAGGTGGTCACCTTGATGGTCATGCCGTTGGGCTGTGCCATCTCCTGACCAGCTACGTTGAAGTAGCGTACGTTAGCAACGGTCTTGCCAGCGTTCATCTCGTTAACACTGCTGGGAACCTCATACAGCCAAGCGATGTCCTCGCTAGCATTCTTCACACCGTCAACGGTGTAGAATACCTGGATACCGATGTTACCGTTGTGCTCCTCATCGCGAACGAACAGGGGATTGTCGTTCATGTTGGTGCGATACATGTAAACATAGTAGTTCTTGAAGTCAACAGCGTTGCTGTAGATGTCGTAGGTAACCTCGTCGATGTCCTCGGTCAGGTCATAGGTGTAGACTGCAGCGGGGAAGGTGTACTGATAAGTGTTGCCTGCGCCGTCGTTGATCCACAGAGCGTAGCTGATGTACTCGGGATCGAGCTTGTTGCCATCAACGTCGGTGGTGGGCAGGGTGAAGTAGAAGCGGCTGAAACCGGTCTCGTCACCACAGTCATACCACTCGTCGGCGGTTGCGTTGGCGGGAACAGCGGGCTTCAGGTCAACAGTGTAACCCATGGGCTCACCATTGTTGGCGAACTCGATCGAGGTCATGCTCAGGTCGTCGCTGTAGTAAGTCATCATACCGGTAGCAAAGCCCCACTCGGGGAACTCGGCATTGAGGTTACCCTCGCTGCCCAGCATGTAGATGTTGCCGTCCATGAGCTGGATCTGGATCTCGGTGGTGCGCTCATCGAGTTCATAACCCAGGTAGTAGCCGAGCTCGCCACTCTCATCAGTGTCCTCATAAACGTAGGTGCTGCCCCAGCCCAGAACGATACCATACTCTGAGCTCTCGTACCATGTCAGATACTGACCGGTGGGGATGGTGATGATGCCGGTCTCGGGATCGAAGGTACCCTTTACCCAGCTGTTGTAGCTGTCATGCCACCAAGAGGGGTTCTGAACGTAAGCGTCGTTGGTAGCGGGATCGATAGCAACGATGAGCTTACCGTCGGTCATGCCGTTCGAAACGCCAAAGATGCTCATGGCGATGTAGCCAGTGCTGCGGTAGTAGGTGGTAACCTCGCAACCCTCGGGGATCTCGGTGATCACGGTGGGGGTAACGACGGGCTCACGCTCGGTGAGAACGGTGTTCCACTCCAGGTAACCGGTCCAGCTGTCATCATCCTCCCAGTAAGCGGTCAGACCAATGCCGTGGTAGTCCTCTTCAACGTTGTAGTCACCACCGGTTGAGCCTTCAGAGCCCAGCAGAGTGATGGTCTCGCCGTCGATGGCATAGACAGCCTCCTCGGCGCGCTCGTCGCGGATGAAGTAGATGTTACCGTCAGCGTCAATGCCAGCCTCACCCCAAGCGAGGAGAACCGAAGCTGAATAGTAGTCGCTGTAGTAAATCTCTTGACCCAGAGCAACGTGGATCTCGTTGCCCTCGATGGTACCCTCTACCCAGTAGTCGCCAAACGAGCTGCCGCTACCGCAGAGGATGTTCTTCATGTAAACCTTACCGTCCTCGGCATAGACGATGTCCATGCGGTTACCGTCCTGCTGGCCACAATAGAGATAACCGTTGTTGTTGTAGTCATACTGACCGGCGCGGTTGTAGCTCTTGAGCTCACCCTCGGGCTGAGTGTTGATCACACGGAAGCTAGCCTTGTCCTTGCTGATGTTAGCCTTTACCATCTCCTTGTTGACCATCTTGTTGGTCTTCACGGAATGGGTCGACTTGAATTGAATGCCGGCAGATGCGCTCAGGGCAACAGCTGCAGCAACCAAAAGTACTGATAATTTCTTCATAGTAGTTAATGAATTAATTAATAAAATGTTTAAAACACGAAATAAATAATGTATAATATTATTGTAAACAATAGTATCTAAGTGTTTGATTTATAGAAAACAATAGTGCAATTGAATGAACCCTCCTTTTGGAGTCACACCCAATTTGCTTGCAAAGTAACTATTTTTTTTGGTAAATTCCTAAGAAAATGTGTGTTTTTTTTACAGATAATAATTAACCGTTTTTAGGGGCGGTCAGCGATTCTGATTCACCAGGTTGCTGACGGCATGGGCCACGCGTGCCAGAGTGCCGCCGGTGTTCATGGCGATGTCTTTAGGCAAGCCCTCGCTCACGGCGATTGCAGCCAGTAATCCTGTTTTTTCAAGGTCTAGATCAGGGGTTATGGTGCCGCACACGGCCGCCACGTCAATGCCGCGCTCGAGGGCCGACTGAATGACCATACCGGGGCCTTTGCCCATGAATGTCTGCGCGTCGAGTTGCCCTTCGCCGGTGATGACCAGGTCGGCGCCATCGAGGGCGTCTTCCAGACCGCTGTGCGACAGCACGTATGGCGCTCCTGGCAGCAAATCGGTGTCCAGCAGGTGAAGCATCAGGGCGGGAATGCCGCCGGCAGCACCGCATCCGGCCTTGCTGGCAATGTCGGTGCCCACGATGCTGGCCATTTGCATCATGCCGCGCTCCAGCAACTCAACTTGCTGGGGCGACGCTCCTTTTTGGGGTGCAAACACGGCCGCTGTGCCGTGCGGGCCGCACAGGGGGTTATCCACGTCGGTGAGCAGGGTGAAACGGCATTCCTGCACCTCGCGGGGGATGCCGCGGGTCTCGATGTGGTGGATGTGTTCCAGCGAGGCTCCGCTGGGGTAGAGGTAATGCCCTTCATGGTCAAGGAATTCCGCACCCAGTGCGCTCATGATACCCATGCCGGCATCGCATGTCGCCGAGCCGCCCAGTCCCAGCACGATGTGGCGGCTGCCGCGTTCCATGGCGTCGCGCATGAGCAGCCCCGTCCCCAATGTCGAGGCGCGCATCACGTCGCGGGCTTCGGGGGGCACGAGGGCCAGGCCGCTGGCTGCGGCTGTCTCGATAAGTGCCGTGCCGTCGTCACACAGGAAATAGCTGGCAGTGACGGGTTCCAGCTGGAGCAGCGGTCCCATTGTGGGCAAGGTTACCCACTGGCCCTGGCGGTTGGCGGCCAGCACCGCTGTGGTGCCGTCGCCACCGTCGGCGACAGGGACACACACCGTCATCACATCATCAAGGCCGCACAAACCTTGTTGTGCGGCCTCGTTGAGTTGTTGAGCCGTTGCCGACCCTTTGAATTTGTCAAATGCCAGAACGACTTTCATTTCTTTTGGATAAATCTGATCCCTTTAGCCTAAAACCTTTAGCCTAAAGCCTAAAGCCTAAAGCCTAAAGCCTAAAACCTAAAGCCTAAAACCTAAAGCCTAAAACCTAAAGCCTAAGCCTAACTCAACGAGGCACTGATGAGCCTAGCAGCCGTTGTGGTGCACACGTCGGTACCCAGGCGGTCGGCAAGACGGCGATAACCCTCGAGCATGGCGCTGCGCTGCTCGGTGTTGCCTAGCAACTGCGTCAGGTGCTCATCGATAGCATCCACGGTGCATAGGTGCATGAGCAGTTCTGGAATCACGGGCTCATCGGTAATGAGATTGGGCAGGGTGACGTATTTGCCCGAGAGCAGGCGACGATAGAAGTTGTAGGACCACTTGCTGCCGTTAAAGCGGTAACAGGCAACCTGCGGAGTGCCCAGCAGGGCGGTCTCGAGCGTCGCAGTGCCCGAGGTGACCAAGGCGGCGCGGGCATGATGTACCAGCGGATAGGTGGCATCGCGCAGCACTACGGCATTGTAGTCGCCCATCACCTGTCGATAGAGACCGTCATCGATGCCGGGGGCTGCAGCAATGACGGCCTGATAGTCGGGATGGCGCGAGGCGGCCTCGAGCATCAGGGGCAGATTGTCGCGGATTTCGCGCACACGCGAACCCGGCACCAGGGCGATGATGGGACGGTCAGCGAGGCGATATTTTTCGATGAAATGGTCATAATCGGTGAAGTGTTCACTGGCCAACGCCACCTCATGCACCGTGGGGTTGCCGACGTAGGTCGCCTGATAGCCGTGGTCCTTGTACCAGTCGGGTTCAAAAGGCAGGATGCAGTACATGTGGTTGACATAGCGACGGATGTCCTTGACGCGCCATTCCTTCCACACCCACACCTTGGGCGAGATGAAATAGTGGACGGGAATGCCCAGGTTGTGGGCATACTTGGCGACCTTGAGATTGAACGACGGATAGTCCACCAGAATCACAGCGCCTGGCTGCCACTCATCGATGGCACGGCGCGCGGTGCCCAGGAACCCGAGGATTTTCCCCAAGTGCCGCACCACGTCGGCAAAGCCCATATAGGCCATGTCGCGGTAGTGGATGATGGGTTGCACACCAGCCTGGGCTGCCATGAGATCACCGCCCAGGAAGCGGAACTCGGCCTGCGGGTCCTGCTGCTTGAGGGAGGCTATCAGGTGCGAGGCATGCAGGTCGCCAGAAGCCTCGCCGGCAATGATGAAATATTTCATGGCTCGCGTCGTTTTAGGGTGATAAAGTCAAACTCATAGGCATTGCGGTGGTCGCTGGTGTGGTGCTCGCGCTCCATCTCCTGCCACTGGCTCAGGTCCAAGGCAGGGAAAAAGGCATCGGCATCGGCCCAGCGGGCATGAATCATGGTGAGGTGCAGCACATCGACCATCGGCAGCGCCTGCTCATAGACCTGTGCCCCGCCGATGACGAAGACGTCCTCGGTCTCGGCAGCGGCAAAGGCGTCATCCAGGCTGTGTACAACCGTCACACCAGGATATTGCCAATCGGCATTGCGGGTAATCACGATGTTCTGGCGGCCGGGCAAGGGACGGCGCGGAAAAGACTCAAAGGTCTTGCGCCCCATGACGATGCTGTGGCCCATGGTCACCTCCTTGAAGTGGCGCATGTCGGCAGGCAGATGGCACAACAGGTCGCCCTGGCGCCCGATGGCCCAGTCGGTGGCGACGGCAACGATAGCGTGGATGGTCATGATGCGAATGGTTATCGGTTGGCTATTTTCAAGGCTGGAGCCTTGAGCAGATGTCATTATACCGAGACTTCGCCCTTGATGGCTGGCCACGGGTCATAGCCCTCGAGGGTGAAATCCTCGTACTTGTAGTCGTCGATACTCTTGACCTCGGGGTTGAGCAACATACGGGGCAAGGGACGCGGCTCGCGGGAGAGTTGCTCGCGGATTTGGTCAAAGTGGTTGCGGTAGATGTGGGCGTCGCCGAAGGTGTGGACAAACTCCCCAGGCTGCAGGCCCGTGACATGGGCCACCATCATCAGCAACAGGGCATAGGAGGCGATGTTGAACGGCACACCCAGGAACAGGTCGGCACTGCGCTGATACAGCTGCAGGCTCAGTTTGCCCTGAGCCACATAGAACTGGAACAGCGAGTGGCACGGCGGCAGCTTCATCGTGGGCACCTCGGCGACATTCCACGCGCTCACCATGATGCGGCGGCTATCGGGGGTGTTCTTTATCTGGTCGATGACTTGGGCAATCTGGTCGATGGTGCCGCCCTGGCCGTCGGGCCAGGCACGCCACTGGCTGCCATACACGGGCCCCAGGTCACCGTTCTCGTCGGCCCACTCGTTCCAGATGCGCACGCCATGCTCCTGCAGCCAGCGCACATTGGTGTCGCCGCGCAGGAACCACAACAGTTCATAGATGATGGACTTGAGGTGCACCTTCTTAGTCGTCAGCAGCGGGAATCCGTCGGCAAGGTCGCAGCGCAGTTGGTAGCCGAACACACTGCGCGTGCCCGTCCCCGTGCGGTCCTCCTTATCGACGCCGTGCTCCATCACGTGGCGCACCAGATCAAGATATTGTTTCATCGTTCTAGTCGGTTATATATTATAAAGGTAATAGGCTGCAAATGTACAATAAAACATTGAATAACGCCCCAAAATCATGCCGCTACCATCCAAACACATTGCGCAGTACCCACCACAGCAGCACCATGACCAGATAGGCCCAGATGAGCAGCGGCGCATTCAGGCGGACGTAGAGGCGGGGATTGCGGGTGCGCTGGCTCTCGGCATACAGGCATAGCGCAATCCAAGGGATGGAGATGAGCAGCATGGCATTGAACCTGAAGGCTGTCACGACATCGCCGTGCAGCAGGGCATGGATGGCGCGTTGGCTACCGCAACCGGGGCATTTGTAGCCCGTGAGTTCCAAAAATGAGCAACGTGGAAACAGGCTGGACCCCGACGGGTCAAGCGCATAGTAAATCACGCCGAACACCAGCAGTGTGGCGATAATCACAATCCAGATGAGGGTGCGGCGCATGCAGCATTATCAGGTCTTCAACCGCACATCAGCGACAGGATGAGCGGTCTCCACACCACGCCCAGGACGATGGCGGAGATGCTCCACCACTGACTAGCCTCGCTGGCGTCGCGTGCTCCCATGAGGTCACCGGCACGATAGCACTTGGTCACCTGGGTGGCCTGGTAGATGGCCGCAATGCCCAGGGGCGCGCAGCACAGCACGGTGGCCGCGATGGCCCACACCAGGTTGGTCGACGGGCAGGGCTCATCGGCGAGCGACATTTCATCGCAGGGTTGCTGCATGGCTTGGCCTTGCTGAACTTCCTCGATAGGCGTTCCCGTGACAACGGCCTGCGGTCCGGGTGCCGGCTCATCGAGCATCTCATACAAGCCCTGCAACTCGGGCAGCTGGGTAATCTTCACCCAATCGGGCATTCCTTCGTGCCACACATAGGCGGCCGACGTCAGCCCCATCTCCTTGAGGCCTTCCAGGTCAACGGGTCCCGATTGCACTCCGTTATGGTTAATCCAGTACTGCATATTACTTAGTTTTAGGCCTCAGCTGTCAGGCTTCAGCTATTAGATGTTAACTTCTGTCGCAAAGATAGCAATAAAATCCCATTCTCCAAGTCATCGCCACAACAAATGTCACCCTCAACCCCTTGCGGCCGGTCAAGGACGCTGCGGGAACAGGGCGACAAGGCGCTCGTCGGCGGCGCACCACGGCAGGCTGTCCAACTCGTCCCACGCGAGCCAGCGGCTCGCAGCGTGCTCACGCATGACAAACTCGCGCGTGGCAGCAGTGCAGCGATAGGCTTCTAGGGTGATGGTAAAGTCAGGGTAGTCGTGGGTGACAGTGGCCAGGAGCTCATGTACCTCGACATCCAGTTCCATCTCTTCCATCAGTTCGCGGTGCAGGGCCTGCTGGGGCGTCTCACCCGGTTCCACCTTGCCCCCGGGGAACTCCCACAGGTGGCTTGTGTAATTGTAGCGCGTCACGCCGCGCTGCATGCACAGCACACGCCCATCAACCTCGATGACGGCGGCCACCACATGATGATGTCGGCGCTGCGTCATTTCACCAGGGTTTTACCCTCGGCCTGCCATGCGATAACGCCGCCGTCGAGGTTAGTCACTACATAGCCCTGCATGTCGAGCAGCGTGGCGGCACGGGCACTGCGGCGCCCACTGCGGCAGTACACCGCTACGGGGCGCTCCTTGTCGAGCACGGCCACCGCCTTATCGACAAAGTCGCTCTCGTTCACGTCAACGAGGACGGCACCGGCAATGTGACCCTCCTCAAACTCCTCAAGGGTGCGCACGTCGAGCAGCTGCATGCCCTCGGCGGCTATCGCGGTCTGGAATTCATCAACACCGACGGTGGCATAGGTAACCGCCACAGCCGGCTTGTCTAATTGGCCGGCTTTGGGGTTGTGGTACATTCTTACACATGCCACGACAACCAAACCCACCAGGAGAATCATCAACAATGTAATCATAGATTTCATTCGTTCGTTTTAAAAACTGATTGGAATGCAAAGGTACATTTTTTCTTTCAATATTCGGCCGCCAAGACCGCTTTGGCACAGTTATTGCAGTTAAAAATACGGTCGTTGAAACTGATTTTTTATTGTTTTCATGGTTCGGCTTGTGCCCGGTGGATGCGGGTTCAAGTTTGTTGTCACCATCGTTAATAGTATGAACAGTAAGCCATTAACCTGTGGAAATATGATAAGAAGAACAAAATATCTGCTCAACCGTTGTCCGCTTGTGCCACGATGTGGAATAAGCGCAACGTCCTTCGGGCCTTCAATTGTTAAAACAATGTTAAAGGTCCCTTCTTCATTGAAGATTTTTCCCGTTTGGAACATATTATTAGCGAATCATTAACCACAAAAACAGTAACAGCCTATGCAAATCACCATTACCTGCCCCAATGCTCTGTTCACGCAACGCGCTCGCAAGTACTTCTCTGCCAAGAACGTTGAATGCATGATCTGCAACAATGAAACGGAACTATCAATCTTCAACATTGACCGCTCCCAAGCCGATTACCTCATCCACGCGTTCGTCAAGCGATTCCACCTCAAGCGCCCCTCCAGCCACACCGCTGCTGCCTGACATCGCTCTCTCCACACACTCTCTCCACCCCACCCACAAGCACACGTGGGGTGTCCCTAGGAAAACGACTTTTTAAAAAGTACTACTTGACCGGTTCCCGCCTCGGCTGCCTCCCGAGGCTCTTCCCCAAACCAAATGCCTCACCCCCGCAGCGGGGTGAGGTCAGATGGACTGACTAAGACTTGAAACTTTTCAACTTTTTCTAATCTGCAACAACAATGACAACTATCAAGACTTCTTCTCTGAAGACCTACAACCGCGTCCACAACTACTTGTACAACAAGAACATCGAGTGTATGGGTGACCTCGAAGCCCTGACCATCAGCTTCTTCAACCTCACCCGTGAGCAGACCGATGAGCTGCTCCGCAAGCTCCTCAAGCACTTCCACCTTGCTCCCTCGTCTGGAGGTTCCATCGCCGCCTAAGCCAACCTCCCTACCCGAGCGGCGACCTGCAGGCGACCGCTCGCGGACTGCCTTCCCATCGCATGGGCCGCGTCCCGCCCCCTCTCCTCCCAGGCGGGACGCGACCTCGATGGTCGTGTCTAAAACAACATAAAAAAAACGGCTTTCAGCCGTGCATAATGCAGAATGGAGAATGTTTAATGAGGCATACGCCCACAAGGCCTTACATCGGCAAAATTCATTAAACTTTAAACATTAAACATTATCCTTTCTCCACCGAGCGTTAGCGAGGTTAAACAACACCGATTATTTCAACAAAAACTGATTATCATATGGAAAAAGAGAGCAAAACTACCCGAAAAACAACTGCCGCAAGCGGCAAGAGTAAACTCACCCTGTTACAAGCCGTAGAAACCATCGTGGAGCAGGCCCGCAACTCAAGCATGTGCACCGAGTTCATGAGTCGATGCAAAAAGGAGATCCAGCTCATCGCCAAGAGCTACGGCATCACCCCCCAACAGGCTGTCCTGTTCTGCATCACCCTCGAGTGCGGTCCCAACCACGTTAACCACTACGAGTTGCCCCATTTCCTGGAGATGAGCAACGTCAAGGCGTTATCGTTCGGCCCCGACATCAACGAGATGGTGAAGATGAGAATCATGCGCTACTGCGACAAGAGCAAGACGGCCTTCGGCGTGACCGACACCGTGCTGAGCGGGTTGCGCGAGAACAAGGCCATCATCAGGAAGACCCTGCTCGTCGATGACTGCATCGGGCTGTTTGAGGTGTTGGATGTCTGGTTCGACTTGCTGGAAGAGGATGACATCTCGCCTGTCGAGGTGGCCGAGGACCTCGTCAAACTCTACGAGGACAACCGCGACACGGTCGCCTTTGCCAAGCAGATGCTGGACCTGAAACTCGACAACAAGGACATGCTGATGCTGTCTTTCTTCTGCCACAGGCTGATAAATGCCGACGACGCACAGATTATTCCCCGCCAAATCAGTGATCTGTTCGACCACCGCAGCCACTTCAGACGCGCCATCAACGAGTTGTCACAGGGCACCCACCTGCTGATGCAACAGGGCTGGCTTGAGCATGTGTGCAACGACGGCACCGCCGACACGTCGATGTTCACCCTCACCGACAAGGCCAAGCGTGAACTGCTGGGCGAACTCGACACCAACGAATCCACCATGAGGTTCAGCGGCCTGATGGAGGCCGAGAACATCAAGCCCAAGACGATGTTCTACCCCGTGTCGATGCAAAAGCAGATTGACGAACTGGGCACCTTCTTGGACACCAGGCACTTCAAGGACATCCAGCGCCGCCTCGCCGCCAACGGATTCCGCACGGGATTTGCCTGCCTGTTCTACGGCGGTCCGGGCACGGGCAAGACCGAGACTGCTTACCAGTTGGCACGCGCCACAGGGCGCAGCATCATGATGGTCGATGTGCCGCAAATCAAGAGCAAGTGGGTGGGCGACAGCGAGAAGAACATCAAGGCGCTGTTCGACCGCTACCGCATGCTCGCCAACCGCAGCGTGCTGACGCCCATCCTGCTGTTCAACGAGGCCGATGCCATCTTCGGCGTGCGCAAGAACGGTGCCGAGAATGCCGTGGACAAGATGGAGAACACCATCCAGAACATCATTCTCCAGGAGATGGAGAACCTGCAGGGCATCATGATTGCCACCACCAACCTGCAGGGCAACCTGGACAGCGCCTTCGACCGCCGTTTCCTGTACAAGGTGAAGTTTGAGAAACCCGACGCCGCGGTGCGCTGCAGCATCTGGCAGGAGATGGTGCCCGGCTTGAGCGACAGCGACGCCATGGCGCTGGCCAGGGCCTTTGAGCTGAGCGGCGGACAAATCGAGAACGTGGCCCGCAAGGACACCATCAACCGCATCCTGCACGGCGACCGCATCGACCACCTGTCCATCCTGATGGACTACTGCCGTCACGAGTCGCTGGACAAGCCGACAAGCCGTCAACCGATGGGATTCAAATAACAACCACAGCGCCGATATGGTGCCATGTCAACGGGTTAAAAGGTCTGCATATCTGCATTTTTGCAAGATATGCGGGCCTTTTTTTTGAAAAAAAACATTACCTTTGCACATTCATTTGTCTTCAACAACTACTTTATCTAATATGATTTCAAGACTACGATTTGTTATTTGTATCTTAGCCTGCCTGGCCATGTGCAGCGCATCGGCGCAGTATTACAGCGGCGAACACACCTATGACGGTGAAAACCGGAACGAAGCGTCGGCCTCGGTGACCACGGGCAAGAACATCATTACCGGCCCGTGTATCGGCAACACCGTGCACTACAAGCATTATTTCAACGACCACTGGAGTGTAGACGGCGGACTCAATGCACAGTACACCAAGCAGTTGTACGGATTCAAGGCAAAGGGCGAGTATCACTTCAAGGTCAAATCTTTCCATATGTTTGCCAGCGCCGAGTTGTTGTATAACCGCTATTTCAAGTACAAAACCAACGAGATTGACGGCAATATCTCTATCCGTTTTGAGCGCGGCTATTGGGACATCACGTTGGGTGAAACACTCATCAACTACACGATAGGCGAGAGCGGTTACACCGAACTGCCGACGCTCACCTTCGGCGCCCATGCCTCGTTAAGGCCCCGCACCAACAACTGGAACGTGGGTCTGCTGTTCCGTAACTACGACGACTTCTACTACGAGAACTGGAACATCAACTGGGGCCTGGATGGCTACTATCGCCTGAACCCCAACTGGAAGTTGTTCTGCGAGTTTAACATTCGCCCCGCCGGCTCGATGAGCCAGTTGGCGAGCAAATATGAGACAACAGGTAAAGTAGGTGTAATTTATAGATGGAAATAATCATGAAAACGTCATATACATATATTCTTTTTACTGCCACTTTACTGGCAGCAAGTGGATTATTCAGTTCATGTGAGAAAGTGAGTCCCCAGGGCGTACTCTTGGGCAACACCAGTGTTGATGACCGCGTGAAGCAATCAATGCTCTTTTACACCTACCATGGGGATGATATGGACTGGTATCTTGTTGACAGCATCGAGGAATACTCTTTTCTGGTCGGCAGCGACAGCCACATCACCTTCGATCCCGGCCGACTGAGTGAGATGATGCAAACGGGCATCGAAAACGATGACCTGTTCTATTGTCACCTGGGTGACCTTGCCGACACCAAGCCAGAGTACTATTATAACACCAAGTTGGCGTTATATGATGCGAAGAGGATGTGGAAAAGTAAATACCTTCGCCCGCTTATTGACGAATACCACTCTGAAGCGGACGGAGTTTATATTGATGACAGAGTAATTAAAGAATGGAAGAATAATTGCCGAGTATGGGACGATTGGAATTTGCCATTTTACCCAGTCGTGGGTAATCATGATATCACACATAATGGCTGGACTTTGTTCTGCGACCAATTCAAGACATCGTTCTATGAGTTCACTGTCAAAGTCGGTGGCCAATACGACCGCTTCATTTTCCTCGATTCAGCCAACGGCACGCTGGGCAACTATCAGATTGATAAAATCGAAGACAATGCGTTTCATAATGATGGGAAGGAGATCCGCAACACCTTTGTGTTTACCCACACCAATATCTTCCGTCCCTCACTTAACGAGTTTGCCTCGACCTACTGCCGCGAGGAGTTGTACTACATTCTCAACAAACTCTCGGAGTGGAACACGACCATCATGTTCTATGGCCATGTTCATGCCTGGGATGACCGTTACTTCGGTGAATGTCCAAACGGTAAGATGGTAAGGCACATCACGATGCCCTCGATGAACTTTGTGGACCACCCTAACGGTGGCGACGACCTGCTCGTCAGGGTAACGGTAAAGAAAGACGGCTCCTGTCAAGTGGACCGAATCGGTCTGCACTGTAAGGAGCGCACCAAACAGGAACTTGACGAATTGGGTTACTACACCAAGACCAAATAGGCTTTAGGAGTTAGGAATTAGCATCCACCAACTAAGGACTAAGGACTAAAAACTAAGGACTAAAAACTAAAAACCAAAAAATTGATTGAATACAAGACGATAGGCTTTGAAGACCTGGACATCTTCCGCCAATATCTGCAGTGGGAAGATGTCCAGGGCTGCGAATGGAGCAGCGTGAACCTGCTCACATGGAACCGCTACGGCCTGGAATATGCCATCGTCGAGGGGCACCTGGTGTTGCGCTTCATCTACGACGGGCAATACACACACACCATGCCGTTGCCACCCGTTCCCGAGGGCATTGAGCATCCGCTGCTGGCCGAGGCCGACAAGGGCTGCCTGGCGCGAGTGGTGCAAGCCCTGCGTGAGGAGTGCTTCGCCCATCACCAGCCTTTCAGCATTACCAACCTGAACCAGCGGGGCATTGACTTCCTGCAACGGGCATTCCCCGGTGAGTTTGAGTTTTCAGAGCCGTTGACTGAGCGCTACGACTACATCTGCCTGCGGGAAAAGATTATCGCCCTTGAGGGCAAGGAGATGCGCCCCAAGCGGCAGCACCTGTACCAATTCCCCCGATTTTATCCTAATCACGAATACCGCCCGCTGGAGTCTGCCCTGTTTTCCGAGTGCCTGCAACTGTTGCAGCAGTGGAGCGACAATGCCGAGGCCCTGGGCCATATCCAGGGTACCGACAGCAAGGTGATGGAGCGCGAGTCCATCAGCCAGGTTTTTGACCATTGGGAACGATTCGGGGCCATCGGTGGCACTCTGTTTGTCGACGGCAAAATGGTGGCCTTCACCTATGGTGTGCCCATCAACGGCAACACGTTCGACCTGTGCGTCGAGAAGGGTGATATCGCTTTCAAGGGCGTGTACACCGTCATCCGCCACGAGTTCATGCAGCGGATCCCCGAGCAATACATCTACATCAACCTGGAGGAGGATATGGGCTTGCCGGGCCTAAGGCGCGCCAAGTCGTCCTACCATCCCGCCTATCAACTCCAGAAAGACCGCGCTGTCTCCCACCCCCCGCTGTCGACCTGTGAAGAGCAGTGCAAGCGTGAAGGAGTGCGCCACTTGATGCAGACGGTGTTCAACGACCGCGACGAGGCGCTCGACATCTTCTTCACCCACGTCTACAACCCTGCCGGCAACTATTGCCGCTGCCACGAGGGGCAAGTCGTGTCGGCAGCCCAGGCCCTGCCCTACCGCATGCGCTATCACAGCCATCAGTCCGATGCGGTTTACCTCTATGCCGTGGGCACCCTGCCCGAATTCCGCGGCCAGCACCTGATTTCTCGCCTGTTCAAGTACATGCACCGCGGGCTGCTGTGCCAGGGCAAGGTGTTCTCCACCTTGTTGATCGAGCAACCCGGTTTACAGTCAATGTACGAGAAACTCGGCTATGCCCAAGTCGGCACAGCTCCTTTGCAAGACGAGGATGTGGTGGAAAACGGTTTTGAGAACTATGACCGTTGGCAACGCTCACGCCCCTGCGTGTTGTTACAGAACGAGCGCAACTGGGAAGCGCTGCAGGTCTATAGCCGCTTTGACAAGTCCTATTACCTCGTCAAGCCGCATTACAAGGGAATGGTGCGCGTCATTAACGTCATGGAAGCCTTGCAGTTGTATGCCGCCACTCATGCTGACAAGTCTTTCAAACTGCATGTAACTGGTGACAATGACATCAGCGAGAACAATGGCTGCTATGCCATCGATGGCGGAACCGCACAACGCATTCCGCGCTGCACCAGCGTCCAGACAACACTCACAATCAATCAGTTATCGGAATTTCTTTTCAAGGAGGCGCCCCTCGATATGCCCTTGATGTTGCTTTGACGGCAACTATCACCTGACGATGTCTTCCTCGAGGGTCACGTTCTCGTGGCCGCACCCCTCGTCACACAGGAATCCAAAGGGGTCACTCTTTGGGGCAGGGAAACTATAGAATACCCAATGAGAGGGATGCCTGAAGCCGAACTTGCGGCCATTGTGCTCATGCACAGGGGCTTGATAACACACCGTCACGCCACTTACATATTTGTCATTCTGATAGGGACTGTACCTGACTCCATAGGTCTCGATGTATGCCAAATCTTCGCGGCAGTCGTGCTCAACAATATTAGCGGGGAAGACGCGGTTTCCGCCCAAAACATTTCGTGCCACCGCGACATATTCGGGCGATGCGGGTTTCTCCCAACGGCGGCTGGCATGGGCGAACCAACCGCATTCGGTCGCCCACTTGGCAATCTCCTGAATGGTCACGTCTCCAGCATCGGGATGGCGGCGCTCAAACAGGTTGAGCAGCAGCGATAGCTCAGCAGTAGCACCTTCAAGGCTGCCTTGCTCGGCTTTTCCCAACACCCCGAAAAACGAATAGCACTCGTCGGCAGTCTTGGGATAAACAGTGGTGTCGGAACGGGTATAGCGACGTCCTTGAATGAAATTGCGGCCTTCTTGAGCATGTCCAATGAGTGCTGTGAAATACTTCACTGCTTCCTCTAGCGGCATGAAGCGGGAAGCGCTCTGCTGGCCCTTGAGGTACTGTTTGACGGCCTCCTCAGGGTGGAATTGGACTCCCAACGCAAAATGTTTGTCCGTGCGCTCGATAGCCTCGATGATATCCACGCCATCGGTTGGAGTCACACCCGTCACTTTCAAGGGTGTTCCTGTGACATCACCCACTACCTGATGGTGCCACGAGGGCACATCACGGATGACACCAGTGCCGCTGATGTTGAAGAGTAACGAGGTGCTGTCGGTGACCAACACATCATGAGGTGTGTAGTAGCGCTTGCCTGCAGCATCGCGTTGCATGCGGTGCAAGAAATGGTAGTTTTTGCCCATTTCATCGAAGTTTTTGCCCAAGTCCTGGATGAGCGGGGCCCCTGAAGCAACAGCAAGCATCTGCATGCCTCGACACAGACCCAGCACAGGGATGTCGTGATCCAGGCAATAGGCCATAGTCAGATATTCCGACACATCGCGTGTGGCATCGGCAGGGCTGTCATCGGCAATTCCATGCCAGGGTTGGGGAACGGCAAACAGCGTGGAACTGATGTCACCTCCACCCAAGAAGACGACCGCCTGCACGCCAGCCATCAGTTCTTCAACATCGGTGCCGTGATAGGTATCGCGCTTGACAATGTCGGCATAGGGCTGAAGCAAAACGCCCATTTCATCGACATATTTCGGGCACAACGTCATTCCTTCATAGTCAAATCCCGCAGGGCGCAACTGGGGCAAAATCACCGCTTCGCCACCCGCCTGCTCGATGGAAAGGATAACACGCTCACGAGCGGCTTCGTTGGGTTGCCATGCCAGTCCCACACACACACGTGCTCCATCACCCGCTATTGCAGCCGATGACACCACAAACACAGCAAGAACAAGAATCCAATATTTCAAATACCTTTTTTTCATATCATTCATGATTCATAACTACTCATCTGTTCCTCAACATTTCCAGCACCTGCTCAACGGGCAAGGCATCCACGTGGTTGCCGTCCCTGCCAGTCATCGGCTCAGCCATGAACAGGGAGTTCCACAACGCCTCGGCAGTGGCCTCGATGGTGGCGGCAAAGATGGATGACATCTCACTGTTGGCCAACACTGTCGAAGTAATGGTCTTGGCCCGACTGTCGATGAGGTTTCCGGGGGCCACCGACATGGCGATGACATAGTCGCCGCTGCCATTTGACGCGATGCCGCCGGTCTTGGCCATGCCCATCATGGCACGCTTGGCAACGCGCTCAAGGTTGCGAGAGTCGAGCGGCGCATCGGTGATGACGACCATCATGCAGGAGCCGTCAACGTTCTCTGTCTTGCCGATATGGTCGATGAAATCGTGCTTTTTCAGCCGTTGCCCCACCTGCACACCGTCAATTTCCAAAATACCGCCATAGTTGGTCTGGACCAGCACGCCGACGGTGTAGCCCCCCAGCGAAGCGGGCAGCACACGAGACGAAGTGCCGATGCCGCCCTTGAAACCGAAGCAGATGGTTCCCGTGCCCGCACCCACATTGCCCTGCTCCACTGGTCCGCCATGTGCATTGTTGATCGCATCGACGACCATCTGCGGCGTGACGTGCATGCCGCGGATGTCGTTCAGACGGCCGTCGTTGGTCTCGCCCACAACGGCATTGACCGAGCGGACATCTTCATTTCCTGGCTGCATCAGCGTGTAGCGAACCAAGCCCTCGATGCCAGCGGCAACGCTCAGCGTGTTGGTCAGGATAACAGGTGTCTCGATGTTGCCGAGCTCGCGAACCTGAGTCACACCCGCCAGTTTGCCGAATCCGTTGCCCACATGGATGGCAGCGGGCACCTTCTGGGTGAAGATATCGCCCTGGTGAGGCACAATGGCGGTGACACCCGTGCGAATGCTGTCGCCCTGGATGAGCGTCACATGCCCCACAGTCACACCCGGCACATCGGTGATGGCATTATACTGTCCAGTCTCAAAGATTCCCGTGGGGAATCCCCACTCACGCAACGTCTTGTGCTGCGCGCTCATTGCCACAGCCGACAACAAGCAAACGGCAACACATATGTATCTTCTTATCATCTTAATCATCCATGTCATAGCGCAAATTACGCAATTTTTCTTCGACCTGCCAAGATTATTTCATGAAATGTGATTAGAAACCATGGGACAGGGGAAAGTTTGTTTCATTTCATGTGTTGAGACTTCATTTTTTCCTGGCAGATGTTGGTGGAGAATCCGAAACAAATCTTTAACTTTGTGGCGTGCATTGTAACGAGACCTTTCAAACCAACGTAAACCAACGATATGAACAGAGTCGGAAAATTATATTTCAAGTATGGCACCATGGGGTCTGCCAAGACCGCCATGCTACTCACCCAAGCCTATAACTTCGAGGAGCGTGGTATGCAATACCTGTGCATGAAGCCCATCATCGATGACCGTGAGAATGACAACGTCATCCGCTCACGCATCGGCATTGAGCGCAAGTGCTCATGGATTTATCCCGAGAGCGACTTGTATGAGATGCTCAAGGAGATGTTTGAAAAAACGCTCGTCGTCAAGGACTGGATTCTCATCGACGAGTCGCAGTTCCTCTCGGCGGCACAGATCGACCAGTTGGCTCGCATTGTCGACGACTACGGTGTCAACGTGGTGTGCTTCGGACTTAGGACCGACTTCCAGTCACACCTGTTCGAAGGTTCCAGGCGGCTCATGGAACTGGCCGACACCATCGAGGAAATCAAGTCCACCTGCTCCTGCGGCCGCAAGACCATCATCAACGCACGCATTGACAGCACGGGCAACATCGTCACCGACGGTAACCAGGTCGAAATCGGTGGCGATGACAAGTATGTGGCACTTTGCCGGCACTGCTGGCGCGACCGTCGCATCGAGAGCACCAACCGCAATGCCATCAAGTTCGAAGACGAGTGACCTTGTGTGATACCGGCCACCGGCCCGCCACTGTAAAAGGTGAATAAGGGTAATTCCGAACCCCTAATTCCTCACTTTTTCTTGGAATCCGAGGGGAAGAAAAGATGAAGCAGCCAAGCGACCAAGGTGAGGACAATGCTGAATGCCAGTGCCCACCAGAAACTGTCCACAACGAAGTGTGGCTTGAGCAACCATGAGCACAGCATCACCATCAGGGCATTAATCACAAAGGTGAACAAGCCCAACGTCAACAGGTTGATGGGCAATGCCAGAAACTTGACCAGTGGACGTATCCACGAGTTAATCAAGCCGAGCACAATGGCGACAATGAACGCCCATCCCCAGGGTTTAACCGTCACCCCATCGAGGGTGAATGCTGTGATGAGCACAGCCAACGTTGGCAGAATGATTCTTGCAATCATAATCTCACATTATTTAATAATATCATGTATCTTTAGCTTTTTGCCGAACGGCACGCTAAAGATACAACCATTTTTTTGAGTGTCCGCATCAATAATTGGACTTTTTTCATACTGATGCTGTTTTTTTAAGTAATTTTGCAGGCAGAAAAAAAGAAACAGTTATGACTGAATCAACAAGAAAATACCTCAATTGGGCGAAAGACTATGTGATGATCACCTTCGGCCTGTTCTGCTACGCTTTTGGTTTCACAGCCTTTATCCTGCCCGAGGAGATTGTGATCGGCAGTGTGACGGGTCTGTCTTCGTTAATTCACTTTGCGCTGGGTTGGAATGTGGCAGTCACCTACTATGTCATCAACATCATTCTGCTGGCCATCGCCTTCCGCAGCGTGGGAAAGCAATTTGTGCTGCGCACCATCATCGGTGCAACGATTTCCACCATCTTCATCGGCACACTGCAGCCCATGTTCCCCACCCCCATCATCGAACAACAGACCTTCATGAACGTCATCCTGGGTGCCGTGCTGTGCGGCTTGGGTCTGGGCACCGTCTTCACCCATAACGGCAGTACCGGTGGCACTGACATCATCGCCGCAATGGTCGCCAAGTACAGCACCATCTCTTTTGGCCGCACGATGATGTACTGCGACGTGTTAATCATCTGCTCATCCTGGCTGCTGTTCCACTCGATCGACAAGATTGTGTATGGTCTCATCTTCATGGTCATCTATTCGGTGGCTGCCGACCGCGTCATCAACAACACGCGGCAGAGCGTGCAGTTCCTCATCATCAGTAAAAAATGGAAGGAGATTGCCGATAACATCATCAAGGAAGCTCACCGTGGGTGCACCGTCCTTGACGGAACCGGGTGGTACACCAAGGCCGCCGTCAAGATTGTCATGGTCATGTGCCGCAAGCACGAGAGCGTGCACATCTTCCGCATCATCAAGGAGACCGACCGCGAGGCCATCATCACCCAAAGCAATGTGAACAGCGTTTACGGCTTCGGATTTGACGAGCTCAAGGTGCGCATCCACAACAAGAAAAACGCCACAGATGCATCGATTGACCAGAACAGCGGGAATCCGCCTATTTCAGAATAAAAAATCGCAAGGATATAGGATTAAAAAGCTAACAAATAATTAAAATTTATGGCACGAAGTGATTTTTTCGTGCCATAAATTGTATATTTTTAAAAAAAGTAATATTTTTGCACTCTCTCCATCTGTATTCAACCTCTAATAATAGGGTCTAATATTACATTAACATAACTTAAACACCATCAAAATGAGGAAATTAACCACTATGGTGGCATTATTGCTTGCCACCACACTATTGGCCGCGCCAGTGACACCCGAGAAGGCGCAACAGGCAGCCAGCCAATTCATGACTCAATACCGTCATGGAGTAACCGTCAAGTCAACACCGGTATCGAGGTCACCCAAGATGATGTCAAATGGTCAAGCCTCATCGGCTCAATCCAATTACTACATCTTTAACACGACCAGTGGTCAAGGATACGTTATCGCTTCGGGTGATGACCGCACGGTGCCCATCCTGGGATATGTTGACAAAGGCAACTTTGACCCCAACAATATACCTGCAAACATGAAGGTATGGCTCGAGAGCTACGACCAGCAAATTGCAGCCCTCGACGAACTGGGTATCATCGGTAACGGATACTCGGCGCCGCGTCCCACACGCAACAGCATTTCGCCCATGATCACCAGCCATTGGGATCAAGGTGCCCCCTATTGGAAGCACTGCCCCGAGTTCATGGATATCGACGAGAATGGCGACACCGTTGGCGAATTGGCCTACACGGGCTGTGTTGCTGTATCGATGAGTCAAATCATGAACTATTACAAGTCACCGCTGCGCTGCACCAAGCTCATCCCCTCCTATATCGTGACCTTTTACTGGCATGAGGAGTATGGCGCATTTGAAACAGACCCGTTGGATCCCATCTTTTTTGACTGGGACAACATGCGTGACAACTACACTGGTGCCGAAACTGAAGCCGAAAAAGATGCTGTTGCTTGGCTCATGCTCTATGCGGGTTGTGCTGCGCAAATGCAGTATGGCCTCAACGCGTCAAGTACCAGCGACCCCTATATTCCTACAGCGTTGAACGAGTACTTCAACTATGATGCAAAACTCGTTTACCGCAGCGACTATGATCAGCAGGAATGGGAAGACATGATCTATAACGAACTGGTTGAGGGTCGTCCCCTGATCTATAACGGCCGTGCCGGAACTGGCGGCGGCCACTCTTTCGTGTGCGACGGATATGCTTACGGCGACCTGTTCCACATCAACTGGGGCTGGGGCGGCCTGGGTGACGGTTACTTCGTCCTGTCGGTGCTCAACCCCTATGCCGGCGGCATTGGTTCCACAACCAGCCTCGAGGGCTATAACATCGACCAAACCGCCGTTATCGGCATCCAGCCCGGTTACAGCGGCACGCCAGCCGAGGTAGACCACCGCCTGACTGTGTTCAATATGTACTATACGGGAACCAGCTCGTTTGAGCGCAGCGATGACGGCTCCTTCAAGCTCAACAAGCGCCGTTACATCAAGGTCACTGGCGAGGACCATATCGACGACGGCACCAAGTACCTGCGCGGTATCGCCCTCTATGACAGCGAGGACAATTTCATCGAGATCATTGCCCAAACCTATTACGGTGCCAGCTATCTCTCCATCACCGACAGTTGGCCCGATACCCAGAGTTCGACAACCTACCCCTTCGGCAAAGGTCTTCCCAACGGCACCTATAAAATCAAGCCCGTTTGCAGCATTCCCGGATCGAATGAATGGCAACCCATGATCGATAGTGACCGCTTCTACGTCGAGGCAGCCATCAATGGCGACTGGGTTACCATGACCAACCATCCTATCGTCGACCTACAGGCCACGAACTTTGAGTTCACTGGTGGTGAGAAGGTGGGTCTGGCCGAGCAGTGCCATGTCACTGTCAAGAACAACAGCGCCGACCGCTATAGTGGCAAACTCTACCTCTATGTGGACAATGAGCAATTTGACGAGTACGGCGAATACACCACTGTCGTTGAGGCCGAGATTCCAGCTGGCGGCACTAAGGTAGTCACCTTTAACTTCACCCCGAAGAATGCCGGCACCAAGAGCGCGCACCTGTCCACATTCGACACCTCATGGAACCCCGTAATCCCCGGCACCGGCTCGGTAACCATTGCCGGCAGTGTGACCTATCCCATGAACCTGAGCGTGGACATCAATGCCTTGAATGCCGATGAGGACATGAACATCTATGACAGCCACATCAAGTTCAAGGTCGATGTGACCAACAACAACACCGAGGGCGAGTACAACCGCTACATCCTGGCGCCCCTGTTCATCGTTGACGAGAACAACCACGGTACCATGGTGACCTACTTGAGCCGCAATGTGGTCATCCCCGCTGGCGAGACCCAGACGTTCTACTTCGAGTTCGACAACCTGGCCTTCGGCTCGGTCTATGCGCTCAACATCTTTGGCCGCAACGAGAATGAACAGACCACAAACCTCGTGCCTCCAGGCGGCTCCAAGTTCTATACCATCAACCGTGGTATGGTGGTATGGGACGGCGAGGGCAACCGTGTGGGTTACAAACCCTACAACGGTATCCGTGTCCCTGAGAATGCAGCAGCCGTGAGCCTCGAGGGCCTCAACTTGACATCGCTCATTCCTAACGACAATCCCAACACGCTGTATTACGTGGGCAACGGCGAGAAATACATCCCTGCTGGCCTTGAGGCCAAGAATGTCATTCAAAACCATGTGGCTCAACGTGACATCGTACTCCATCACGGCTATGACTTCTATGCCCCCTACCGCTTCACAGCTGCCAACATCAGCTATGAGCGCAAGTTTACCAGGGGCCGCCACGCGGGACAAGAAGGCGGATGGAACACGATGGTTCTGCCCTTTGCCGCCACCACAGTGACCGCCGATGGCACCCCCATCGACTGGATGCACAGCAAGAATGATGGAAAGGGACTGTGGATCTGCAACTTCAACGAGGAAGAGAACACTACCGACGATGCTATGCTGCTTGCCGACTACGTGGGTAGCACCTTGGAAGCCAACGTGCCCTACTTCGTGGCACCCTATGACGGCGCTAATGGCACCGACATGCGCGGCAAGACTTTCGTCTTCAGCGCCACCGATGTGCTGGTGAAGCCCAATCCCAGCGCCATCACCAGCGGCACCTACCACATGACCGTGGGTGAGTATGCACAAAAGACCATCGAGGACGCTTATTTCTTGAATGCGGCAGGCAGTCACTTTGTGAAAGCCGCCAACGGCACAGTAAGAGCGTTTGAAGCCTATGCCAAGGATATCGCCGCCAGCAATGCCACCTTGCTGCAAATCGTTCTTGACGAGAATGCCGAGGGTGCTCCCAGCAGCCTAATTGGTGATGTGAACTGTGACGGAAATGTCACTATCGACGATGTGACAGTCCTGATTGACTACCTGTTGAGCGATAACGCTGAGGGCATCGACCTCAACGCTGCCGACTGCAACCAAAATGGAACTGTCACCATCGATGACGTGACAGCCCTCATCGACATGCTCCTCGAACAACAGTAATTACCACATTAACTGACACGAGGGTGCGGCAAGTCGGTCTTGCTGCACCCTCGTTTTATTTATAACTCACAGGTTACTTATCGGGAAAATGACAACGGTGATTGTCGCCGCTGGTAGCAACTGTCGATGAGTTGTGAGCAGCGATAAGTGAGAATGTGGATGCCGTCGTAGTAACTGTGCAGGTCATGTATCAGCACGCTATCGTTGCTGAAGTCATTCACATGCTCATCCCCGAAGATGTCACACAACACGCCACGATCAATCACCGACAAGGGTTGACTGCGAAAACGTGGCGGTACCAGGACCACATAGTCCACATGGTTGTCACGCAACAGGCGGGCTATATCGTTGAGCACTTGCTCGGTAGCGGCATCGATGCTCAGCGGCATCGGGTCAGGAGTGGGTTGCATCTCGACCAACCAAGACTTGTCGGCATAAAATGCGTCGGGGTCACTCACGATGGTTGAGTCCAACTGGTTATAGGAGTCCTCATTGATGGACTCGTCACGACCCTCGGGAATTGTTGTCAGTTTGGCATCCTCCATAAGGATATTCACCACGCGCGACGTGGGCCAAAACTGATAAAAAAACATATAAGGATCCCTGAAAGCATTGAAATGCACGCGTTGGAAATGCAGCCAACTGATTTCGCTTGAGACATCATAATGAGGCACATAAGGCATCTCCTCATAGCGTTTGGGACGACGCAGCATCTCCTCCTCTATCACGAGAAGGGCATGGCGCACCTTGTAGCCGCTGCGGATCAGATAATCCAATTCGTCACGGACGCCTGTCAGAGTCTCGGCTCCAGCAGTGAAATGATAAACCCTGGCACTGTCAGGGAGATGCTTTTTCCACGCTTCGGCACTGAAGTTTGAGGATATCGATGACCCAAAGATGAACGAATCATAGTTATGGTCGGGGTCATAGAACTTGAGGCCCTCGACCGCGACATAACGTTTGTTGGGGATGCGTTCCAGCGTGTCACCTGGGGCAATGGAGATGCCGTTATAACGGTGAACGACCCCAAAGGGGTCACGCACCAGATATAGCGCCACAAAAGCGGCCACCGGCAGCAACGCCACCAGCGAGCGACACACAAACCGCTTGAATCCAGAGGACTTCATCACCGTCAGAACTGGAAATAGATAAACTGCATGTTTCGGTCAAGGCTTGCTATCGAAATGCCGGCCAGCAGGCCCCAATAAATGATCCAACGCACCACCGTGGGGAATGGCAGGCGCTTCATGGGGAATTCCTGCTTGCGCCCCAACCACTCGATGATGAAGAAGGGTACAATGTAGAAGATGGGTTGACCAAAGACAGGTCTCATCTTCCATGAGCCATTCACAATCACGTCACAGATTTCTCCCAAATGGGTGATGCCGTCGGCACGGAAAGCGATAAACACCATCGCAAAGAGGAAGAACGTGAGCAAGCAACGCGGAATGTCACGCCAAGTGGCATGCTCACTCAATTTCTTGCGAGGCATGAAGATGAACGGCAACAGCAGCAGGCCGTTAATCGTTCCCCAGATGACAAACGTCCAGTCGGCACCATGCCACAGACCTGAAAGCGAGAACACAATCATCGTGTTCAGCACCGTGCGCCACTTGCCTCGTCGGGAACCGCCCAGCGGGAAATAGACATAGTGACGGAACCATGTCATCAACGAGATGTGCCACCGCTGCCACAGTTCCTTCATGTTCCGGGAGAAGAACGGATAATTGAAGTTGGGCTTCAGCTGGATGTTCAGCAATCGGGCTGAGCCGATGGCGATGTCGCTGTAGCCCGAGAAGTCTGCGTAAATCTGGATGGCGAACAAAATGCCTGCCCATATCATGCTGGGAGCGGCGTAATAATATGGATTATAGAGCAACTGATCCACATAGTAGCCCACACCGTCGGCAATAATGACCTTCTTGGAAAGGCCCCACAAAATCTGTCGCATGCCGATGACTGCCGTGTCATAGTCAAAGGACTTGGTGCGCATGAACTGCGGGAGCAGGTTCTTGGCGCGCTCGATGGGGCCGGCAACCAACTGCGGGAAGAACGCGATGAATACTCCAAATGCCAACACGTTGCGCGTGGCCTTGACCTCGCCTCGGTACACATCGATGGTGTAACTGATGGCCTGGAACGTGTAGAACGAGATGCCCACGGGCAACAGGATATGCAACGTGGGCCAGTCAGGATTCATGCCAAACAGTCCCAGCAAGTGCACAAAACTGTCACGCAAGAAGTTCAGATACTTGAAAACACACAAGATTCCCATGTTGAGCACAATGTTGGCAGCCGCCCAGGCCTTGTCACCACGCGAGCGGTCACCACGCATCATCAATGCCGTGCCCCAAGTGGATACCGACGTGAGCAGAATCAGACTCAGCATGCGCCAATCCCACCAGCCATAGAAGACATAGCTGGCGACGAGCAGGAACAGGTTCTGCCACTTGAGATGCTTGCGCAACCCCCAGTAAATAAAGAACACCAGGGGAAGGAACAGTGCGTAGGTATAAGTATCAAATTGCATATCAGGGTGCAAAGGTAAACAAAAGTTTTCAGTTTTCAGTTTTTAGGCTCAGTTTTCAGCCACAGGTCCACTTCTGCACGATTGGAGCCTGAAGCCCGAAAACTGACAACAATTCTTAAAGGCACGGTATTTGCATCGTCGAGCAGTGATGTTTATCTATACATATACCGAAGCCGAAGGGAGCGAGTCACGACGCGTGGCTGGCGAAATCGATCATGTGCTGAAACCCACCTTCGGCGACAGGCCTGGGGCCAACGGGCACCAAGCTACGGGACCTCGCCTGAGCGCAAGGATGCTGCAAGAGTATGAAGCCGCCCGACGTGAACTGGTCAACGGCATCATCACCGAGGACATGGTGCAGCTAGTTGACATGGGCAACTATGGCGTGGGACTGCATGTGAAGTCACCCTGTGGACTGACATTATGTCATGGTGTGCAAGGTTCCACCGCGAGTGCGCGCTTGGACATCGAGGAGATGCACTACCACCAGCAATGGAGCGGCGCCCCGATGGAAGTCATCGACCGCAGCCGTGTGGTTGAATCCTCGCAAGTCTTTCTCGACCATGCCAGCGAGTGGCGCGAACAGATATCGGCAGCCTTCAAAGCCGACAGTAAGGGCGTGAAAATGCGCAACATGGCAATGAATAACATGGATGCCTACCTGGAACGTTTCTTTGACGGAACAGGCATCACCTACTATTGCGACAAGCGGCATGCCGACGGACACAAAGCCCGGTTGCTCATTCACCTGAACCGCTACAAGACACTTGACCTGCCCATTCCCCATGACGATTTCATCAACCATCTGGAACTGGTCAAACCCTATATGGTAGAGTTTGCCCTCATGGCTCGTGACGGACATTTCACCATCCGTGGCGAGGTGCGTGATGACTGGCAGCAGTCCATGCCACCCGAGGCTGACACGGTCGAGGAGAATCCTCGTCCACAGGGCATCAAGGGATGGCTTCACCGGCTGGTGGACAACGACAGCAAGAAAAAAGGTGTAGAGGAGCCCAAAAGCGCTCTGCAGCAACAGGTTGACGACTTTTTCAAGGATAAGAAATGTCAATACCATCTCACCGAGGATGAGGAAGAAGGTCGCCGGGAACTGCACATCCGCCTGAGCCGTGGCAAGGCCATGATCATCGACTTGAATCAGGGCGGTGATGTAACGGCACGTATCGCTCATGACATGGCTTACATCCCTCGACTGGCCGAACTTGCCAAAATGTTCCCTTACCGCCTCACCGGCCCCCGCAAGAAGGTTGAATGGATCACCGCTCCCAGCGAATAGAAATCACCCTCCTCCCCTCTAGAGAATCTAGAAAGTCTAGAACATCTAGCCCGGCGGATGCCAACTGAAAACTAACAACTAACAATTAAAATAATGGCTATCACCATCAACACCGGCGACCTCAAGACGATTCTCGAGACCACGCCATCGACACAGAACATCCTGCTCGTGGGTAAACACGGCATCGGCAAGAGTGAAATCATCACCCGCCATTTTGAAGATCAAGGCATTCCCGTTATCGCCCTGTTCTTGGGACAGATGAGTGACCCGGGCGACCTCATCGGCCTGCCCAACAAGGACGAGGCTACCGGCAAGACCGAATTCATGCCCCCCTACTGGTTCCCCATGGACGACAAACCCGTGGTGCTCTTCCTTGACGAGATGAACCGTGCCCGTCCCGAGATCCTGCAATCGGTCATGGACCTGTCGCTTAACCGCAAACTGGCGGGACGTTCATTACCCCCGGGCAGCCGCGTCATCGCAGCAGTGAACGACGGCGAGGAGTACCAGTTGACCGACTTGGACCCTGCACTGGTATCACGTTTCAACGTCTATTTCTTCAGCCCCACCGTGGGCGAATGGCTCTTCTGGGCTAAACAAAACGGCATTGACCAGCGCGTCATCACCTTCATCGAGGAGCATCCTGATGAGTTGGAGAAGAATGTGGACATCAACAAGGGCACATTCGACAAGACACCCGACCGCCGAGCTTGGGTTCGCGTCTCAGGGCTGCTCCAGAGCATGAGCATCACCACCGACACCGACATGAACCGTCTGGCCAAGATGATTACCGGCGTCATTGGCGCCCGCTCGGCCTCGATGTTCATCCAGTCACTCAACCAGTCACGCATGCTCACCGCCCGTGAAGTCCTGGCTGACTTCGCTGCTTGCCAGCATGACCTGATGACCTACACCATGCCGCAAATCGCCATCATCAACGAGGGCATCTACCAGGTGCTGGAGTTAGGCGTGGACAAGAAGGCTTCAGAAGCCGTCGGCCGCAACCTGGTGCGTTACATCCAGTGGATGCTGAACAACGGGCGACAGGAGGCAATCGCCCACTTCGCTTCTTTCTTCGAGAACGCGACCTATCCCAACGCCAATGCCTACATCATGATGGACTGTCGCGACGCGCTGACACTCATTAACCAGATGATTGCCAACTTATGACCGTCGGCGAACGCATAAAAAACTTGTCTCAAGACTGGTTCCTCACCGAACCGCTCCTGTTTGCCGTGTTGTGCACCCACGCCATTAAGCGTAACGACAACATGGGCTGCGACATGCGGTGCGGCAAGGGCATCATCGAGTACAATCCCGACCGGTTGGAGCACTTCGACGACAACCAGTTGGCACTCAGGCTCAAAGCCGAGGTCGTGCGCATCATTCTCAAGCACCCCTATCAGCGCCAGCCCTATAATCCTCGGCGCGATGTGATGCGCCTGTCGAGCGACCTTACCCTGTGCGACAACCTCGAGGGCATGGACACCATAGGACTAGAACCGCCACACGTCTTTGACATCCCCCGCGACCAGGCTTTTGAGCAGTACTACTCGCTCATGGCAGGCGAGGTGCTCAAACTTGAGATGGACGCTGACGGTGACGGCATCCCCATCGACATGAAAATGCCTGGCAACAGCGACGGAAGCGGAGATGGTAATGACCTGACCGATGACCTGCTGGAGGCCGATGCCGGAGCTTCGCTGTGGGAAGAGGACGAGCTCATGAGCGAAAAGGTCAACAACGAGATTGAGACAGCCCAACGCTGCAACCAGTGGGGGTCGCTTGGGGGTGACCTCAAGGCGCTTATCGAGAGTACCCTCATCAGCAAGCAGAATTTCCGTGCCATCCTCAGCCAGTTCCGCGCCAGCATCCTGAGCAGCAAACGTCACTTGACACGCATGCGCCCCAACAGGCGCTACGGCTTCGATGCGATGGGCAGCCAGTATGCCTACAGCACCTGTCTGCTGGTCGCCGTCGATGTCAGCGGCAGTGTCCCTGACGAGGACATCCGCAAGTTCCTGGCTGTCATCAACCGCTTCTTCAAGCAAGGCATTGAGCGCATCGAGGTCATCGAGTTCGACAGCAAAATCACCACCGAGAAACCCATCGCGCTCAAACAGGCGGCCAACGGCATCCGTGTCATCGGGCGCGGCGGCACCAACTTCCAGCCCGCCATCGACTTCTACTACGAGCACGAGGAGTATGACGGCCTCGTCTTCCTCACCGACGGCTATGCCCCCACACCCAAGTTGCCCGACGACAAGCGCCACAAGCCACTAGCCTGGATTCTCACCGCTCAAGGCGGCAACGAGGACAATCTGCGCCCCCTCGGTCCCGTCGTCCGCATCACCGGCCTGTAGTTTTCACTATACTTTTCATTATCACAAAAAGCGTGACAAGGAATCGTCTCTTTGCCACGCTTTTTGCGCCAGCCGACTAAAAACTAGGGACTAGGGACTAGGGACTGAAAACTTTTTTGTATCTTTGCAGGTTAAATCGCATTTGATATGAAGAAAGACGACGACGAACTGGAAGGCAAGGAGCAGCAGGAGCCTGCCGAGGGGAATACCCAAGAAGACATCACCAGCGACAACGATACCGCCACGCCCGACGAGGGCAGTGAGGGCGTTGAGCCGCAGGCACACTCCACCTACCAGGTGCCAAAAGATAAGAAGCTGCAGTTGAGCGGCATGTACGAGAACTGGTTCCTCGACTATGCCTCCTATGTGATTCTCGAGCGCGCCGTGCCTCACATCGAGGACGGTTTCAAGCCCGTGCAACGCCGCATCATGCATGCCATGAAGGAGGCCGACGACGGCCACTACAACAAGGTGGCCAACATCGTGGGTCTGACGATGCAGTATCACCCGCACGGCGATGCTTCCATCTACAGCGCGCTGGTGCAACTGGGTCAGAAAGAACTGCTTATCGACACCCAGGGTAACTGGGGTAACATCCTCACGGGTGACGGCGCCGCTGCCGGACGTTACATCGAGGCCCGCTTGAGCGAATTTGCCCTCGATGCGGTCTATAACCCCAAGGTGACGGACTGGGGCATGTCCTACGACGGCCGCAAACGCGAGCCGCTGACGTTGCCCGCCAAGTTCCCCTTGCTGCTGACACAGGGAGCCGAGGGCATCGCCGTGGGTCTGTCGTGCAAAATCCTGCCGCACAACTTCAACGAGGTGTGTGATGCAGCCATCAGCTACCTGCGCGGCGAGGAGTTCCACCTCTACCCCGACTTCCAGACGGGCGGTTACATCGACGTTGGCCACTACAACGACGGCGAGCGCGGCGGCTATGTGCGCGTGCGCGCCAAAATCGAGAAACTCGACAACAAGACGCTGCTGGTCAAGGATGTGCCCTATGGCAAGACCACCGGCACCGTCATCGAGAGCATCCTCAAGGCCGGCGAGCGCGGCAAGATCAAAATCCGCAAGGTCGAGGACAACACCAGCGCCACGGCCGAGATCATCGTCTCGCTGCAGGCCGGAACGAGCAGCGACATCGCCATCGATGCGCTGTACGCCTTTACCGACTGCGAAATCTCCATCTGGCCCAACTGCTGCGTGATCAAGGACCAGAAGCCCCAGTTCCTCACCGTGAGCGACGTGCTGCGCTACAGCGTGGACCGCACGCGCGACATCCTGCGCCAGGAACTCGAAATCACGCGCGGCGAGACCATGGAGATGCTGCACAACGTGTCGCTGGAGAAAATCTTCATCGAGGAGCGCATCTATAAGGACAAGGAGTTTGAAAACGCCAAGGACCAGGAGCGTGCCCTCAAGCACATCGACAAGCGCCTGAAGCCCTTCAAGCCCCAGTTCTACCGCGAGATTACCCAGGACGATCTGCTGCGCCTGCTGGAAATCCCGATGAAGCGCATCATCAAGTACAACAGTGACAAGGCCGACGAGAACATCGCGCGCCTGAAGGACCGCATCGAGGACATCGACAACAAGCTGGCCCACCTGACCGACTACACCATCGAGTGGTTTGAGGGCCTGAAGACCAAATACGGCGCCAAGTACCCGCGCCGCACCATCATCCGCGAGTTTGACACCATCGTGGCCAGCAAGGTCGCCGAGGCCAACCAGAAGCTCTACATCAACCGCGCCGACGGCTTCATCGGCACGGGACTGAAGAAAGACGAGTTTGTGTGCAACTGCTCGGATATCGACGATATCATCATCTTCTACAAGGACGGCAAGTTCAAGGTCACCAAGGTCGCCGAGAAGATCTATGTGGGCAAGAACATCATCTACCTGAACGTGTTCAAGAAGGGCGATGACCGCACCATATATAATGTGTTGTACCAGGACGGCCGCGGAGGCACCACCTACATGAAGCGCTTTGCCGTCACGGGCATCACCCGCGACAAGGAGTATGACATCACCATGGGCAAGCCGGGCAGCAAGGTCGTGTGGTTCACGGCCAACCCCAACGGCGAGGCCGAGGTGCTGCGCATTACCCTCAAGCCCAAGTTCAGGCTCAAGATCCTGCAGTTTGACGTCAACCTGGCCGACCTGGCCATCAAGGGCAAGCAGGCCCGCGGCAACATCGTCACCAAGAACGAGGTGCACCGCATCTCGCTCAAGGAGGCGGGCCAGTCGACGCTGGGCGACCGCGAGGTGTGGTTCGACCCGGACATCCTGCGCATCAACTACGAGAAACACGGCCGCTCGCTGGGCCTGTTTGGCGGCGACGACCGCATCCTGGTGGTGATGAAGACTGGCGAGTTCTACACCACGAGCACCGAGGCCAGCAACCACTACGACGAGGGCATCTTGCGCATCGAGAAGTATGTCCCGGGCAAAGTATGGGCCGCCGTGCTCGACGATGCCGACCAGGGTCACCCCTACGTCAAGCGCTTTACCCTCGAGGACAATAACAAGAAGCAGAGCTTCATCGGTGCCAATCCCGAGTCGAAGTTGCTGCTGCTGAGCGACGAGCCTTGCCCGCGCTTCGAGGTAAAGATGGGTGGCGACGATGCTCACCGCGAACCGTTCATCATTGATGCCGAGGAGTTTATCGGCGTCAAGACCTTCAAGGCCAAGGGCCGCCGCGTGACCAACTGGCAGGTGGACAGCATCACCGAGGTAGAGCCGCGCGAGCCGGCACCCGTCGAGGAGCAGACGCCCACCGTGGCCGAGACCGACGAGGCGGACGACAACACCCCGCCCGCCGACGGCATCAGCCAGGACGAGGTGCTCGACAGCTTCACCGGCCAGCAGCGCATCCCATTCGACGAAGACTGAATAAACTACGAATTACGCGAATTTTACGAATAGGCATCCGCACTCAATTGTGGCGAATTACTCAAATAACGAATCGCGAATTTTACGAACAGGCATCCGCACTCAATTGTGGCGAATTATTCAAACAACGAATCGCGAATTTTACGAATAGGCATCCGCACTCAATTGTGGCGAATTAATAAACTGCATGATATATGATTATCTATCCTAAAGAATCATACGATATCATTGGATGCATGATGACCGTTCATCGTGAACTGGGATGCGGCTTTTTGGAGAAAGTCTACCAAGAAGCGCTAGAGCGCGAATTCATGGATAAAGGAATTCCTTTTAAGAGAGAAGCCAATCTGAAGATTTTCTATAAAGGAATTCCTCTACAACAAGATTATATCGCTGACTTTGTATGTTATGATAAGATTATTGTGGAGTTGAAGGCTCTCAACAAATTATCAGATATTGAGAAAGCACAAATAATCAACTATCTGAAAGCGACTGGCTATCAGCTTGGGATTCTTGCTAATTTTGGTGAAACGAGTTTAAAAACTGAACGTTTTTGCAACATCCACAAGTAGTGCTGATGTGATTAGTTAAATTCGAAATAATAAAGTTTGCGGATGCTAATAATTAGCTTAATTCGTGAAATTTGTAGTTAATGACGAGGAGATTATTAATATCATTAGTGGTTTTTATGGCGTTGAGTGCTGGGGGGCAGGAGACGCAGTCGGTGTTGATGCTTGATGCGGGATATGCGTCGGTGCATGACAGTTATCTCACGCCTATCACCTATGACGGGGTGGGCCTGGCGCTGAGTGTTGAGGCAGTGCGTCCCGTGCGGCAGGGCCAGTGGCTGTGGCAACTGTATGTGGGCGCCGACTATAACTTCGTGGAGAACCCGAGCAAGAACAATGACCTGCACAAACTGATGGGCGACATCGCCTTTGACATGCAGCGGTGCTGGAAGGGCGTGTTCAACCCCAAACTCAACCTGTCGGCCGGACCGATGGCCCAGCTGCGTGCCGGCATCGTCTATGACGAGGTGAACAGCAACAACCCAGTCACGGTGCGTGCCCACGCCAACGTGGGCGCAACGGGCATGGCCTGGTTCAACACGCGCCTGGGGCGCAAGCCCATCACGCTGCGGTACCAGCTGCAGCTGCCCGTCGCCGGCGTGTTTTTTGCTCCCGAGTATGACGAGAGCTACTACGAGATCTACCTGGGCAACCACAAGAACCTGGCCCACCTGGGCTGGTGGGGAAACCGCCTGGACATGACCAACTACCTGGGCGCCGACCTGAAGATGGGCAAGACCACGCTGCGCCTGGGCTACCGTAACCGCCTGGAGCACTGGACCGTTAACCACCTCCACGTCCACGACGTCAGCCACTCCCTCGTCCTGGGCCTCTCTTTATAAAAAACAACTCAAACAACTATAATAACTATGCTATCCAGATTCATATCCTGCGGAGCTAATGCGAATTACGCTAATTTCACGAATTGGTTATTCAGATTCGCGAAATTCGCATTGAAAAAAGAGCGCGGAAGCCATAGTATTTATTGTACTTATTGTCTTCCTTTTATCTGTTTGTTATTGTGTTGTGTGGGGTGTGCCGAGAAGGATGAGTTTGAGCATGACCAGGTGGGAAATTTCGAGGCGTTGTGGTCAATTATGGATGAGCATTACAGCTTCTTTGACTACAAGCAGGTGGACTGGAACGCGGTGCACCAGCGTTACCGCGCACTGGTGTCTAACGAAATGACCGACAGGGAGCTGTTTGACGTCTGCGGCGATATGCTCAAGGAGCTGCGCGACGGCCATACCAACCTGATTGCCAGCCACGACGTGTCGCGTTACTGGATTTGGGAGCAGTGGCCGGTCAACTACGATGAGCGCATCATCGACGAGCATTACCTGAACTTCGACTACAAGATGGCCTCGGGCATCAAGTACCAGATTCTGCCCGGCAACTTCGGCTACATGTACTACGGATCCTTCTCGTCGAACATCGGCGAAGGCAACCTGGACCTCATCCTGAGCTACCTGAGTACCGCCGACGGCCTCATCATCGATGTGCGCAACAACGGCGGCGGCCTGCTGACCAATGTCGAGACCCTCGTCTCCCGCTTTATCCAGGAAAAGACCCTTGCTGGCTACATCAGACACAAGACCGGCCCAGGCCATAACGACCTGAGCGAGCCCTACGCCTATTACTTCGAGCCTACCAAGAACCATATCCACTATCTCAAACCCGTTGTCGTGCTGGCCAACCGCGGTTCGTTCAGCGCCACCAACAACTTCGTGTCCATCATGAAGTCGCTGGGCCAGGTCACCATCGTGGGCGACACCACTGGCGGCGGCTGCGGACTGCCCTTCACGAGCGAGCTGCCCAACGGCTGGCGTGTACGCTTCTCGTCCTGTCCCATCATGGACGCCCAGGGACGGCTCACCGAGTTCGGCGTGGCCCCTGACGTGCGCGTCGACATGGACGACACCGACCGCACCCACGATGCCATTCTTGACGAAGCCGTCAACTTGCTGAGCGCGTTGACAGCTAGTCCCTAGTTTCTAGTCCCTAGTTTCTAGTTGATAATAGCTACATCCATCACTATCAGAGATAATCATGAAATCCAGCGAGTTTAGAGATTTAGTAGTATGGCAAAAGGCTATGGACCTTACCGTTATGGTTTACAACCTAGTCAAACATCTGCCTAGGGAAGAGTCATTCGCTCTTACCGATCAAATACGCCGCGCAGCGGTGTCAGTTCCTTCAAACATTGCCGAAGGACAAGGACGCATCACTTCCAAGGAATTCATTCGATTCCTGTCAATGGCAAGAGGGTCGCTTTGGGAGCTCTCAACACAGATTGAATTATGTGAACGATTGCATTATTTGGATAATAACCAAACGGCAACCGTTCATAGCACGATAACTGAAATAGCTAAAATGCTTAATGCGCTATCAAACTCAATTTCAGACTAATAATTAATAATCCCCCTAGGAACTAGAGAACTCTAGAATGCGGATGCCAACTAGAAACTAGGGACTAGGGACTAGAAACTATTAAAGAACAATGAAAAAGTTTATTTTTTTGGCCGTATTGGCCATCGTTACTGCTCTGGGCGCCAGCGCCGAGAAGGGTGACATCTCGCTGGGCGCACAGTTTGCCTATGCCTCCAAGCATTCCATGGCAGGCCTGGGCTTGCAGCTGCAGGTGGAACCCGTGAACCGCTTCCGCATCGCTCCCGAGTTCATGTACTACTTCAAGAACGACGGTGTGAGCGCCATCAACGCCAACGTCAACCTGCACTACGTGATTCCCACCAGCAGCGCCTTTGCCCTCTATCCGCTGCTGGGCTTCACCTATGCCAGCTACAAGGTTGATCATGGCGGCAACATTGACCGCTGCGGTGCCAACGTGGGTGTGGGTGCCCAATACCGTGTCCAGGACAGGCTCTACTTCTATAGCGAGGAGCGCTTCCAGATCATCGAGAATTTCAACCAATCGGTCACCGTACTCGGACTGAAGTACACCTTCTGATCCAGGGCATCGACCCCACCCTATCGCGCAGCCAAACGCAACCTCTAACGGCTCTGCACCCTTACCATTTCCAGTAATGGCAGGGGTGCAGACGCCGTTTTTTGCGTTTGCACCCGAACCCCATCTATACCAGATAGACACATCTTAAATAAAAATTCTTGTTTATTTTCTTGCACACGTCAAAAATAATGTATTATTTTGCAGCTTGGATAAGTAAAAGGTATCTATTAGCACAATGGAAAAGGTATCTGGATGTCTTCTATTTCCATTGCCCAGCCATCGATAGTGATGAATGGACTATGAAACAATGCTAAGTGATTAACACCCAGCAAGTAGCACCAGACCGCCTCAACATAAACTATGTGGTATATACACAATTCAATTTTAACTTATATAAAAATTGCAGTTATGAAAATGAAATTAACAACTTTGATGTTCAGTCTTCTGCTAGCAGTAGGCTGGACAAGTCATGTCTTCGCCCAGGCCTACGTCCTTAAGGCAGATGACATGAAGGATTGGACTTACAAGTGGCTACCCAACGGGGCATCGGACTCCGTTACGGTCAACTATGTTTTTCCCAACCCCAAGACCGGCAAGTATGCCGCTCCCGAGGTGACCGATCCTTATCAGATCTATGACCTGTTGAGGGCTGTCTATATGGACAAGCGCCTCCCTGGTCACTACTACAGTGCCTACACCAGCACGGGTGTGCGCGAGAATCCCACCTACTATGGCGGTATCGCCGGTGGCTGGAACATCCCCTTCGGGGAAGTCGGCGGCGGCACTACGACGACCAGCTACGACTATGACGACATCGTCATCAACACTAGCAGTACCTATACGACTACTGTTTCCAATGCCCGAATCTCTTCAATCAAGATCACTTCGGGCAATACCACGATAACCGAACTGACAGCTAGTAATATTTCTTCATTACCCGACGGATGGACCAAAACTGGTACTTGGAATACCTCTGGTAACTATTTTTATACCAGTAATTCATCAAACACCCTGACGTTCGATGGCAGCAAGCTCTCGAACTACAGCAGTGTAAGGGTTGAGGTTGTAGCCTATGACTATAATTATTATAGCAGTGGTTACCGTTATGTTTACATTAATGGCGCATACGGGGAATTGAACAGTTCGGATAGAACCGTTTACTTGGATATCGAGGGTACAAACAACACCGTTACCTCTGGTGCCACAACGCCGACCGACGTGCTGATCCGCACACGTAACAGCAGTGCCTATTTGAGTAGTATTATTGTAAGTGATGGCAACACGACGCTTTACAGCTGGAGTGCCAGCAACAATGGCGCAACTTTGCCTAGCGGCGGTTATGCAAACAAAACGTTAACCAGATATAGCAACTCTTACTACTACATGGCAGATGGCGGTACTATCCGCATTGCGGCTGAGAAATTTACCGGCCACAATCAGATAACCGTATCAGTAACGGGTAACGGCTATTTCATGATTTGCGATAGACCTCTCAATACTTCTACTGGAACAATCAGTTGGACAACTGTCAACGGTACTAACACCTGCACCATCAACTTCCCGGCTGTAGTTGCCACCAACACCTATAGGCCTGATCACGAGGGCTATACCGCGCTGGTTGTTGCGGTGAAGAACAACGTAAAGATTCACCCCGAGAACATGAATTATTACACCGGTGCATGTGAATATACCACTAAGGACTCCGTCATTGACTACATCTCCAGGAACATCAAGAGCGTGAAGCTGTTGACCGACGGTCTGCGCATCGGTTCCGGTGACAGTGTCGGCACAGTATTCAACTGCGACGGTACTTACAACAAGTTCTTCTTCCTGGGCAAGGGTCGTGCCCGCAAAAAATCCAGTGGTGTGCTTACCTCTATTGGTAACACCTCTGCCGGTTGGCCCAGCTATGCCTGCGAGGAGGTTCCCTTCAAGTACATGTATGAGCAGTTCAGCCCCACCGGAGGAGAAGAGGGCGACGAGATCACCGACTTCTATATCGAGATGATGGACGGTTCCGTCTATCCCATTGAACATGACTGCGCCTCGGTGATCCAGAACGGCCACCAGTTCTCGATGTCGGGTAACACGGGCACCCAGCAGTACGCGATGTCGGGTATGAACTTCTTTATCCCCGACAACCGCTTGAGGTACTGGAAGAATGACTCCATTGGCACTAAAGGCAATAGGAGTTATCAGCCCAATGATGGTCGTGACATGAACCCCTATATGGTGGGTGACGAGAACGGCAAGACAGAGGTTGCCTTTAATACTGCTTCTTACTTCGCTGTCAACTATGCCAACTACAATCCCAAGTTCGCTCCCAAGGTAGGTCTCTACCTGTTGACGCTGGATGCCGAGGCATTCCCCATCGATGGCTATGATGCCGAGTCAAACGCCTACTACACCGTGACCCTCGACTGGACCTCGTCGCTGAACGAGATGTCGGGTGGTGACGTGCCCCAGAAGTACGTCATCTATGAGGTAATTTCCGATGAGAACGGTAACGAAGTCCTGGACAGCATCACGACGGTTGAGAACGTGACGCACTACGACTTTGATGGTAAGAAGTGGCCGCAGTACGATTACAGCCAGTACCACACGTACATCATTAAGGGCTGGCCCACCGACAGCGACCATCCCTCGTTCATCGCTTGGAGTAACCAGGACAATATCGTCATACCGGGCCTGAAGGACTTCCTGGCACTGTCACTTGACCACTACGAGAGCGACTTTGACGTGCCCCTCATGCAGAACTGGTACCGCAACTTCCTGAATGTCCAAAACGAGAACGATGCTAACGGATTGACGACCGACCGCATCCATGAGGGTTACAATGTGTTCAACCTCATGCGCTATGAGAACAACGACAGCAACCTCACCAAGCAGGTAGCTCAGATTGTCTTCGAGAACCTCGAAGACGGAACAGTGAAATACACTATCAACTATGTTGACGAGAACGGCCAGTCCACCCAGGATATCGAAGCTTCCAAGTATGAACTGGCTGCCATGGGTATCCCCACTACGGGTATCTTGACCGTATCTACTAAGGGTGACATCGTCATCCAGCCCAACAGCTATGACGTGAACTTCCTGAGCATTAGGGTACAGGCTGGCAACTACGACCGTACCTGGACCGCCCAGAGCAGCACCCTGCCCAACAACTGGACCGTTTCCAGCGGCTCACGTTGGGTCAAGGAGAATGGCGCTTACTACCTCGAGGGTAACGGCTACATCCTGATTCCTGGCGGCATTCTTGGCAACTACACTACCGCTACCGTGACCATCAACGCCTACGGTGACACCGGCAAGACCGCCAAGATTAAGGTCAACGGCGACTCCAAGGCTATCCTGAACGGTGAGGAGAACGCCAAGGACTACACCTGGACCATCAACATCGGCAGTAAGGCTCCCCGCAAGGGTACCACCAGGGCTACAAAGACTCACAACAAGCCCGATGCCCCCACAACAGGAACTAATGAAGCAAAGGACAACGCTCCCGGCAGCAGAGTCACTTTGAACAATGCTACTAACAACAACTAAAACGATATAAGCGATGAAAAAGATATATATTTTAACAGCAGTCTTCGCGCTGCTCGCTCTGTCGCTTAACGCGCAAACACTCTATGAGAAGGTGACCAGTACCGACCAGCTTGTAGCCGGCAAGAAAGTTATCTTCGTTTACGAGAACGGCACCAGCTCCTTAGCATTGGGTGGATACACCGATGGCGGAGATGGAACTTCCGCATCTGTTACCCTCAATGGTGATATGGTAACTGTTGGCAGTGATGTAATGGCCTTTACTTTGGGCTCAACCACTTCATATGGTGCTACATATTATACCTTTACAAACCCCAGTAATGGTTTGTTGGGTATCGTCTACAACGGAGGCAATTACTATTTCACTACTGGTGGTAACTATACCACATGGAGAATCAATGGTAACGCTAGTGGCTACTATACTTATAATTCTGAATACACCAATTATTATATTAGGTATAATACTAACTTTGGATTCCATGTTAGTAAGTCATCCTCGTCACAGTATGCTTACATCTATGTAGAAGCCAGCACCGATCCCGTTATTACTGCTACGCCCACTTCTGTCACGTTTAAGTGCCAACCTGGTGAATCAGTAAATCAAACTGTAGTTGTTACTGGCAAGAACCTGACGGAGAACATTACAGCCTCGATTAGCGGAGATGCAGCATTCAGCGTGGATCCCACTAGCTTGGGCACTACTGGCGGTAACCTCACCGTTACCTATTCGCCCAATGCAACTGGCACTCACACTGCTACCCTTACCCTGTCCAGCGATGGCGCCGAAGATGTGGAGATTACACTCAACGGCACTTGCACACAGGAGGTAACAGTCTGCGATGGAACTGGTACGAATGCTTACTTGCCCATCTACGGCAACTACAACGAGCAGTTCCAGATTAACCAGATGATTTATCCTGAGATTACCAGCCTTGTGGGTAAGACGCTCACGTCGATGACATTCTATGCCACAGGCAATCTTAGCGCTAATCTTGAGAATACCAATTGGACTGTCAGGTTGGGCACGACTGATCAAAGCGGGTACTCATCATACGCACGTATTGATGGCTTGACTATGGTAGCTGAAAATGCAACCGTGACCTCAGGTATTAATACTTTTACCATCACGTTTGACCATCCGTTCGAGTATACCGGTGGCAATCTGGTAGTTGACTTCCAGTCAACGGTAAGCTCGGGCCAGTATGCGAGCACATACTTCTATGGCGAGACCCAATCGTCCGTTTATACTGGCATTCATAGCCGTAGTACAAGTCTGACAACTGAAACGGGAGCTTTTTATAGTTCTGCATATGAGCAAGCCTTCTTGCCGAAGGTGACCTTTACCTACGAGGACAATACTACTCCCGTGTTGACAGCTCCTGAGAATGGTGCTACCGTAAACGTGGGTACCCTTGAAGAGGGTGGTGAGACCAGTGTGAGCGTGACTGTCCCCGTCAGCGGCCGCAACTTGACCGAGGACGTAACCGTCAACGTGAGTGGCACGGGCTTCAGCGTAACGCCGACGACCCTCAGTGCCGCCGACGTCAATGCCGGCACTACCGTCACGGTGACCTATGAAGGCACCGCCAACGGCACAGGCACGCTGACCTTCAGCAGCCCCGAATTGGACGAAGACGTTACGGTTAACCTGACCGCTACCTACATCTCGCACGATCCCACCCTGACCGCACCCGTGGACGGCTCTACCGTTGAGGTGGGCACCAACAGCGGCCTGGGCGTGAACAAGAACATCGCTGTCAGCGGTAACTACCTGACCGAGAACTTGACCGTCAGCGTGAGCGGCACGGGCTTCCGTGTATCGCCCACGACCCTTACCGCCGCCGATGTCAATGCCGGCACTACCATTACGGTGACCTATACCGGCACCAACCCCAACGCCACTGGCACGCTGACCATCAGCAGTGGCGAGGTGAGTGTTACCGTTAACCTGACCGCTACCTACAGTACCGGCATCGAGCCCGTGGTACACGGTATGGTGCGCATGGGTACGCTGCCCATCGTAGATCAGTTCGCCGAGAAGATTCCTTCCACGAACGACCACCCCTACCGCTACACCTACTTCCTGAAGTTGGCTAGCCGCGACACGACCAGTAGTCCTGCCCGTGTTCCCGTTCAGCACACCGGTGCCGAGCTCCAGGGTTACTACTCACAGACCCAGATGGACGAAGACACCGATCCCACCAACTTCCTGACCACCGACATGCTGTCGGCCGAGGTTGACATGAACCTGTCGCCCGCCAGTGCACCCTACTTCTATACCATCAACAGTAAGTTGAACGGTGTGCCCCCTACAGCTGATGATTACAACACCTACATTAGCGTGCTGCAGCGCCGTGAGGCTGGTGACTACCAGGAGATGTACAAGCCCAGTAATGCATCCTTGACGGGTTACACGGGTAATATCTATCCTTCAGGTCCATATGACTTCTTCGACTTCCGTAACATCCGTGCCTCGCAGTCCAGTGACTCGCTGTCCTATGTTCCCATCGTTTGGACCAAGGGTATCGACCGCCACTACTATACCACCGACTCGCTGCACAACAGCTATGGTGCTCCGCTTTGGGAGGTGCGAATTGGTAGCGTGAACGTTCTTACCCCGGTCTACGAGCGTCAGGCCAAGAATGCCAATGGCGATTGGAACGCCTTTGTGAACTGGTATGACGAGGACAATAATCCTTGCAGCTTGTTCATCCTTAAGAGCCTGCACGCCACTGGCGTCCTGCCCGTAGGCAATGTCGAGTATGAGCCTTACATGTTCCGTGTTTGGCTTATCTGCGACGGTCTGCGCAACATGACAACAGACCCGAACACCGGTAAGGCCGTCAACGATCCGGATGCCGACCGCACGAGCCCCAGGCTCCTGTACACGAAGTACTGCCACGGTGCCGATGACCTGGATCTCATCATCACCAAGGATGATACCAATTGGGACAACAACGTCATCTTTGGTGGTCTCAACACCATTAAGCCCAAGTTCCTGGTTCGCTTCTATTATGTAGTGAAGGGTTACCAAAAGACTCGTGGCGAAGCTGATTCCGACCATGTGGGATATGTTGTTGACGAAGAAGCAAATCCCATGGATCCCGAGACCGCTGTCATTGAGCTCTCAACCAACGGCACGATTGTAGAGCAGACGTTCTACAACGTCCAGGGTATGAGCAGCGACAAGCCGTTCAACGGCATCAACATCGTTGTTACCCGCTACAGCGATGGTACCGTGTCGACCAGCAAGGTCATCCGCTAATCGAACAGTCATCGGTTCTTGGTCCCCGGTTGCGCGGGCAACCTCCAACGGGGGACTGGGAACTAGAGACTGGACATCAAAACGATTATTCATTTTATAAAAGTTAAATAGTAATTGTTTCATAGTAATTTTTCATAACCACAGTTAGAAAATGAGGATTATGAGCCAGGGGGTCGCTGTTGACAGCGCGTCCCCTGGTTTTTCTTTTTACTCGCACTCGAGAGGGCTGGACGGGATGGAATGTGAGTTCGACGAAAACAAACTACTGATGCTCAATTCGTTCGCTATGTAGAGACGCAAAATCTTGCGTCTCTTGGTCAGCAGTTGGTAATGTTTAACGATTGGAGACGCAAGATTTTGCGTCTCTACTGGATTGACGGGGGTGGCTTCTCTCCTCTCATGATTGATGTGGGGGGGGGCGCAGGTGGCTGGAAATCAAGGGAAAAGAGGGGCCTGTTTACCGAAATTTATAGGTTCTGCAAAAACATATCGAAAATGGTAGTTTTTTATCATTTTATTGTATAGTACAAAATCTTTGTATATTTTTGCCGCCGTGAAACAATTGCATTAACAATGCTGGAGAAAAGGTATCTGGCCGTTTGACGATTTCGATTGCCCAAACATTACCCAGGTAAATGCGGACTATGAAACAATGCAAAGTGGTGTCACTGTGCAAATTACAACCAGAATACCTGCATAACCAAAACGAGAATTGCAATTTCTAACTTTATAATTTTTATTTCTGACATTATGAAAATGAAACTAACAACTTTGTTGTTCGGCCTGCTGCTAGCGGTGGGCTGGACCAGTAATGTCTTCGCCCAATCGGCAACGTACAAGGCCGAAGACATTAAAGACTGGACTTACACGTGGGAGGATGCCGGTGGCACCACTCAAACGAGTAAGTACATCGACGAGGTCACTGACCCCTACCAGATGTATGGGTTGTTGCGCTGGATCTACATGGACAAGCGCTTCCCCGGCCCCACCTACAGCGCTTATAAGGCTGACGGTACAACCCGTGAGCGCAAGGTCTATTACGGCGGTATGGACGGCGGCTGGGAAATCCCCGGAACGCCGATTAGCGGTAGTGCTACCGTGAACCCCGTTGGTACTATTACTATTGAATTCGGAGGCACATCCACTAGTGGTGGTAATACCGGTGGTAATTTCTCATTTACTTCAATCCAAGTCAAATCAGGTAGTACAGTGCTGACAAGTTGGGATTATGCGACTTGGGGAACTTCAGTACCCACTGGCTGGGGATTCTCCTCAAATGCTTCGAACACTGCCTTCAATGATGATGGCAATAATTCATCTTGCTATATTTCTAAAGGTGGTACCCTTACCATCCCTTCAAGTCTCTTGCAGGGCAGTACAAGCGTGCAAGTAATTGTTCGAGGTTTTTGTGATTCTGGTCACACTAATAACCCTGCGACAATTACAGTCAACAATGAGCCCCAAGGCCCGATTACTTCTACTACCGAAACGAACTACACCTGGAACGTACAAGGCACCACCACTGGCGGCGATACTGGCGTACCAGCGATTATCATCTCTGGTACCAACAATAATGCCCGTATCTATTCAATCACAGTCACATCGGGCGGTACGACTATTTTCACTTGGAACAAGTCTACTGATGGTACTGCTGGATCTACCAGCACTGGTCATTGGCCTGTAGGTATGCAACTGTCTGCATGGAAAGCATCCTCATCTAATCCTTATATCATATTCAGTGATAATCTTGATCCAATTACTTTGTATGGTTGGATGTTTGATGGTTATAACAGCGTAACTGTTACTATCAGTGCTGCTGCAGCATCAGGCAATACAGGATCATTAATTGTCAATGGCGATAGCAAGAGTGTCACTGGCACTACTGCTACAAATTATACTTGGACTGTCTACTCCAGAGATCTCAATGCACCCGTGAAGTATGTGGATAACACCTATACTCCTAACGAGGAGGGTTATACGGCTCTGGTAGTAAAACTGAAAAACAAGATTGTCAAAGATTCAATTAATAACACGTACAACACAAAGGAGGAAATCATCAATTACTTGAGAACCAACGTCAAGTCCATCCAGCTGTTAACTGACGGTCTGCGCATTGGTGAAGGTGAAGATGTGGGTACCGTATTCAACTGTCCCTCTACCGACGTTTACAACCGCTTCTTCTTCCTGGGCAAGGGTCAGGCTCGCCAAAAGTCTGACATGGTTATCCTGGAACAGACCTATGAAGAAAAATTGATTGGCGAAGATGTACCGTTCCGTCAGATGTTTGAGCAGTTCAGCCCCACTGGTGGTAAGGATGGTGATGACATCAAGGACTTCTACAGCAAGATGATGAAGGGTGAAATCTTCCCCGTGGTTCACGACTGCCTCTCGGTTATCCAGAACCAGCACGAGTTCTCAATGTCAGGTCATACTGGCGAGACTTCCTATGATATGCCGGGTATGAACTTCTTTATCCCCGACTACCGTCTGAAGTACTGGGAGTTGCAAGACTCAATTTTAGATAACGGTTCTTATGTTTACTACACTGTTGACGGACGCGACATGAACCCGTATCAGCCTGCAAGCGCCAATAAGTCAAACAATAAGTCAACCTTTTATGATTCACCAAGTAAACTGGCTGTATGGTACGCCCAGTATGACACGGCTCACCATGCACCTGTGACGGGTATCTACCTGCTTACGTTGCAAGGCGAGGCCAATAAGGTGAGCGACTACAGTGAGCCTGACAACAGGTATTATAATGTGGATCTCTACTGGAGGTCATCACTTAACGAGATGGCCGGCTCTGCCGTTGAGCAGACCTATATCATCTATCAGGTAGTGACCGACTCGGTGACTGGCGTCCGCAGAAGAGTGGCCATCGACACCGTTAAGAACTGCACCGACTTCCGTCCCCACCTGCAGCTCGATACACTCTACCAGCAACATGCCCACAGCTACACTTTGACCTATATCATCGAGGGTTCTCCCGTCGATAGTGACCATCCCGGTTTCGTTGCTTGGAGTAACGAGGTCAAGTTGATTATCCCGGGCTATGACGACTTTATGATTCTTAAGTTGCACCACTACGAGAGCGACTTCGAGATCAGGCGAGTTGGCGATGTAGATTACAACGCCGAGAATGGAACTTACGACGAGAAGAACTACTACCGTAACTACCTGCAGCCCGAGAACGACTTCGTTAATGGTATTAGTAAAGAATCCATTCTGAGTGGTTACGACTCCTTCATGCTCTACCGCTCTTACACTGTAGATGGCATACAGGTTAAGGAAGCTGTCGCCAAGCTCAAGTTTGCTGTTGATCAGCAGGGTAAGGTTCGTTACAAGATCACTTATATTGACGAGCACGAGAATTACAATTCTCCCAACTTCCCCAACGGGGCCCAGCTCGATAACATTATTAACTCATTGATTAACAACTGATAAGCGATGAAAAAGATATTTATTTTCTCAGCAGTCCTCGCACTGCTCACTCTGTCGCTTAACGCGCAACAACGCACGACATCACACACACCTCTCAATTTGATGAAGAGCAGCACTAGTGGTGTCATCGCTTCTGTCACTCCTAAAGACGGAGGTCTGCACAAAGCTCCCATGAGAGTTGAGTTGGGCGAAGGAGAGTATCTCTTTGGTCCTTACGATACCGACGAATTCAGCACAACTGGTGTCGGTCTTTCAGATATTGACTATACCACTAGTACTTCTGAGGCGATGGAAGTGTTTGTTGGCATTCCGCGCTCAGAATTCCAAAGTCACGTCGGAGATATGGTTCAAGGTTTCCGTTTCGCTGTAACCCAAGATATCCGAGTATTTGATTTTAAGGTATATGGCGAAGGTCCCAACCAATATTTGACTACGATTTTTGGAACACAATTCAATAGTGGCAATTATTCTACTTATAGTGGTAACCAGTGGCTGGAATTCACGTTCAATACTCCATTTGAATTCCAAGTGCCTGATTCAATCACCACAATTTGGATGGGCTATGGCTATTGGCAGTACAATTCCAATAGTGGCACTGGCACGCCGCTTGGCCAAAATCTCAATAGCACTGGCCATGAAGAATTGGCTTATTCTAACTACTATGGTAATTTCTATGATGCTACCTCCTATTTCTCGGGTGACTTGGCTGTGCAACTGATAATGAAGAGCAATCTTCCCCAGACTGACGCTCCGACCCTGTTGGATATGGTGGATAACGGCGATGGCACCTACACCATCACTGCTACCGCTACCGATCCCACAGCTACTGTCACGCTGACCATCGGTGACCAGACCGTTACCGGTACTGGCAGCGCCAGCATCACCTTGACTCAGGGTGAAAACGCTCAAAACGTGACCGCAACTGCCACTGCCAAGGAAGATGGCAAGCGCGAAAGCGATCCCGCAACCAGGGATTATACCATCCCCGGTCTGCCCAGGACGGCAACGCCTACCATCAATGTAGTAACCAATGCCGACGGTTCAAAGACCATCTCGGCCACTGGTGATGGAACGGTACACCTCTATGTTGACGGTGTTGAGGTAAGCAATCCTTACACGATCATGCCTTCGGCTGATGGAGACCAGACCGTTACCGTTACCGCTACCGCTCAAGAAGCTGGCAAGCTGATTAGCGAAACCGCTACCCAGACTGTCACCATCCCTGAGGCTGGCCGCAGCCCCATGCCCACCATTACCATGACGGACAACGGTGACGGCACTTACACCATCACTGTGACCGGTACTGGCGAGATTGCTGTTTACATCAACGATGCTGAGCATGGTAGCGATCCCATTGCAACCGCAAACAACACTTTCAGCTTCAACGTTGAGGAGCACTCCCAAGCCATGTCGATTACCGTTCAGGCTACCAACAAGGAGGAAGGACTGCTCATCAGCCGCACGGCCGAGGAAACCTTCTCTATCCCCGCCATGACCATCGGCAGCGACTTCAAGGAACTGGATCCCCAGCCTCAGACTTCCACCGATCCCATCGACATGAGCAAGCTGATGTTTGTTGACCGCTTCTCGGTAGATATCCCCGACAATAACAGCCACCCCTTCCAGTATGACTACACCCTCGAGGAGACTCAGGTGCGCCAGCGCACGTCGAACACCGTCGAGGTGTATGTGGAGAAGACCGGTTCGAAGGGCCAGGGCTTCTATTCCCTGAAGCAGATCGACGACGATAAGGACGCCAAGCTCGTGATGGACGTGGAGAACGCCGCTATGGACTTTGAGTTGTCTCCGCTGTCGAATCCCTTCTTCTACACTGTTGAGCGTGAGGAAGAGGCCGATGGTGAAAGCTATTGGGGCTGGAACGCTGTATTGCAGCGCACCTCGGTGGGCAACTACAAGCAGACCCACAAGTACGACACTAAGGGCCGTCTGGTTTACAACTACAATGACACCATCTTCCCTGGTGAGCACATCCAGCTTGACCTTGACACCATCACTGGTGACTATAATGACTACAAGGCTTATGTGCCCGTTGTCTGGACCATGGGATTTGACCGCGTGAACTACGACGAGAACAATCCTACCCACAACAGCTATGGTGCTTCGGTTTGGACAACTGGTGTTGCCGATGTAGCTATGGCTTCTAACGAAGCCCCGAAGGCCGAGCGCCAGACGAACAGTTGGAACTCTGTAAACTGGACAGCCGAGGGTGGTCCCGCCAGCCTCTACATCCTGGACAACGTTGTGGCTACCGCCACCATGCCCACGGTGAACACGCTGGATTATGAGCCTTACATGTTCCGCATCTTCGTCAAGAGTGATAACAACAAGCTGCGTCCCTACACCGTTGTTCCTGCAGGTGATGGCCCCTATGATGGCGAGCACCTGGATGCCGGTGAGGGTACGACCAAGGGCCCGATCTGCGTTTGGAGCGGCTATATCAACGACCCGAAGAACAATCAGCCGAAGAAGTTGACCACCGAGAATGGCGAGATCGACAATCCTGATTACAACGGCGTTGAGATCACCGAAGGCACTGGTGATGGCGGTGCTGTAACCTACACCTTCAAGAAGGTGAAGGTTGACAGACCTGCCGGCTATGATGAAAATCACAATCCTCTTGGCCCGTGGGATCAGGATGACGTGAATGCCATGTTCGGCGCTCTGGATGAGCTGGCCAACATGACTACCATCAGCCTCGCTGACCTGGAAGTGTTCGTTCGCTTCTACTACATCGTCAAGGGCACAGGCGAAGGCCACACCCCGTGGATTCCCACCAGGGCTAATGCCGAAAGTGATCCCGCAGGTTATGGCACCCAGTCGCCTGGTAAGGCTCCGGATCCCGCTACCGGCGTGATTGAGATTGCTAACCATGGCGAGATTGTAGAGACCATCTACTACAACATGCAAGGTATGACCAGCGACAAGCCGTTCGACGGCATCAACATCGTTGTTAACCGCTACAGCGACGGTGCCATTTCGGTTACCAAGGTTATCACCAAGTAACATCTTATCTTTAGTCTCGACGTCTTTGGTCTTTAGCGGGCGTTTGCCCAGTTAGCTAAAGACTAAAGGCGGAGGGCTAGAGATCTAAAAACGAAAAAAATCCCATAATACTTATATTAGTAATTGTTTCATAGTAATTATTTATACCACAGTTAAAAAATGAGGATTTTGATCCAGGGGGTCGCTGTTGACAGCGTGTCCCCTGGTTTTTTTTACTTCTGCTGGATGGACTGGATGTGAGTTCGATGTAATTATTAATTGAAATTTGCGCGTCAGCAACTCCCCCTCTAAGATTAGAGGGGGCAGGGGGCGTTGATGATACTTAAGTCGGAAATCAGCCACAGCAACACGAACGCCCCCGCCCTATCGAGCACCCCCTCTTAACCAAGAGGGGGAATTGAATACCAGCACTTTATTTTCATCGAACTCACGCTAATGGATTTGTTTTTCTATTGCTGGGCATGAGACGCAAGATTTTGCGTCTCTACTGGTGGGAGACACAAGATTTTAGATAAATATGGCGGCACCTCAACCATCGATGCAGGCATCATGGTGTTCGGTTTGAACAGATTTTGCGTTTTTACTGGCTATCTGGGGCCAACTCTCTGAGATTAATTGTGTAGTTTCGAAAGATTTAGTTATCTTTGCAGCCTGAGCAGCAACCTCTTGACAAGTGAACGCTCATATCCCGCCCGTTTGAATACTTGAATGTGGCAGGAGACCAAAACGATGCCTCATGGACCCCCAAAACTATGATGCCAAGTAAAGAGGTGCTCGACATAACCAAAACAAGATTGTACATTATTCATATAATTCTCAATTGAAATGAAACAATTAATGACCACCATCGTGTGCAGCCTGCTGCTGGCAGTGGGCTGGAATGGCGCGTGGGCTCAGGCGCCTGCCGGAACCTCGCCAGCGGCTCAACGCATCGGGCTCAAGCTGGTTGACAACAAGAGCACCTTTGTCAACGATGCCGAGCGCAATAATTATGAGAACGTCCTGGGCTTCTATCAACTCAACGAGGACTACCCGATTACCGCCGGCATGCTCAACCCGGGTAATAACCTTGTCACCATCTACCGCCAGAGCGAGAACGACAGCGAATTTGCCCCTGCCGTTCGCCTGAACCTCTCGGCCAAGGACAGCATTCCCGAGCCTAAGTACATCAGTGTGCTGAGTTTCACAAACGCTCCATCGAGCGAGACGACCATCACGGCCAGCATGTTGCCCGCCAACTGGGGAACCACGTCCAACGGCCTGATCTGGCAGACCAACGGGTCGGCCTATATCGCTGCCCAAGGCGGCCTTACCTACACTATCCCCGAGGGCTACAATAATGCCACTGTGCAACTCATTGCCTATGTGGGCACGAATGTGCGAGGCGGTTACTTCGGCACCAACCTCAATGGTGAGGGATGGTATGTCAGCTCGGAGGTAAGCGCGGGCGGTTCATACATTGTCAAGACTTTCTACAATGTGAGCAGCGGGCAGACTATCTCGATCTATGGTGGCATCCAACAGAATGGCTCCTACTATCTTAATCAGTCGCCCGACATTACCCAAATCGGCTTCCGTCTTATGCCTGATTCCTACATTCCCCTGATGACGGTGACGCCCACCGCCAGCCAGATGGGCGACGATGGATGGAGCGACGAGAGCCCGCTCGATGTGCAGCCCCACACCTATACGGTCAATGACCTGATTGACCTGGACGAGTTGCAGGTGAGCGACACCTTCGCCGAGAGCACGGCCAACAACGACCACCCGGGTTACTATAACTACAAGGCCGACTTCAATGCCAATATCGAGATTCCCGCCGGCAGCGGGGCGGGCACTGACTACTATGCCAGCGCCGATTTTGCCGCCGCCACCTCGGCAACTCCGAGTGCTGCAGCCTTTGTAGGCGAAAACAACTGGAATTTCTACAACACCAATGTCTATTCGCCCTCGGCCGGTCAATGTGCCTACATGACCGCCTACGGCAGAATCGTTTACATGATGCCCGCCAGCTTTATGGGCAAGAGCGTGAATGTGACCATGACCTCGAGCACGGGTAGCGACGGTGCCGGCGAGATGTACGTCAATGGTGTGTTGCACAATTTCAACGCCGGAGAGACCTACACGTGGACGATTCCCGTTACCGCTGGCGGCGCCATCGAGTTTAGGGGCATCGCCACCACCTTCTCGATCGACTTCACCAAGATTGTCATCAGCAGCGGTAATGGCGCCCCCACAGGAGCCCCCCGCCATGATATCACCGATCCCCAAAGTAACCTGATCAAGGGCATCGACGGCAAGACTATGATGGAACCCGTTGGGGAGAGCAAAACCGAGTCAAACAGCATGATCAGAATTAACGACTAAAACACCATCAAGATATGAAAACGATAGTGAACAAAATACGTTTCGCGCTGTTGCTCGGTTTCATGGCCATCGGCCTGACAGCGCTGGCGCAAAGCATTCCCAATGCCGAGAAAATGTCTATCTCGACCCTGATGTTCCTGGACGAGATGGCAGGCCGCATAAGTTTTGACGAGCCCGCGCCCACCATCAAGGCAGGACAACCTGACTTGATTCCCTTGCCCGAGGCACGCAACAAGCGCCCCATTGCCAAGCCCGACACCATCAACGGCAAGGTATATATCACGTCCTTCATCCAAGTGACCGGTGATGAATTCATCGCCGACCTTGAGAACTTGGGGGTTGACATCCTGGCCAACCTGGGCGACGGATTGTTGACCACCTACATCCCCATCGACATGATTGAAGAGGTTGCCGCCATCGAGGGCGTAACCCTCGTCGAGGTGGGCCAACTCATGCAAGAGGAAACCAACCTGTCCCGCCAAGCCAGCAATGTGGACGACTTGCTGACGCTGTCACAAGACGCGCAACTGGCTGGTTTGCAGCAGATATATGACGGTAAAGATGTGATTCTTGCCATCATGGACAGCGGCATCGACTTCCAGCACATCGCCTTCAAGGACAAGAACGGCAACTCACGCATCAAGGGTGCGTATTGCTATAACGGCTCATCGGTCACCGCCAACTGGACCGGCAGCGGCTCGCTGCCCACTACCGACTCTTCGGACTCGGACCACGGCACGCACACCAGTTCGATTGCCGGCGGCTCGAGCGTCATTGTCAACGGCACTAACATCACTGTGACCGACGACCACGCCAATGCCACCTATGGCGGTATGGCTCCTGGTGCCGACCTGTACCTGGGAGGCTTCTATGGGCTAAACAACGTGCACATGGCCACGGCCTATCAGCAGGCGATTGATTATGCCAATGCCCAGGGGAAACCCCTTGTGGTGAGCAACAGCTGGAGCACCACCACCGGTCCCCGCGACGGCCAGTTGGGCAGCTCCATGCAAACCTTCATCCACAATAATTTTGGTGACAGCCACCCCAACAGGGTCTGCCTTTTTGCAGCGTCGAACAGGGCCGGCAATGCCATCCCCAGCGAGGGTGGCGGAATATTCGTGAGCGGCATGTCGAGCCGGAACAACCCTGCCGGTTCCATTCTGAGATATCGCCGATACAGCAATACTGACGGCGGATATTGCTATAACGGTTATGTGCTTGAGGCCTGGGGGCGGTCGACGACCCAGCTGGGTATTACCATCTATGTGCTCGACAACAATACGGGAGAAGTGCTCAAGAGCGTAAGCTACACACCTACAGGCACAACCACAGTAACTGGTTTGAGCGATTATTATAGCGGCTCATTAACGATTACTGTTGGCTCAAACTCCGTAACCGGCAAGAGACAAATTCGCTTAAACGCAAACGCCTTTGAAACGACGAGCGATTCCTATGACTCTGCAAATAATTTTTATCACAGTAATTACACGCTCGCCGTTGAGGTGTACCCCACGAGCGGCAGCTGCATCGTGGACATGTGGGGCGGTACCATTGCCTATTTCAATAACTCTTTGACCACCAGCGGTCACAACTGGCTGCAGGGCACTGATGACTGCAGTGCAAGTGATAACTCCATGTGGCCCGAGGTCATCTCGATAGGTTCATATATTACCCGCGAGGGAGGCTCAAGCGGCAACGAAGTGGGCGACATCAGCCCATTCTCGGGCTACGCTATCGCCAGCGTGAGTCCTGGTGATGTTGATATCCCCTGGATTTCGGCCCCCGGACAGCTCATCGTTTCGGCATTCAACCACTTGAACACCGAGCGCTCCTCTACCCCGCTGATCAACAATACCAACTATCCCTACGGCACAGCTCAGGGAACGTCGATGGCGACACCCGCAGCAGCCGGTATCGTGGCACTGTGGATGCAAGCTGCGGCACAATGTGGCCACCAGCTTACTCACAGCGAAATCAAGCAGATCATGGCCGAGACCGCTATCCATGACTACTGGACCGACAACGGGCCCAACGCCAGCCATTTTGGTAACGGCAAGATTAACGCGCTGGCAGGCGTCGAATACATTTTAAACCATTATGCCGTGCCCACCATCTATGCCAATCCTGCCAGCGTGACCTTTGAGGTAGAGCCTGGCACGACCACCACCCAGACGGTGGCCGTAACCGGCTTGATGCTCACAGGCGACATCACCGCCACGCTCCACGACGACACCGGCACCTACAGCATCAACACGACCAACCTGGGCACCGGCGGCAATCTGGTGATCACCTACTCGCCTGATAATGAGGGCACCCACAACGCCACCATCACGCTGACCAGTCCCGGTGCCACCCCCGTGACCATCACCATCAACGGCACCGCTGCCATCAAGGCCGATGCGACCGTTGCCGACGGCACCACAACCAATTATAATTTGCCCATCTACGGAAATCAGTATGCTAATAAGCAGATCAACCAGATGATCTATCCTGCCAGCATGTTGACTGAGATTGAGGGCAAGAAACTGAAGTCGATGAAGTTCTACTCCACGGGTATCAACTTCTCGGGCGGAGCGTTCAATGTGTCGATGGGCACCACAACACTGACGGCATTCCCCCGAAACAATTACTCCCGCATCACAGGCCTCACAACGGTTAAGACCGGGCAAGTTGCCGTGAGTGGCGGAACGGAATTGGTCATCACATTTGATGAACCATATGAGTACAATGGTGGAAACCTGGTGATTGATTTTGAGGTAACATCAACGGGAACCAATAGCACAACGTATTTCTACGGTATCAATCCTGGAGGTTATACATCATTCAACTCCTATGGCACAACCATCAACAACTATGGTAGGTATGAGAATGTGTCTCGTCGCCAGTTCCTGCCCAAGGTGACCTTTGAGTGGGAGGTTGAAGTCGATCCTGTTACCGCCGGCACCGTAAGCCCCAACGCGTTGACCTATAGCGATGTCATCATCGGCAAGAGCAGGACGCAGACGGTGACCGTGACCAACACGGGCAACCAGAACTTCACCCCCGTTATCGACACGACGGGACTGCCCAGCGAGTTCACTGTGACGGGTAACGGCGAGGTATTGCCCAACGGCAGCATCAACTTGACAGTTACCTACTCGCCCACCGATGAGGGACCGCACAGCGGCTCGTTCACCGTGACCATCGGCGACCAGACCTACACCGTGACTGTGACCGGTAACGGCATTGTCGTTAACACCATCCTGGTCAGCAACGAGATTATGGTGCCCGTTTACAAGAGCGACCTGGAGTCGGTGGCCCAAAACATCTACTCGGCCAACGATATCGCCAATGACGAGCACATGGCGCTCAAAGCCAACAGCGGTGACTATGTGACTGTACTTGTCAAAAACGAGGAAGCCGTCACCCGCTATAATGTTGAGCGCAAGGCCAATAACGAGGACGAGTGGACCGTGGTAGCCATGGCCACCCACGAGGAGGGCAACACGTTCATGCCGCGCAACAACGACATGACGGCCCAAGGCGATGCCGTGGCATTTGACGGCGGCGCTACCGAGATGTGGCTGCCCGTGCAGGACAATGTCCCCAACGCCAAGACCGTGACCATGTATGTGCCCGTCACCGTTGCCGATGGCAAGATTACCCAGGACAACACCTATGGCGCTGCTCGCCGCACCAGGGCTACCGACGACATCGCGATGACCATTCACGTGGGTGGTTCAAAGAGTGACAAACGCTGGGGCGGCCACTGGGATCAGGCCTTGCCCGACGGCACAACGGCCGACTACTGCGTCTATACGCCGGTGATTACCATTACCACCAGTGACCTGGACGGTGAGACACGCATGCCTTACATGTTCCGTGCATGGCTCATCAGCGAGGGGGCCTACAACTTTGACCGTGACCCCGAAACGACCGGTATCGTGGGCACCACGCCGCTCGAGAGCCCCTATCTGCTGGGTGAACAAGTGCTGACAGACGTTCCGTCGGTTCAGCAAGTGGTCATCGGCGAGAATTGGGATCCCGAGACCTCGCCCGTGAGGTTGCAGAACGCTTTTGGCGCTCCCGTCAGCAACGCCAGAATCGAAATTGTTGTCCGCGCCTACTATCACCTGGTGAACAGTAATGCCAACATGCTGCGCGACGCCAACGATGATACGCCCATGTTCAGATTCTCGCAAGAGGGCACCGAGGGCTACTTCGACCTGCCCACAGGCATCATCGACCTCATTGGCGACAGGCAGGTGGTGAGCGTGACCTATGTCAACACCCTGGGCATGCAGTCGAGCCAACCGTTCGATGGCGTGAACATCGTTGTCACCCGCTATAACGACGGTTCCATCATGACCAGCAAGGTCATCAGGTAACAGTTGTTGACCGAACGGGCTTTAACGCCTGTTTACCAGCAATTTGTAACTAGAATCCCAATAAAAATGTCGGGGGACGTGCCATCAACGGTGCGTCCCCTTTTTTAGGTCCCGAGGATGCCAAAAAACGAATAAAAAAAACGGTTGTATGCAGGTTTCCGCCAGCAAGTATTTTTTGCTAATAAATTTTTACTTTTTTTACCGAAAACCTTTGGTTATGTCAGTAATAATATATAACTTTGCAAACGATAAATTACAAATATTGACTTTTATTTCCATTCAAGCACGTTACGCTCGACAAAGAAGCGATAAGTAAAGGTATCTAAATAAGAATCCAATACCACGACGTGGTTCTATGAAAGGTAATGTTCTTCGATATGCGTAATGCATCAATACAATTGATTGATTAAATAATCCTATATAATTCAATCTTTTTATTATTAACTTTTAATATTAGGAAAACATGATGACTAAAAACTTTTTGAGGCTTTTTGCAGCCATGTTGATGACGCTTGGAGTCTTGAGCGCCCAAGCTCAGCCTGCGGTTCACCCCAAGGCATATTACGATGCCATCACCTATCAGTGGACCGACGCTAGCGGTGCTACGCATGAAAATGCTATCACCGATGTGGCAACCAATCCTTATCAGATCGTTGCCCTGTTGAAGAAGGTGTACTGCGACCCCAACATCCCGGGTCCCCATTACAGCGCCTATGAAACAGACGGCACCCGCTCGCGCGAAGTTGACTACGGCGCCGTGGGCGGCGGCTGGAACATCAGCGCTGATGACGTGATCAAGCCCTACGAGGACGGTTACACCCTGCTGATGGTATCTGTTAAAGAAAACCTTACGCTGCGTACCAATGACGATTACGGTAGCTACGAGTTCCCCAATGCCGAAGCACTGGTTACCTACATTGGCAACAACATTGACGCGGTGCAGTTGCTTACCGATGGTCTGCGTATCGGTGAAGGAATGCGTGCAGGTACCACTTTCAACATCAGTGGTGAATTTAACCGCTTCTTCATTCTCGGTAAGGGTCAGGCCCGTCAAAAGACCGAGTGGGTGACTCGTCAACAGACAAACAATAATAGAATCTACGGCGAGCGCGTCCCCTTCAAGTCTATGTTTGAAGAGTTCAGTCCCACCGACGGTTCAGCGAACAGCCAAATTACCGACTTCTATGCCAAGATGGTAGCAGGCGCTTCTTATCCCGTTGTTCACGACTGTGCTTCGGTACTCCAAACCGAGCACTACTTCTCGATGGCTGGTAAGAACAACCACGAGAGCAGGTCGCTGACTGGCCTTAACATCTTCATCCCCGACTATCGTCTGTTGTACTGGGAGACCTATGACAACAACAACCACCATGTTGCTGGTCGTATGATGAACCCCTATTATGACCTGAATGGCCGCGTTATCCGTACCAGCCGCAGCTACTTCGAGGTTGACTATGCACAGTACAACCCCGATTATGCTCCCGAGGTTGGTATCTATACCATCAAGCTTAACGGCAAGGCTGAACCCGCTGCCGAGGAGAGGACCTATGACGTGACTCTCGACTGGACCTCGTCGCTCGACGACATGGCCCATGGTACTGTAGGCCAGGACTACATTCTCTACCTCGTTCTTACCGACGAGTATGGCAATGAGACCCGTGAGGAGATCATCAAGACCACCGAGACCACTTACACCTATCCCGTGCCTCAGGATGAGCACAGCTACACCTTGAGCTACATCGTCTTTGGTCAGCCCAACGATGGCGAGCATGACATGTTCGTTGCATGGTCCAACCAGGTTGACATTGTTATCCCCGGCTGGAATGACTTCCTGACCTTGAAGCTCAACCACTATGAGAGCGACTACAAGATCGAGGCCGAGAAGAACTACTACCGCAACTTCCTGAACGTGATGAACGATGATGCAGTCAACGGCCTGACCACGGCCCGCGTTAACGCCGGTGAGAACAACTTCACGCTCTACCGCTATGACGTTGCCGCTCCCGACGCAATGGTTCCCGTTGCCACGATGACCATCACCGCAGGCAACAACACCCGTTACAGCATTACTTATCAGAACCAGGAGCCCCTGGCCAGCTACAATGTGAACGTGACCACGAGTGGCAACCTGAGTGTTGGCGCTGGTGGTGTCATCGACATGAGCAATATCCTGTTCGTTGACCAGTTCGCTGCAAGCACTGCCCTCAATGATCATCCCGTACGTTACGGATATGTGCTGATGCTCACCAATGGAGACAAGGGCACCAACACCGTAGAGGTTCCCGTCTTCAAGACAAACGCCAAGCTCGGTGGCTACTACACCGAGGAAGAGGTTCTGGCTGACGAGCACGAGCTCCTTGCTGGTGTGAAGAACGGTTCGGTAGATGTTAACCTGCAGCCCAACCCCTCGATCTACTACTACACTGTAGGTCGTGGTGACAACGCTCTGCCCGTAACTGAGTTCTCCAAGATGCAGCTGCGTACCGACGGTACCTTCATGGAGATGTCGGATGCCCTGGGCATGGAAGGCATGATTATCAATGCTGGTCCCAACAACTTCAAGGATCCTCTGATTATTACTGGTGATGCAGGTAACTACATGACCTATCAGACCCTGATCTGGACCTTCGGTGAAGACCGTGTGAACAACAATCCTCCCCAACACGTTGACGACTTGAACAGCTATGGTAGCGAGATCATGAAGACCGGCGTTGCTGGCCTGAATGCAACCGTTACCGGTACCCGCAGCGAGAACCAGTACTCCAACTGGAAGGACGAGAACGGCGAGTGGTGCAGCATCTACAATCCTGTAATCACTGTAACTGCTCAGATGCCCGAGGATGCCAGCGTAGATTATGAGCCCTTCATGGTTCGCGTGTGGAGACAGTGTGGTAAGATCCGCAACTCCTTCATTGAGCCTACTTGGGGTGTAAGGACCAACGATGTTTGGTCGCCCCGTCCCGCCGACCTGCTCATCGTTGATGAGTTTGTTAATGGTACCCAGTTCACCTTTGGTGATGCCGAGGCTAACACGCTCGCATTTGGTGCTACCAACGACGCTACCATCGAGTTCCTGGTACGCTTCTACTACAAGGTGCCCGATGCAGCCAAGGCTGATGGCGAGTTCAAGTACTACGTTGTTGAGAAGAGAATTCCTTGGAACAACATCGAGACCAGTGTAGCCGAAATCAGTATTGCTGGCGAGGGTGTGAACACCTATTACAACGCTCAGGGTCTGAAGAGCGACAAGCCCTTCGACGGCGTGAACATCGTTGTTACCCGCTACAGCGATGGCAGCACCAAGACCACCAAGATTGTTCGCTAAGCGATTAAGCTGAATCAGCCGCTAGCTGAAACAATTCACTCACAGGGGAGGCGCCCAGTCATGGGCAGCCTCCCCATTTTTGCGTCTCCCCTTATATTATAAAATGTGGCAAATCTATGGATTGATGAATTTCATCGGGGCCATCTTGAAAATCCCGTGAAAGAGTTGCACATTAATAAAAATGTCACTACCTTTGCGGCATGAAATGGACCTCGCTTTGCTAAAGCGCTAAAAATGAACACTTTTTGTTTATTCACATATTTCATTAACTTCTAAATTCATTCAATCATTTATGAAGAAATTATTTTCTCTCCTCACGCTTGCCCTGCTGACTATGTCGGCTTGGGCAGAGACGACCGTGACCTTTACCGCCGGCACCGACCTCGGTTCAACGTCCGCCAACACGACGCCTGACGAAGTAACGAAAGATGGTGTTACCATCTCTTGCACTGATGCAGCTTTTGCAACCGCACAGTACCGTTTCTATGCTGGTTCAACCACCACCATCACTTCAACCGTTGGCAACATCACCAAGGTTGAATTCACTTGCGCTGCTAGTGGTACCAACAGCAACGGCCCCGGCCACTTTGCTACCACCGATGGCGGTTACAGCTATGAGGGTAATCTTGGCACTTGGGTTGGCAATGCCGCTTCGTTCCAGCTCACCGCTAACAAGCAGGTTCGTGCTACCCAAATCGTTGTCACCATTGATGGCGAGGCCGTTGAGACCGTAGGCGCTCCCACGCTGCCTGCCACTCAGAGCTTTGACGACGAGTTTGAGGTAGTGATTACCGACATCGCCGAGGGTGCTACCGCTAAGTACAGCACCGACGGCCTGGCTTGGAACAACTACACCGCTCCCTTCACCATCACCGAGACCACCACGGTTTATGCCAAGGCTGTCAAGGGCGAGATCGAGAGCAATGTAGTCAGCGCTACTTACACCAAGAACACTCCCGTTACCGGTACCTGCATCACCTTCAACTATGCAGACGACGAAGCCTTTGAAACCCCTGCTGAGTACACCGTTAACCGTATTGGTGCCAGCTTCACCGTTTCTCAGGGTGTGATCAACGGTCACTACCGCATCTACAAGAACCAGACCATTGCTTTCACCTCGACCGCTGGTAACATCATCCGCATCGAGTTTGACTGCATCGCTAATGGTACCACTAAGTATGGTCCTGGCTGTCTGACCGTTAATGACAACAACGGCAACTACAGCTACGAGGGCAAGAAGGGTACTTGGATCGGTAGCGCCGAGAACGTAACCTTCACCGCTACTCTCGACCAGGTTCGCGCTACCGAGATCCGCGTGTATGTTGACGGCGAGCTGCCCACTGACTTCGTTGCTGCTCCCAGCATCCCCGCTACTCAGACCTTCGATAACAGCATCACCGTTGAGATCACCAACAACGCCGAGGGCGCTACCGTGATGTACAACACCGATGGCGAGACCTGGACCGAGTACACCACTGCTCTGACCTTCACCGAGACCACCACCCTGCAGGCCAAGGCCGTTAAGGGCGAGAACGAGAGCACTGTAGTTAGCGCTACTTACACCAAGAACGAGCCCGCTCAGGATATCACTACCCTGGCACAAGCTAATGAACTGGAAGACGGCGCTGGCTTCACCTTTGCTGGCGACGCCGTTGTTACCGCACAGAAGGAGAACTATCTGTGGCTGCGCGACGCAACCGGCTACGGCTTGATCTACGGCACCATCGAGGGTGAGTTCACCAATGGTCAGGTTCTGAGCCAGAACTGGACTGCCAAGAAGACCACCTTCAGGGGTCTGACCGAGTACACCAATGCTGCTAACCTGAGCGCTAGTGGTGTTACCAACACTGCTCTTGCTGCACCTCAAGTAATTACCGCCTTGGATGAGGATATGATGAACGCCTATGTAATGGTAAAGAACGTGACCAGCTTCACCGTTAATGGCAAGAACGTTACCGCCAACTTTGAGGATGGCACCAGCATGGTAATGTACAACCAGTTCAACGTTGAGGTTCCCACCGATGCCGGTAACTATACCGTTGAGGGTGCTGTTGGCAAGTACAACACCAACCTGCAGCTCTACATCCTCAACATTGAGGGTTATACTCCTGAGGAGCACAACGTGAACAGCATTGCCGAGGCTTATGCTCTGCCCGAGAATGCTACCTTCACCATGTTCGACGAGATGGTTGTTACCTATCAGAGGGGTAACCGCCTGTGGATCCGCGACACCGAGGGCACCAGCGGTATGATCTATGGTGACCTGGGTCTGGAGAACGCTCTGGAGAACGGCCAGGTTCTGACCGACGGTTGGAGCGCAACATACGCTATCTACAATGGCGTTCCCGAGTTCACCAATCCCGAAGGCGTTGAGCCCGACGGTACCAACTTCCGCGAGGCTGCTCCCTACGAGCGCAATGCCATCACCACCGGCAACGTGAACGAGTACATCATCATGAAGGGTCTCACCCTGCTCCCCGATACAACGAACGCAAAGCGCTTCTACAACGCTACCGACAGCCTGGTTATCTTCAACAGCTTCAATGTTGAGATTCCCACGGTTGAGGAAGGCAAGACCTATGACGTTACCGGTATCGTGACCATCTACTACGGCGCTGCACAGGTTTACATCACCGAGATGACCGAGTCTGTTGCCGCTGGCTTGCGTGGTGACGTGAACAATGACGAGGCCGTGAACATCAGCGACGTTGCTGACCTGATCGACTACCTGCTGACCCATGATGCTTCCAGCATCAACCTGGACAATGCAGACGTTGACCTGAGCACCGACATCAACATCAGCGATGTAGCTATTCTGGTTGACTACCTGCTGACCAACGCTTGGCCCGCCAAGTAATCGACATCAGCGATAACATTTAAAAAACAGGATCCTTAAAGGGTCCTGTTTTTTTTGTCGTGTAGCTAATAATTGGCATCCTACTCAAGCCTTCCTCTACAAATCGAAGAGGGTGGGCTGCGGGAGGAGTTGGAAGGTGTGGCGATGATGGGGTGTAGCGCCGTATTGTGCTATGGCGGCACGATGGTCGGGCGTGGGGTAACCCTTGTTCTTGGCCCAGCCATATTGCGGGTATTCCTTGTCCAGCTGGCGCATGAGTTCGTCACGGTGCGTTTTGGCAAGGATAGATGCCGCAGCAATGCTCAACATCTTGCCGTCGCCCTTGATGATGGTCGTGTGGGGGATGTCATGATAAGGGAAAAAGCGGTTGCCGTCGACGAGAATGCCCTCGGGACGCACCTGGAGCTGATCCAGGGCACGGTGCATGGCGGTAATGGATGCCCGCAGGATGTTGATGCGGTCAATCTCCTCGGGCGACACCATTGCCACGGCCCAAGCCACCGCCTCACGCTCGATGATGGGACGCAACAACTCGCGCTGACGCTCGGTCAGCTGCTTGCTGTCGTTGATTAAGTCGTTGTGAAAGTCCGGAGGCAGAATGACAACAGCTGCCGTCACGGGTCCGGCAAGACAACCACGGCCTGCCTCGTCACAGCCTGCCTCGACACGTCCAGCTATCAGATACTGCTGCAACATAGTTATTAGTTATTAGTTTCTAGTCCCTAGTCCCTAGTTGGCATCCGCGCCTAGTCCCTAGTTGGCATCCGCACCTAGCACCTAAAGCCTAGTACCTAGAGCCTAAAACCTAAGCCTAGAGTTTGCGTTCGATGACGTAGTCAAAGATTTCGCGGAAACGGTCCACCGTTTCATCGGGCTGATAGGGCGAGAGGATGGCACTGGCTTCGTCGCGCAGGCGCTCCATGGTCTCGTAGGCATACTCGATGCCGCCGGCACGCTTGGCATAGTCCACCAGGCGGTCGATATCCTCGCATGTGAGCGTCTCCTTGTTGATGAGCGCAAGCATCTCGTCACGCTCAGGCATGTCGTCGCGACGCAGGGCATAAATCAGCGGTAACGTTACCTTGCCCTCGCGCAGGTCGTTGCCTGTGGGTTTGCCGATGATGGGATCGTTATAGTAGTCGAACGTGTCGTCCTTGATCTGGAAACAGATGCCCAGCAGGCGAGCATAACGGCGCAACTCGTCGATGGCCGTCTGGGGCGCATCGTTGGCATAGCCGCCCACGGCGGCACAGCACTCAAACAACGAGGCGGTCTTGGCACGGATAATCTCCATATAGGTGGCCTCGTCGATGTTGTGGTTGCGTGCAAAATCCACCTGGTCAATCTCACCTAGCGACAGGTCACGGCCCATATCGGCCAACGCGCTCAGGATGCGGCCGTCACCGGCCTCGACACCGCAGCGCAGGGCGCCCGTGACAAAGAAGTCACCCACGAGCACGGCCACATGATTGCTCCACACACTGTTGATGGTGGGCTTGCCGCGCCGCTCGGTCGCCTCGTCGATGACATCGTCGTGGATAAGCGATGCATTGTGCAGCATCTCGAGGGCAGCAGCGCCCAAGAGGGCCTTGTTGTTGATGCCTCCAAAGAACTGGGCACTGAGCAGTGTCACGATGGGCCTCAACAGCTTGCCTTTGTTCTTGAGATAAGTTGATACAATGCTGTTAGTTAGCTCGCTGCCACTGGTCAGAGTGGTAACGATAATCTCGTTGAGCGCATCGAGTTGCGGTCTCAGTTGTTCTTGCAGATATGTCAGCGTGATTGCCATTAGAGTGCAAAGGTAGCAATAATTCCTGTGTATGCCACCATTTTTAAGAGTAATTTTGAGAAATTGAAACAAGGATTGACGATTCGGGCAGTTTGACAGCTGAAAACCTGCAACCGAAAACCTGCAACTGAAAAAAAATGATTATCTTTATGCCCTGCAAAACAAACGCTACATTATGGAACCAAACAAGAAACTGTTGTTACTGGATGCCTATGCATTGATCTTCAGGGCATTCTATGCAATGATACGCAATCCCCGCGTCACCTCGACGGGTATCGACACATCGGCTGTATTCGGCTTTGTCAACACTCTGCAAGACCTGCTCAAACGGGAGCAGCCGTCGCACATCGCCGTGTGCTTTGACCCGCCGGGCGGCAAGACCTTCAGGCACGAGAACTACGAGCCCTACAAGGCCAACCGCGAGAAAACGCCCGAGGGCATCCTTACTGCTGTCCCCTACATCAAGCGCATCCTGCAGGCTTACGGCATTCCAATCTTTGAGGTCGAGGGCTATGAGGCCGACGATGTCATCGGCACCCTATCCCACCAGGCCGAGCAACAGGGATTCTTTACCTATATGGTCACCGGCGACAAGGACTTCGGCCAGCTGGTCACCCCCAATATCAAAGTCCTTGACCCGCTCAAGAAGGAAATCCTGGGAGTAGAGGAAGTCAATGCCAAATACGGCATCCAGACCCCCACACAACTCATCGACATCCTGGGACTGATGGGCGACACCGCCGACAACATTCCCGGCTGCCCGGGCGTGGGTCCCAAGAACGCCGAGAAACTCATCCAGCAGTTCGGCTCCATCGAGAACCTGCTCGCGCACACCGATGAGCTCAAGGGCGCACAACAGAAAAAAGTCATCGAGAACGCCGACCAGATACGCATGTCGAAGTGGCTGGCGACCATCATCACCGATGTTCCCATCACACTCGATGCCGACAAGTTGAGCCGCAAGCCCGTCGACATGGCTGCCCTGCGCGAGGTATTCAACGAGTTGGAATTCCGCACACTCACCCAGCGCCTGATTGACGGCGGCGAGGCCAACGCAGGACTAGAAAGCCCTGCCGCACAATCTATCGAACCCGTGCAACCCGCCCCATCAGTACAGCCTGCTCAGCCCGTACAGCCCAGCCAGCCAGCCAAACCCGCCAGCGGCCAGCAGATGTCACTCTTTGACCTGGAAGAACCCGCACCAGCACAAGAACCCGCACCAGCCTATCAGTCGCTGGCCGATATACCCCACAACTACCGGCTCATCACCACGCCCATCGAGGCAGCCACGCTGGTGAGCGCCGTACAAGATCAGCCCCGTGTGGCCATCAGTCTGCTGGGAAGCGGCGACAACGCCATGCAGCTCAAGATAATGGGTATCGCCATCTGTGCGCAGCAGCACGAGGCGGCCTTTGTCAAGTGTGACGGCAAGCAGGACATGCTGCGGGCACTAGCGCCATTGTTTGCAGGGCAATCGTGCATCGTGAGCAGCGATGTCAAGCGCACGATGGTCGCTCTGGACCGCCACGGCATCGCGTTCATGGCCCCCTACTACGATACGGCCGTCGCCCATTACCTGCTACAGCCCGAACGAGGCCACTCCACGGCCGAAGTCGCTTATGAGCTGCTGCATTACACTGTCATCTCTCCCGAGAGCCTGCTGGGTCCCAAGGGGCGCAATCAGCTCAAACCCAGCCAGCTGTCGCCCGAAGCCATCACCCGATGGGCCTGTGAGGCAGCCGACCTGACCCTGCAACTGCCCGATGAACTCGACAAGGCGCTCAAGGAGCAGGGATTGTACACCTTGCTGACCGACATCGAGTTGCCGCTCATCAAGGTGCTGGCAAGCATGGAACTGGCCGGTGCGCGCATCGACGTGAAGGCACTCAACGACTACTCAGTCACCCTGACCGAGCAGATGAACCGCCTGGAAGCCGAATGCCATGAGCTGGCCGGTGTGCCCTTCAACACAGCATCGCCCGCCCAGGTGGGCGAGGTGCTGTTCGATCACTTGAAAATCGACCCCAAGGCCAAGAAGACCAAAACGGGCCAATACAGCACCACCGAGGACATCCTGCTGAAACTGCGCAACCGTCATCCGCTGATTGACAAAATATTGGAACTGAGAGGCATACGCAAGCTGTTGTCCACCTATGTCAACGCCTTGCCTGCCCTGATCAACCCGCAGACAGGCCGCATCCATACGACCTACAACCAGACCGTCACCGCCACGGGTCGCCTCTCCTCGACCAACCCCAACCTGCAGAATATTCCCGTGCGCTCTGACGACGGCAAGGAAATTCGCCGCGCATTCATTCCCGCCGAGGGCAACGTGTTCTTCAGCGCCGACTATTCGCAGATTGAGTTGCGTCTGGTCGCCGCTTTGAGCCATGACAAGACGATGCTCGATGCCTTTGCCCATGATCACGACATCCACGCCATCACCGCCGCACGCATCTACCATAAACCGCTGGAAGATGTCACCGGTGACGAACGCCGCAAGGCCAAGACGGCCAACTTCGGCATCCTGTACGGCATCAGCGCCTTTGGTCTGGCCCAACGCCTGAAGATCCCGCGTGACGAGGCCAAGATGCTCATGGACGGCTACTACACGACATTCC
>JAEEGJ010002784.1_pt1 | contig 78578 bp, 53 predicted proteins | sample 8958761 | NCBI WGS metagenome assembly JAEEGJ01 (sample SAMN16246546, study PRJNA631951) | gut metagenome | biome: gut microbiome; feature: rumen; material: RS-attached | host: Bos | place: Iran: Karaj | collected 2018-10 | reverse complement strand
AGTGTTTCCTTGTTTATTATCTGATTACGCTGGTCATCAAGAATGAGAAGTGGAGAATTGGCGTGCTGTTGGCTCTTTCGGTGGCGGGCATCGGGATGCTTGCTGTCAACAAGGACTTCGGACCTGCTATCATCGACCTACGACGGGTGACCAAATTTTTCCAGTTCTTTGTTTTAGGAACATTGGCTATGAAATACCGCCCGAAATATGAGTCACTGATGCACAATGAGATGTTCAAGGCAACATTCTTGCTATCTTACTTTATTGTGGTCTTTCTATTGGTTTACGATATGCCGAAAACACTCCATCTTTTCTTACAAGACATAGCATTGCGATACTTCGCCACCTTTGCCATTGTCTCGTTCTTTGTCTGTCATGAGAATAGTTTTCAGACTCAGACAAGGGTAAACTCACTGATTAACTTAATCGGGCAGAACTCATTAGCCATCTACTTGATAGAATATTTCTTCCTGCCCCAATTCCAGCCCCGGCCAGAGTGGTTTGCAGAGCTCAACATGGTGACCGTTCACTTGATGTCAATACTCTACACTGTAGCGATAACAGGACTTTGTTTGGTATTCATTAAATTCCTCTCCAATAGCAAGTACATCAGACAGTACGTATTGGGAAAAAAATAGAAAAAGGAATATGAAGATAGCTGAAACATTAACTAAAGAACTATTTACCCATATCGGAAAATACAGGTCTGCTTTAATGGGTTTTTCTATGATTATGGTGTTTTTGTTTCACGCACGATCTGAAAAACTCGGCTTTATGCCAACTGGTTTATGGGGAGCTGTTTGTAAGAATGGTAATCTGGGTGTTGATATTTTCTTGTTTTTATCGGCATTTGGCCTGTGTTACTCGTTAAAGAAAAATACCATCAAGAGATTCTATTATAATCGGTTTAAAAGAATCATACCAACCTGGTGGGTAGTATTATTCTTCATACATATTACTGGCATATTTGTGGGGTCGAAATTTGCCGATGGTAGTTTTGTTTATCCCCATTCTGCTGTTGATATGTTTTACTGGTACACAGGGTTGGGGTATTTTTTTAATACCTGTAGCTACGAATGGTTCATTCCTACGCTGTTGCTGTTTTACCTACTGACTCCTGTGGTTTACAGGCTACCGAGAAATCAGGTGTTGTTATTGATTCTATTGTCTATTTCTCTTGTTTTGTTGTATAAGGGAAGCGGTGTCTTGCCCTATATCTCTCTATCAGTTACCAGGATTCCTGTTTTTTTATTCGGTGTACTCTTTTTTAAGGACATAGAGGAGAACGGATATTATCGTTTTCTAATCACTTGTATCGGCCTTTTCATTTGCGTATTTGCCCTTTCATTCTTCCGGAAGGTACCTGATGTCATTCAGGCGATGCCGCTGCTGCCAATTGTCATGGGGCTGGTCAGTCTTGCCTTATCTCTTAAATATACTCGATATATTGAGGTGTTTCTTGCTTTCGTTGGTACCATCAGTTTAGAGTTTTATTTAATCCACGGTCATCGCAGGCCGCAATACCTTCTGAGCCATGTTATTAGCAATAGCGCCATGTTAGTTCTAGGGGCATTTATTCTATGCCTTGTATTATCTTACCTTTTGCATTTGCTTATGAAGAAAGTGAATGAGAAATATTTATTTCCTAATAAGTAATTTTGTTTAAATAAAGAAACAATATGAAGATAGCAATAAACTGCCAATTCTGCTTCGCCAAGGGCGGCGGTGGCATCAAAGAGTACATCATTCAGTTGACCAACCATCTGGCTAAGGTGGACCATGACAACAAATACGTGCTCTATGTCCTGGAAGACCAGTTTGAGTATTGTAAGACCGTCCTCCCTGCTAAGTTTAAGCTGAAGCCGATTCCGTATCACAGGAGTCTGGTGTCGAAGATTTGCCGAAGTCTGTTTGCCCAAAGGTTCTGGAGCAAGGAGGAAGAAATTGAGCAATTCGACGTATTCCACTCACCCTTCTTCCATGCACCCAAAATGAAACATGCCCGACTGTTGATGACAGTCCACGACCTACGACTCTACCGCTATCCGGAGACTTACTCTTTTCTCAGGTATCAGTTCCTGAAACGAGCCGTGAAGGAGTCGATAGCCAGAGTTGATCGCATTATATCTATCTCACAGTTTACGAAAGACGAGATGATAGAGACCTGTGGCGTTTCCCCTGACAAGGTAACTGTTGTCCATGAGGCCATCAACCGCTCGTTCTTCTCTGTCGACAAGATTAGGGATTACGACCTTCCACCAGAATATGCATACCTGAAGGAGGGCAGATTCCTGTTCTGCCTAAGTCAGATAGAACCTCGCAAAAACCACCTACGCCTCATCAAGGCTTTTTCGGCCATGAAGGGACAAGGTGGGTTTGATGATGTGCGCCTTGTCTTGGCTGGACTGCAGAAATTAAATGCAGAACCAGTATTAAAAGCTATTGCCGAGACGCCCGATGTGGTTTATTTAGATTATGTTCCGACTGAGATGATGCTGTGGCTCTCGCATCATGCTACATTATTCGTCTATCCCTCATATTACGAGGGCTTTGGTTTCCCACCTTTAGAGGCTGCCAGTCTTGGCACGGTTTCGGCGGTTGGAAAGGCATCGTCAGTTCCAGAGGTATGCGGCGATTGTGCGTTCTATTTTAATCCTTACGATGTGGACGACATGAGTAGGGTAATTGCAGCAGCTCTGAACAATGAGGCCGCCATTCAAGAGAAAAAGCAAAAACTCGAAAGTCAGTTGGCAAAATTCTCATGGGAGAATAATGCAAGAGAAACTTTAAAACTGTATTTGAGCAATGAGTAATACGAAAAAGACCACGTTGACATTCCGTCTGCTGAAGCGCCTGCACCTGATAGAGAATGAGGAGAAACACGGTAGAATCAATCCCTTCTCCTTGATGGTCTTCGCGTTTAGCACACTATGGCGGAGATTTATCTTCAACTATGCCTACAAGGCATATATCTTTGAGTTCGCCTACAAGCACCATCTACGTCCTGCCATATGGCGTGCTTTGGGCTGCAAAGTGGGCAAAAGAGTTCATATAGGTCACCAGGTGAGGCTCGACTTCGGCAATGCTGAGCGGATTACCGTGGAAGATGATGTCGTGCTGGCCAATGGGGTAACACTATGGTGCCACATGCGCGACATGAAGAGTTACCGCGTTGGCATGAAGCCTATGCAGCTGCCTGCAAAATACGGAGACATCCACTTGTGCAAAGGTGCCTATATCGGTTTGAACGTGACCATCCTACCTGGAGTAACCGTCGGTGAGGGTGCCGTCATCGGCAGTTGCGCCCTTGTCACCAAGGATGTGCCGGCCTGGACAATAGCTACTGGCGTACCTGCCCGTGTTGTGAGGGAAATAGAAAAGTGAATGTTCTTTGTTATAGTTCAAAGCGAGCAACACTCGTGGGATAATTGAAATTGCATTAGAATGATCCCCAACAGTAGCAATACAGAAGCCTTCTTCCTACTGGTCAGGGCGGGGCTGTTTGGCCGCACAGAGGGCATAGAAGGTTATCAGCCGGATAGTGTGGATTGGACGGAGATCTGTCAGCTGGCTAAGGAGCAGAGTGTGGTGGGTCTGGTCGCTGAGGGTATTGAGGTTGCCAGGGCGGAGTGGGACAAGACGCACGACACTCCATTTGTGCCGAAGAAGCAGGCTCTGCAGTTCGCTTCTGCAACACTACAACTGAAACAGCGCAATCTGGACATGAACAAGTTCGTTGCGAAACTATTCGGCAGGCTACAGAAGAGAGACATCTATGCACTCTTATTGAAGGGTCAGGGCGTGGCTCAATGCTATAACAATCCGCTTTTGAGGGCGTGTGGGGATGTGGACTTACTGTTAAGTGAAGAGAATTCTCAGAAAGCAAAGGTTTTTTTACTTCAGTATGCATCCTTTTCAAAGGCGGGAAATGAGTACAAGAAAGATTTCGCCTTAAAGATTTCCGACTGGTTGGTAGAGTTACACGGCAGCCTTCGTTGTGGTTTCTCGTCGCGCATTGACAGAGAACTTGACAAAATATATCATGACACCTTCCATGGTGGAAACGTCAGGTCGTGGGCGAATGGGAAAGTGCAGGTGCCCCTGCTTGGAGAAGTGAACGAAGTATTCTATGTGTTTGTTCATTTCCTGAATCATTTTTATAAAAGCGGTGTAGGAATCAGGCAGATTTGCGACTGGTGCCGCTTGCTGTGGACATTCAGGGACTCTCTTGACTTAACGGCACTTGAGTCACGTCTGAAGCGGATGAAACTGATGAGTGAGTGGAAATCCTTCGGGATGTTTGCTGTGGTATATTTAGGTATGCCCAAGGAGGTGATGCCTTTCTACAGCGAAGACGAGAAATGGAAGCGCAAGGCAAGGAAGATACTTGCCTTTATACTGAAGACCGGTAATATGGGACATAACAGGAAGGGGGAGGCGAGAGTTCAATCGTATCTGACGAGGAAGATTAAATCTTCAAGACAGCGGTTTTGTGACTTGGCAAACCATTTCACTATCTTCCCGTTAGACACGTTGCGATTCTTCCCGAGTATCTTCCTCAATGGATTACATCAGAAGTAAAGGAAATTGAAATGAAACTTTTGATGATAGTCAACGAGGACCGCTTTTTCCTCTCACACAGGAAAGAGATAGCGGTGGCGGCTCAGGAGGCTGGGTGGGAGGTCACCATCGTATGTAAAGACACGGGGCGGAGGCATGAAGTGGAGGCTTGGGGACTGAAAATGCTTGAGTTGCCCATCAATCCCACGGGCATGAATCTCAGACAAGAGCTTAGGACATGGTGGTTCCTCTATACCTTATATAAAAAGAATCGGGATGCCGTGGTTCATCACGTGGGTCTGAAGGACATTCTCTGGGGAGGTCTTGCGGCCAAACTGGCAGGAGTACGGGGCGTGGTGAATGCCGTGAGTGGACTGGGATCCCTCTTCTCTAACGACAAACCAGGAATGACGGCAAAGGGCATCTTGGCTTTGATGAAGTTTTCTAACAAGAGGAAAAGAGTCAAGGTAATCTTCCAAAACCAAGAGGACAGGAATCTCTTCCTACAACAAGGTGTCATCAGTGAAGGTCAGGCTGAGTTCATCAAAGGCTCCGGAGTCGACCTGAATGACTTCAAATATGTGCCAGAGCCGGACAGTGAGACGCTGAAAGTGGTGTTTACTGCCAGGATGGTCAAGGAAAAGGGCGTGATAGAGCTGATAGAGGCCGCTGAAAGACTGCGTAAGGAGTACGAAAGACGAGTGGAGTTCTGGCTCTGCGGTCGCTTGGCTGTTAATGCCGATGCCGTAACGCATGAGGAGCTTTGCCGCCTCTGCGACGGACGATACATCAAGTGGCTGGATTTTCAGAAAGACATCAAGTCGATACTGGAGCAATGTCATATCATGGCATTCCCAAGCTACTACCGTGAGGGCGTGCCCAAGTCGCTGATTGACGTCTGTGCCGTGGGCAGACCCATTGTCACTACCAATTCCATCGGCTGTAAGGATGTGGTGGACGACGGCGTCAACGGATTCTTGATTCCGGTGAAAGACAGCGAGGCGCTGGCCCAGAAACTGCGCATTCTGATAGAAGACAAGGAATTGAGAGTCAGGATGGGCAAGGCTTCAAGAGAAAAAGCCGAGCAGGAGTTCTCCTTAGAGAGAGTTATAAAGAAACATCTTGAAATCTATGATAGCGTTTCATGATTAATATTTAATCTTTAATTTTTTTGACGTGAGCATGATACATAATCTAATTATAATGGCCATCCTGTCGTTAAGCGTGACGACGGTAGTCTATCCCTTCGTACTACGCTATGCACTGCGTCACCAAATCGTGGATAATCCCAATGCTCGCAAGATTCACAGACAACCCGTCCCTGTGATGGGAGGGGTGGCAGTCTATGCGGGCATACTTGCCGGATGTCTTGCCATGTATTTTCTGATTAGCAAAGCCAGTATACACTGGAGTCTCATGGCCATGACCACCATGTTGGTGCTAGGTGTGTGGGATGACATGAAGAACCTGCCCGCCATCCTGCGTCTCCTCATACAGTTCGGCATCGTGGGTGCCTACATGCTACTCACAGGTCACTACATACACGATTTCTATGGACTCTTCGGCATTCACGAGATAAGCCTTTGGGTGGGCATTCCCTTGTCGTTAGTGGGTGGTGTGGGAACCATTAATGCCATCAACATGATTGACGGCATCGACGGCTATTCCTCTGGCTATGGCATCATGGCCTGCACCTGCTTCGCAGTATTATTCATCATCGTCGGCCCGTCGGTTTGGGCGTCGCTTGCTGTCATCGTGACATCGGCGCTGATACCGTTTTTCTTTCACAACGTGTTTGGCGTGAAGTCGAAAATGTTTATTGGCGACGGAGGAACGATGATGTTAGGTTTCCTGATGGCCATTCTCGCAATAGGTGCGATGTCGATGCGTCGCGGCCCGGAATTGGAAGCTAAAGGCATCGGCGTCATGGCTATGACATTGGCCATACTATGCATTCCGATTTTTGACACGCTGCGGGTGATGACTGCACGAATGCTGAGAGGGCGGTCGCCTTTCAAACCTGACAAGACGCACCTGCACCACCTCTTCATCGACATGGGCTTCTCTCATCTTAGAGCCTCTACCTACATCCTTTCGATGAACCTCATCGTTATCATTGTCTGGCTGTTGCTGTGGCAATGTGGTGCTTCCATCAATACCCAAACGTGCGTAGTGATACTGATGGGGCTTACAGTAACTGTCGGATTCTACAAGCTGATGCGTTGGCAACAGCATAGCGGTCCTATTGGTGACGATGGTCTGCCGCAGGGCACACCGCTGTGGCATGCGTTCTGCCGCATAGGGATAAAGAGTCGGAAAGAAAAGGGCAAAATATGGCTTACGCTACGAAGAATCGTGGATGACAAATGGTTTTACTAAACCAACGCTCCCGTCGGACGCCAAGGCCGATGAGAAACTGCCAAAGGTCTTCTTGGTGGGATTATTATTACAGCGTTAATACAGATATACAGATATACACTTGTTTTTTATAAATGTTTCGCGTACCGCGTATAATGCACGCACGGTACGCGAAGGGTTTTAGAAAACATCTGTATGATGTGTGTTATCTGTATTTTGTTTTTCAGGTAGGCTCATTACTTCAGAAATCTCGTAAGCATCCAACCCCTATTTAGGTGATGTTAAAAATAGTCATTACCTTTGTGCCATCAACTTTAATTTTGAGTTATGGCAGTAAACAGCAAAGACATTGAGACCCTCTGGAAGAGGTATTCTGAAGAAGACGTAAATAAGGGCATCTCTGTAGCCCAGTTCTTTGAATCCAACGGTGTACCTTATCACACGTTTGAGAAATGGTATAGGAAGAAATATTCTAGGGAAGGGATAGTCGATTGCGTTGTGAAGGGCTCCCCTGATGCGACAATTCAGGTTCCTGACGAAGATGGCCAGGAGTATTCAAGAACTGAAAAGAAGAAAGAAGTTTATATATCCTATGTCAATATAGGTCTGAGTAATGGCATAAAGATTGACCATCACAGACTGACCTATGGCGAGCTAGTATGTTTCATAAATAAGCTTCATGCGTTATGTTCAGTCTGAGTGGTGCGACGAAATTCAAGTATATCCCCAACTACAAGGATATGCGCGGTGGATATGACAAGCTGCATGGCGTAGTTTGTTCCCTCGGAGGAGAACAGGAGGAGGGTACAGCCTACGTGTTCACTTCCAGAAATCAGAAACTGGTAAAGATTATCCGTCATGAGCATAATGAGTGCCAGCTGTATATGCAGCGTTTCGACCACAATATGAGTTTCGTGAGGCTTGAATTTGACGGGCTGAAACCGATGTATGTTCTCAAATGGAAGTACTTGGTAGCACTACTGAGCTGTCCTGTGATCAAGAGGATAGATTCGATAGAGGTAGAATACGATGAATAAGCATCAAGAGTGCATTTCCGGATGTTAAAAATGTGTAATTTGCTTTGGTCGGAAACGTTTTTGGCGTTTGTGTAATATGATGATTATCAGGTGTTTATATATGTTTAAATGGTACAAGCAGAGCTACGTGGGTGGCGTCAGGACGTTGAGTTTTGGCGTGCCATATAGGGCTGTATTGCAAGTGATATTCAAGGCTTTGTGTTGGCTTAAATTCCTGATAGTCAGATTGTTAAATGATATTTATGTTGTTGTGAATGTCATGAAATATGCGTACCTTTGCGAAGCAAAAGTCCCATATTATGGCAAATCAACATGTAGACATAGAGCGCATGATAATGCAAGCCCATTACAAGATGCAGCTGGAATCAGATGCGTCGACTGTAAAGGGTGGACTATTGTCTGATATGGAACGAGAGCAGTATCAAAACCAGATAAAGGATCTTCTTCAAGCCGTAGAGACTCTCTTGAAGTCTAATAATGCGATTGGAGAGGAACTGAGGAAGACTTCAGTTGCATACGAAGACCTGAAGGCTAAGTATGAGAAGCTGGAGGGTGAGCTCGCCATGCGCAAGCGTGGTCAGCACGGCAAGAGAAGCGAGAAGACTAAGGATACTTCTGATGCCAGCCCTGCTTCAGACGGTAGCAAGGACGACGACGAGGATAAGTACATCGAGAACGGAAGCAGGAATGATGCTCCCGCAGATGATGAGGAACAGGAAGAAGAGACCGCTCCAGTAGTGCCTCAGGAAAAGAAGCCTCGCGATTTGAGTAATCGCCCCGATCATTACAACACCATGCATGCAGATATATGTGTCATCCATGACTGTGACCTTGACAGGCTGAAGGAGATGGGGCTGGAGTTTATCCGCTATACGAGGCCTGTCGATCAGTTTGACCGTGTGAGTCTCACCCGTCAGGACAGATACCTTTATGCATGGGTACGCGACAAGAACGGCAATGAATTTCCCTTCTTTATACCAAAATCAAGTGAGGATGAGAAGCGTGAGTGCATATTCGTCAACGAGTCGAAATATGATACGCCAAGCCTGGTGCCTCACACAAGTGCGACTTACTCAATGCTGTCCGACCTTGGCGTGAACAGATTCCAATATGCCCTTTCGAGCGGACGTGAGATGTACCGCATGTTCAATGAGAAGATGTGCATGTCTAAGCAGAGCATACTGAACTGGCTAACAAGAGGTGCTGAGCTTCTTGAAGGCGGTAAGAAATACATCAAGAAAATGCTGCTGAAGATGGGCACAAGCATCTACTGCGATGAGACATGGGCTTGGACGAAGGTCTTGATGCCAGACGGTACATTCAAGTATGTGAAGCGCTATATGTGGGTCATTGTCAACCTGACGACGAAGGTTTGCTATTATCTCTTCGGACGTAGGAAGCGCAAGGTGATTGAGGAATTCCTTGGTGACTTCAAGGGAACCCTGATGACGGATGCCTACAATGCATACGCCTACTTCAGCAAGCTGGATGGCTGTACCCATTTGTGTTGCTGGGCACACGTGAGAAGGATATTCTGGTCTGCGTTGAAAGATTACAAGGACGAGATGGCCCAGGAGTTTGTCGATCTGATAGGTATATTATATAAGGTGGAACTGGAGAGCATCCTTCTCCATCGGACTGAGACAGAAGTGCTCGATGCCAGGAAGACGGAATCGATACCGATACTCAATGAACTCGATCAACGTGCGCTGGTACTGCTGGCAAAGATAAAGAGCAAAGAGGTGAAAGTATCCAGTAAACTCGAACATGCATTGAACTACATGCACAACAACTGGAAAGAACTGATAGCCTACATAGATGTCGGCAGTGTCTTGATAGACAACAATTGCTGTGAACGGGCTGTCCGTCCATTCACCAACCTGCGTAAGAGCTTCGGTGGCTTCAGCAGTGAGAAGGGTGGTGAGGTGGCTGCAGCGTGGCTCACTTTCATTGAGACATGCAAGCTCCAGAAGAAGGCGGCACTTGATTTCTTCCAAGAGTATTTCAAGAAGATTACCGAGGGCAGAGCTGATTATGAGCTCATCGCCCAAGAGGTATTAGGTTAAATACAATTAAAAACAGAAAGCCCCTGATTTTTAATGAAACTCCCAGAACCCCAGCACATGCTGGGGCTAAGGGCTATGGGTAAAAAGGGGTTGGATGCTTACGAAATTTCGTAGAAAACCCTCAAAAATCACCGTACTTTCCTTCAGAAATCACCGTGATTTCCGCTGGAAGTTGCCGTGATTTTCGCAAGAAATCACCGCGATTTCTTACAATTATTGCCGTGATTTCAGGAATCAGTTGACATTTCACGATCACCTGAAGTTCACCCGAAAATGGAAAAAGAGAGTTTCGAAATCTTCGTAACTCTCTGATTTTCATCGTGTGGACCAGGTAGGGCTTGAACCTACGACCTCCAGATTATGAGTCTGTTGCTCTAACCAACTGAGCTACAAGTCCAATGCTTTGCGTGAAAGCGGGTGCAAAGATACGAAAAAGATTAAAGATTAAAGATTAATGGATAAAGAATTTGCTACCGCGATATATCTTTTAACAGTATTTAGCGGTTTGTGTACCGATTCTTCACTCTTCATTCTTCATTCTTCATTTATCTTTGTACCTTTGCAGGCGATTATGACAGAAAGACAACGAGGACTGACCGCTGCCGAGGTGGCGCAGAGCCGGCAGGAGCATGGCGAGAACGTGCTGACGCCGCCGAAGCGCCAGTCGATGTGGCGGCTTTATTTGGAGAAATACCAGGACCCCATGGTGCGCATCCTGCTGGTGGCTGCTGTGGTGTCTTTGTTGTTGTCATTAGTGAAAAACGACTTCATTGAAACCATCGGCATCATTGCCGCCATCATCCTGGCTACTACGGTGGGCTTTGTCTTCGAGCGCGACGCAGCACGGAAGTTTGACATGCTGAATCAGCTGGGCGAAGAACAGTTAGTGAAGGTGGTCAGGCGAATCCTCTCTCCCACCCCCTCTCCCAAAGGCGAGGAGATTCATGACAAGGTGATGGAAGTTCCGCGCCGCGAAGTGGTGGTGGGCGACGTGGTCATTGTGGAAACGGGCGACGAGGTGCCTGCCGACGGTGAACTGATAGAAAGCACCGACCTGCAGGTAGATGAGAGTTCGCTGACCGGCGAGATGTTAACAACGAAAAGCCTCATCCCCAGCCCCTCTCCGACTGGAGAGGGGAGGATTCTGGGTGAAGCGGTTAATCAGGGACATGATTCTGAAGCCTATCCCAAGAACATGCTGCTGCGGTCGTCGATGGTGATGAACGGCACGGGACGCTATGTGGTGACGGCCGTCGGCGATGCGACGGAGATAGGCCATGTGGCGCGTCAGGCGATGGAACTGACTGGCGTGAAAACGCCCCTGAACATCCAGCTGACGCGCTTGGCTAAACTGATTAGCAAGGCTGGCGGTACTTTGTCGGTACTGAGTTTCGTGGTGTTCCTCGTTCACGACATGCTGACCAACCCCTTGTGGCATACTACCGACTACGTAGGCATGGCCGATGTCGTACTGAAATACTTCATGATGGCTGTGACACTTATCGTGATGGCCGTACCTGAGGGCCTGCCGATGGCTATCACCTTGGCTTTAGCCCTGAACATGCAACGCATGCTGAAATCGAACAATCTGGTGCGCAAGCTACAGGCTTCGGAGACGATGGGTGCCATTACTGTCATCTGTACTGACAAGACGGGCACGCTGACGGAAAACCGGATGACGGTGGTAGAAATGCAAACGATAGATCCGACGGGGGAAACCCGTCGACACAAACAGCCATCAGCTATCGCGATGGCCATTGCGCTGAATACGACGGCGACACACGAAGTTGGGAATCCCACGGAACAGGCTTTGCTGCGCTGGCTCATGGTACAGGGCGTGGACTATGTGAAGATTCGAGAAGAGAACCCCATTACTGCACGGCAACCATTCTCCACGGAACGGAAGTTTATGACAACAACCGTTGGCGACACCTTATATATAAAAGGAGCGCCTGAGGTGGTCATGGAGATGTGTGACATGGGAGCCGAGCGTGCAAAACTGGAAGCGCAGCTTACTGAATGGCAACAACATGCCATGCGCACGCTGGCCATAGCTGAAGATTCACAGTTGTTAGCCATCGTGGCCATCAGCGACCCGTTGCGAAAGGAGGTGCCTGAAGCCATAGAACAATGTGCCTCGGCCGGCATCAACGTCAAGATAGTGACTGGCGACACAGCGGCTACAGCTATAGAGATAGCGCGCCAGGCAGGGATTATTGGCGACAGGGATCAGGAGCATGTCACCTGTGATGACACGCATCAGTCACCAGTCACCATCACCGGTACGGAGTTTTCGGCGCTTTCTGACGAGAAGGCGCTGAAGGTGGTAGGCGACTTGAAGGTGATGTCGCGAGCACGGCCTACTGACAAGCAACGCTTAGTGGCTCTGCTACAACAGCGCGGCGAGGTGGTGGCCGTAACAGGCGACGGAACCAACGACGCTCCCGCCCTAAACCGTGCCCATGTCGGTCTGTCGTTAGGCTCCGGCACGAGTGTTGCCAAGCAAGCCAGCGACATCACCCTCATCGACGACTCGTTTCGAAGCATCGTCCAGGCTGTCATGTGGGGACGCTCGTTATATAAGAACATCCAGCGCTTCATCTTCTTCCAGTTAGTGGTCAACGTGACGGCATTATTGTTAGTGCTTTTCGGCGCCTTCATCGGCACAGAGATGCCACTGACCATCACCCAGATATTGTGGGTAAATCTCATTATGGACACCTTCGCCGCCATGGCTCTGGCCTCGTTGCCACCCAGCCGCGAGGTGATGCGTGAGAAGCCCCGCAATCAGGAGGCATTTATCATCTCACGTCCCATGATGCGCGGCATAGCCGTCATTGGAGGATTGTTTTTCATCATTACCTTTGCCCTGCTCTGCTACATGGAACTTGGTGCCGGCATCGACGAATGGGAGTTGACCGTTTTCTTCACCATCTTCGTCATGCTGCAATGGTGGAACCTATTCAATGCCCGCACGCTTGGCTCTAACCATTCGGCCCTACGCCGCCTGTGGGCATGTGGTGGATTCCTGATAGTACTGGTGTTGGTGCTTGTCGGACAATGGCTCATTGTCACCTTCGGCGGTCGCATGTTCCGTACAGTTCCGCTGTCGGCAACGACATGGCTGTATATCATCATCGGTACGTCGCCCGTACTATGGATTGGAGAAATCTATAGAAGATTATAAAGAATAAAATAATTAAAAAAAAAATATTGGCAATGGCGGGAATTGTAGCTACGATAGGCATGTTTGACGGCGTACACCGAGGACACCAGTTTGTGTTGCAACAGGTGGTGTTGGAGGCCCGCAAACGAGGTTTGCAGTCGATGGTTATCACCTTCGACCGCCTGCCACGTCGCGAACAGGTGCTGTTGCCACTTAAAGAGAAACTGAAAATACTCTCCGAACAGGGGCTCGACAAGGTAGTGCTGATGTCTTTCGACGACAAGTTGAAGGCCATGACGGCGCGTGAGTTCATGGAACTCGAGTTGCGCGACCGTTTAGACGTCAAGGTGCTCATGACGGGCTACGACAACCGCTTTGGCCACAACCGCGAGGAGGGCTTCGACGACTATGTGCGCTACGGTCAGGAGTTAGGCATCGAGGTGTTGCAACTGCCTGCTGAAGGCCATGTCAGTTCGTCGCTTATCCGACAGCAACTCGCTGAAGGTCACGTTGACGAGGCTGCCCACTACCTAGGTCGTCATTACACGCTGACTGGTCATGTCACGCATGGCGAGCACATAGGAACCCAACTCGGTTTTCCCACCGCCAATATTGTATTGGATGACCCCCAGCAGCTCATTCCCTTAGCAGGTGTTTATGCCGTTCAGGTGCATCGGGAGTCTGACGGGACATGGATGCCGGGCATGATGAACATCGGGCACCGTCCGACCTTCGACGGCCATGAGCAGACATTAGAGGTCAATATCTTTGGATTGAATGCAGATCTCTATGGTCAGCGTTTGGTAATTTCGTTTGTCGCCCGTCTGCGCGCCGAGCAACGCTTCGAAAGTCAGGAAGCACTTATCCAGCAGTTACAGGCCGACGCCCGACAAGCAGAAGAATTGTTAAGAGTTAAGAATTTAGCAATAATATGAAGAAAGCATTAACCTACCTATTTGTATTTATAGGCATCCAATTAGTGGGGGGAGCCATTGTCGAAATGGCGTGGAAGCTGTTGTCTGACAGCAAGGACACCACCACGGCAGAGCTCGTTACGACCACAGTGATTGTCGGCATAGTGACCATAGTTGTCTTCCTGGTAGCCCGTTGGACAGAACTCTCACCACGCTGGCTGCGCACCAGACCATGGACTGTACTTTTCTGGAGTGTCATAGCTGCTTTGGGAGCACTCATCCCGTCGGCATGGATTCAGGAACAGATGCCCGACTTGCCCAACATCATGGAAAACGAGTTCAATATGATTCTCTCCAACCGCTGGGGTTATCTGGCTGTTGGTTTGCTGGCACCGTTATCGGAAGAAATCGTACTTCGCGGCGCCATCCTGCGGGCTCTGCTCAACAAGTCTTTTCTTCCCCGAAAGTCGGAGCATACCAACGCATGGATAGCTATCACCATATCAGCTGTAATCTTTGCACTCGTCCACTTCAATCCCGTACAGATGCCACACGCCTTTGTCATCGGTCTGTTGCTGGGCTGGATGTATTGGCGCACAGGCAGCATCCTGCCCGGTGTGGCATATCACTGGGCCAACAACAGCGTCGCGTACATTCTATATAATATATACCCCAGCCAGGACATGAAGCTCATCGACTTCTTCAAAGGTTCCCAGCAAAACGTTGTCCTGGCCCTTGTCTTCTCGCTGCTCATCCTCATCCCTGCCATCTACCAACTGAACCTGTGGATGAAGAGGAATTAAAACCACACAAGATAAACAATATGACCAAACAAAAGATTGTAACTTTCGGAGAGTTACTCCTCCGTTTTTCAAAACTCGACCACCTGCGTCTAACACAGGGCGACATGTTTACCAGTAAGTATGGCGGCAGCGAGGCCAACGTTGCCGTATCGTTGGCAACCTTAGGCGAGGACGTGACCTACATCACCCGACTGCCCGACACCCCTGTGGGACATGCCGGCGTACAATGTCTGGCACAGTTGGGCGTCGATGTCAGTCACGTGCTCTATGGCGGACAGCGCATCGGTACCTATTATCTGGAGCCATCGGCAGGCATGCGTCCAGCGAAAGTGGTCTACGACCGTGCCAACTCAGCCTATTTCGACCTCAAGCCGGGCATGATTCCCTGGCGCGACATCCTGAAGGATGCTGCCATCTTCCATGTGTCGGGCATCACGGCAGCCATCTCACAGCAAGCTGCTGACGCCACCTTTGAGGCCCTCGACATTGCCGACGAACTGGGAATCACTGTTTCCTTCGACATCAATTACCGTAAGAACCTATGGAAATACGGTGCCGACCCGCGCGAAACGCTGAGCAAAATGCTGTCGCGCTGCGACATGATGTTTGGCGACGCCATTGAATTTGAGTGGATCTGCCAGCGCCAGCAACCACCGTTTACCGCCACCGATTCTCACTTTGAGATGCAAATGGACGAGTATCGCGAGTGGTTTGACGACATACATGCTACCTGGCCCCGTTGTCGCCACTGGCTAATGGGCATGCGCAATATGGTGGCCTCGAACCATCATACGCTGACAGCTTTATTATGGACAGACGGTGAATTGCTACAGGCTCCTATCCATAACATCCCTGACGTCATCGACCCTGTTGGCGTCGGCGATGCTTTCATGGCAGGACTACTGCATGCCTATCGCCGGTTCCCGGGTGACAAGCAACTGTGGCTGAACTATTCGTTAGCCGCCTCTGCCATGAAGAATACCATCCCCGGCGACTTCAACCTCGCCACGGATGAAGAAATCATGAATCTTGTCGAAGGTCGCTTCGATCCGTCAACCCTCTACAAAACGATAGAATAAGGTATCGAGATTAACCAAGGACTCCGCTCCAAGGGTAACTGCCAGGTTTGAGTGTCACAAGCGGAACATTCTCCGACCTGAAAGACTGATTAGCGCACACCATGATGGGGCGCATTTGTACCACGCCTGGGGCATACTGGCGGACTATCTCAAACTCCGACCAGCCAAGTGCTTGCAACGTAGCCCACGCGGTGGCACCGCCTTCGATGATGAGTGAGCCGCCCTCCTGCCCTTCCGCAAGGAAAGGGAGTAGACAGTTATTGACTATACATTTTGCCATCTCGGCCATAACGGTGCGCAAGTGTATTGCAACATCCTTACCCGTACGGTAAGTATATGGGATGGTTAGGATAAGACTGTGGTGTTGTTCCCATACCGAAACATCCCAAAGACTCAAGTCATTGGAACCATCATAGATCTCCTTGGGCATGGGAGCAACAGGTATCCCTAAATCCAATACCCTGCTTTGTGTGCTGCCGCAGAGGATGAGACGACTCTCCCCCAACAGGCCCACCCCCAGCAGACTCTCCCCCAGCCCCTCCCTGTGAGGGAGGGGAGTAGATAGTCTTCCATCAGTAAAGACGCCTTGAGAGTAATTACTCCCCTCCCTCACAGGGAGGGGCTGGGGGAGAGTCTGGTGGGTCCGCAATATCTCCCTGAACAAGTCTGCTGCCCCGGCAAAGAGGGTATTGCCATCATTATAATGAGTAACGATGTGTCTGATATCGTCAAGGCTTTCAGCATCGGGCATGATGATGCCCTTAGCCTCAGCGCCAGGAAAGCGATCTTTAAGAACCGAAGTCTTGGCAGGAAATTCCGGATCGTAGCTGAATGCTGTCTCGTGGAGCAGGATGAACGCTTCACCATGATGTGAGGCAGGTCCCTTGACATAGTAGGTGCCGTCCTTGATGATACGACCCTTCGATGGGTTAGCTGGCAGATAGACGGCACGCTGATAGCCCGTTGTTTCCATCAGGGCAGTCAATTCGGCCATGACATGGCCGCGAAGAGCGGAATCGGTCTTCTTGAAGATGGTTGATGGCAGATGGCTGATGGCTGATGTGATGCGGCGGGTTTCTGCGGCAGCCTCCATTTCGCTCATAGAGCGCGTGTCGGTGGCTATAACGGTGGTTCCCTTTGTAGTAACAGTATTGCTGCAAAGGGAACCATTTATACCAACTCCGGCCGAACCTCCCTCAATAACGCCCGCACCTGCCGAACCATTCTTGCAGACGAGCCGCACCTGATGGCCAGCCTCAAAGGCTATTCCCGAAATTTCTGCAGCTCCCGTGATATCATCAGCGAGAACTATCATGTGCCGCTCCGTCATTCCTTCATTTCTCATTTCGGCTCTGCCGGTACTTCGCCATTCTTGTGGCATAGTCAATGCTCAGCGTCATGGCACTATCGTTGGCAATGCCTTTACCTGCGACATCAAAAGCCGTGCCATGGTCTACGCTGACGCGGATGATGGGGAGACCGAGGGTGATATTAACACCACTGGCACTCTCCATCTTACCCGTCTCCTTGTTCCAGTTGAAGGCACACACCTTCAAAGGGATGTGTCCCTGGTCATGGTACATGGCAACGACGCCATCAAACTGTCCGCACTTCGCCTTAGCAAAGACACTGTCGGGTGGTACGGGTCCATCGACATGGAAGCCGCGCTCCCTCAGTTCCTCAATGGCAGGGATGATTTCCTGAGCCTCTTCCCAGCCAAACATACCGTTCTCGCTGCTGTGAGGGTTCAGACCTGCCACGCCAATGTGAGGTTTCTCAATGCCGAACTGCCGACAAGCATCGTCGATGAGTTCGACGCATTCTATGACGCGAGCCTTCTTTACCAAGTCGCAGGCCTTTCTTAATGGAACATGCGTCGAGACGTGGATAACGCGGATGTTTTCGTCCGCCAGCATCATGGCGTACTTCTTGGTATTGGTAAACGTGGCATAGATCTCCGTATGACCGTCATAGTGATGGCCGGCAAGGTTCAACGCCTCCTTGTTCAGCGGAGCCGTCACCGTGCCGTCCACCTCGTTGGCCATAGCCAGTTCGATGGCTTTCTTGATATATTGGAAGGCGGCATTGCCACATTGCGACTGCACCTTACCAAATTCAAAGGTGGAAAGGTCGATGCAATGAAGGTCGAGGACATCGATGATGCCATGTTCAAACTTGGCATCTTTCACGGTGTCCACGGCATTCACCTGCAAGTCAAAGCCCAACAGCTTGACGGCCTGACGCATTATTTCGGCATCACCCGTTACAATGGGCCGACACTTCTCGTAAGTTTCTGTTCTATTTAGTGCACGGACGGTAATCTCCGGACCAATGCCGGCAGGATCGCCCATGGTGATGGCTAATATCGGTTTCATACGCTTTTGTGATTTCTCACTTACTTCATCATCATTTTACGACCATTACGAATAACGATGCCCTTATAGCCTTCGGCCACCTTTTGGCCAGAGAGGTTGTAAGCGTCGCCTGTGGCAACGTCACCGCCAGTCACCTCAGTGATGCCAGTACCGCCCTCCACTTTGAACTCAATCTTGTCGATGTTGCAATGTCCACTGGTAATATAAATACGCAACTTCTGCTGACCAGCATAAATCTTGTTTCTTATCTTACCTTCCTTCACTTGATAGGTATCCAAGCTGCCGGTGTTCGGTATGCTGACTGTAGTCAGACTCCTCTCGTTACCATCATCTTCTACCAAAACCATTTTGAATGCGGAATTATCAACATCCGACGAGACGGTAGCCTCATACATATACTTATTACTTTCCTCGTTGACGTTGATGATATAATCCACCCAGTCACCGGTAGTACCATTGCTAAGAACAGAACCGCCGTTGCCGGGAACGATGCTTACACCAGCACTTGAGTTGGCATAGTCTTCAATCTCAAGCGTACCAGGCACATCGACGGTAGGCGAGGCTTTGAAGGTCATGCTCTTAACGTAGAAACCGCCCTTGTCGATATTCAGACATAACACGTGACGACCTGCCGTCAGAGGCTCTGTCATAGCACAGCGAAGCTTGGTGAACTGGCTCGAACCGCCAGTATTCGGTACCTGAGTGATATTGGTGAAGAAGGTAAGGTTGTCAAAGCCATATTCTGACAAATGGAACATACCACTATTGCTCGTAGAGGCCACTTCCAACTCCATCGTATAGAGGCCTTCCTCAGCCACGTCAACAGTGTACTCCATCCACTGGCCGTCCTTGGTAGAGGTGGTGGTGCTACGCGTCGCATCTTTATACGTCACGCCCGACATACCCTCGTCATATTCTTCTATCTTGATAGTGCCCGGCAGTTGAGGAACAACGTCGTTGTAAGGCTTGCGCTTGGTACCGCGAGTCACCTGGAAGCGAGAATAGCGCTCGTAGGTAGTGCCGTCAGTCGTGGTCACCACAGCCTTCAAGGTCTTAGTACCATTTGAAGTCGCTGTGTATTCAGCAATGTAAGGTTCCGACGTCATGGTGGTAAACAACTCATTGTCCACATAAAGGTCAATCTTCTCAATGCTCTTGGTAGCCATTCTGGCGCGCACCTTGATGGGCAATACGTCGTTTAAAGCCACCTTCAAGGCTGCCGGACGGATATAGATAGATGCCTCTTTCTTCGTACCGGGGAAGGGACCCACGGCATTCTTGGCCGCATCGGTCTCCATATACTCCTTAATCCAGGTCATGGCAGGACGCTCTGCGCCATTCCTATAGAGTCCTGAGTTGGCAACCCATGTGGAACCAAGGATATAGCCCCAGAGGGTGACACCAGCACAATAGGGAGCTTCCCACATGTTAGGGAGGACTTTCTGATACTGTGCTTTTTGCTCGGCGTCGCTGGCCTTATTGATATCCAACTCAGTGATGAACATCGGCATCTGCAGGTTGTCTTGCTGCTTTTTCAAATTTCTTTTCAATTCGTCCTCGCTGATATCATCTACATCGTGCGACTGGTTGCCGTAGGCGTCGATAGGTGCTCCAGCATCGCGCAGGGTACGGACAAGGTCAATATAGTTGTCGAGATCCCAACGGATGGAGTTGTAGTCGTTATAAATGAGAATAGCGTCCGGCCAACGCTCGTAGGCCATCTCAAAGGCCTTAATCAGCCAGTCGTAGCCCGTCTTACCACCGCCACCCAGGGTTTCCTTAATCATCGGGTTACCAGCCTGGTGATTACCAATAGCCTCGTTGACGACGTCAATCATGGGCAGCTCGTCAAAATGCTCCTTGGCATGGTTGAACCAGTTGGTCATAGCAGCGAAGCGCTCACCGGCAGGCAGATTATCCAACCAGCCAGGATACTGGGCGCCCCACACCAAGGCATGGAACTTATAAGTAAAGTCATGCTGTATGGCATAGTTGAAAGCTCTGTCGGCACCACCCCAATTGAAGCTGCCACGAGTACCTTCTACTGACGACCACTTTGATTCGTTCTCACAGGTAATCTGGTTCCAGAGCTTATAAAACTGTGGTACGCCACCGCCGACATCCACGTTATAACTGGTCGTAATATTTCCCAAGAACTTGTACGGGTTCTTAGATAACTGTGCAAAGGTTGCTGTCGACAGCATCACAGCGGCCAACAGCATGAGTGTTTTAGTCATTTGTTTCATAATATTTCAATTCTTAATTCCTATCTCTTAATTAATTAAATATATCTTTTCTTTTCCATTGTAAACGCACTTCACAGTAGCGCGGCCTTCAGTAATGGGACTGGTCGTAATCTGAACGCTTTCCGGCGCATTGGAGGTAACCTCCAACTTGGAACTGTTCTTCAGCGGACCATACACCTGATAGCGAATCTGGTCGGTATAACCGTTCTGATTGGTACTACGGATAGGCTGAGCAGGAATCTGGAGCTGCTTGCCGTCACACTTAATGGTAATCTGCGGCACCCGAGGAACCGGGCTGGCGTCAGTTTTCGAGAAACCGATGCCGTGGAGGTCGAAGAGACCCTGCGGACGCTGTGGCTGCTGAGGTCCACGACGTCCCCACTGCGGACGCTGTGGTTGTTGTACCTCGGGACCATCGACGACGAGATAGATGGCATGCTTGCCTGTCAAGCCCTCTAAGGCAGGAACCAATTTGGAAATCGTGCGTGGCTGGCCTTTGGGGAAATTGTCATCAATAGCAATGAGAGCTACCTCTTCACCCTTCCAAGGGTTATCCAAGCGGACATGAATGTTGAAGGCGCCCTTGCCACTGGCTGTCAGATTCAGGTAAAGATGAGCATTGTCGCCCTTCTTGATGCCCTCGAAGGCGGGAATACCCAGTTTGCTCTCGGCCAGACCACCGAAACCAAAATACTTGAAGCCAATGATGCCGCCATTGGTGATGCCGGCGAGGTCCATAGAGTTGTTCCAGACGTCGAAGTTGTCCTGCATCCACTCGTTGCTGTTGGTGCCGCCAGTCATAAAGCAGGCAATACCAGCGGAATAGTACTGATAGGGAGGAAGACCGAAAATCTGGAAGCCTTCGCTGGTCACCTCGGCACCGGTGTACTCATTGCCATCGGTAGCCTTGGCTGTCCATGTATGGTCCTTTGTATAGGGGTCGTAGGCCGTAATCTTGACCACACCACCCTTAGCAACGGGCTTCTTGTCCCAGGTAATATTCACGGGCGCCACCATCGGTTGACGGGCATTGCCGAAGCCACGCGGTGGACGATGGTAGAACACATACCACTGGCCATTAATCTCTTGCAACGAACCATGCGTGTTATGAGCGGCATTAGTGGTAAGGAGCTTCGAGCCGTCCTCGTTCTCCACCACGCCACGGGAGTCGACCAGCACACCACCTGAGCGCCAAGGGCCGAGAGGTGAGTCGCCAAAGGCATAGCGCAGGGCAGAGTTGGTATTGCCCAGTCCATATTCCTTACCAGAGTAGCCCGAGAACACCATCACGTACTTGTTGCCCACCTGACGGATGCTCGATGCCTCGAAGAAGTTGAAGTCGAGGGGATTCTGTCCCTGGTAGAGCGCCTTGTACTCGCTGCCGGCTTTGTCGAGCAGACGACCGTCGGCACTACTGGCAGGAATGAAGGGATCTATCAGTTCAGTACCTTCGCGCTTGGAGAACATGGTTTTCTGATCCAGCTGACAAGCCGTAGAATGCTGGAAGCCATAGAAGACGTAGGCACGGTAGCCGGTCTGGAAGTCGGGGTCTTTCTTATTCGTCACAGGCTCGATGAACACAGAAGGGTCGAAGTCAATCAAACTGCCCTCAACACATCTGGTACCATCGGCCGTCAAATTGATGGGTACGAAGGGACCGTTGGGACGGTCGCTCTTACATACCATAGGCACGCGCTGCCAGCCACGGCTGTGGGGATAAAGCCAGTAGGTCTTCTTGCCGGTGGCCTTGTCGACGGTCTCCACGAGGTCGGGGGCATACATGGTGTCCCACTGACCATTGACGAACCACGAGAAGATGGGACCTTCGTCACGCCACTGGGTCAAGTCCTCGACGGGTGCCGACCACATACGGATATCAGGACCGCAATAGGCGGTATAGGTCACATCGTGCGAACCAATGATATAGGCACGCAGCTTGCCGGGGTTGTCGGGGTCTGCAAAAACGCGCGGTTCACCGTCGGGTACATGCTCCCACAAGGGAAGATAGGGGTTTTGCGCAGCTACGCACAAAGGTAAAAAGGTAAAAAGGTAAAAAGGTAAAACCTTTCTTACCCAGTCCATTACCAATCCATCCTTTCTTTTCTTCATTTCTTTATTCATTATATTTCTATTTTATTATTTACTTTTTTACCTTTTTACTTTTTTACCTTTTAAAACTCCACCAGTCCAGACGGACGTCGCCCTGAGCCTTGTCGAAGCACAGGTACAGGTCGTGAACACCTGTAGCACCCTTGATCTTGGCGGTGAAAGCCTTGTACTTGTCAACGGAACCGGTACTCTTAATCGTGGCAGTGCCAATGACGTCACCCTTCACACTATCGATATGCAGGGTGACGGTGCAGCCGGCCTGTGCTGCGGCAGCAGCAATGATGCTGAACTGCTTGGCGCCAACACCAAAGTCCACACCACGCAAACGGATGTACTCGCCGTCGTTAATGTCGTAGATATACATGTTACGCTTGCCGGTAGACTCAGGCATATCCTTCACCACACCGGTATTCTGAATGCCCATCTTCGACGACTTCAGACCATAGCCCCATGCCATGGTCTCGGCCTCCACACGCTGGTAAGGATTCAGCCAGTGCAACTGTTTCATGGGCTGCTGGTCCAGCCAGTAGGGCACTTCCTGAATGGTGCCATCGGCGTTATAGGTAATCTCTGTTGCTGACACGCTACGGCGCTCGTGGTGTACGTAGGTGTCGAGGTGCATCAAGTCGTAGTTCTGTCCGAAGACATACGAATGACCTTTATAGTCGCAGATGCCGGGGTGGTTGCCACGGTCACGCTGGGTCGGCTTCATGATGTAGCCCTTCCACTCCCAAGGTCCAGTGGGTTTGTCGCTCATGGCATATCCTAACGCCTCAGGACAGCACGTAGAAGCGAAACCGAGGTAATAGTGGCCATTGCGCTTATAGAACCACGGACCCTCCTGATAGTTGGGAATGTGCGGCAGCTTGGTGACCGGGCTGGTCAGCGACGTCATGTCATTGCCCAACTTGGCCCAGAAAGTATGGGGGTTGCCCCAGTACATATAGGCCTGGCCGTCGTCGTCGGTATAGACAGAGGGGTCGATGTCGTACCAGTTGCTCTGATCCCATACCAACGGCTTGCCAAGGGGATCTTTGAACGGACCATAGGGTGAGTCGGCCACAAGGACGCCGATACCATGACCATGCAGGGGAGCGTAGAGGTAGTACTTGCCGTTACGCTCGACGGTCTGGATGGCCCAAGCGCCGTTCTCACGACTGCGCCAAGAGAAGTCCTTCAACGAGGCCACAGCACCATGCTCAGTCCAGTTCACCATGTCGGTGGTCGACCACAGCAACCAGTCGTACATGAAGAATCCTGCCGATGACTTCTCGTTCTCGTCGGGGATGTCCTCAGGCGAGGCGTCATGCGACGTATATAAGAATAATGTGTCGCCTACTACCAACGGTGACGGGTCGGCTGTGTACTTGGTCTGGAAGAGCGGCATGTTCACCTGCTCCATTCCGCGCATCTCCCACCAGTCGAAGTTGAAGAGCTTCGGACCTTTGCGACCCTTGAAGACAAGATACATGTCACGGGTGTGCAGACGACCGGGATAGCTGTCGAAAGCCTCAAGGTCGGCGGTCACGGTCTGCCACTTCTCCCAGCCGCCAGTGCCGGGAACATCCACTGTGCCAAGGAGTTTTCCACCGACGCTATCCAAACGTATCTCAATCTTTCCTCCACGCAGACCGCTGGCAACACGGGCCGAGAAAGTACGTGGCATCTTGTAGCAGAGGTGTACGGCCTGCAACTTGATGTAGTCGCCGTTATGGATATCGGTGACATAGACGCCTACCTCGTCATTTTGCTCCGTTTTTACACCCTTGGAGAAGGCCATCGTCTCAGCCTCCACCTTGCGGTAGGGGTCGAAGTGGGCCACGGGTTTCACGCCTTCGTCGGTAGGCATGATGGTTGGAAAGCTGCCGTCGGCATTGTAATTAAACTCCTCGACAGCCACGCTACGACCAAAGCCGCCACCACCCGGCAGTTTGCCGGTATGGTAGAAGAAGTATGAATGTCCTTTGTAGTCGGCCACACCGCAATGGTTAGTGAATGACTTCGTATCACACAGGGGCATTATCTCGCCAGCATAAGTCCAAGGTCCCGTTGGGTGGGGAGCGGTGCTATAAGAGATGTGCTCGGGGACGCCACCGGCGGCATACAACAGCTGGTATTGCTTTGAACTGTCAACTTTGAACTTTGAACTGTCAACTTTCCTAATCCACGGACCTTCAACATATGAATCCTTATACTGCTTACCCTTTTCGCGCTTGCTCATGATGGGACTGCCAAAGGCTTCTTCCGTCATGTCTAACTTACCTAACTCGCCGCTGTAGGATATCATGTCTTGGTTCAGTTTCAGGTAATAGCACTGTGGATTGCCCCACATCAGCCAAGCCTGACCGTCGTCGTCAATCATCACCGTCGGGTCGATATGGTCCCACGAGCCGTTCTCGAAGAGCGGTTTTCCGATGGCATCGCGGAAAGGTCCTGTGGGTGAGTCGCTGACGGCAACACCAATGGCCATGCCGTTCGACAGCTTCGAGTGGGCACAGATATACCAAAAGAACTTGCCATCGCGCTCGATGGTCTGACCAGCCCAGGCACGGTCGTCGGCCCACGAGAAGGTCTCAAGTGCCAGGGGAGAACCATGGTCCTGCCAGTTCACCATATCCTGGGTAGAATACACGCGCCACTCCTGCATCCAGAAGAAGTCGGCATTGTCCTCATCATGACCAGTGTAAACATACATCGTACCGTTATGCACCAACGGTGCCGGGTCGCTGGTGAACCATGTCTGTACAAAGGGATTCTGTGCGGTGGCACCTATGGCTGCCAGCAGCAAAAGTGATGAAAACAGTTTTTTCATTTTTATCTTGAGTTATTGTTTACTTACGGTTGGTTCATTTGAATGTGACTGCCAGATTCTTAAAGTTCTTGTCGTCGGAACTGGTGCCCACGAGAATCTCGTACTTACCTGGCTTCACCCGCATCGTGTTGGTCTCGGCATCCCAGAACTCGAACGACCGACTGTCAAGCTCCATCACTGCCGTTGCTGTTTGCCCGGCTTTTACATCAACACGCTTAAAGGCACGGAGCGACTTCAGCGGACCGTCGGGATCTTGCAGATTGCGGATATAGACTTGCACGACTTCTGTGCCGTCGTACTTGCCTGTATTGGCTACCACGGCCGTCACCGTCCAGTCGGTCGGGTTATTACCTTTTTTCTCTACCCCAGCACCCTTCATTTCGAACTGCGTATAGCTCAGACCATAGCCAAAGGGGTACAGGGCGTCGGTGAAATAACGATAGGTGCGGCCCTTCATGGAGTAGTCCTCATAGTCGGGCAACTGACTACTGTTCTTGTAGAAGGTCACGGGCAGTTTTCCAGAGGGATTATAGTCGCCGAAGAGTACGTCGGCTACGGCTGTTCCGCCTTCCTGGCCGGGATACCAGGCCTGGACAATGGCCTCGCAGGTTTCAGTCTCGGGCTGCAGGGCTATGCACGAACCGGAACAGTTGACGAAGATGACCTGCTTACCGGCAGCCTTCAACGCCTTCAGGAAGTTACGCTGTACGGCGGGCAGTTCGATGTGCGTGCGGTCGCCACCCTTGAAGCCGTCGATATCAACGGGCATCTCCTCACCCTCGAGGGCCGGCGAGATACCTCCTACGAAGATGACTTTGTCGATACCCTTCAGCTTGTCAATGGTTGCCTGATAGTCGATGGGGAACTCCTTGGCGATATTGATGGCCAGATTAGCATTATAGGTATGGATATGCGAGAAGCGCACCTCGATATTGTAGCTCTTGCCCTTCTCGGCTTGGATGGCTACACGGTTGGGGGTGGTGCGCCAGATGTGATGGCGGAACTGCTGTACGCCGTCGATGTAGAGTTCAAAGTGGCCGCAGCCGTCCACGTTGACGACGTATTCGCCGGCCTCCTTTGGGGTGAAAACGGTCTCGTACTTCGCTGAGAAGTCTTCCAACTGTACGCCAGGGGCGAAGTTGTGCATGCCAAAGGTGGTTACGGCTAAAGGCTGGGTATAGTACTGTGTGGTGACTGGCTTGCCCTCCATTTTGCGATTGTTCCAGAAGGTGCCCTTCATGCCTTTCTTGCCCTCAAAGCTGCATTGTGAGCCAAGCAGACAGTCGAACACACGGTCATAGGTCAGGTCGCACCCCTTCGCATAAAAAATCTTCTTCTGTTTATCCTTGATACCATCAAGGATTGTAATCGTATGGTTAGGCTGGCCGTTGTAGTTACCCCACATCATCGGGGTGTTGTCGGCGTTCGGGCCAATGACGGCTATCTTCTCCTTGCCCTTCTGCAAAGGCAGGATGTTGTTCTTGTTCTGTAAGAGTACGATGGTCTGACGAGCCATATCTAAGGACAGGTTGGCTGATGCCTTGGTCGACATCGCTGAGTAGGGAATCTTCGACCACTCGACGAGCAACGGGTCGTCCATCTCACCTAAGTCGAATCGGCCTTCCAAGAGACGGATGACGTGCTTGTCTACCTCGGCCTCGGTCATGAAGCCACGCTTCACGGCCTCAGGAATGCTGCGGTAGGCATAGCCATAGCCGCACTCCACGTCGGTACCGGCTATCGTTGCCTTGGCAGAGGCGTGGACGGCATCGGAGGACGACTTATGCGACTCATAGAAGTCGCTGACGGCGCCGCAGTCACTTACCACAAGGTACTGGAATCCCCAGTCATCACGCAGGATGGTCTGCAGCAGACGCTGGCTGCCGCAGCAGGGGTCATCGTCAAGTCGCTGGTAGGCGCACATCACCTCACGAACCTTGGCGTCCTGCACCAGCGTCTTGAAGGCGGGCATATAGGTCTCCCACATATCGCGGGGCGACACGTTGGTGAGGTTGGCTGAGTGGCGGGTGTACTCCGGACCGCTATGCACGGCATAGTGCTTGGCGCAGGCCCACAGTTTACGATATTTCGCCGTTTCAGGTCCTTGCAAGCCCTTCACCACCTGCGTACCCATCACACTGGTCAGGTAGGGATCCTCGCCATAGGTCTCCTGTCCCCTACCCCAACGCGGGTCGCGGAAGATATTCACGTTGGGTGTCCACACCGAGAGGCTGTGAAACTTCTCGTCCTCGCCAGAGCCACGTTGCATACGTTCGTTGTACTGGGCGCGGAATTCCGTCGAGGCCACATCGAAGCATTTATACAGCAGGTCTGGATTGAACGACGCTGCCATAGCGATAGGCTCGGGGAACACGGTGACGTTACCCTGGTTGGCAGCACCATGCAGGGCCTCGCTCCACCAGAAAAACTTTTTGATTCCCAAGCGGGGTATGGCAGGACTCTCGTCGAGCATCAGCATGGCCTTCTCCTCCAAGGTCAAGCGTGAACACAGGTCGACAGCACGTTGGCGGGCCGACAAATTAGGGTCTTGAAAAGGTAGCGTCTGTGCCGACACCTGAAGGGTGGCACAGACCGCTACGAACGTTGATAATAAGTGATATTTCATTGGATGGATGTTATTGGCCTGATAAACACGCTGCAAAGGTACGACTATCTTTCGACTTTCGCCTTGCTTAAAGTAACAGCAACTTTATTCTATGTTACATCAATACACACATTAAAAATTAAAAATTAAAAAATAAAGATTATATTTTCTGTTTCAACCCTTGTACATACTGCCACAGGCGGCGGTAGAAGGGATGTTTAGTCAGCGTATGATGGTCGCCGAGGATGATGACCTTCATGCGGGCTCGGGTGATGGCAACGTTCATGCGGCGCAGGTCGCGAAGGAAACCTATCTGTCCTTCGTCGTTGGAACGAACCAGGGAGATGATGATGACGTCGCGCTCCTGTCCCTGGAAGCCGTCAACGGTATTGACGCTGATGAGCCTACGGAAGGGCTTGAAGTATTCACGCTTCATCAAGAGTCGCCGCAGATACTGCACCTGGGCCCGGTAGGGTGAGATGATGCCGACGTCGATGCGCTCCTCCAACAGACGCTGCTTGCCGATGCGTTCAAAATAAGCTTGCAACGTATCCATCGTCAGCTCCGCCTCGGCCTTATTTACAAAAGACAGACCCTCCCCCAACCCCTCCCTATAGGGAGGGGAGTCATCACCTTGCACGCCGACAACATCATTGCTTGGAGTATCTACTCTCCTCCCTATAGGGAGGGGCTGGGGGTGGGTCTTCCACTCCATCGCCACGTCAAGGTCGAGGATGCTGCGATATTTGACTTCAGGGGCGCTCTCCACCTGGCTATGATAGAAGTAGTCGCTGGAGAAGCGCATGATGTCGTCGCACATACGGTATTGGATGGTCAGCAGGGTGACGGCCTCTGGGTGTCGCTCTACTAAACGCTCCATGAGGGTAACGCCCAGTCCGGCTTTCAGAGCGGCGATGCTCTTGACCGTCGGGGGCAGCTGACAGTGGTCACCGGCTAATACCACGCGGCTGACACGGCGGAGTGGAATCCAGCAGGCGGCTTCCAAGGCCTGAGCGGCCTCGTCTATAAATAAGGTGCCGAACTTCTGACCGTCTAATAGGCGGTTGGCAGAACCCACCAAGGTGGATGCAATGACACGGGCCTCGCCAAACAGTTCGCCATTAATCCGTATCTCCAGTTCCGTGGCGCGGCTCTTCAGACTCTCTAGTTTCTGGTGGTAACTGCTCCCAGCGCTTTTACGCCGGGCTCTCAACTCCCGGATGGCCTTACGTAACGCCCACAATTGGGGATAGTCGGGATGAGCCTCGAAACGGCGCTCGTAGGTGAACGACAGCATTTTGTCGTTGACACGTGTGGGGTTGCCTATGCGTAGCACGTTGATGCCACGGTCGACAAGTTTCTCTGAGATCCAGTCGACAGCCATGTTACTTTGGGCACAAACCAGCACTTGACTCTCGCGCATCAGCGCCTCACGGATGGCTTCGACGAGGGTCGTCGTCTTGCCAGTCCCCGGCGGACCATGCACAATGGCGACATCCTTAGCACGCAACACCTCGTTGACGGCGCGCTCCTGAGCGGGGTTTAGATAAGGAAAACGCATAGACTGGAAGGTGAAGGTCTCGACTTTCTGTCGCGATGCAAAGAGGTCGCGCAGATAACCCAGCCGCCCTTTGGCACGGATGACACGGTCTAAGGCTTCCATCATGGTGCGGTAGCTGGTCTCGTCGAACGACAGCTGGACGCCGACATGCTCGGCACTCTGCACGTCAATGAGCGGCGCATTGTCGAGTACCGTGACCACCATCCTGTCGCCATCGACATAACTTACCACGCCCGTGAACTTAAAATACCGGATGTCGCCATCAGCTTCTTCCCAGCGGAAGAACATCACCGGCCGTCCGAACTCGAAGTTGTGTTCTACGTCGGTGTCGGCTGTGCGGAACACCTCTACGGCGAGTTGGTTCAGCGAGTTGTAGTAGCTTCTGCCCACGCGCAAAGGCCACCAGGCATCGCCTCGTGCCACCTTCCGCGCCAGTCCCATCGTCTCGGTCTGTTGTCGGAAGGCTTCCTTCTCGGTTTCATATTCCAGTTGCAACAGCAAGCGTTGTTGCTGCAACTGCTGTATGGCATTATCACTCATCCAATTGGTGCAAAAGTACACATTATTTCCCAATACGCAAAACTTTAGGCAGAAAAAATCACCGTAACTTCCTTCAGAAATCACCGTAATAATTGCAAGAAATCACCGTAATAATTGCAAGAAATCATCGTGATTTCTTGAGGAAATCACGGCAATAATTGAAGGAAATCACGGCAACTTCTGGAACTTTTCTATAGAAAAAGGTGTCGCCTATTGCGACACTTTATTACAAAAGGTGTCGGACAGTCATCCGACACTTTCTAAACAAAAGGTGTCGGACTCATCGCGAGCCCGACACTTTCACATGTAAAGTTCTAAAAATTACCCTTGGGGTAATGGTTTGAATATATTTATTGAAATATATTACTTAACCACAGCCTTTTTGCCGTTTCTGATCACGATGCCCTTGTATTCCTTAGACACGCGCTGACCGGCGAGGTTGTATGTAACGTTAGATACCTTCTTGTTTTCGGTAGTTACGGTCTCAATGCCAGCAGGAACGATATCGCCACCAACAACCTTGCTCTTGAAGTTATCGTCACCAGTTGCATTAATCAGATTCTCAGGAGTCTTACCTTCAACATCACACTTCAGATACCACTTGAAGTTCTTGAGGGTATAGTCGTTAGCCTCCTTGATTTCAGCGAGGTTGAATGCGATAGACTGTGCGTCCTTACCAGCAGCCTCCTCAGGAATCTTGTAATCAGCCTGGAAGTGCTGCTCCTCAGTTGTGAAGTTCACATTACCAATAGCAGCATTGTGGATATAGCTACCAGGCTGAGCGTGAGTCTGTGTAGAAGCATTAGCTTCCTTAGTAGCTACATAGTCGAACTCAACAACGGTCTCCTCGCCAGCGTCAAGCACGCGGTTTGCAACAATAAAGAACTGGTTGTCCCAAGGCTGACCTGTGCCTTCTGCGATGCCAGCTGCCTCGTCAGCAGGCTGCTCAGCTGCTGTCGGCTGTCTCTCCAGAGCATTAACGGTAATCACAATCGGGTTAGTGATGATATCAACAGGCTCAGAAGGTTGTTCACCCTCAAGCATGACGAAGTTCATCTGACCACCACTAGTGTCAACCATGATCTGCCACTTACCAGCTGCGTTGAGCTTAATCTTAGCATTGCTTGCTGGAGCATAGTTGGGCCAGTTGTCAGGATCGCTCGTTACGAGACTTGCGTTCTCAGGCTTCAGCGTAGCGCCCTTGAAGGAAGCATCGTTACCACGAATGGTTGAAATCATGACCTCATTAACCCAGCCACTTTCACCAACGATAGCTTTGTAGGCTTGTTCACCCTCGTCATAAACAAATTCTATAGCATTGTCGAAGTCATACTCGATACCGTCCTTTGTGTTAGCAGAGGCTACAAAGAGACCCTCGTCAAGTACCATGCTCTCCCAAGAGAGATCGTCGAAATAGAAGTCAATAGCTTCCTTGTCATTGGCATTCAGATTGAAAGCAACCGACCAACCAGTATCGTCAGTACGAGCTCCATCGCTTGGCCAAGAGTAAACCTTTTCATAGTCTTGCCACTCTTCGGTGAAAGTAACATCACCAAGGCCTTGCCATGTCATGTAGTCTGAGGGGTTCTGATGGTGAATCTGAGTCTGCGTAGTAACGGTTTTTGAAGCCCTGTAGCGGAATTTAATCTTAACCTGTTCGCCAGCCTTCCACTGTTTGGGGGACTCAATCCAGAACTGGTTGTCCCATGCAGAAGCATCACCTTCAGTGGTAGCAGGCTGACCATGGCAAACAAACACGTGGTTGTTTGGATCAGTTGGGTCAACTTCAATGTTAGCAGGGAACGGATCCCAACCCTGATTTTCATTCATGTTATTACCCTTCTCCTTAGACCAAGCGCAAATCAGATAGTTCTTTTCCTGGTCGTCAAATCTTACGGTAGCATCTTCCCAAGGAGTCTCGGCATTACCCATATAACCCGCAACTTTATCAAAGGTAGTCTCAATGACTTGAGACTTACCATCCTTAGTGAGCCACTGCTGCCATACGGTCGGACGAGACTGTCTCTGGTCTTCATAGACCTTTAAGGATTTCCACTCGATAGTTGCGGTAGCAGTACCCGGCTGAGCTACGAGGTTACAAGAAGTACCATTAACAGCGTTATACTCCCATTCAACCTCTGTCCAATCTGTGCCGATAGAGACAGTAGCAGATGCAGGATCTTCACTCCAACTCCAACCCATGTTAATGTTGATGTTGACAGCTTCTGAAGCTTTAACCATTGCCACGACTTTATAACTGCTCATGTTTGCAGTAGGAATACCATCGGCGATGAAATACTGGTGCCAGTATGGGCCAGCACCCGTTACCTTCTGATACTCTACTTGGCCTTGGGTCATCGTTGAACCAACAGAAGACTCTCCTTCTGCCAATTTGCCATTACCATTACTATCTCCGTTATCAAGAACATCCTGAGTTGCATACCTGAAGTCTGCACCGTAGTCGGTCATGACACCGTCAACCCATTCTGGTACATAACCCATCACATAGAATGGGAAACCTGTGTTAGTTGAATAGTCTATGGAGTAGACTTCAACCCAGTTTGCTGCTTTTGCTCCCATGAACATCGTCAGGAAAGCAATCAGTGTAAACAGTTTCTTCATAATAGAAAAAATTTTTAGATTAATAAATAATTTGAATAAAAAAGTTAATAAAAAAAGTCTTTAATATTAAGAGAGAACCTGCCGTCCCCGACGCCGGTGCGCCGGGAACGGAGGTAAATCATTATTGTCCGCTGAGGGCGTCACAAAATGCCTTATAGGTAGCCGTGCGCACCCAGTCCTTGCTCTTGCTGTCGACAGACCAGAGACCGACGGGGTCGCTCGTGTCTGCCAGATTGCCCTTAGCGAAGCCTGCCTGCTTGTCGTGAGGAATCTTGGTCATGTAGCTCTTGATGACGAAGGCATAGTAGTCGGCGAGCTTCTGACGCTGCTCATCGGTAATCTTATCTGCCGTCACATTGGCTCCTTCAGCATCCTGATACTTGATGTCGAAGTTGGAGAGACGGATGAGCTTGCCCGTAGAGGCCAGGTTAGCCAGCAGGGTTTCCAACGAAGTGACATTAGCAGCCTGCTTGGTAGGATCCTCGCTATAGGTGAGGCTGAGTTTGGCATTGATACCGTCAATCTTGGCACCATTGTTGTCCCAGATGCCAATCCAGTACTTCAGGCTCTCAAACATCTTCGGATTCTCGAGACCTACCTCGCTGATGAAGAACCTCAGCTCTTCTTGGTTGCCGTTGTATTTCTGGAATGCGGCACTTGCCACCCTCGACACAACTGGAGCATACTGGTCACTGCCTAAGACATCCTGCCAGTAAATCTTATCAGTAGTGTGCTTAAGGTCATAAACGCCGCTCTCAAGTTCAGACTTGGAGTCGATGGCCTCCTCGATGAGGTCGAACGACTTGATACGTCCATTGTTGATCTTCATCAGACCGTCACACCATGCGTTGAGGGCATAGTTGATGGTATCCCTCGTCTCCTGCTCGGTCTGCGGACGGTGATTGTCGGGGAAGTAACCCTCTTCAACCTTCTGTATGTAGATGACACTGGAACGGGTGTTCTCGATTCTCAGGTAACCCTCAGTGACGTCTTCTGCACTCTGGCTCTCCACGACGCACTTCGTCCATTTACCAGCCTTGACGATCCACTTTCCGTCAGTTCCGCTTCCATCAACTTTCTTTCCGGAGAAGGTGACGGTAAAAGTAGCATCCTTGTCGCTCCTCATCCAGAAGGTACAGGTGTACTTGGCGAGGGGGTCGACCTCGAAGCCTTCGACAATATGGACATTGGTCTGGGTTCCGATCTTCAGACAGTTCTGACCATCGTATTTGGCGATGGAAGCAGTACCCTTTTCAATGGTACCATGATATTCACCTACGGCGCTGTCGTTGAAGTTCACCTTCTTTCCTTCTACGAAGTCAACGGGAATTTCAATAGGCGCTGTCAGGAACTTAATCCAGTCGTCTGCCTGGTTGGCGTTCGATGCTATCGGGCTGCCATAAACCTCATAACCAATCTCTTCCACGTGGGTGAGCAGGTCGCTCATGTCGAGGAAGTTCATCACACCCTTGGCATTGACGATGGTACCCGACATCAAAGAGGATCCGAAGCTGACATTATCGAAGTTGGTAACCACTGCAGAGTGAGCCAGTTCCTGCTTGTTGAACTCGGTGACCTTGAGCTGAGCACCAAGCTTCAGGTTGGGATACTGGTCCCTGTTGAGATATGACTTCACGGGAGCCAAGTCCTTATAATGCTCTTTGTAAGAAGGATCCGGGTCAGCCTTGAAATCGTTCGTCTCATTATAGTCGGCACAGGAAACAACGAATGTGCCTGCTGCCAACACCAAAATGACGTTTCTAAAAATCTTATTCATATTCTTAGCCTCCAAATTTTCAATTATCACTTTTCAATTTTCAATTCTTAACGTATTTTGGTGCAAAGAATTGTTTTTGGTTCGATTCGCGCGTCTGGACAACCAAAGTATCAGTGGTAGAAACCTGAATGTCGTTTTTGGCGAATTTCACCTCATAAGCCAGACGGAGGATATCACGCTGGACGGGCTGTCCGTTGTTGCTTCCCCACTGGTAGTCCTTGTATTCAGCTCTCTCAGTACCCTTGGTGATGAATTCGCCAGAACCGGTAGCCGTCACGTCGGGATCGTCGGTAGAGACGGTACACTGATTACCATTGAACGTCAGGATGAGGTTACAAGCGATAGAGGCACCAGAAGTCTTGAACGATGGAGTGAAGATGGCCTGCGTCATATTCTTGGTGGTGATACCACAGACTTCGTCGTTCTGGTTGACGGGATTCTCCTTGTAATGCTCACGGTCGGTATTGATGAGGGTCGTATCCTTGCGGATAACGGTCTTGGTCTGACCCTTTTCCGTCACGATGTCAACACCACGGCGGATATACTTACCCTGCCAGGGGTTCATATACTTAACAAGGTAGAGCACGTAGTCTTTTGCCAGAATGTCCCAGTCCTCGGTACAAGTGCGCGACGGGGTGAGGCCCTCACGCGGCGTACCACGAAGGATGTGGTCAATGCCAGTGACGTTGGTCATCACCAAAGGAATGACGTATGTATTCTCTATCGACTTGGGGTCGGCAAAGAAGGCATCGGTGAACTGCACCTCAACATAGCCACGGACATCGCCATTGTAGGGAATCTGGTTCGAGGCCAGTTTGTAGTATTCCGACGGCATGGGCAGAACTGGAGTATTCGGGTTGCCGCCGGCGTCGGTAAACCAGAGGTTGTCGCAGAGCGTGGGGTCAACGACGAAGTCCACTACAGCGTTACGTCCGCCGTAGGCTCCGCCCATGGTAGCCCAGATGCGGCACTTGTGCTCGTTGTCGAGCTGATTGTCGTAGATGTCGTTACCCAACACGAGGGTACGCACCGGATCCTGATATGCAAAGAAGGCAGTAGTGCCATCCTCATAGTCAGGGAACTCTCTGTCTGCATTGTAACAAGATGCACAGGTGAGAGAGAAGGCTCCCAAAACTACACCATATATATATTTCTTGAGTTTCATAAACTTTGAACTTTGAACTTTGAACTTTGAACTTTTCATTTACACTTCAAAAGCGGTATAATTCACTATTCATTAGCGAAGCGCTTTTTACTGCCAGCCTTTGTTTTGCTTGAGGTTGCTCCACTTCATGACCTCACCCTTCGGAATGGGGCCGTACATCTGATAGTCGTTGTAGTATTTACGCTCCTCGACGTCGATGATGGTATAGCTGAGCACGCCCGTTTCTTCGTTACGGTCAATTCTCACACCCTTGACAGTCTCGTTGAGCGGGAGCAGCCAGCGGCGCATGTCCCAGAAGCGCTTGTTCTCAAAGCAAAGCTCTATGCGGCGCTCGTTACGGATGAGGTTTGTCATCTTGCTCTGGTCGGCAGCGCACTCCTCAAGATAGACGTCGCCCTCAGCAAGAGGAAGACCCACCTCATTGGTTGCAAGTCCTGCACGGGTACGGATGGCATGGATGACATCGTAGGCGGTGTAACCGACATTGGCACCGTCGACCTTGGGTCCCCAGGCATCGTTGGCCATTTCAGCATAATCCAAGAAGATTTCCGTATAGCGAATACGCGGATAGATGTGCTGCTGCTCGATGAGTGAGCTGGACTGCGGACTGACATCGTCACGCAGAAGCTTCAACAGGTAGTATCCGGTACGTGTTGAGCCAGAGCCGAAGTTCAGGTTGTCGTAAGTCTCGTTCTTATCATTAGGATAAGTACCCGTGATGATTTCGCTCCTTCTGAAGGTCACGCCATTGAAAAGGATGTCATCAGCGAGACGCGGGTCGCGATTAGTATACGGATTCTTGGGATCATAACCGGACAGGGGATCAGAGATGGGACGACCGTTACGCATGGGGAAGGCATCGACCAAGTTCTGCGACGGGTTGACCTGACCCCTGCCATAGAGCGATGGGGGGAAGTTATCGGCTTCCTGAGAAGCATTTTTATGACGGTCTTCACGCCAAAGAATTTCCGGCATCTCACCTCCGCTGGGTTCCAGCTTTGACTTGTTCTTATACCAGATGTTACCTGTCGGGTCGAAACCGTCCAAACCGCCGATGCGATTGAGGACGTTGGCGCAGAGCTTAGCAGCCTCAGCAGCTGTAACACCACTCTGTTCGCGGAAAGCGGGACTGGCAGCGAGAGTGGCTGCCTGTGCCTTGACTGCCTCGGCAATCTTAGCAGACATGAGGTTTCTTGCCTTGAGACCAAACACGAGGTTGAAACCGGAAACATTAGCTCCAAGTGCCTTGTACTTAGCGGGGATGTCGGCATCGCTGCTGATATCTTCATAGCTAAAGGGAAGGAGCAGCATGGCGCTGTCGCAGTCAGCATAAATCTGCTTGATGCAGTCTGCAAAGGGTGCACGTACCTGATTGAAGTCAGAACTACCGTCTTCGGGCTTTGTCAGCAGGGGTACGCCGAGAAGTTCGCCCTCATTGGTATAGCCTCCGTGATTCTGGAGCAGATAGTAGTAGAAAAGTGCGCGCAGTCCGAAAGCCTCGCCCTTTAGGCGGTCGATGAACATTTTCTGCTTTGAGGCAGCACTCGGAGCCCACTTTACCTTCTCCACGATGGTCATGAAGATGTTGACATACTGGATGCCGTCCTTACACTGGTCCCAGATGGACATCGGGTTGTTGTCCGCTGCCCAAGTACCGGTGGCCATGTTCAGGTAAGCACTATTCTTCAAGTTGGTGACAGCATCGTCAGTGGCCACATCGGTCTGAGTGGTCGTGATATAAGGCAGGCGGTCATAGCCATAGATGAGCAGACCGTGTGCATACAGAGACTCCTCGGTCATGTCTTCCGCCTGTCGGTTGTTCTCGTCTGCCGGCTCAAACATGTCGTCGCACGAGCAGAACATGCCGATAACCAATAAACAATAACCAATAACCGTTATTCTACTGGTTAGTCTTTTTATAATTGCTTTATTTTTCATCCTACACAATATTTATTGTTTAACGTTTATTGTTTATTGTATCAGAGCGTTACTTTCACACCGAGGTTATAGAAACGAGTCTGAGGTGCGTAACCTACGCTGGTCTCCATCAGCTTGCGCTCCTTGGAGAAGGTCAGGAGGTCGTTACCATTGACATAGATAGAGAGTGCGTTGACCCACTTGCCTTCGAACAACTCCTTCGGGAAGTCGTAGGTCAGCTGTACCTTGCGGAGGTTGAAGCGGTCAGTGCTGTAGATCCAGAATGTTGATGCGGCAGCATTGTTTGCCGAGCTCAGAGAGGTCAGACGCGGATGAGTAGCATCGGGATTGGCAAAGCCGGTAATAATACCATTATCATCATAATTATAATGTATGCGATTGCGCACATTGACCGAATACTTGGCGTCACCCTGCATATAGTAGTAGCCACCATTCTTCATACCTTTTGCACCAAACTGTCCATTGCCTAACACGAAGAGCGTCCAGTTCTTATACTTGAGCGTGAGGTTCACACCCAGCGTGAAAGGAGAACCGTATGTGCCCCACTTGCCAAGCTCAACCTGGTCTTTGCTGTCAATACGCTTATCGTCGTTGACATCCTCGTACTTCAGGTCACCAGGCATGATGGTACCACCAATGGCGGGAGTAGGAAGATCCTTCTTCAACGTGTACTTCACCTTGCCGTCAGTGGTTGTGCTGACGTCGAAGTCATCGATGGTGTAGAAGCCTAAGCAGTTGTAGCCCCACATGGCGTCAAGGGGACGACCCTCTGCCTTCTGGTAGTCATATTCCTTAAGTTCATCGTACTTCTTCCACTCGGTCGTAAGATAAGTACCGACAACGCCTAACTCGGCATGAACCTTACCGAACTGCTTCTGAGCCGTTACGCTGAAGTCAAGGCCCTTGCGGTTCTGGATGTTATTGTTGATGGTCGGCTTGAACGAACTGCCGGAGAGGCCGCCAGAAAGGTGTGACGGGAACTGGGACGGGTTCTGGATGATGAAGCCATCCATATCCGTATTGAAGTATGTCAGCTGCGTCGAGATCAGCTTCTTGAAGAACGAGCCGCGCAGGCTGATAGACCATTCCTTACGATGAATGAAGTCGAGAGAGGGGTTACTACCAGATTGTGAGAAGGTGCGGTTGGTGCTGACACCTTCGTTCCAGGAGAAGCCGCTACCGGTATTTGACCATGTGGCATCGTAGAGGTAGAAGTACTTCTCGCCCATATAGACGTCGATGTCCTCACTCAGGTTGCTGTATGAACCGCTGATGAGCAAGTCGTCAACGAAGCTGTCCTTCATGAAGTTCTCCTTGGCCAGGTTCCAACCGATGGTGAATGACGGTGAGATGGCCTCGCGGTGACCTTCCTTCAGACGTGCAGAATGTACGCCGGCAAAGGAAGCCTCGGCAAAGTAGCGGCCCATATAGTCGTAAGAAGCCAGAAGACCTAAGTTGGCATTGGCATAACGATGGTATTCGCCACTACGTGTTGTGGTGTACATACTGGCGAGCAACATACCTGTTACGTGATGCTTGTCAGCAAAGGTATGGTCGTAGTCGAAATGACCGTTCCAAGTGATGGTCTGACGGTACTTCGTGTCGGCCATGGACATGTGACCTGTCACGATTTCGTCGTTCTGCTGGGTGAGAGCCACGATGGCATCGTTTGTGTTATAATTACTCCAAGTGGGGATGAACACAGCGTACTTATTATTATAGGAGAGGCTGTAGTTAGCAGCATAGTCGATAGAGAACAGGGTCTTGAACGACAGACCATTGACGAACTTGTTCAGGTCGTAGATGATACCTGCATCGAACTGGAACTGACGGCTGATGGCCTGCGTCTTACCACCGAAGTAGCAGTCTGCTATGGCGTTGGTCTGGGTGGTCTTTGTACCACCGGGGAAATACTTGCCATCGAGCAGGTTGAGCGACTTGCCCAGGATGGCCAGAGCCTTCGAGGCATTGGGGTCAACCATGTCGATAGGAATCAGCGGTGCGGCGTTCTCGGGGAAGTTCGGACGCATGCTTGCTGCCTCACCCCAGAAGTCACCCTTGTTCTTGTGCTCATTATAGAAGGTAGCACTTGCGTTGGCAAAACCCTTGATGAGCTTGTTGACCACGAGGTCGACATTACCACGAACACTGAAGCGGTCGGTATAGTTGTCCTTTGCCGGACCGAAGTTCAGGAGGTCTTCACTGCGATAGTAGTTGATGTTCGTGTAGAAGTGTGCACGAGTACCACCACCTGCAATCTCCAACGTGGCATCTGAACGGTTGTACATCTTGCGGACATACTCGTCAGAATAGTAGTTGACATTGGGATAGCGGTAGGGATTCAAGCCTGAAGCATGGTTGTAGATGTCCTGCTGGGTGTACTTGGGATCGAGGCCGTCGTTGAGACGAGCTTCGTTATAGAGCGTCATGTACTCAGCAGAACCGATATACTCGGGGAACTCCTTTGCCACATGGAAACCAGTATTTGCAGTGGCAGTAATCTGGAGACCGTCAACATGGCTACGCTTGGTGGTGATGAGAATGGCACCCTTGGCACCCTTGGCACCATAGAGTACGACAGCCTGTGCACCCTTGAGGAAGGTGATCTGCTCGATTTCAGAAGGCAGCACGTTGTTGGATGGACGCTTCACACCATCGATAATCACGAGGGGCATGTTGCTGTTGTCGTTATTGTCGAGGCGGTCGTTGTCCATACCCCAGAGGTTGTTGCCGTTCCATCCACCGACAAGTGCATACATGTCTTCAAGGCTACTCATGGTATAATCCTTCTTCGACAGCTCTTCCATGTCAACGTAGGAAACACCTCCGAGCAGATGGTCAGCATCCGTGTCGCGGAAAGCAACATGGACTTTCTTTTTCACCACGGTAGTATCGGCAGCCTCGTCAGCGGCGTCAGTAGCCTGAGCATTGACCGTCAGTGGCGATGCAGCCATCATGGCAAAAAGCAATATGTTAATCTTTATATTTTTCATATCTTTATTTCAATTTTCAATTTTCAATTTTCAATTGATTACCATCCTGGGTTCTGGGGGAATCCTTCGTAGAGATAAATGTCCTTGTCGGGAAGCGGGAACCAGTAGTGCTTGGACTCAAGACGACGGGTAATCAACTCCTGCTTGCGGAAGTTACCGATACGTGCGTCCTTCGGGTCGTGATCCTTGAACCAGGAATCAGCTTCCAAACGCTCAAACTCATGAGAGTACTTCACGGTGTAAGGCGGCTCAGTGAGGAGGAGCCAGCGCTGCAGGTCGCACCAGCGGAAGCCTTCGAAGGAAAGCTCTACGGCACGCTCGCGGCGTACTTCGTCGATGAAGTGTTCACGGGTGTCCATGAGGTTAGGCTGTACACGCTCCATGGGATAGTCACTGGTGTTGACGCGGTCGCGGAGTGCGTTGATGGCGTCGACAGCAGACAGTGTAGTACAATATGGCGTCTTATCCTTTAGCTCCTTTGCATTGGGAGTGAAGGCTGCCACAGCCTCAGCAAACATCAAGTAGATGTCAGCAAGACGCATATAGGGAAGATAGCTCTGGAAGGCATAGTCCCAGTCATACCATCTGTCACCCTCGTTACACTGGTGGGGAACAAGCTTCTGGATGAAATATCCCGTGCTGCTGCCGTGGTCTATCTCACGCTCTGCACCGCCGGTATAAAGCGGACAATACTCGAGAGCCTTCTGTGCGGCAGAAAGACCATCCGTCTGGAGGACGTAATGGAATCCGTCGAAGATGATGTCGTGATAGAAGCGCGGGTCGCGGTCCTTGTAGGGATGCTCGGGATCCCAGCCAGAAGCTTCGTTCAGCACGTATTCACCATTCCTGACGAGATAGATAGGCTGTCCGTTGGCCATACCGTACTGGTCGATGACGTTGGCTGTCGGGTGATGGATAATGTTGTCATGATCGACGAGACCAGCCACCTTCGGGCCGAAAATCTTGGCGCAGTTCCAGTTAGCGGAGTTAGCGCCAGGATATGCACCTCGGAAGATAGCCTCGGTAGAACCAGGCATCATCCAACTCTGCTTGACAGTCCAGAAGATGTCAGCGTAACAACTCTCTGCATTCTCATCACGCTCATGGTCATAGATATTGGAATACTTGTACTCGGCGAGTTTGTACTTGACCTGTCCCCTGTTGACCATGTCGAGGGCCTTGCCGAAAGCTTCAGCAGCCTTACGGCAGTATGCCTCATCGTAGTCGTAGGTCTTGCCAGTGGAACTGGCATTTAACAGGTTGCATGCACCGGCATCAAAGCTACCATCTTCCTTGCTGGCCTTCTCGAACTCCTTCATAAGGGGAGAACCGGCCCAGAGGTAGCACTTGCCAAGGTAGCAGAGTGCCATGAACTTATTGATACGCAGGTCGTTCTTACCTGAAGTCTGCATACCGGCCAGAGTCTCGTCCCAGTCGATGGGAAGGATGTCGTATGCTCTTTCGAAGTCTTCTGCACAACGGTCGGCACATTTCTGGAACGACAGGCGCGGAAGCTCAGGAATACTTGATGCCTCAAAAGCCTGGTCGATATAGGGCAGACCTCCGAAGTAACACATCAGCTCGAAGTGCCACCAAGCACGGAAGAAATACAACTGTCCGAGCAGCAGGTCGCGTTCCTCGTCAGAACCGATGAGCGACTTGATGTTATCAAGACCCATGTTACATTTACGGATGCAGTACCAAGAGTTTCTCCAAAGAGAATTTCTGTCACCATTCAGCCAGCACTGGGTGTTGGTCCACCAGTTACGGTAGTTGCCAAGGTCAACCTGATGATCCATGTGAGCATAGCCTTCGGGGTTGTGAACAGCGTCGTCACCGAAGTTCCATGCAGTACAATAGTTGATCTTTTCCTTATCGGGAATCAAGTTATAGATTTCCTCAATATATCCCTGGAAGTTGCGGAAGTTCTTGAATGCTTCGTCCTCTGCCACCATAGCCTCCGGGTCCTTGTCAAGCCAGTCTTTGCAAGACGTGAGGGAAGCTACGCCAGCCAAGAGAAGCAGCGCACCACACAAAAGGGATTTGATGTTATTATAGTATTTCATAACTTTTTCTATTTTTCTATTCTTCAATTCTTCAGCTTTAGATGTTAAGCTTGATACCGAAGTTATAACGTCTGACAGTCGGGTAGGCACCGCCGCCACCACTGAAGCCGTAGTTACTCTCACGGTCGTCAGGCATCTTTGTAATCAGGAAGAGGTTGTTACCGTTCACGTAAAGCTTCAGACTCGAGAAACCAAGTTTCTTAATCCAGCCCTTCGTCCAAGTGTAGGCAATCTCAACGTTCTTCAGACGGAAATAAGAACCGTCGAAGAGGAACTGTGTACCGTTGTTATAGGAAACCTGGGTGGTGTAACGAGGTACGACAACCTCGCCGTTACCGTCAACAGGATTCCACCACTGACCGGTATCATATACTGTAAGCAACTTTTCGGGGAAAGAGGTCAGCGTTACGTCACGTGTAACACCTGTTGCGCCATAGAGCTGTGCAAACCAGCTCCAGCCTTTCCACTCCCAACCGATAGTGGCATTGTAAGTGTGCTCGGGAGTACCAGTGTAGCCGTAAGGAGCCTGGTCGTTGGTCTCGTCGACGACACCGTCACCGTTGAAGTCAACGATGTAGTGGTCACCGATAAGCACCTGGCTGTCGTCCTTCTCACGCTCTGGTGTACTATAGAGCTCGTCGTAAGTCTTGATAAAACCGTTGTCGATGAATGACCAGTACTGTCCCTGGGAATAGCCTTCTGCCTTGCGGTAGCTCGGAATCAGCTTCGGGTCATCTTTCTCCTTAATAACATTATGCGCGTACGTATAGTTGGTATTAGCCCAGAAGCGCATTCCGTTGTTCAACACCTTGTTGAAGCGAAGCTCAATCTCGAAACCGTAGTTCTTCATCTTACCCTTGTTGACGTCAGGAGTCGTTGCGGCACCGAAGTATGAAGGCACTGAACGGTTGGCACCTGAGATGAAGATGTCGTAACGGTCGTCACGGAACCAGTCAAAGCTACCTGCGAACATACCACCGAGGAATGCGTAGTCGATACCGATATTCTTCTTCAACACCGTTGCCCAGCGGAGGTCTGGGTTTGCAATGGTAGACTCCTTGTAGCCGGTGAACGGGCTGTTAGAACCGTCGAGAGAGATGGCGTAAGGACCAATGACTGACCAGTCTGTCAGGTAAGCCCAGCGTGCACCGGCGTTATCGTCACCAATCTCACCGATAGAACCACGGAGCTTCAACATATCAATAATCTTCTTGTCCTTCAGCGGCTTCATGAACTTCTCTTCCGAGATCATCCAACCTGCAGCTCCTGAACAGAAGAATACGAAGCGGTTGTCTGGCGAGAACTTCTGTGAACCGTTGTAAGCACCGTTGAACTCAGCGAAGTAGCGGCTCTTATAGTCGTATGTGGTACGGAACACCCAGTCCTCACGACGATTCTCGAGGTCGGCGTTACCGGCATTGATACGACGCTTCCAGTTAATCATGGCAGTTACGTTGTGGTCACCGAGCTGACGACCCCAGAAGAGCTGGAGCGACATTTCCGTTGCACGGCTGGTGTAGCTGACGCTACCGGCCTCAGTCGACCAGTCACGGCTCTCATAGAAGTCGAAACCAGTTTTTTCATAAATAGAATTCTCATAAAGCAGCTGACCGTCCTCAGGAAGCATGTAAGCTCTCTTTACGGTGTGAAGGTCGGAAATACCGCGGCTACCCTCGTTGAACTGGTTGTCCCAAGAAATGGTACCGCGTGCAATAAGACCCTTCGTAACGAAGTCGAGGTTCTGCTCTAACGAGAAGTCGGTGAAAATACGGGTGATGGTACCCAGCTCATAACCTGACGTTGCAACGCTCTGAGGAGAGTTCTCGATGTTGGAAACCAAAGGATAATAACCCCATGATCCATCGGAGAACTGTACAGGGAAGAGGTTAGGAGCCATACGATAGGCACCAGCCCATTTCTGCTGCTGGAAGAACTCACCATTATTACCATAATAATAACGTGGGGTCTTCTGCTGGGCGGTAGAACCGGCCAGATTAACCTTGAACATGGTGGTCTTCGTAATCTGGAAGTCCAGGTTTGAACGGACATTCAAACGGTTGTAAGCATAACCACCTTCATAACCCTGACGGTTGTCCCAAATTTTGGTCATATCACCCTCGTTCTGGAAGTCGAAAGATACGAAGTACTTCACGAACTTGGTACCACCCATAATATTGAGGTTGGCATTATATGAAAGGGCGGTTTTCTTAAACATCTCGTCCTGCCAGTCTACGTTAGGATAGCGCTCTGCCTGGCTATAGTCACCGAGATAGGCACCATTTGAATTATAGTTTGGCTTGACGGTATGGTCCTGATTGCGGAAGTTGTTGATGAACGTCTGCGGACGGTAGTATGCCCAAGAAGCGTTGCCGCCGATGGCAAGCTCGTGCTCGATGGCCTGGTTGCGCCACATATAACCGTCGTAAGAGTCATACTTACGAGGCAACTTTGACACAGCCTTCAACGTAGCGTTGAAACCGACATCAATCTTTGCCTTACCTTCCTGACCACGCTTGGTGGTAATCAGAATAACACCATTAGCGCCCTCCACACCGTAGACGGCAGTGGCAGATGCGTCCTTCAACACTGAGATGGTTGCGACAGACGTCACGTCAACAGACTTAATCTCACGCTTGACGCCATCGACGAGGATCAGTGGCTGAGCGTCCTGGTTCCAGGCTGCAGCACCACGAATGTAGATTCGCGGGTCCTCTTCACCAGGCTGACCTGTAGAGGCGATAGTTGCAATACCGGGGAGGTTACCCGTCAGGGCTGCACCGACACTACCGATACCTGCTGCACGTTCAAGCACTTCGCCGGTAGTCTGCGTGATGGCACCCACCACAGAGGCCTTCTTCTGCTGGCCATAACCTACTACCACGACTTCTTCCAGCTGGGTGTCGTCCTGCAGCGTCACCTTGAAGTTGCGCTGCTTGCCGATCTTGAATTCCTTCGTGGTCATACCAACGTAGGAAATCACAAGTACTGACGATTCCGACGGCACCTTCAGCTGGAAGTTACCATCGAAGTCAGTCACCGTACCCAGGGAAGTGTTTCCCTTTACAACTACCGAAGCTCCAATCAGAGGATCCGCGGCACTGTCTGTGACTGTACCAGTTACCGTGACGCCGTTCTGGGCCTGCATGGTTGTGCAGAATGCCATCAGCATCAGGATGGTTGGAATAGTCTGTCTAATCAATTGCTTTAGATTCTTCATTTTGACAGATATTGATTCATAGTTTTACATTTATTTTTTTCTTGTTAGTTAGATCACGTAAAAAGACGGTGCAAAGTTACACTTATTCTTGCAAACATCTTTTATGGAATGTAATACGGTTTTTACCCTTTGTAACATTCTTTAATGATTATCACTTTCGCGCGAACCTATTTAATATATATAGGAGCACGTGGGCCTGTTTGAAAAATTCTGATTCTTGTTGCCATTATATAATTTTTAGAATTTTACATTCAAATTCTTAGTCCATAATTCTTAATTGTTAATTCTAAAGGGGGGAAACTCACGTCGGCCCCCTTCATGAATACATACCAAAACTACTAACTTTTAGTAACTATTATAAGTTTAACCCAAAATAAAGCGATTATTTTTCGTTTGCAAAGATATATATTATTTGTTAAAGAGCATTTAATTTGTGTAACACAAACTTTTCTTTCCGTATCGGCAAGAGACAAAATGACTAGACAAAAGGCAATTTGTTACAATATTACAGTCCAAACAGTTGGAGGGTACGTGTTTTTTGTTTATCTTTGCAATCAGTTTCACATTATTAATAAATCATTAGTGTCCACTAAATAAAATTAAGAGTCAATTGGCCATCATCAGAAACATACTCAGGTCCCTTGGTAAAGAGTTCCTTGATAGGAGTCTTATCCAACAACGAAGCACTCAAAATTCTCAACACTTCGTAGGTGCTCCTGTGCAGTTTGAGGTCATGCTCAACGATAGCCACCATGCAGTAGGCAGTGATGGCAGAGTATATCTGGATCCTGACAGCAGTCTCTGTCGTACCCCAAAAGGATTTGATCTTGAGATGCTGCTTGATCCACTTAAAGAAGAGTTCTACGCGCCAACGATATTTGTAGAGAAGAGCGACCTGCGTAGCTGGTATCTCCATATTGTTGGTCAGGTAGACAAATGTTTTGTTCTTGTCGACCGCATAGTATGTGATGCGACGAAGAACGGCAGGATATTTCTGTTTGGTAGAATAATTCGTAAGTCTTATAACCAGGTCAGAGAGTACACCATCAGCATTATGCATGGTGTCACTTTCGCTAACGACCTCATATTGAAGATGACCTCTCTGCCTTATTACAAAATAGGCTTCAATCTCATTGATATGATAGAGCCTCTTCAGGTCAAAGTATCCTCGGTCAAACACGTAGTAAGCCCCCTGTTCATAAGGGATTACGTCCATCGCGCGTTGGTCATGCACCTTCGCTTCGGTGATGTGGATGAAGGCAGGAATATCCGTCTCAATCTCATAGAGCGTATGCATCTTGATGCCCGCTTTTGCACGACGGAACTTTGCCCACCAGAAGACGCTCAGGCAAAGGTCGATGGTGGTAGAGTCGAAGGCAAAAACCTTCCCGTCTATCTCAAAGTCCTTGTCGATTCTCTTCTTTCTCGCAATGTCTATCATATGGTAGGCAAACTCTTCGAAGATGCGAGGTTCGCGTCTCTCGTTGACCTTTGCGAGATTGCTTCTCGTCACGTTCTTGCCAAAGCCAAGATGATAAACTTTGTTGGAATGCGCAGATATGGTACTTGTAAGGTCACGAAGGCTATCACGATTGCTCAGTTGCCCGAACATCATGACGAGCAACTGGTTCCAGCAAGTGAAATGCTTCACGTATTTATTCCCTTCGTATTTCATTACAATTCTATCAAAGATTCTCTGCGGCAAGAACTCTATGAGCTGGGCGAATATATATTTTCCGGTGTTCATCGAATGACTGATTTGCTTTTGGGTTGCAAAGGTAGTCAATTCAAATCGTCACCGTCAATTGTTCGCCCTAAAACTCTATATTTAAATAACTTACAAACATCTCCGCAATTTTTAGTGGACACTAGTGTTAATAAATAATAGCAAAAACAATGAAAAAACTATTGACTGCTATCCTGTTGCTCTGCGCCATGACGACAGCACAGGCACAAGACCCAAACTTCTACATCTTCCTTTGTTTCGGACAATCGAACATGGAAGGTGCTGCAAAACCCGAAGCCCAGGACCTGAAGAGTCCCGGACCACGTTTCCTCTGGATGCCGGCAGTAGACTATCCTGCCACTGAGACGCTCCCTGCCCGTAAGATGGGCGAGTGGACTGAGGCCATTCCCCCACTCTGCCGTCCGAACACCGGACTGACGCCTGCCGACTGGTTCGGCCGTACTCTGGTGGCTTCACTGCCTGAGAACATCAAAATCGGTGTCATCCATGTCGCCATCGGCGGTATTGACATCAAGGGATTCCTGCCCGACAGTATCCCGGCCTATCTGAAGAAGGCCCCGAACTGGATGAAGGGTATGCTGGAAGCTTATAACAACAACCCCTACGAGCGCCTCGTGACCCTGGCCAAGAAGGCTCAGAAGGACGGCGTCATCAAGGGTATCCTGATGCACCAGGGCGAGACGAACACCGGCGACCCGAAGTGGGCCGGCATGGTGAAACAGGTCTATGACCACCTCTGTGGCGATCTGAAGCTGAAGCCCGAGGAGGTGAACCTCTACGCCGGCAACATCGTACAGGCTGGCGGCAAGGGCGTATGCATCGGCTGTAAGAAACAGATTGACGAACTGCCCCAGACGCTCCACACCTCACAGGTCATCTCGTCGGATGACTGCTCGAACGGTCCTGACCGTCTGCACTTCGATGCTGCCGGCTACCGCGAGCTGGGCTGCCGCTACGGTGAGGCCGTGGCACGCTTCCTCGGCTACGAGCCTAAACGTCCTCATATCGACATGCCCAAGAAGATTGAGGTTCCCGCCGACGCCTTCATCGCCGAAACCACTATTCCCGGCAACGACTTCCCGAAGGTCGACAAGGAGCGTCGCGCCTATTTCCGCATTCAGGCTCCCCAGGCCCGTAAGGTCATCGTCGACATCTGCAACAAGAAATATGACATGCAGCCCGACGGCAAAGGCGGCTTCATGGCTGTCACCGACCCGCTGCCCGTGGGATTCCACTACTACTTCATGAACATCGACGGCGTAAACTTCGTCGATCCTGCCTCTGAGACCTTCTTTGGCTGCAACCGCGAGTCGGGCGGCATCGAGATTCCCGAGGGTCCCGAGGGCGACTACTACCGTCCACAGCAGGGCATTGCCCACGGTCAGGTGCGCAGCATCTATTACCACAGCCCCAACTCCAAGTTCGGCGAGTGGCGCCATGCATTAGTTTATACGCCTGCCGAGTACGAACTGTCAAAGAACGCCAAGAAGCGCTACCCCGTGCTCTACCTGCAGCACGGCATGGGCGAGGGAGAAACCAGCTGGGCCATCCAGGGCAAGATGCAGCACATCATGGATAACGCCATCGCCAGCGGTGAGGCCGTACCAATGCTCGTCGTCATGGAGAGCGGCGACATCAAGGGTCCGTTCCGCGGCGGCAACAACCAGGCCGGCCGTTCGGAGTACGGCGCCTCGTTCTATCCCGTCCTGCTGAACGACCTCATTCCTTATATTGACGCCAACTTCCGCACGAAGACCGACCGCGACAACCGCGCTATGGCCGGCCTCAGCTGGGGTGGTCACCAGACTTTCGACGTGGTGCTCCAGAACCTTGACAAGTTCGCCTGGCTCGGCACCTTCAGCGGCGCCATCTTCGGCCTCGACGTCAAGACTGCCTACAACGGCGTCTTCGCCAATGCCGACGAGTTCAACAAGAAAATACATTATATGTACATGAACTGGGGCTCTGAGGACTTCATCAAGAGTGGCGACATCGTGAAGCAGCTTCGTGAGCTGGGCATCAAGGTCGATAGCAGCGAGTCTGCCGGCACAGCCCACGAGTTCCTCACCTGGCGCCGCGGCCTCCACGAGTTCATCCCACACCTCTTTAAGAAGTAACACTAAATAGGACAAAAGAATTACTCCCTGAGTATCATGATGACACTCAGGGAGTTTTTTCTATGGAATACTAAAAAGTCACATCTTAGATAAAGTCGTTTCGCAAGTAATCCCTCATGCTTTGGCGGACGTTGAGCATGTTTCTCATGTCGTAGAAATTGTCAATGACCCAACGACCGTCTTCAAAAATCAGGTCAATGCGAGCTGGATTATAGGCGTCCAGTTCATAGGTCACATAATCTACGGAGGCTGTCTTCCTATCATCACTGATGGTAACACGGGTTACTTCAAAATCGTCAAACGTGACGAATACAGGGTAATGGGTCATAGCCCAATAGTTGACCTCGAAGAACAGCGTGCATGAATTATACTCTTTGCGGCGGACTGCCATCAGCAACTTGTTCCAAGACTTGGAGCAATATGCCCTGTCAAGCAGTTCGTTGTTGACATCAATACCTTGACACAGCTCGTTTTCCCTGACTACACGGAAAATATCCCTTACGCGTTCCAAGACGATACCTTTCTCCACCATCAAGCGAACCTCTGAATTCTGAAGGTTCTGGGTCGTTGTATCTTGTGAAACGACAGACAAAGTGATATCTGACATCTTGTTACTTTGGTTGCATCCAGTCATCAGAAATGGCAGGAAAAACAATAAGGCTGTAAATACTAAATACTTAAAAAACTTCATGATCTTTAATGGACTCGTTAACTACATTTCTGAAATCGGGGGCAAATATACGAAAAAAATACCATCCGACAAAATCGAATGGCATTTTTTTTATTTTCCTATGAACTTATTGATTTTCAGGGGCGGTTTTACCACGTTTTACTGCACAGGAGCTATGCTGACGTGCTTGCTAAAGTCGCTCCAAGGTTTAGCTTTCTGGTAGATTTCCAGCAAGGCAGGACGACAGTGCAGCGTGGCATTCGTCAGGGATGAGCCAAGGAATAAGTTTTGGTCGGTCTTGGGGATGTTGTCCGACTGCATAAAGACATCTGTGAGCGAAGTACACTCACCGAAAGCACTGGCAAAGAGACTCTCTATGGCTGAACCTAATGTAATGGTCTTCAATTTCTTACAACCCTGGAAAGCACCTACGCCAACCTTATTGATATTGTCCAAAAGTTCTATCGCCGTCAGCGCCACGCAGTCGCGGAAGGCATTGTCATCGACCGTTACCAATTTACTGCCGAAGGAGATGTTTTTCAGACTGGTGCAACCGCGGAAAGCATTCGGATTAATCGTTGTGATCTGTTGCGGAATGTTTATCTGTTCCAGGGCTGTGCATTCGCGGAACATGTCATTGTCTATCATTGTCAGCCGTTTGGGGAGGGTAACACTCCTCAGGTCAGTACACTTGCGGAAAGCACTCTGTCCGATGCTGGTGACGCCATCGGGGATAGTCAGCACCGTCAGGCTGGCACAGTCGGCAAAGGCGCGATAACCAATCTTCTTCAGCGAGGCAGGCAGCTTCAATCCCATCAGCAGGGTACAGCCGGCAAAGGCATTGTCGCCGATGGCTGTGATGTTGTCACCCATCGTCACCCGCGACAGATGTGTACATTTTGAGAATGCAGCATTGTTGATGCTTTGCACCGACGGGGGCAATGTGACACTGTTCAGCTTCTCACAACCAGCAAAGGCCGAATTGCCCACCGTCACCACACGATAGGCGACACCTTTATAATATACGGTGTCAGGGATGACGATATCGCCCGAATAGCTAAAGGTGTTGGTCGAGTCACGTGCCACCTCAGCCTCATAGACATGGGTCAGGTTGTAGTAAATGCTGTCGATAACGGCAGCGCCAGCATTTATTCCCGCCATCAGGAACAATGCAACAATCAAGATAAATTGCTTTTTCATAGACGTTTGTTTTAAGTTATGATTTTTAGCTTTTTGCTTTCTAAAAAGGTAAGGTCTGTACCCCGTGGATCCACTATTCCAAATAGGTGTAGCCGTAGAGGCCTGAGCGATAGTTCGAGAGGAACTCCTTGCCCTCTTCGAGGGTAATCTTGCCCTGCTTGACACTCTTGGCGACCCAGATTTCCAACTGGCGCACCAGCTTCTTGGGGTTGTACTGCACATATTCCAGCACTTCTTCCACCGTCTCGCCGTCGAACACCTGGTCGATGTGGTAGCTGCCATCCTTGACGGAGATGTGTACCGCCGTGGTGTCGCCAAACAGGTTGTGCATGTCGCCCAGGATTTCCTGATAAGCTCCCACGAGGAACACGCCCAGATAGTAGCTCTCATTTTTCTTCAGGGCATGGACGGGCAGCGAATGCGAGTTGTGGCGGTTGGTGGCGAAGTTGGCTATCTTACCGTCCGAGTCGCAGGTGATGTCCTGAATGGTGGCATTGCGAGTGGGTCGCTCGTTAAGCCGCTGGATGGGCATAATGGGGAATATCTGGTCAATAGCCCATGAGTCGGGCAGGCTCTGGAACAGCGAGAAATTACAGAAGTACTTGTCGGCCAGCAGTTTATCGATATTCATCAGCTCCTCGGGAACATGCTTCAGGTTCTTGGCCAAGGCATGAATCTCGTGACAGACACTCCAGTACATGGCCTCAATCTCAGCGCGTGTCTTCAAATCTACAATGCCGTGGGCAAAGAGGTCAAGCACTTCTTCACGGATTTGCTCAGCGTCGTGCCAGTCTTCCAAGACGTTACGCGGGCTGAGGTTATCCCAAATCTCATAGAGGTCCTTCACTAACTGGTGGCTGTTCTCGTCGGGTTCGAACTCTTCTGGCATCTCGGGCAGCGAGGCCGTCTCCAACACGTCGATAACCAGTACGGAATGGTGGGCTGCCAACGAACGGCCGCTCTCAGTAATCAGGTTGGGATGGGGGATGTCGTTGCGGTTGGCAGCATCGACAAAGGTATATATACAGTCGTTGACATACTCCTGGATGCTGTAATTAACAGAACTCTCCGATGAGGGCGACCGTGTGCCGTCGTAGTCGACACCCAGTCCACCACCGCAGTCAACGAAGTCGACGTTATAGCCCATCTTGTGAAGCTGCACATAGAACTGTGAGGCCTCGCGGAGGGCGGTCTGTATGCGGCGTATCTTCGTGATCTGGCTGCCGATATGGAAGTGGATGAGTCGCAGACAGTCGCGCATGTCCTTTTTATCCAATAATTCCAGGGCTTCCAACAGTTCGGCACTTGTCAGACCGAACTTCGAGGCGTCTCCCCCACTCTCTTCCCACTTGCCGGCACCACTGGAGGCCAGCTTGATGCGGATGCCTATATTGGGTCGCACACCAATCTTCTTGGCTTCGCGGGCGATAATCTCCAACTCGTTCAGCTTCTCCACCACGATGAAGATGCGCTTGCCCATCTTCTGTGCCAGCAGGGCCAGCTCAATGTAGCTCTGGTCCTTATAGCCATTACAGATGATGATGCTGTCGCTCTGGCACTGTACGGCGATGACGGCGTGCAGTTCCGGCTTCGAACCAGCCTCGATGCCCAAGTTGAACTTACGTCCGTGCGAGATAATCTCCTCGACGACGGGCTGCATCTGGTTGACCTTGATGGGGAAGACAACATAGTTCTCGCCCTTGTACTCATACTCCTCGGCAGCCTTCTTGAAACAACTCCACGTCTTTTCGATGCGGTTGTCCAGAATGTCGGGGAAGCGCAGCAGCACTGGCGACTGCACGTCGCGCAGCGACAGTTCGTCCATCACCTCACGCAGGTCTATCTGCGTTCCGTCCTTGCAGGGGGTCACATAGACGTTACCTTCGTCGTTAATGCCGAAGTAGCTGGTGCCCCAGCCGTTGATGTTGTAGAGCTCCTTAGAGTCGTCGATAGTCCACTTCTTCATGAGTTAAGAGTTAAGAATTTTGAGTTTAGAGTTATTGGCTTCGCCAATTATCAATTAAGAATTATAGATTGAGGATTTCACGTAGACGGGCTACGCTGTCTTTAATCTTATCGACATTGTCGAGCACGTCGACGTCGAGGGTATATCGGGCTTTTTCGTAGTACGGGGCGCGTTCCTTCAGGTGCTCCGTAATATAGGCTATCAGTTCTTCAGGACTCTTACCTTTCAGCAGAGGGCGCTCCACCTTGGCCATCAGCAGGTGATTGTAGAGTACTTCCGGCGAGGCCTTCAGGTACACCACGTCACCTTGCTGGTTCAGGTAGTCCATGTTGTCGAAGAAACAAGGTGTCCCACCACCGCAGCTAATGATGACATCCTCGAACTCGGCAACCTCGTGCAGCATGCTATGCTCCAGTTTGCGGAAGGCATCTTCACCACGCTCTGCAAAAATCTGCGAGACAGTCTTGCGCATGCGGCTCTCGATATACCAGTCCAGGTCATAGAACATCATACCGGTCTCCTTCGAAAGGGCCTTGCCTACTGTGGTCTTCCCGGACCCCATATAACCGATCAGAATAATTCTTCGCATATTCTTAAAATTGGAAATGAGGCCTCATTTCTCATTCTTATTGACAATCGCCATGCACTCGTCGTAGGTCATTTCAGCGACACGGGTGTGCATCGCCTTTGGCATACGGTAGTTCTTGCCGTTGTACACAATGTAGGGACCATATCGGCCGTTCAGAATCTGCAACTTGCCATCGGCATCGAAGGAACGCAGATACTTCTGCGATTCCTGCTCACGCTTCTCTTTTATCAACTGAATAGCTTCCTCGAGGGTAATCGCCATGGGGTCGGCATCTTTTGGAATGGAAGTGTACTTCTTGTTGTGCATCACGTATGGTCCGAAGCGACCAGCGCCAATGACAACGGGGGAACCTTCGAAGTCGCCTATCGTACGGGGCAGTTTAAACAGTTCCATCGCCTCGTCGAGGGTCAGCGTCTCAATGCTCTTCTCGCTGGGCAGCTGGGCAAAGCGAGGCTTATCCTTGTCTTCGGCAGAGCCTATCTGCACTACAGGGCCGAAGCGGCCAATCTTAACGAAGACGGGCTTGCCCGACTTGGGATCTTTGCCCAACTGGCGCTCACCGGCCTTGTGCTCCTGACGGGCATTCATCGTCTTTTCCACCGTAGGCTCGAAGTCGTTATAGAAGTCCTTCATCATATCCGTCCACTTCTCGTCGCCCTCGGCAATCTTATCAAAGTCCTGCTCCACCTTGGCGGTGAAATTATAATCCATGATGGTGGGGAACGACTTCATGAGGAAGTCATTGACCACGATGCCGATGTCTGTGGGCAGCAACTTACCCTTGTCAGAACCAGCCATCTCAGTACGCACCTTCTGGGTTATGATTTTTCCTTTCAGCGTGTCGACGGTGAAAGAGCGCTCTTCGCCTTTCTGGTCGCCCTTATGAACATATTCGCGCTGCTGGATGGTAGAGATGGTGGGGGCGTAGGTCGAAGGACGACCAATGCCTAACTCTTCCAATTTGTGTACCAGCGAGGCTTCAGTATAGCGCTGGGGACCCTGGCTGAAGCGTTCTATAGCTTGTATCTCGCGGCGTGTCAGCTCATCGCCTTCTGTCAACGGGGGCAGGATGTGGCTTTCCTCGTCCTGCTGCTCCTCGTCGTCAACCGACTCACGATAGACCTTCAGGAAACCGTCGAACTTAACAACTTCGCCTGTAGCTATGAACTGAGAATTGAGCGTTGACAATTCCGGATTCTCAATTTTAATCGTTACCGTTGTCTTCTCTATCTCGGCATCAGCCATCTGCGAGGCAATGGTGCGCTTCCAGATGAGCTCATAGAGACGGCGCTCCTGAGCTGTACCCTCAATGCTCTGCTTCTCCATATAGGTGGGACGGATGGCCTCGTGGGCTTCCTGGGCACCCTTGGAACTGGTGTGATACTGGCGAACCTTGCCGTATTCCTCGCCGTAGAGCGTGTTAATCTCCTCCTTCGAGGCATTGATGCACAGGCCGGAGAGGTTCACAGAGTCAGTACGCATATAGGTAATCTGTCCATGCTCATACAAGTGTTGGGCCACCATCATGGTCTGGCTCACTGTAAAGCCGAGCTTACGGGCGGCTTCCTGTTGTAGGGTCGACGTGGTGAAGGGTGGCGCCGGAGTGCGCTTCATGGGTCTCTTCATCACCGACTCGACGGTAAACGTAGCGTCCTTACATTGCTCCAGCAACTGCTCCACCTCCTCGTGGGTCTTCAGACGCTGGGCCAGCGTGGCCTTCACTTCCGTCTGCGAACCGTCGGCATTGGTCAGGGCAAAAGTTCCGCTGACACTATAGTAGGCCTCGCTCTTGAAAGACTGTATCTCGCGCTCGCGTTCCACTATTAAACGTACGGCAACACTCTGCACACGCCCTGCCGACAAAGAGGGCTTTACCTTGCGCCACAGCACTGGCGATAACTTAAAACCTACCAGACGGTCCAGCACGCGACGGGCCTGCTGGGCGTTCACTAAGTTCATGTCGATATGGCGCGGCGTCTCGATGGCCTTCAGGATGGCCGGCTTCGTAATTTCGTGAAACACAATACGGTTGGTCTTCTGCTCGTCCAGTCCCAGCACCTCACACAGATGCCACGAGATGGCTTCTCCCTCGCGGTCTTCATCGGATGCCAGCCAGACCTTCTCTGCCTTCTGTGCGTTCGACTTCAGTTCTCTCACCAGCTTCTGCTTCTCGTCGGGAATCTCGTATTCAGGTTCGAGCGACGTCGTGTTGACGCTCATCTCTCTCTTCTTCAAGTCGCGGATGTGGCCGTAGCTTGACATCACTTTAAAGTCCTTGCCGAGAAACTTCTCGATGGTCTTAGCCTTAGCAGGAGACTCTACTATCACCAAATTCTTTTGCATATCTTTTACTTTTTTGCTTCTTTTGGGCTGCAAAAGTAGAGAAAACTTTTGGTTACACCTTATATATATAGAAGAATTTTAGTTTTCTTAACTAAATTATCCCCTTCCAGAAACAAATTCTTCACCTTTCACTATCCACTTTTCGCTTTTTTTCGTACCTTTGCAACATAAAAACCTGATTAGCTTATGAAAAGATCATTACTTACCACTATTTGCCTTGCTATCACTTCCGTTGTTTTAATGGCTCAGCCCAACGGCACAGGCACTTATTACCAGAAAGCCCACGGCAAGAAAGGCCGCGAGCTGAAGACGGCTATGTACGAGATTATCAATACACCTTCTGTGATGGACTACGACTCACTATGGACTGCATATCGCACTTCTGACGCCATTCCGACAGACACTGTACCCATTATTTGGGATATGTATTCCTGTAATTCGGCTTACTCTATCTATACTAACCTCCATAGAAACGGGAAATATGGTACAGACCCAGAGGGAACTAAAGGTTTCCAGCGCGAACACTCGATGCCCAAGAGTTGGTTTAATCCAGCAGCAAAGAGTGGAAGTAGTTATACCTACAAGGACATCTGGCCTATGTATTCCGACCTTGCACATGTGATTCCTGCTGAAGGCATTGTTAACAACAAGCGCAGCAATAACCCCTATGGCACAAACAATGGTGAATGGTATGGCTCGGAACCAGACCCCAACGACCCCGAACAGAAACCTTTTAGCAAAATGGGCAAATGCACCTATATTCCTGAAGGATTAGATGCCCCTGTTTATACTGGCCGGTGCTTCGAACCCAACGACGAATACAAGGGTGACATAGCACGCATCTACTTCTACATGGTAACTGCTTATGAGAAAAGACAACCCACTTGGAGTGGAACAGACGCTAACATCGGAGACCATTGTGGAACATGGACGGGAGACATGTTTAACTTAGAGGACGATGACCCGTATCAGCCTTTTGCTCCGTGGGCATTTGACCTGCTGATGAAATGGTCAAAAAACGACCCTGTCAGCCAGAAAGAGATAGACCGAAACGAAGAAGTTTGGCGAATGCAGGGTAACCGAAACCCCTTTGTCGACTACCCAGGGCTGGAAATTTACATCTGGGGAGACCAGCATGACGAAGCTTTTGATTATGGTGGTGAACTACCAGAGAATGAACCAACCTCCGACAATTGTGAGATAGCTCTTAACAAGACCACCTTCAATGTTGACTGGCATCCAACGGAAGAGCGCAAAGCCGAATTAGCAGCAGAAGGAAAGGACTGGACGCTATACGACAATTTGCGTGAATATTATGACCGCATTCCCCTCACAATAGATAAGGATAATGTAACCATTACCTTTAGCTATGGCATCTGTGGTAAGTATCTTTATGCAGACGATGACCAAATCCGCCTATACAACTATAACACGCTGACTTTCAGGGCACACAACAACAAGATTACGAAGGTGGAGTTTACCTTAGGTGAAAGCAACCATGCAGACAAAAAAGTGAAAGCCTTCGTGGGTACCATGAGCGATAATATCTGGACAGGCGAAGAGGACGAAGTGCTGTTTACTACGGAATACGTACAGTCAAAGTACAACGCTGGTACAAAGACTACGACAAATTATTATGCAGCCCTTACCAACGTCAACATCACCGTGGCCAATCCTTCTGGTATCGAGCAGCTGATGGCTGAGCGCTTCTACGACGACAACATCTACACCCTGCAAGGTGTCCGCGTGGATACCGACCAGCTTCGACCAGGCATCTACATCAAGCACGGCCGCAAGTTCGTGGTTAAGTGAGAGAAGTGAAAGCTTGCTTACACTTCAGAACGGGAACGAACTCGAACTGAAAAGTTCAAGTTCGTGGTTAAGTGAGAGAAGTGAAAGCTTGCTTGCACTTCCAAGCGGAAACGAACTCGAGCTGAAAGTTCAAGTTCGTTGTTAAGTAAGAGAAGTGAAAGTTCAAGTTCGTGGTTAAGTCATCTATAATGCCTTAGCCATTCACCCATGAATTTGTCATACACTTCATGGATGCCCTGCTGAGTGGTCAGCAACTGCTTCGCCTCAAGCACCTGAGCTGCCTTCTGGACACTGCTGGCTGACGAGAGGTGATGACGCTTTACAAACGCCATGCCAGTAATCTGGCTTGCCTTTCCCTCAAGACCAATGGCAACAAGCAAGTCGCGTTGCCGGACGGTCAACTGGTAAAGGGTGTCCTTGTATGCCTCCTCGTTCTGGTTAACTATCTGTTCGACAGCCTTTTCGACGTCTTCTTCCTTGGCGGATTCTGTCGTGGCAAAGAGTTGGTTCAACACTTTCTGCAGATACCACGTTGTACCGTCAAACCGCTCATAGATGGCTTTCACCACGCCATCAGCAATTTTCTTATGGGCTTTTTCGAAATGACGTCTGGCAAAAGACTCGTATTCTGCCAGACTGACAGGTTTCAGAAACATCATCGTCGTACTTTGGTAGAAAGGTCTTGCTGGCGAAGAGAACATCTCGCTCATCATCCTCTTCTGGGAGCCGGAAAAGACGAATACGGCATTACGGCATTGCTGTACGTAAGTTCGCATCAGAGCCTCAACGTTCTCTTCAGGATAGTCCATAACAGCCTGAAACTCGTCAATGGCAACAATACAGCGCTTGTCAGCGGCTTGAAGATAGTTGAAAATCTCTTCCAACGTAAACGAAGGAGACTTGATGTCGCCAATGCCCAGATTCCAACTGGCATTGCCTTGGCCATCGAAGGAAATTCCTGTGCGCAGGGAAGTGACAAACTTCAGGAACTGGCCAATGGCGGCCTGTCCGCGGGGCTTCAGTTTGCTGACGATGTTGCGTCCCATCTGATACACCATGTCCTGAAGATTCTTGGTAGCATAGATGTCTATCAAGAACGTGTAATAATTTTCTTGCATGTCAGGCTGTGCGAAACAGTGGCTCAACAATCCGGTCTTACCCATTCGGCGAGGTGAAATCAGCGCCACATGATTACCATTCGTCAGGAGCATCGTCAATTGACGAGTCTCTTCCTCTCGATCACAGAAATACTCTGCCGACTCATATCCATAAGTAATAAAAGGATTCTCTGTCATTGCCTTATTCTCTTTTCCAACGGTGCAAAGTTACTTGCTTTTTCCGACTTCTCCAAACAATTATCCAAAAAAGATTATCCGATTTGGATAAAATGCATAAAAGTCATGGTATTGCCTTAATTGGAAAGGGGAAAAAGCCGCCCACGAATAGACGGCTAAAACAATCATGATAAGCTTATCTTGTGGTCTCTCCGTAACCCGGATTCTGCGTTATCATAGGATTCCTGCTGATTTCGTCCTGTGGAATCGGGAAGAGCAGCTGATATTCTTCGAGGCCGAGAGTGGTCTGAGCCTGACCTGTTCGCTTCAGAAAAGCGAAGTAACCGCCGAAGTCAATCTGAATTCTATGGCGGATTTCCGAAATAGCAGCCAATGTCTCAGTCGAAGTGGTTTCGATTCCCTTTGCAGATGCCACTTGATTCAAGTATTCCTTGGCTTTAGAGTCATTGTTCAGCTTGTTCTCACATTCAGCCAACGATAGCAGCACATCGCCGTATGTCTGCATGATGCAAAGGTCGTCGTTAAAGAAAACTACCGTCATGTCATTCGCTTTGGCTCTGGTGGGTGTATTGACGGCCTGACTCCATATAATCTCCGAGCATTGGGGATCAAGATTATCTACTGCCGACACCAACGAATAGCGATGGCTGTTTACAATCTCTTCCAGCAGAGGCTTGGCTTCCATATAGCGGCCTTGATACATATAGATATCGGCCAGCATCACACGGGCTATATCCTTCGACATCTTGTACATCTTTTCCGAGCTGTTTACATAGCCAGTCACCTTCTCCTCCATGTTTCCCATAGCTTCTTTCAATTGTTCAATGAGGTTACTGAAAATCACATTGGGCTCTGTTCTCGGAAGGTATTCCATAGCATCATTCACGTTAGTATAATAAGGAACGCCACCAAAGAACGTAACCAATTCATAATATGACATGGCATTCAAAACTGCACACATCGGCTTGAAGATAGCCATCCCTGGCCTTTCGCAATTCTCCATTAACTGCATGTTTCGAGAAATACCTTGATATATGGTAAACCATATCTCACGCACCCTGTAGTCGTATGATTCTAAAGGTGCCATAAAACCATCAAGGCTAATCAATCCGGTGTAATTGACATCAGCTCTGCGATATTTTGCATGACTATCATGCATAGACATCGCCAAAGAAGAGATATAGTTGTTTCCATTCTCGCCAATGAGTGTCGCATTGGGATCGCCATCCTGCGATACTGTTAGTGAGAAGGCCTCTGTGCCTTCAAGGTCAAATAACCTCACTTCACGATTATCTACGATGTAACATGTCGTCGGATTAACAGTAATCGTGAGCGTACCCTCATTATAGGTACTTGTTAGGCTGACAGGAGCTTGATTCAAGAAATAGGAAAAATAGTCATCAACAATTAAAGCATCTGGATTACCGCTTGATGTTGACAGGGGTATCTCCGAGTTGATATGTACGATATAAGTTCCACCCTCTTTCGGAGCGTGTATTGATTCCACATCGGCTGTCACAGGATGCGACGGGTCGTAAGGTTGCGAGGCAGTGAAGTAAACTTCCTGCACGTCATCAGCCTTGTAGGTATTGGTTGAACTGTCCTTCATTTTTACATGCATCCTGTAAATGGTGGTCTGTGCTGTGGCTACTTGAGCCAAGGCTGCAAATCCAATCAAAATAGAAAACAATTTTGCTTTCATAATCCTTATCTGTTAATGATTTTTATACTCCTTTTGTTTGATTGTAGAATTAATACGCCCTTGGGCAAAACCGACAAGTCTACCACCGCCATGCCTTTATCGTCGGTTTTATGTTCCATGACCATCTTTCCGTCTTGCATATAAATCACAACTTTACTTCCAGCCGACAAGCAACTAAGGACAACAAATCCATTCTCCAATGTCACTTTGTCATCTTTCAAAAGCTCAGCAATACCAGTCGATTCCTTTGAGAAAGCATAGTTCTGTAAATCTGCAAGTCTTATATAAAATGTTCTGCTACTGGCAACTATCTTTAATTCGCCATCGGAAAAAGTCAACTTCGGCTCGTCAGCCAATGCGAATTCCGTCTTTGTACCGTCTTTAGCATTCACGGTCAGAAAACGGACGCCATCAGCAAACACCCCTATCATCGGAAAAGCCGCCAACATCAATGCAACTAAAAAACCTTTTGTACTCATATCTTAATTAGTAACTTTTATTCTTCTATGTATTGGCTGATTCTGTACCTCTCTTATTTATACAAGAAATGGCGCAGACCGCAACCATATCCAACCGGGTTCGCTACAAACCCCAATACCTTATGGAGAAGCCCACGCCATGGCGTGACTCCTTAGGTATTGAACTTGCTCAGATTCTTTTCGAGGTAGCGATTCGGTTGGAAACGAGCAATATGTCCTACCACTCTTTGCAGAATGTAGGTGCAAAGTTACGAATTACTGAGCAAAGAACAAAATAAAAACCGAATTTTATTAGTTCAGCGTCATGACAGGTGCTTATACAAATGGGATTATGTGGATTCGGCGGGGGTACTCCTAATATATGCTTCTTCAAAAGTTTAGTGATTTTTCAGTTTGCGTTCACTTTTTAGGTTAAACAGCTGAGACATAACTGTTTAAGTGGAGTGAATGCAAAGTGACTGCAATCCGTTTGCAGTCACCTTTTTGCAGCAATTTAAACTAATTTAACCATAAAGTGCTTACAAAATTGCCTGGAATTTTGTATCTTTGTAGGCGTTATCAACAACTATCAAAACAACTCTTAAACACACAATTATCATGAGGATTACCATTATCAACAACGACAAGAAAGACCGTTCGCTCGTTCGCGAGGAACTGGAAAAGTTCGTCACTCAACTGGCCGACGGCACTTATCAAAAGAACTTCGCCTCCGACTATAAGAAGGAGGTGTGCTTTGCCGCCGAATGGTGCAAGTCGGGCGGCGAAGAGAAAGCTACTGCCATCAACCCCCTCGTACTGCTCTCGCTCGACAACCTGCGCGACCTCGAGACCGTCGCCGAGTACAAAAAGCTGGCGGCACTCCAACCCTACACCTTGCTCTGCTTCATGGGGCACGACGGCCACTCGCTCCACATCGTCAGTCCCTACAACGTCGCTAATCCTGACGCCGAGGCCGCCAATCCCATTTTAGAATCAAATCACAAAGGTCAAAGATCAAAGTTTAAAGATCAAAGTCTGAACAACGCTTTCCACAAGCTCCACTACATCTATTCCACCCAGTTGCAGACGCCCCTCGTCGCCCAGGAACCCACCCTGCAAACATGCTGCAAGGTGAGCTACGACCCTGAACCCTACTACAACCCCGATGCACTGGCAGTCACCGTGACTGACCTGCCTGAGGAGTCGCCGGAGTACCGTTCGATGCAGGAGGACATCAGCGACTACAACTACCCCGAGGAGATTCCCGGCCTCTCAGTACGCGATAGCCGCATGCGCCGCTTCCACGACTGCTTGGACAACGCCGTCGAGAAACACCACACCATCAAGGACGAAGGACTCTTCGCAATGGCCGTCGTCGAGAAACTGGCCGACGGCTGCCACCTGATGGGGCTGCCGGAAGCCTGGTCGGCTCGCGTGGCGAAGTTCATTCCTATGATTGGCGAATACCTGGCTGCCGAGACCATCGACAGCGTATTTCAGACGGCCTACCTGCGCAACACGCTGAAGACCATCCCCACCAAGTTCACCCGCCATTCGGCATTATTGACCTTCAAGACCGAGGCATACATGAAGGAACACTATACCCTGCGTCGCAACGTCATGACGGGCGTTGCTGAATTCCGCACCAACGCCACCGGCCATGGATTCCGACCCTTGGACGTCGCCGCCCGCAACACGATGACTATCCGCGCACTCAAAGCCGGCGTAGACTCCTGGGACAGGGATCTCGACCGCTTCATCAACTCCTCGCTCATCCCACTCTACTATCCCATGCAAGACTTCATCAGCCACCTGCCCGCCTGGGACGGTCACGACCACGTCGCCGACCTGGCCCGACGCGTGCATACCGACGACCCTTGCTGGGCCGAAGACTTCCACAAGTGGCTGCTCTCCATGGTGGCACAATGGATAGGCAAAGACCGCCAGCACGGCAACGCCATCGTACCCCTGCTCATCGGGCCGCAAGGCTCAGGCAAGACCACCTTCTGCCGTCGACTCCTGCCCGACTGGATGCAGACCTACTTCAGCGACCACATCAAGATGAACAACGACAACGACATCTTCCTCGCCATGTCAGGCTACGCCCTCATCAACATCGACGAGTTCGACGCCATGAAGAAGTCGCAGCAGCCCCTGCTGAAGTACCTCCTCTCGAAACACGACGTCAAGTTCCGCCCACCCTACGGCAAGACCATCGAGGAGCGCCAGCGCTTCGCCTCCTTCATAGCCACCACCAACAACGTCCGACCCCTGACAGACCGTACCGGCTCGCGACGATTCCTCTGCGTCTATGCCGACACCATTGACAATACAGGTCACATCAGCCACAGCCAGCTCTTCGCACAGCTGCGCCAAGAACTCGAGGAAGGCCGACGCTACTGGTTCGACGAGGAAGAGACCGCCCGCATCATCAGTCAGAACAACCGTTACCAGCAGGTTCACGACTACCAGCAGATGATCAGCATCCTTTTCCACCCCGCCGTCGACACGCCCGAGGACACTCCCTGGATGTCCATGCCGGTCATTATGCAGCAGATGGCCGATGCCTTCCCGACCTTCGAGATTAAGAAAAATACTGACTCCGAACTCGGCAAGAAGCTCACTGCAATGGGTTATGCCAAGAAGAAACTGAACAACGGTAAGGCTTATCGGCTGAAAAACATCTGACGACTCACACCAAAACAACTTGTTTTGGTCTGCTCGGAGCATACTTTTCTATAGGAAATCCAGGCAATTTCCTGACCAAAACAACTTGTTTTGGTATGAGTGAACGCAAGTGAACGCAAACCATTTGCAGTCACTTCACCCAACTCTCTCGAACACAACATGTTAATATCAAAAGTGAACGCAAAATCAAAAATAACATTTTCATCATGGCAATACATATTAAGCTCATCCGCAACAACATCAAAAGCAACCCTTCGTATGGAAAATACTTTGCAAAAGCCGTCAGTCAGGGCGAGGTCACACTACAGGAAATCGCCGAAGAAGCCTGCCGCAACAGCAGCGTCCGCGAGAGCGACGTCAAGCTGGTAGTCACCGAACTCCAGGAACTCATGAAGCAGCGCCTCGCACTCGGTCAGACCGTCGTCATCGACGGCATAGGCCGGTTCAGCATCCGCGTAGAAAGTAAAGGTGTCGACAACCCCAAAGACTTCAACATCCGCCGTCACCTCACCCGTTTCGTCTGCGGCTTCCTCCCCGCCAGCCACCGCTCCCCCGCCGGCAACATCGTCTACGACGCCTGCCAAGGTCTCAAGGCCGTCTGGCACAAAGGCTTCAAGCCCTAACTCCCACCCCAAAAACTCAGCGCTTCTTGCGTTGCTCGAGGTAGCCCCAGACGGTCAGTTCCTTGTCGGCAAGGGGTGTCTTGAAGAGGAAACTGGCGGCGTAGCCGACGATGAGGACGATGAGGTGGCTATAGACACCTAACATATATTTATGGTGGGTGAAGTTCCAGTCGCCCAGGTCGAGCAACGTCTCCTTGACGCCCGTGCCGTGGATATCGACCTTGGTAGAGGTTAGCACGGCGTAGGCTGTAAACAGCACGGCGACGGCAATGCCGATGTACAGTCCCTGCTTGTTGGCGCGACGGCTGAAGAGTCCGAGTACGAAGATGCCTACGATGCCTGCCGAGAAGATGGCATAGAGCGAGAACAAGGCTCCCAGTACACCTTCCCCACCCCAGAAGATGTAAAGACAAGCCACGCCGATGGCTCCGACACCTGCCGCCACCACCATCCACTTGCCGAAGCGCAGTTGTTGCTGGTCGGTGGCATCTTTGCGGAAACGCTTGTAATAGTCCTGTACGGCAATGGCCGACAGGCAGTTCAGGTCGCTGTCCAACGACGAGATGGCTGCTGCGGCCAGGGCAGCGATGATCAGTCCGCGAATGCCGACAGGCAATTCGTGGGCAATGAAGTAAGGAAACACCTCGTCGGCCTTGATACCCTCAGGCAGCAACGGGGCACCCTGGGCATGGTAGTAGGCAAAGAGTGCCGTGCCGATAAACATAAACAGCGCCCAGATGGGAACGGACATCAGTACGCCGATATAGGCCGCCTTCTTGGCTTCGTGGTCGTTCTTGGCAGCCAAGTAGCGCTGGACGATGGTCTGATCCGTGCCATATTTCTGTAATGCATAGAAGATGCCGTTGAGCACCATCACTAAGAAACACAGCTCCGAGAGGCTCCAGTCGTATGGGCCGAAGCTGATTTTGTGGTATTCCGAGGCGATGCGGAACGTCTCAGCCGGTCCGCCCTCGATGCCGAACATCAGGATGGCAATACAGATGATGCCGCCGCCGATGAGCAAGAATCCCTGAGCGACGTCCATCCACACGATAGCCTCCATACCACCGAAGAGCGTCAGTATGATGATGGTGATGCCCAGCACGATGACGATGGTGTATATATTTATATTAAGGAACGTAGCGAGAGCCATCGAAACCAGGAAGAACACCGTGCCTGCCTTGGAGAAATGGCCTAACGTAAAGGCGAACGACGAGTACAGCCGGGCAAAGAGTCCGAAGCGGCGCTCGAAATATTCGTAGGTGGAAAGTCGTATCACCTTGCGGAACAGTGGCACGATGATGCCGATGAGGGCTACCAGTACGATGGGCACCATCAGACCCTGTACGAGCAGAATCCAGTTGTCGGCGTATGCTGCACCAGGATAGGCGAGGAATGTCACACTCGAAATCAGCGTGGCAAAGATGCTGACACCCACCGCCCAGGCCGGAATCTTTCCGCCGCCGGCAAAGTATTGCGAGGTGTCTTTCTGCTTATGGGCAAAGTAGACACCGGTCCCAATGGCTGCCAGTATCGACAGAAGTACGATGACATAATCAATCCAATGCATCTTGATTATTTACAATTTGACAATTTACAATTTACAATTTGACAATTGACAATTTATAATTGATGAACAATCGCCTGTTCTTCTTCAGCAGATAAGCGGGTGAGGGGCATGAGCATCCAAGGTTCGCAAAGGCCTTTGGTCTGCATCATCACCTTCAGGGCGGTGAGACTCTGGCCCAGCGTGCGGTCCTTCTGATAGATCTTGGCTATCTCGTTCGTCTCGTCCTGCAGACGGTTGGCAGTGTCCATATCGCCTGCGATGGCAGCGTCGAAGAGCTGTCGGAACATTTCAGGAACGAAGTTGCCTGTCGAAGGTACGATGCCGTTGCCGCCAAGTTCCAAGGAGTGGGCACTTTGAGCCGCCCAGCCACAGAAATAGGCGAAGTCGTCGCGTCCCTTGGCTACGTCGATGCATTGTGCCATACGTTCCAAGTCGCGCTCCGAGTCTTTCAGACCGACGATGTTTGGGAGGTCAGCCAGTCGTCTGATGACGTCGACGGGTATCGACATGTGTGTCGTGGCCAAGATGTTATACAGCATGAGGGGTCCAGTGATGCAGTCGGCCAGCGTCTTGTAGTAGTCGTACATCTGTTCTGGCGTCAGGGCGTAGTATGTCGGCAGGGTGGCTACGATGACGTCAGCACCCAAAGCGGTGTAAACCTCTGCCTGACGAACCTGCTCAGCAAAGCAGTTTCCCGTCAGGCCGGCATAGATTTTCAATTGAGGATTCCCTGACCTTGGGTCAGCGTGTGGCGATGGAATGAACATTGAAAATTGAGAATTATGGTCTATCGCCTCTCTTTGTGCCTTGACTGCTGTTTCAACTAATAGCTGGCCGTCGGCCTGACTGACGCTGTTGCCCTCGCCAGTGGTACCCATCAGGAGTGGAGAAACGCCAGCTTTGACAAAAAAATCAACAATTCGCTTGACGGCTTCCACGTCGAGCCGTCCGTCCTGAGTGACGGGAGTCACCATCGGCACCACCACGCCACAGTATTTGCTGTTATTCATAAGTCCTTTAAGTTTTTTAGTTATCTCTCTTATTTCTAAGACGTTCGGCCTCGGCAAACGTCATCACCCTACGACGAATCCTCTGTATTTAACTATTTTTTGCAAATTTTTCTTCAAGAAACGTGCCTATGATTTGGCGGATTTTTGTACCTTTGCAGGCGATTCGGCTTATCCAAAACGGAAAACTTTTTCCAAAATGAAAACCGAAAAGTTTTCCAAAACGGAGAACTTTAGCCAAGAAGAATGTCAATAACTAAGAAGAAATATGATGGAAATTAAGAATTTTACCATTACAAAACGCGACGGTTCTAAAGACCGTTTTTCATTGGACAAAATCATGAATGCTATCGTAAAGGCATTCGAGAGTGTTGGTGAACCTGCTGATTTGAGCACCGTATCGAAGGTGCTCAGTCATCTTGACATGCACGACGACATTAAGGTGGAGGACATCCAGAACCAAGTGGAAGAAGCCTTAATGCGAGAGGGGTTCTACAAGGTAGCCAAGTCGTTCATCCTCTATCGCCAGGAACACACCGAGGACCGCGAGACCTTGGAGAAAATGTTGTTCCTTTCAGAATACATGGAGAGCATGAATGCCGCCACGGGTTCAAAATACGACGCCAACGCCAACGTTGAACACAAGAACATTGCCACGCTGATTGGCGAACTGCCCAAGTCGAACTTTATCCGTTTGAATCGTCGCCTGCTGACCGACCGCATCAAAAAAATGTACGGCAAGCAGTTGGCTGATGAATACATTGACAAACTGACACACCACTTTATATATAAGAACGACGAGACCAGTCTGGCCAACTACTGTGCCTCCATCACCATGTATCCCTGGCTCATCGCCGGTACGACGGCCATTGGCGGCAACTCCACGGCACCCACCAACCTGAAGTCGTTTGCCGGAGGTTTCGTCAACATGGTGTTCATGGTCAGCTCCATGCTCAGCGGTGCCTGTGCAACGCCTGAGTTCCTGATGTATATGAACTACTTCATCGGCAAGGAATGGGGACAGGACTACTGGAAGCGTGCCAACGAACAGGCCGACCTCAGCCTGAAGCAGCGTACCATCGACAAGGTCATCACCGACTACTTCGAGCAGATTGTCTATACCCTGAACCAGCCGACGGGTGCCCGTAACTACCAGGCCGTGTTCTGGAACGTAGCCTACTACGACCGCTACTACTTCGAGAGCATCTTCGGCGAGTTCTATTTCCCCGACGGTTCCAAGCCCGACTGGGATGGACTCTCCTGGCTGCAGAAGCGTTTCATGAAGTGGTTCAACCAAGAGCGCACCAAGACCCTGCTGACCTTCCCCGTAGAGACCATGGCTCTGCTGGTCGACGAGAACGGTGAGTGCAAGGACAAGGAGTGGGGCGACTTCACCGCCGAGATGTATTCTGAGGGACACTCCTTCTTTACCTATATGAGCGACAATGCCGACTCGCTGTCGAGCTGCTGCCGTCTGCGCAACGAGATTACCGACAACGGCTTTAGCTATACCCTCGGCGCTGGTGGTGTCTCGACGGGTTCCAAGTCGGTGCTCACCATCAACCTGAACCGCTGCATCCAGTATGCCGTCAACCACAAGATTGACTATCTGGAGTACCTCGGCACCATCATCGACCTTTGCCACAAGGTACAGTTGGCCTACAACGAGAACCTGAAGGAACTGCAAGCCCACGGCATGCTGCCGCTGTTCGACGCCGGCTACATCAACATTGCCCGCCAGTACCTGACCATCGGCATCAACGGCTTGGTGGAGGCTGCAGAGTTCATGGGCATCAAGATTACGCCAAACGACGAGTATCTGCACTTTGTCCAAAGCATCCTCGGACTCATCGAGAAGTACAACAGGCAGTATCGCACGAAGGACGTGATGTTCAACTGCGAGATGATTCCTGCCGAGAACGTCGGCGTCAAGCATGCCAAGTGGGACCGCGAGGACGGCTACTTCGTGCCGCGCGACTGTTATAACAGCTACTTCTACGTGGTAGAGGACGACACGCTGAGCGTCATCGACAAGTTCAAGCTGCACGGCGCACCCTATATCGAACACCTGACGGGCGGTTCGGCCCTGCACATGAACCTGGAAGAGCACCTGTCGAAGGAGCAGTACCTGCACCTGCTGAAGGTCGCCGCCAAGGAGGGCTGCAACTACTTCACGTTCAACATCCCCAATACCGTCTGCAACGACTGTGGCCATATCGACAAGCGCTATCTAAAGGAGTGTCCCCACTGCCATTCGCATAACGTGGACTACATGACCCGCATCATCGGATACCTGAAGCGCGTCTCCAACTTCTCACAGGCCCGCCAACAGGAAGCAGCCCGCCGTTACTATGCTCACGCAGAATAACCATGCTTAAATACGTCAATACTGGAATCGTATTCCAAGAAATTCCGGACGAAGTGACACTGGCAATTAATATTTCTAATTGCCCGTGTCATTGTCCTGGATGCCATAGCCATTACCTCTGGGAAGACATCGGCATGCCCCTCAACACCGATGCCATCGACGACTTCGTGTCACAGTACGGCATCGACATCACCTGCATCGCCTTTATGGGCGGCGACGCCGACCCTATGGGCGTCAACCAACTGGCACAATACATCCACGAATACCATCCGCAGTTCCATGTCGCCTGGTACAGCGGACGCATCCGTATCCCCTCGGTAGTCAACAAGTCAGACTTCGACTATATTAAGATAGGTCCTTACATCAAGCACCTCGGTGGCCTGAAGTCGGCAACGACTAACCAGCGCCTCTACCGTCGCAATATGGACGGCACCTTTGAAGACATCACTTACCGCTTCTGGCGACAGAGCAGTATGGCAGTATAGGAAAGATGAAACAAAAACTGTTACTGATAGCATTCGGCCTGATGCTGGCACTCGGCGTACAGGCACAGGAGATGAAAGGCCGTATCTACTATAACGGCAACATGTCGGTGGCTCATCTCATGTCCAACAAGTCCGACGAGACCCCTGAGGCCCGCGAAGAACGTGAGGACCTGATGAACGAGATCTTCACCATGAGCGTGACGGTCGAGTTTCCTGACAGCTACAAGATGAAGGTCAAGATGAGAATCCTGACCGACAAGGAACGTGCCGACCAGTTAGGCATCAGCTGGGCAAAGCGCAAGTTATGGCAGACCCAGTTGCAAGCCAACGCGAAGATTCGCCAGTACTGGTCACGCTACAGGGTCATCGACGGCGCCATCGTCATCGAAGACGGTACGAAGATGCTCCTCAGCGAGGACGGTGAAGAGCTGACCATCAACGACGACCTGATGGAAGCCACATTAAAAAGGATCAGGTAACCACGCTCTTTTCAACACACAGCAACACACGTGAACCGCTCTGTATATTGCAATCAAAAGTTGCAATTATTGCCGTGATTTCCGCAAGAAATCACGGCAACTTCTTGAGGAAATCCTTAGGATAACTGACGGAAAAGTACTGGATAACTGATGGAAAAGTACTGGATAAGTTGAACTCAATAAATACTTTGAAAATCGCGTATCATAATCTTGCGGAAAATACGGCAATTTCAAAACCAACCTAACAACCTACCATAATTCCCTGAAACCCCGATGTACACTGGTTTTGAGCATGGTAGGTTGTCCTTTTGAGACCTACCATCGAACCTACCATCTGGCGTCAGACCTACCATCTCAGGCGGCTTGGATCGAACGAGACGTCCAGCGTCGCCTTGGCAGCATCAAGCAAAAATACTTTGACGAGATTGTCGACAAGATAGTAGAATCGATATTCTAACGTACACTAATGTTAGGTTCGATGGTAGGTTGGATGGTAGGTCTCCGACAACGAACCTACCATCGACAAACCCTCTGTGCATCGGCATTCCAGGCCGCTATGGTAGGTTGTTAGGTCGGTTTCAAAATGCCCCCCATTTCAGGTCAGGAGACTGTGATCTGTTGCTACTCCTTGGATAATTCCGTAGCTTATCCCCGTTATTCGGGCTAACTGTCTGAATCCTGCCCCCTGTTTGCATACTTCTCTGATAATTGAATTCCTTTTATTCTTGTCTAAATTCTGTACTTCCATCACATTGCCAATCCCATTCAGATCAGAGTCCCCCGATCTACCTCCTTCCCTTCAATCAGTTCCGTCTCACCATTCCGCAAATAAATATATTCGCCCATCCAATTGGGGGCATAACTGCTATACCACAAGCAATTGTCACCAGGGAGATAAAGCCTTTCTGGTCGTTGGGAATAACCTTTTGAGGATAAGGACAACAAAAGTATGAGTACTATAAAAAAACTATTCCTTTTCATGTCAGTTGTTGTTTATATTTAGCGTTGTTCCTATTGTCACTGTCGTTTCTCCGTTTAACTCGAACAAAGACGGGGGACTCTGGCCTTTTACTTCACTACGACCTTACGCCCGTTATGGATATAGATACCCTTTGTGGGCAGTTCCTTCATCGGACGACCCTGAAGGTCTAAGAAATCCTTTGCCGTATGTTTCGTAGAGATAGTATTGCTTATGCCCGTTAGAGCGCCATCATTCCATTGGTATATTGGTGTCCATAATCCAGTATTCTGTGGATGATGAGCATAGATGTCCAAATAACCAGCTTCATAGGGTACGATACCTGGGTTCAGATAGAAGAGCCATAAGCCAGAGGAGTAGATACAGCCGATACCCTCTAATAAGGAACTACCATTACTAAGCCGTAATAACTTTCGAGCAACATTATCCTCCGTTGTAACTATGTCAATACTGACTACAAAAATGTCATCGTGACCTTCCACAGACGGGTATTTATCATTAACTTGCATATTGAAGTCGTAAAGTACAAGTTCGCCATCGGCGGTTTCTTGATAAGGAAGATAGTCTTTGTTTCCAACTGACTGCCAATAGGAACCATCGGACAGCAAGGCAAGGTATTCATTGCGGTCTACATAAACGCGACCATTCTCTTCTCGGACACCAATCTGGCCTTTAAAGTCGTTGGAACTATAGCCTGTTGGGTATATAGAAGCCCCACTGTCAAAAAACGCCCTTTGAAAATGAAAAACATGGTATTGTTTGCCATTTTTCTCATATGAGCCGTCGAAACGATATGACTCTTGGAATGCTGGATATGTGAGGTACTCTGCACTTTTGCAACCATTGTAGCACCAGATAAAATCATTATCAAAGCTCATAGCCGCCTGACTTTGAGCCATGCCTGACATAGATGCCAAGGCAAATAGAAACAATAGTAGTATTCTCTTAGTCATATCGTTTATTGTTTTTTATTCTATTATCATTTCTGCTCCCATTTCACATTCAAATCCGTTTTTAATCAACACACCTTGTGAACCTTTTTGTATTATCACTCAACCAACGAGATGTATTCCTGTGCCTGAAGACAAATAGACAACAGCAATAATGGAAATAAGACATATATCCTTTTCATCGCATTGAAATCTTTACTTGCTATCTGATTACTTTCTTTCCATTCTGGATGTATATACCCTTTTGTGTGGTCTGGTCCTTCATCCGGCGGCCCTGGAGGTCATAAAGTGGGGAGGATTCCGTCGGCGACTGAATAGTAATAGCACTGACAGCCGTGTGGTCAAGATCATTAAAAGAAACCATGTCTGGAACAGATTCCGCAAAATACCCACTCTCAAATAATTCATTTGCACACGTCAATGTATTCTTTTCGCAGTTTTGAGTGATAGCCAGAATATACCATAAAGGCATTAACGACATATTCCTGATTATCTGGAGTCCATACTCCTCAGCGTATGACGTCAGCAGGTTCGTATCCTCTTCCTTTTTAAGCCGTACGTTCAGGTATGGAGTAACAAAGACCTCATCGTTGTTCTCTGTAAAATAGCTTGAAGTTATTATTACGGACTTTGTGGCTTCCTCCCAGAAGTCCAGTGTGGTTAGCTTCTCGTAATCAGAGCGACCGACAATGAGGATGTCGAAGTCGCTGTCGCGTATAGTACCTAGAATCTGGGCATTTGCGTAAATGCTTTCTATGGTGTTACTATATTCTTTAAGAATGCTAATTATGACCTTGTTATCATTGAGAGTTAGAGGAATCTTATACCCTTTGTAGTAATAATAGTCTGTTTGTGCTATCGTATGTATTGAACATGAGATGCACAACAATATTAACAATAAATATTTTCTGCTCATAAACCTTGTAATTAATAATTAATAAAAAAACTATTTCTACTATTAATAGCATTATAACTTCTGCAAATATACTAACAAAAAAACATGTTGCAAATTTTATCCCACTTTTTTGCAAATAACATATCAGTTTTCTATTTTAAGTGTAGTGCCTAATGGTACTGCAGTAGAGTTTCGGAATCATGGGGTCGGTTCTACTGATCATTTTTCTGCGTTGAAAATTTGGATGTTCGAGAACATCGTTTCTTGTTCTGCCGTCAACGCAGGACCTGGATCGTCGACAAATACCGTCTCAGTCTTATTTCCCGTCTCGTTTTGCGCCTTGTTGTCCGGCACCGTTTCGTCGCCGCTGCTACAACCGACTACTGCCGCCAACAGCAACATTCCTGAAAATAGCTTTACGTGTTTCATCATTATATGACAGATAAACATTGTTTCTTTTCTCTTATGATAACCAAACGTCAAAAAGACTGCATGGCGTTAACATTATTTATGAAAAAAGACGTGAGAGAATCTGTCCCTTGTCACCCCGAAAAAGTACTCATGGGGATAATAGAGATTTATTCCCATAAGCACTCTGTCATACTCTTTTATGGTACAAGATGGAAAGTAATTGTGTCAATGCCATAAGGACCAAGACCATTGATGTGAACTTCAAGATATGTTACAGTGTCTGACGCCTCTTTTACTTGAACATGGAAAATATAAGTGGAGTCGTTTGTCTGCTGAACTTCTAACCAGTGGTGCCGGGCTTCATTCAAATAGACATCGGAGATTTTGTCTGTCTGATTATATTTTGTCTTGATGCAAAATATTCTTGATGGAACTATAGACTTAACCGTCACATTGTCATTCTCACGGACAGTCTGGTTCAAGTCTGCAACACGTATAGGATTGGGATAAGGATAGCCTAGAATGACATCATCCTCACCACTGCTGCACGAAAACGTTATGCCCAAACCAATTATAAAGGCTAAAGCCAAAATTAAATTTTTCATTTTCGTTTAGAATTAATACACAGTTGAATAATGAAGGTCTTTGTAAAAATTCAAATCACTTCCATTAAGATTAAGCGATCCTTTATCATAATAGATACATGAATTAGCATCAAACACAGCGTGAATGAAGAAGCCGTTACAACTTCCATCAAGCCCCCAATTGACATGGTTATATGGTGACGTAAAGATTTCATCCCAACAAGTTTCCCAGTTAACGCCATCCAAACTCTTATATCTATAACTATGAACTTTTAAGAAAAAGCCTCCGTCAACTATCCAAGCATGACCAATACCACTTCTTGTCTTACCATACATCAATATTAATTTGTTGTTCTGCAAATCATCAAGAAATCCTTTTTCCGTATTAGGAATGTTTCGATAACCAGATGTAGAATATCCATAATACCTTAGTGCGGACAAGATGTCATTATGTGAGGTATTAGTATGATTCCCATTATTATAATCTATTAAATATTCACTATTTGCTTTTTCACCAATCTGCCTACAAATTCTTCCAATCATCTTGTTAATGTTTGGATTGGTATCGCATAGTGTCGGGCATACTAAAACATATGGATGTTGATTGAGCTGATTCCAATCTACTGTTTCAAAATTCTTATCTCGTCCATTAAAAGTATATGTAAAAGAGGAGGGTCTTTTAAAATAAGACATGATTTGAGCAGCTGCTATAGGGGCACATCCTGCTTTCCCGTTGCTACAATATGTTGCTGCATGATATTCTTGTCCCCATTTTATTTGTACCTTTGGCTCTATACGGTAATAGTCAAGAGTATCATTGCCATATCTCCAGTAATATGTTTCGCTTCTTGTTATCGAATTAAGCTTTGTTGCTTTTTGTACATATAATTTTGCCATTTCCATATAGTTGTTGAAGCCGGGATTATCAGTTTCTTTATTAGGACTATAAAATCCTGATTCTGTAATCGCTAAAAGCCCTTCAGTGTTACGATTGGCAGAAACAACAGCAAAACCTTGGTCGTCGTTGAAGTTGAATACATAAAGTAATGTGTCATTTGCGGCATTAGCTGTTCTGGTTGATGCTGATGAAGAACCTACGGTAAATACACCACCCTTTTCGTTAACTGACCTGCGCTTGCCGGTGCTTCGGGTTGGGCTGTCATTGGATTCTACCATCGAAATCGAGTTCTGTGCAATAGCCAGTGCCTCTTCATAGCTTCGTGTGTCAGCATTAAAACCTGTGCTAAGGCTTTTCTGTGCTACTGCTGATCCTTCATTGTCAATGTCGTAATCGCTTGAACAACTAATGAAGGATAAAGATAATGATGTAATTGTTAGAAAACAAATCTTTTTAAATGAATAATACATGATTTTTAATAAATAAATTGAATTATACTTTCGAGGGAGTCTCCCTCGTAGACTTACAGATTAATATATCCTGTGAATAGCCAGTTACCCATGACGAGTTCGACTTCGTAGTCGCCAGAGAAAGTAGACGGCAATACAACCTGCGTCTGAGCAGAGTAGACCGTCGTAGTAAACACCACATCACCATCCTCATCCTTGATATTAAGAATGTAGTCGGGATGATAAGCCTCAAAGAACAGAGTGAAGTCCTCAATGTAAAGTAGAGGGGGATCAATTGGTGATTTGGGATGACCATGAGTCATCGGTGTTTCATCATCTGCATAGACTGAAACTGATAACGGGACATGTACCTTAGCCACTGCAGTAGTGGTCATCATAAGTGCACCTACTACTAATAATAGAAATCTTCTTTTCATGATTTTATTGTTTTAAAATTCACTGCAAAGTTAGTAAATTACAAACAATACACCATGAGAAAAAACAAATATGATTTTAGTAAAATTTTTGTTCGTAGAGGTTTGATAGTCAGCAAGATATATCTTCGCAGATAAAATGTTAATGAAATTTTAAGATTTCTATCCTTGTCAAAACGCTTTATAATTATGTGTGACAAAAAAGAAATTCAGAAGATTCTCTTAATATGGTTATCAAAATCCTTTGAGTTACCAGACTTTTTAAATAGCTTTTGGTGAAGGTCAATACGAATCTGTGTTACATAGGATGAGGCTATGCACAACATGTTTCCAATACCAACAGGTTTGAAATCTGCCCTTATCAAAAGACAAATTTTGTATTCACGGTCAGTTAGATCATCATTGTATTTCTGCATGAACTCAGAAAAGCCAGGATAACTGTTAAAAAGAGCGTCCTGTAAGTCTGTCCAATCAGACCTAGTTGGTTGCTTTCCGCTATCCATGTGTTTAGAAAATTTCAAATAGATTGGCAGGGACTTGAAATAGGTTGATGCAATATTTTGATTTATCTTGCTCTTCTGTAGCAGATCTTTCTTCCTATTATTTTGTTCCTTAATCAGTTCTTCTTTATCTTTGATTAATTGTACATTCAATTCCTTATACAATTGGAGTAAGGACAAATCTTTTTGGGCCTTGCTAATAGTCTCTATACTACGTTGGTATTCAGCCTTTATTTTTTCTCTCTCGTTTTTCATGTTCCACGAAATGAATATGCCAATTAACACAAAGAGTAGCAATACTAATATAATACAGATGCATATCCAGATAAACACCATGAGTCTTGATGCTTTCTCTGACTCTTGTTTAGCTACCTTTTGGTGGTGAGAGTAATTGTATATCGACTGGATACGCTTGATTGTTGATGTTGTTTTATGAGCAAACATGGAGTCGTTCATATCATAACTATAGCGGTAGTATTTGGAAGCGGAATCAGGTAAGTGCTTGGCTATGAATACTTCTGCTAAACCTAATGCACCAGCATTTTGATTGTTAAAGTCTTTACCATTATTTAATTCTTTGCGGAAGTAGTATTCAGCTGAATCAAGCCTGCCAATTTCTTTGTAATAGTAACCTTTAACCTTGTAATATATCTCACGACCGTGTTCTATGTTGCCTAAGGAGTCAAAGAAAAGAGATTTTGATTCGTAGATATCCATAAGGCCTTTTGCTCTTTCTAACTCCTTGTTATTTATGAGTATGCTAAAGATATTACTTAAAGATGTTGCAGCATAGTCTGGGAAACCATATTTGTTGTACATCTTATATACAGAATCTGTAACTATAATAATAGAATCAAGCTTATTCAAATTTCTGTAAGCAGAACATTCCATTTCATAGCTCATAAGTGCACCAAGAGTGTCTCCTCCTTTCCATGCATAATGGATGGAACTTTTCTCATGATCCAATTGCTGCCTGTATAACCCCTGTTGATAAAACAGTTCTGCCATTTGTCCGTAGACGCGGCTGAGCTGTCTATAGTCGCAGGAGGCGGAGGTGGTGTCGGCGTGGTCGATGGCGTGCTGGTAGCTTTCGAGGGCCATGGGGGCGTCGCCCTTCTCGTGGAAGGCGCGGCCAAGGAGATAGTGGGCCAGCAGCTGGTCGTTATGGATGGAGTCTGAAGAGAGGAGGGTGAAAAAGGCCTTGGCCTCTTTGTCGAAGAAGTCGACATAGGGGCGGACATCGTCGGGAGTGAAGGGCTGGTCGGTGCGGTTGAGCACGTTGATGCTGTCGAGGCCGGCGCGCATCTGCCTGCGCTCAGCCTCGGTGGTGCAGCCAAACAGGACCGTCAG